>JAEIGA010009239.1_pt1 | contig 14915 bp, 13 predicted proteins | sample 9270691 | NCBI WGS metagenome assembly JAEIGA01 (sample SAMN17057246, study PRJNA624740) | gut metagenome | biome: biome; isolation source: fecal sample | host: Bos grunniens | place: China: Xizang | collected 2019
CATTGGCTTAGCGGTGATGGCTGAGCTCCCACTCGTAGTGATTGATGTACAACGTGGTGGACCGTCCACGGGTCTTCCTACCAAAACCGAGCAGACCGACCTTATGCAAGCGCTTTACGGACGCAATGGCGAGTGTCCTGCTGTGGTTATTGCGGCTTCTACCCCAGCCAACTGCTTTGACTTTGCTTACCAAGCCAGCAAGATTGCCCTGGAGAACATGACACCTGTGGTACTTCTCACTGACACATATCTAGCTAATGGCACAGGTCTTTGGCAGATCCCACAACTAAGTCAATTACCTGCTATTCAACCACAAGGAGCGCCAGAAGAGTTCCGTGGCAACTATAACCCAGCGTTGCGAGATGCGCGTGGCGTACGCTATTGGGCATATCCTGGCATGGAGGGGTATGAGCACCGCAACATCGGTCTGGAACGTGATGCCAACAGAGGTATCATCTCCACCAACCCAGAGAACCACGAGCAGATGGTACGCACCCGCCAAGCCAAGATTGACCAAGTAGCCAATCAGATTCCACTCCTACAAGTACAAGGTCATACAGAGAGCGACACCTTGCTCGTGGGTTGGGGTTCGACCGAGGGGCACCTCATGGCGGCAGCCAAAGAGCTCCATTGCGCTTTAGCACATTTCAACCACATCAACCCATTGCCAAAGAATACTGCAGAGGTATTGCGCCAATATAAGCGTGTGGTTGTCTGCGAGTTGAACAATGGTCAGTTCGCCGCATACTTGCGCTCAAAAATAGAAAACATATCACTTCTACAGTATAATGAGATAACAGCTCAACCTTTCTCTGTAGATAGAATAGTAAACTTTGTAAATCACGTATAGTATGGACGCTTCTCAATTCAAAAGTAACCAACCAGTTAAGTTCTGCCCTGGATGTGGTGACCATGCTATCTGTATGGCATTGCAAAAAGCCATGGCACAAGTAGGCGTTCCTACTCACCAAACCGTAGTGATCTCTGGTATTGGTTGCTCAAGCCGTATGCCTCACTACCTCAATACCTATGGTTTCAACACCATCCACGGACGTGGTGGTGCTATCGCTACGGGTGTTAAGACCAGCCACCCTGAACTCAACGTGTGGCAAATGACCGGTGATGGCGACTGCCTCGCTATTGGTGGCAACCACTTCATCCACGAGATTCGTCGCAATGTCAATCTCAATATCTGCTTATTCAACAACCGCATTTATGGTTTGACCAAAGGTCAATACTCTCCTACATCGCCTAAGGGATGTGTCAGCAAGTCTAGTCCTTTTGGCACTGTGGAGCGTCCATTCATCCCTGCCGAATTAGTACTCGGCGCACGTGGCACCTTCTTCGCCCGTACCCTAGATGTGGATATGCCTACCACTGTGGACTGTATGGTACAAGCCTCCGAACATCAAGGAGCTAGCGTGATTGAATGCCTTGTTAACTGCGTAATCTTCAACCATGGTACTCACAATTGGATTGCCGATCGTGACACACGTGCCGATCGTAGCATTATCCTCCGCCACGGCGAGAAGATGATTTTCGGCAAAGAAAATGACAAGGGGCTTGCTTTAGATTATTCACAAAGACTTATCCCAAAACTTATTGTAGTACCTGCTAACGACGAGCGCGTCCTTACCCACGACGCCACCACGCAGGATCCTACTCTCCACCGTATGCTAGCTATGATGGGGCAATACGAGGACTCTGCCAATAACTCATTACCGATCGCCCTCGGCGTCATTCGCCGTGTAGAAGCAGAGAGTTATGACACAGCTGTCAATGCGCAGATCAACGATGTGCGTAATAACAGCAAAGCGCAAACCTTTGACCAATTGACACAAACCCTTGAGCAATGGACAATCAATTAATAATTACATACTAGAAACCAATGAAAAAACTATTTATCCTACTCATTTTCACCGCCACTTTGGCTTTGCCAGTGTTAGCGCAAAATGACACGACAAAAGTTACTGATACAGAAACAGCAGAAGTTCAAGTGCAACACAACGAAGCAAAATCTGAAGATCTCACAATCTATGACCATGTTGAGAAATGGTATTCGGAGCACATGAACAATTGGACCGTTGCTGCATTGATGACCATTGAATCTTCTTTTATACCTTTCCCAAGTGAGATAGTCATCCCACCCGCTGTATACGTAGCAGACAACAAAGACAGTGATTTACATATAACCGATAATTTCTTCATCAATGTGTGTATTATTGTTCTTTTTGGAACTTTAGGTGCAGTGTTGGGTGCAATTATTAATTACCTGCTAGCCATGTGGTTGGGACGTCCCGTGATTTATGCATTTTCTGACAGCAAACTAGGACACCTTTTAATGCTATCTTCAGATAAGGTTAAACAAGCTGAAGACTACTTTAACAAACGCGGTAAAATATCCACTTTTATTGGTCGCCTTATTCCTGGTATTCGTCAATTGATTAGTATTCCTGCTGGTCTATGCCGCATGCATTTCGGTTGGTTTTTGTTCTATACATTCCTAGGTGCAGGTATTTGGAATGTAGTACTAGCGCTATTAGGAATTCTAGCTGAGGGACAGAAAGAAAAGATTGAAGAGTATAGCCACGAAGTAAGCATTGTACTGATGGCTGGATTTGGTATATTAGTTTTGTACTTTATTATCAAAGCACTTATCAAACGCCGAAAGAAGTAGACTAAACGTAGAGACTCACGATTATATCTAACTAAGGCACATTTTTCGTCAACAAAGAAAAATGTGCCTTAGTTAATTATGAGCCCATCCTAGTGCAAAGACACTAGCTCGACATCCACGAATAGGAGTCAACAATCTCATACATGATAAAAGTGTTGCACCTGAAGTTATTACATCATCGACTAGTAGGACATGTTTGTTTTTCCACTCTTCAGGATAGCGGATAGCAAACAAATCATCGACATTTTTCATACGATCATCAAATCTTGAATTAGCCTGATGTGCATTATTACGCACACGAAACAAGTGTTCCGTATCCACAGGAATACCTAACACCTTACTCATACCACGGCTAATCCATTCCGCTTGATTAAATCCACGTTCGCGTAGCCTTCGTGTATGCAAGGGAATAGGTACTAACAAATCGACATTCTCAAACAAATCAGAATCAATATATTCTCGCGCAGCGACTTCTCCCAAATAGGAAAACACATCTGCCATAGGGCGATGACCATACTTGCCTTGCTCAATGAGCAAGCGTAATACTTTTCCCCTATTGACATTATAATATCCCCATGCTCCACCTTGTTGATAACGAATGGACTTGCCCGATTTCTTAATAAGATCTGCAAAGAGCATGTCAATGCCATTTTGGGGTATAATGGCATGCTCTGTACGAGCTATAGAAGAAAGACAGGAAGAACAGACAATCTGCTCTTCCTGCAATAATTTTTGTTCACAAGCCATGCAACAAGCAGGGATTATAACATCAACCCCTGCATGTGCTAAACTTGATAGAACATTTGATTTCATACATAAAATTACCTACGACCACGCATCCAACCAGGAATAGCGGAGAACAATGAACCTTGCAATGAGTCGCGATTATCATCATCCAAATCCACAACGACCTCATCATCTTCAGCATCAACAGAGTTTGAATTATGTATATCTAACTCTATCTCTTGCGACACCTTATCCTCTAAATTATCATTCTCCTCGACTTCATTCGCTGTGTCTCCTTGTTCTTGAGAATCTACTAACGACTCCTTATTTTGTTCTGAATTCTTACCGTAATACTTATCAATAGAAGCATCAAGGTCATTTTTCTCCTTGGTAGGAATATCTGACACCTCATAACCAGTAGCAATAATAGTTACACGCACGCTTTCACCCAAGGTTTCATCCAAAGCCGCTCCCCATTGTACTTCAACATCATCACCTACTTCGCGCACAAAGTCATGGATTTGATCTATCTCCGACATAATCATTGCATGCTCGGTAGAACAATATATCTGAAGCAACAATCGACTAGCACCATGAACATCCGTATTTATCAGAGGAGAGTGCAATGCCTCATGAATGGCATTAGCCACTCGATTTTCACCACTAGCAGTTCCAACACTCATGATAGCCACTCCACCATCCTTAAGTGTATTATACACATCAGTATAATCGGTATTAATATAGCCTGGTTTGGTAATAATTTCTGCTATAGAGCGCGCTGCATTTGCCACCACATCATCTGACTTTGAGAACGCATTCAGCAAATTCAAGTCTGCATATATTTGACGCAGTTTCTCATTATTAATAACGACTATCGCATCCACTTGAGCAGCTAATTCCGCCACTCCATTCATGGCTTTCTGAATCTTTTTGGAGCCTTCGAATGCAAATGGGATAGTTACAATTCCTACAGTCAAGATACCCATTTCCTTGGCAACTTCTGCCACAATAGGAGATGCACCCGTACCTGTTCCACCACCCATTCCAGCAGTAATAAAGAGCATCTTGGTGCCATCATTGAGCGCTTCGCGAATTCGGTCACGATCCTCCTCTGCATATTGTTTCGCCTTCTCTGGACGACCACCTACTCCCAAACCTGTTCCAATCTGCAATTTACTAGGTACACTACTACCTGCAAGGCTCATTTTATCGGTGTTACAAACCAAAAGAGTAACATCTTGTATACCTTGCTTAAAAAGATAGTTAATGGCATTACATCCACCACCTCCTACACCCATTACTTTGATTATAGACTCTTGTATCTCAAGACCTTCTAACAATGTACTACTTATGTCCATATATTTTACTGTTAATCAAATTCTTAAATATGTTTTAATAATCGGATTGAGAGAATATCTCTAGTGTTTTATCCATTATCCTCTCAATAATTGGCTTGTTCTTGGAAAATGGCTTAACCTGTGGATGTAATTCTCTATAATCTGCCGCTAACAAAAGTGTTCCTACTAGCGAAGAATATTGTGGCATACAGAACTCATCTGGAGTATCCGGAGTCAACCATGTCGCATGCGATCCATACATTACCTTTAGGGTTGTTTTTTTCTGAAGATACTCTTGAATACCCTGCAACATCGCACCTGCGCCAGTTATGTATAGAACCTTGTATCGGCCTGCTTCTCTACTTAACACATCGATAATTGGTTGTAGTATCTCATCCAAACTATCAGCAATAGTTTCAGATAATTGATTAGTACTGATAGTCACTTTTTGACCATCATTACCCTTAAGTACATATTGACGATTTTTAGTTATCAACTCTGGTAAAGCTATGCCATACACGCACTTCATATGTTCTGCGTATGGCAAAGAGATTCCAAGCGTTTCTATTTTTTCGGTTATATCCAATCCACCCTTCGGCTGAACAAAAGTAGAGAGACATTCACCACCCTTATATAACGATAAGGTTGTAGTTTGTGCTCCAAAATCTAAAATTGCACATCCCTGTTCCATATCAACATCCGAAGTGAGCACATTCATATGCGCTTCTGGACGAACAAACATATGCTCTAAACTAATCGCTGTTTGTTGAAAAGTCTTTTTGACACGTGTCTCTAATTCCTTTTTACCTACGAAAGCAACAAAATGTGCCTCCACAAAAATTGCTCTTTGGTCTAAAGTTGGTTTATAATCTTGTTCCTTTCCATCTAGTACATAATAACTTGGTATCAAATCTAGAACAGAAATGTCAGGATGTTTTGTTTCAATCTTCTCTTTGCACTCCAACTCCATTTTATCCAATAATTGAGAAGTTATTTCGCGTTTATGCACCAAATCGCGGCTCGAACTAACATTTACAATTTTCATAGATTGCCCACCACCACATACATATACTGAATGCAAATTTTCTACACGAATACGATTGCCTAATAGTTTCATGATATTACCCACCATAAAACCTGCGTCACCTGTATTGTCTACAAGACCGTACTTTACACATGCTTTTTGACTGGACTCTTCGACACCCAAGACACGCAAAAGTCCTCTTTCTGTCTTCTCTGCCGCCATAGCTCGAAACGTCTGGCTACCCATGTCAATTGCCACTAGCACTGAAGAGTGTATATCTTTCATCATTTTCGATTTTTAAAGTTCTACATTTATTACATCATCTCTTAACCACTTGCCCATCAAATCGTAAATCTAACTCACGGCATTCTGGATATCCTACTTTCTCGAATCCTTTTTTATATAAAGTACGAAGACGATCTAGTTTATTCTCATAATCATCCAACCTTCCCAAAATAATTTTAGCGTCATGATCCTCTTGACTCAAAACCAAATAGTTAGAACTCTTCACATAGACACTTTTAATACGTTTTGACCAATAGGAATTACCCTTTAACCACATGACAAAATCATAATATTCCGTAGTAGCCACAGATTTAGTCACACTACCAGTAAAAACAGGAACGTCTACTGTACCACATTTAGGATACGGCATTATGTTTCTATCCATATCTACTAAATAAACCTCTGACTGTCCTTTAACACACAGGACAGGAACACGTTGTGTCACTCGCACTTGTACTGCACCAAAAGGATTCTTATAACACGTAGCTGTACGAATCATCTTGTGCTTCAATAGCGCTTGTTCAATTACATGACAGTCAATACTTTCCATCGCATGTCCTTGACAATAAAGCTTTTGAGACTTAAGATAATACTCCAATTCTGTAGCACTGACATACTGTCTTTCAGTACTATCCTTAACTACTACATCTACTCGTTCACAAGTAGACGAATCTGGCTGAAGGGAGCATATTGTTGCCCCCGTTAACACCGCAATACAACATATCGTTGCTATTACGATCAAAATAATTCTTTTTACTTTATTCATATATATTAAGGTTTTGTTTAATATCTTGTACCAATCGGTCTATATCACCAGCACCTAATGTCATTACTACAGTGTTAAATCCATCCCCTTTCCATTCATGCACAATTGATTGTATATTTTCAATTAGTTCTGCCTTCTCCACAAGTCTAGCTATAGACGGCTGTACAGACATCAAGTCTAATAAACATTGACTTGAAACACCCGCTATAGGCAATTCACGGGCGGGATATATAGGTAGCAACAACAATCCATCTGCAGTACTTAACACATCTGCAAAGCCTTGGGCAAAATCTCTAGTACGGCTAAATAAATGCGGCTGAAAAACAACTAGTAAACGTTTATATGGAAACAAACGTCTAACGGATTCTATACTAGCACGTAATTCTTCTGGATGATGTGCATAATCATCAATATAACTTAAATTAGATGTATTGACATGCACATTAAAACGACGGTATACACCAGAAAAAGTCTCCAATCCATTACGCAATTCTTGCTCTGTTAGTCCCAATAAATATGCTATAGATAATGCAGCCACACTATTCTCCACATTCACCCAGACAGGCACAGACATACGCATATTCTTAAACACCTTATCCAATGCATGAAAATCAAAAACGATTGTGCTATTATCATATCGCACATTTCGTGCAGAGAAATCTGCATCTTCATCTTGCGCGTAAGTATATACTGCAGCACCGATAGCATCAGTATCTAATGTTAGTCCACGTTTTACCACCAGCGCTTCTTTCACCAAGGAAGCATAATGCATAAAACTCTCACAATAAGTATTCTCCGACCCATAAATATCTAAATGATCTGGATCCATACTAGTGATAACCGACATATAGGGAGTTAGATGATGAAAAGAACGATCGTATTCATCTGCTTCTACTACAACTAAATCACTCGCTTTATTTATCAACAAGTTAGTACCATAATTATTGGAAATACCACCCATGAACGCACTACACCCTAACTGTGATTGATACAGAATATGCGCTAACATCGTACTTGTAGTCGTCTTACCATGTGTACCTGCCACACATAACGCTCGTTCAAAACGCGTCACATTACCCAACACTTCAGCCCTCTTAACTATATGGAATCCGTGAGCACGCATTTTGGAATACAAAGGAGTATCTTCTGGAACTGCAGGAGTACGTACAACTAAAGTTTTGCCTACTTCTAACGTATTCAAAATGGTCAAATCATCATCATACTGTACACGAATTCCTTCTGCCTCTAATTCTTTTGTTAAAGAAGAAGAAGTACGATCATATCCCAAGACACGAAATCCTTTGGCAGCAAAGTAACGAGCTAAAGCACTCATACCTATACCGCCAATTCCTAAAAAATAATATGTGTCGACCGATGAATACATGCGTATACCACTTATTCTAGATAACAACAAATAATCTCCCTAAAAGTACAACATAAATTTAGCGCACAAAATTACAAAAAAAAAATTACATATACAAGTTCAATACTTAATTTGTGTAAAAAAAAATATTTTCAGATAACAGCATAACATATTTTCCATGTTTACATTTCCCAATACAACAAAAGTTTAATTTAAAAATCAAAATTAATTTAACTTATAAACTTCTAGACTTGCATAATTCATTTATTTTTCGTACCTTTGCGGTCTAAATCATAAACAACTATGGCAAGAAGAGTAACAACACCAACAACACAATCAACAACAGATTCTAAATCTAGCACTAATAAGGCTAACAAATCTCCCTTTAAAAACTTTATTCGCTCAACGTTTAATTTCCTAACTAGCAAGCGATTATTATTAATCATTGGTATTGTGCTATCAGCCTTATCATTGATGTTATTGATATCTTATTTTAGTTTCTTTTTCACCGGCGCAGATGATTCTGATATCGTTACAAGTATAGATCGCAATAGCATGCGAGAAGGTATCAAAAATATACTTGGACTTCCTGGAGCTGTCATCGCACGATGGCTTGTAGACGGTACTTTCGGAGTGGCATCTTTTGCTGCATTAATTACGATAGCGCTATACTCTTTTAGATTAATCATCCCATACAAACTACCACATTGGCGATTAATTTTTGGTTCATTGTTTACATTAATTTGGGGCTCTACAACTTTAGGTTTTCTTCACGACCTCTTTAATGTACAATCATCATTTTTCCGTTGGGGAGGCAAAGTGGGAGAATTAATTGCAACATTGGGAAAATCATACGTGCATAGTTTGGGTATGTTTATTATCCTAGCTGCATTTTTCATGATCTTCTTAATCTTGATTGACAAGAATTTCGTTGAACACTGCAAGAAAATAGGAAGTTGGATAGTAGCTTTGTTTAAGAAAAAAAGCAAAGAAGAACCTAATAAAAACGATAGCGAGGAAACCACAGAAGAAAATGCGGTAACTATAGACTTAACGGAAGAAAAAATAGAAGATAAAACAGAAGAAAACGAACCAACTATCATTGTTGATGTTGAGAAACCTCAAGAGGATACTATTGTAGAAGAAAAAGAAGACGTTGATGTCAATATCGTTGATAGTCCAGTTGTAGAACTTACCGAAGAAGATGAAAGCGAATCTTTGTTGGACAAACTAGGTCCATACGATCCACGCAAAGATTTAGAACACTATAAGTTCCCTTCACTCAACCTTTTGAAGACATATGACAACGAGACAGCACCTGTCATCAATCAAGAAGAGCAACAAGCTAATGCAAATAGGATTGTAACCACTTTACGCAACTTTGATATTGAAATAGAATCTATCAAAGCCACCGTAGGACCTACTGTTACACTATACGAAATTGTACCTAAAGCCGGAATCAAAATAGCAAAAATACAAGGACTTGAGAACGATATCATGTTATCTCTTGCAGCTATTGGAATCCGAATTATTGCACCAATGCCTGGCAAAGGAACGATAGGTATTGAGGTTCCTAATGAGAAACCACAAATTGTGTCAATGCATTCAGTCATTGCTAGCAAACGCTTCCAAGAAGAACAAAAGATGCGTCTCCCTGTAGCTATTGGACGTACGATCACTAATGAAGTATTTACATTTGACCTTGCTAAAACTCCTCACCTACTCGTTGCGGGTGCTACAGGTCAAGGTAAATCGGTAGGACTTAATGCCATCCTAACATCGTTACTATACAAAAAACACCCAGCTGAGCTAAAGTTTGTATTGGTTGATCCTAAAATGGTAGAGTTCTCTATTTATAAGCCTTTACTTAAACACTATATGGCAGCTATGCCTGATCAAGACGATAATGAGATTATTATTACCGATTGCCAAAAAGTGATAAACACACTCAATTCGCTTGTCATTGAAATGGAGAATCGCTATCAACTGCTCATGCAAGCCAATTGTCGAAATTTAGAAGATTACAATGAAAAATTCATTAACCGACGACTCAATCCAGAGAAAGGTCATCGATTCATGCCATATTTAGTAATTGTAATTGATGAATATGGTGATTTCATCATGCAAGCAGGCAAAGAAGTTGAACGTCCAATACAACGAATTGCTCAAAAAGCGCGTGCAGTAGGTATGCACATGATTCTTGCCACCCAACGTCCAGATGTCAAGATTGTCACTGGTACTATCAAAGCTAACATCCCAACACGTATCGCATTCCGTACCCAATCAGTAGTAGACTCACGTACCGTACTAGATTGCAAGGGTGCTGATCAACTAATCGGTAAAGGTGATATGCTTTACTCAGCTAGTGGTGCTATCACACGTATTCAGTGTGCATTTGTAGATACTCCTGAAGTAGAAAACATAGTAGGACATATTGAACAACAACAACACTATTTTGAACCATACCAATTACCAGAATATACACCTGAAGGTTTAGAAGGTGAAGCACTTGCTCCTGGTAGCGTAGATCTCAAACGTCTAGATCCAATGTTCGCAGATGTAGCGCGCTATACAGTCAGCAAGCAAGAAGGCTCTACCTCACGTATCCAACGTGCTTTCGAAATTGGCTACAACCGTGCAGGTAAACTATCCGACCAATTAGAAGCGGCAGGTATTGTAGGGCCTAATAAAGGACCTAAAGGGCGTGACGTACTTATTCAAGATATGGAATCATTAGAACGTATATTACAGGATTTAGGCGTATGAAACTCTTACTTATCACGTTAACCATACTACAATCAATGTTAACTGCCATTGAGCAAAAGACATTGCAGTCAGAGTTTACATTAACTCAAAGCGAATCTATGTCAGCTACAAGTTCACCTATCAGCTACACAGGTGAACTTAACATGCATGACATGAAATTTACTCTATCCATGTTCAATATAGAAGCTGCATATGACGGAAAGACACTGTACGTATATAGCGAAGACACTGAAGAACTTACACTATCACAACCAACGGAAGAGGAACTGCTGCAAACCAATCCATTCTTTTATGCAAAAGCTCTATTACCCCTATGCGAATATAATGAAAAGGTTGTGGGAGAAAATACACATATTACACTCACTCCAAAGGATAAGTCACTAGGTATAGCTAAATTTACGCTTAAGATATCAACTAGCACTCTTATTCCTGCTTTAGTTGAAATTTATGAAATAGACGGAAAACAAACTACCTTACGATTTAACAATGCAACATATAAAAATGAATGCCCCAATTTCATTATTCACAAACCAGATGCATTCATTAATGATCTAAGATAGTTGAAGTTACTAAATATATGCTTATATAAAATATTGCACTAGCAAATGCTAGTGCAATATTTTATATATCAGCTCTTTCCATAAATCCGCATCCTTGGCACTAGGATTATTGATACCCTTCAGACGCGCATCTATATCACGAAAATATCCAATAATAGCAAAGGTCTTTCCAGCAGAAAAACGACGCGCTGCTTGCGCATAATCTTTGACGAAAAATGGAGCAACTCCCATAGCCGGTCCAGCCACACGTTCACTTTTATCTGGTAGATAATGATAAATCATCAAATTAGCAAAGAAACCATACAATATTCCCAACTCCTTAACCATAGGATGATCTTTTGATGAAGCAAAATATTGGGTAATGCGATTAGCCTTAACAACATCTCCTGCAATTAGTGCATTCTGCAATTCAAACACATTAAAGTCCTTCGATATACCTATATTACGCTCTACCAATTCAGCATCAATAACTGTTACACCTTCAGGACGACCATCAATAAGTTTCTGCAAAGAACCTACAATCTTTGTCAAATCTGTTCCTAAACTATTCGCTAATATTTTAGCTACCTTCTCATCTATCCTTAAATCCTCATCACCTTCTTTCTTTTTAGATTTGTTCCACGCTGCTACATAGTCACGAATCCACTTCTCGACTTGATTATCTCGAAGAGGTTCTGATTCCATGAGTATGCCACCTTTTTTCTCCCAGTTCTTGAAAAGATTAAGACGCTTATCTGGCGATCCATACTTATAACAAAACACCAAAATTGTTGATGGTTGGGGGTTTTCCATATACATGGCTAACGCCTCCCATTTTTTGATATTCTGAGCTTCCTTAACAATAATGACTTTATAGCCTCCCATCATAGCAAAACCACGTGCTGCACCAATCGCTGTACTCACATCGCCAGATGAAAGATCCTTACCATAGATAATGGTCTGATCAAATTCACGTGCCATATCATCTAGCACATTCTGCTCGATATAATCTGCCACCAGATCTATATAATAAGGTTCCTTTCCACAAAGCATGTATGCTGGTGCATACTTACCTTGCTTAAGACCAATCATCACTTCTTCGTACTTCATCCTACGCCTAAATCTGTATTATTAATTAGTATCTCTATTTTCCTTGAATTTTTAAGTTCCGGATATACATCTTCCATGAACCATTCTACCAATGAGTCATCACGTTTTACACGGGTTGTGTTCTCACTAAAAATATTCACACTCGCATACTCAAATAGCTGCTCTGCCAATGTTATATCCCTCATAATCCGCTCTTTGCTATCGCCCAGTGTACAACACAACAGACATACTCCTTGAAAAAACATCGCTACTTCTTCTGGCGTCACATTAGCAGCAATTCCCTTCTTCCATTGTTCACGCAATGCACCATCAAAGCTCTCTATTCCACAACGGAACTTCACTTGTACACCTGCAAACTGTTCTGCAAACTTCACTAACTGTAAGCGATACATATAATGCGCCTCAAACCAGATGGTATGGATATTTTTCGCTTTGACAACTCGCTTAATCTCCTCAATCGTCTGTTCATCCAACTCCATTGCTGAACCAGAGTTGATAATATCAAGCACACCATAAATACCGGTTACACAATCAAGGACAGCTTTATTCACAGTGAACAATTCCTCACTTACATCCGTATGATAATCGCAAAAAGTACATTGCTTCCACTTGCATCCTTGCCCCTGAAGCAACACAAACTCACGAGGCATCACAGTATGTATGACAGCATATCTTTCCATCTCTTTGGGGCTAATGAACTTTTCTTCTAATAACCTTAATCACAGCATATGCCATAGGTGTACCCAATACCGTCTCTATCAATAACTTCGAAGCATATTGGAATGCAATCATTAATAATAAATCATGAGTCGATACTGTTCCTGCAAATGCAATCAATACAAATGGAAGAGAATCAAACCAATATGCTACAGCAGAACTACCAATCGTTCGTACCCATAATTTCCTGCCATTGGTCCATTTCTTAATTTTTTCCATTAACCACGCATTTGACAACTCTCCCAACAAGAATCCTGTCAATGAAGCAATTACTATGCGTGGAACATAGGAGAACATCGTATTGTACGCTTGCGCCGTTGCGTCAAGATAATCAGGAGATGGCAAGAATACACCTATTTGCGTACATAGTACCATCACTATATTGCAGAGCAATGTAATGAAGATTACTTTTCGTGCAGTCTTGTAGCCCCAAATCTCTGTTAATACATCTCCTAACATATATGCGAAAGGAAATGTAATAGTACCTGCATCAAAATAAAAAAGATCCCAAATTCCAATTACTTTTACTGCCATCACATTGCTCACCACATACAATGTGACGAACAAAGCAGTAATTATGATGAACGAAGTTTCTTTACTTTTACACTTTAAACTATCAAATCCAACCTGTGTACCTGATTCACCAGCCACATCGCGGTTTTTGAAAGGGTTTTCCGCTACCTTATTTTTCATAAAATATTCAACTATCAATTTGTTGGCAAAGGTACAACTTTTTTCTCACTTATGCAAATTATAAATAACTAATCATTATAGACGATCAGTTAAATATTCAATTCATCAATTACTTGCTGAATTCTATTCAAAAATTGAGCAGCATGTGCTCCATCCATTTGTGCATGATGAAATTGGAAAGAAAGATTTACGTAATACCTAAATAAACGCCTTGAATAACGTCCCCATATAATATATGGATTGTTATATATTCCACTATACATACCACCTGCAAATTCTAATTCGGTATCTATAATTGCAGAGGTACCTATTACCATATATTCTTCAGATAAATCTATATCTTTACAACTGGTTGCAACTTGATTAGTATATTTTAAATAATCATTACTATAGGTATCAAAATCTGCAGTATATTCAATATCACACGAACTGACATCACCTTTATGATTCCTTACCATTGTATTTATTGCAATCTTATCATATGCCATCAGTTTATCACCTACAGGCAGTAAATAAAACTCCTTCTGACTGATAGATGCTTTACCAATACAATAATCTAATAACATATTGAATTTCAAATGCTTCTTTCTACTTATCTTAATCAAGTTTGTCACATCCATCTTCTTGACAAAAACCAGCATCGGATTTGGAGCATTCTTCCATATTTCAAATTGTTGTGCTCGATTTGTTCTTTTTGGATCTATTTCTCTCATATCTATTCTCAAATTGAATATATATACTATATAATTGTAGATAATACTGTAATAAAGCAACAAAGAACCCCGAAGATTTCTCTTCGAGGTTCTGAAAATGGCGGCTACCTACTCTCCCACAAACGCAGTACCATCGGCGTTGCTGAGCTTAACGACCCTGTTCGGAATGGGAAGGGGTGGGACCTCAGCGCTATAACCA
>JAEIGA010009240.1_pt1 | contig 14914 bp, 7 predicted proteins | sample 9270691 | NCBI WGS metagenome assembly JAEIGA01 (sample SAMN17057246, study PRJNA624740) | gut metagenome | biome: biome; isolation source: fecal sample | host: Bos grunniens | place: China: Xizang | collected 2019
CCTGTTGCCATTCATGGAAAGTTACAAGTTTCCGGACGAGATATGATAGATGTAAATGGAGAGCCGGTTGTTCTGAAAGGAATCAGTACGCATGATATTATGTGGTTTGAGAGGTGTTACAATGAAAGTTCCTTGAATGCGATGGTTGATGAATGGGGTATTAATGTATTTCGTTTGGCTTCTTATACAGAAGAATATATTAAATCAAGCAGTAATGCAGAAAAGAGGAGAGAGTTCATTGATAATATGGTAGATTTGTGTGAGCAAAAGGGTATCTATTGTATCATCGATTGGCATATTTTGAATTCAGGTACCAACGACCCTTGGTTTAAAATTGACTCTGCTAAGGTGTTTTTTGATTATATGTCTAAAAAACATGCAGGGAAGGCGCATGTGATTTATGAACTTTGTAATGAACCGAATGGTAGTATCAGTTGGGCAAGAATTAAATCGTATGCTCAAGAAATCATTGATGTAATTGTCAAAAATGATCCAAGTTCCATTATTATTACCGGAACACCGGTTTGGAGTCAGCGTGTTATTGCAGCCGCAGATAGTCCATTGGATTATCCAAACGCAATGTACACTTTGCATTTTTATGCTGATACTCATAAGCAGGATCTTCGTAATGCTGCTGATGTAGCTTTGTCTAAAAATTGTCCGCTTTTTGTGACAGAATTTGGTACATGTAATTCTTCAGGAAATTCAGGATTTAATGTAAAAGAATCTATTGAATGGTTTAAGTGGATGAATGAAAATAATATCAGTTGGGCTAATTGGAGTTTTGCAGATAAGGATGAGACAGCAAGTCTGTTATTCCCGAACAGTTGTAAAAAAGGGAAATGGACTAATTATTCAGAGTCCGGACGTCTAATCAAATGGGCATTGTCAGATGAAGATTTGAGTGGCGCAGATTCTGTTATTGTTGTTGAAGATATTTTGAGAGGTTGGACAGGTTGGGAGGGATTCCTAAATGACGGGAAACGTTTAGATTATGTCGGAAATACTATTTTGGACTGTGCAGACCAATTGGAGGGGATGAAGAGAGCTGACTTGATACACTTTTTGGTTGATAGTGTCTATGCTCAAGAATGTATTGAAGAAAATCCTTCTCTTGCAGGTGATTCAACAGCAATTAGTAACTGTATCAATGAAAAAAGAACTGGTTTAAATGATGTTGTATCTATTCTGGAAGGCGTAAAAATATATCCTACAATCGTTGAAGAGATGTTGACTGTTGAATATTCTGAAGGCGATTTTAAGGTGGTTGTGTTTGATTTATTTGGAGCGAGAGTTGCAGAAGATCAATGTGAGCAAGGTAAAAATTTGATTAATTTGTCTTATCTTCCTACCGGAACTTATTTAATCGTAGTGGAAAGTGAGAAGAAGTTTTATAATAAAATAGTTCTCAAAAAGTAAATTTAATTTAAGATAGCGCAAATGAATTCAAAAGTATCCGAAATTGAATTTATTGCATTTAGAAATAGAAATCGTAATTTATAGTTGTTACCTTAAGCAATTTAATAAAGAAGGAGGTTCTCTGACTAATAAAGAAGCCTCCTTCTTTGTTCTAAGGTAATATTAAACCGTTAAATTTTATTGTTAAATTGATTTTGAGTTTCACTCTTTTCTTTTGGCATTTTGATTCGCTTTTTAGCCTATTTTTATTATTCTTTTTGGGTGCCGTGACTGACTGACTGACAAACAGTAAGTTGCTGAAATAAATTATAAGGCATAGAAAAGTTTGCACCTTGATTTAGACTTTCTTATTTATCAACGGGAAATTTATTGAACTCACCTTAAATACACTCGAAATAATATTTATACAACTTTTAAATATTTATCAGATTATAGTATCTTTGTTGTGGATTTAGTTATGAGTTATTATGGACTTCAATAAATAGTATGACTAATAATTTGACAAAAGAAAAACTCTTTACTTTGAGTTACCTTTGTGCTTGGATGGCTAATTTTTTGCTGTTTTTCTCCTTTTACTTGATAATGCCTCTTTTGGCTCTTTTCTTGATGAAGAAATTTTCAGTGGAAGAGTCGGTCGTTGGTGCGATTTTGTCTTGTTATACTTTGGCATGTCTTTTTATTCGCCCGTTTTCCGGCTATTTGGTTGATGCTTTCCCTCGTAAAAAACTCTATTTATTAGCTCTGTTTTTCTTTGTAACTCTCTTTTTAGGTTATCCTATTGTTGCTACGGTTTCTCTCTTTGCCCTGCTCAGAATCTTTCATGGTTTTGCCTTTGGAATGGTCTCTATTTCAAGTAATACCATTGTGATTGATATTATGCCGGCAAGTAGGAGAGGTGAAGGGTTGGGGTATTATGGATTATCAAATAATTTTGCGATGGCCACAGGACCTATGGTGGGATTATGGTTATTGAATCATTATAGTTTTGAGACGATATTTTATGTATCGTTTTTTGTCTGTTCATTCTCGTTTCTTTGTGGGGCATTGATAAAAGCCAAACAGCGCCCGATTGTAAAAAGTGTCGAAAAAATTTCATTGGATCGATTCGTGTTAAAAAAAGGTTTACCGGCCGGATTTAATCTTATGTTGTTGGCTTTTCCCTACGGAATCATGACTTCTTTTATCGCACTTTATGCTAAAGAGTTGAAGTTGGAAGGTGATTCTTCCTTTTTTTACATGGCGTTAGCTGTTGGAATTGCGTCGTCTCGATTGTTTTCAGGGAAACAAGTAGATAGGGGATATTTATTGCGTGTAATTAAGGTAGGAATGTCTATTGCTATTGTTGCTTTTTTCTTTTTAGCACTATTGAAATACCTTGTGTTGGATAATGCCATTTTGTTAAATACCTTTTATTTTTCGGCATTTCTGATTGGCGTTGGTTATGGAACATTATTTCCAGCCATGAATTCTCTTTTTGTCTCATTGGCACCTGCCAATAAAAGGGGTACTGCTACATCAACCTACCTCACCTCATGGGATATAGGTATAGGAATCGGACTCTTCTTTGGAGGTTTGTTAAGTGAGTTTACCTCTTTTTCTACCACATTTTTTGTAGGTGCATTGTTAGGTTTATTCTCATTAATTATTTTTATTACCTTTACTTCCGGTCATTTTCTAAAAAATCGTTTAAATGAAGTATGATTTAATTACCATATTAGGTCCGACAGCCAGTGGAAAGACTACATTGGCTGCTCATTTGGCCAAATGTATAAAGAGTGAAATTATCAGTGCCGATTCTCGTCAAGTTTATCGTTCCATGGATATTGGTACTGGTAAGGATTTGTCGGACTATTGTGTAGATGGCGTTACTATTCCTTATCACCTAATAGATATTGTCGATCCAGGATATAAATACAATCTGTTTGAGTATCAACGAGATTTTTTACAAGTTTATAATCATATTCGTCAAAAGGGGATAACTCCTATTCTTTGCGGAGGAACGGGACTTTATATCGAATCGGTTTTAAAAGGATATAAATTGGTTCCCGTTCCTGAAAATCCTCTTTTAAGGAGCGATTTAGAACAATATTCCCTTGACGAATTGACCGAAAAACTCAAACAATATAAGCAATTGCATAATACAACTGATGTTGATACAAAAAAAAGGGCTATTCGAGCCATCGAAATAGAGGAGTATTATTTGAAACATAAAGCAGATATTCCGGAGTTTCCTTCCATTAATAGTTTGATTATCGGTGTTGATATTGAGCGTGATTTGCGAAGAGATAAAATTTCTAAACGATTGAGAAGTCGCTTAGATGAGGGTATGGTTGATGAGGTAAAGTCGATTCTGAATAGTGGTGTGTCTCCGGAAGATCTAATCTATTACGGATTAGAATATAAGTATTTGACTAATTACGTAATTGGAAATATCAGTTATGATGAGATGGTTGCCGAATTAGAAATAGCTATTCATCAATTTGCTAAGCGGCAGATGACCTGGTTTCGTGGAATGGAAAGAAGAGGATTTACTATCGAGTGGGTGGATGCAACACTCTCAATTGATGCTAAAATAGAGAAAATTTTATCATTTTTGTAAAATACTTTGAAAAATTAGGGGGTAGTTTTAGAAAATATACTTATTTTTGCGAAGTGACCCTTAAAAATATAGGGGTATTTGTGAAAGTTGATTAAAATTCTTGCGAATTGAAATTTTGAACAATATAAGTGTTTGTTTAGCTGATTAGGATTTTAAACCGCTTTTTAATTTTCTATAATTAAAAAAATAGTTCGAGGTATGGCAATTTTGAGATTTAATGCATTACGAGAATTGTACGGGCGAAAACCCTTAAAGGTAGTTCCTCCGTCACCTAATTTATCTGATTACTATGCGATAAATGTTTTTACCAAGGATAAGATGCAACAATATTTATCCAAAGAGGCATTTAGAGCATTTACTGCAGCTGTAGATAAGGGGACATTATTCGACCAAAACGTAGCCGATCAAATTGCCTCGGGTATGCAACGTTGGGCAAAGGAGAGAGGTGCAACCCATTATACCCATTGGTTTCAACCTTTAACGGACGGAACGGCTGAAAAACATGATGGCTTTATTGATTTTGGTGATGATAATCAATTGATAGAGCGATTTTCCGGGAAAGTATTGATTCAGCAAGAACCTGATGCATCTTCGTTTCCAAGTGGAGGAATTCGTAATACATTCGAAGCAAGAGGATATACAGCTTGGGATTTGTCGTCGCCGGCTTTTGTGGTGGGTTCAACTCTTTGTATCCCGACTATTTTTATCTCCTATACTGGTGAGGCATTGGATTATAAAACGCCACTTTTGAAAGCGTTATCGGCAGTAGATAAAATTGCTGTGGAGGTGTGTCAATATTTTGATAAAAATGTTACGAAAGTAACAACTAATTTAGGCTGGGAGCAAGAGTATTTTCTTGTAGATACAGCTTTATATAATGCTCGTCCGGATTTATGCATGACCGGTCGTACTTTGATGGGACACTCTTCTGCTAAAGAGCAACAATTGGATGACCATTATTTTGGATCTATTCCAGAGCGAGTGACAGCCTATATGCGCGATTTGGAAATTGAAGCTCATAAATTAGGTATTCCATTGAAAACTCGTCACAATGAGGTGGCTCCTAATCAATTTGAGTTTGCTCCTATCTTTGAAGAGGCAAATTTGGCAAATGATCATAATCAGTTGGTGATGGATTTGATGAAACGTATTGCTCGAAAGCATCATTTTCAGGTGTTGTTACATGAGAAACCTTTCGCAAGTGTAAATGGTTCCGGTAAGCATAATAATTGGTCTCTTTGTACCGATACCGGTGTGAACCTATTTTCTCCTGCTAAAAATCCAAAAGGGAATATGCTGTTTATCACTTTTTTGGTGAATGTAATGGCTGCTGTTTATAAACATCAAGATCTATTACGTGCATCGATTATGAATGCCGGTAATGTTTATCGTCTTGGAGCAAATGAAGCTCCTCCGGCTATTTTGTCGGTATTTTTAGGTCAGAACTTGTCCAATATGTTGGATAATTTGGTGGAAAAAGTAGGCGATAACAAGATGACTCCGGAGGAGAAGACTGCCTTGAAGTTAGGTATTGCTCGTATCCCGGATATAATGTTGGATAATACAGACCGAAATAGAACCTCACCATTTGCTTTTACAGGAAATCGTTTCGAGTTCAGGGCGGTTGGTTCTTCTGCCAATTGTGCGGCTTCTATCATTGCATTAAATGCTGCTGTAGCACATCAATTAACTCTGTTTAAATCTGAAGTCGATGCCTTAATCGCAAAAGGAAAAGGGAAAGATGAGTCGATCTTTAAGGTGTTGAAAAAATTGATTGTAGAGTCAAAACCTGTTCGTTTTGAGGGGGATGGATATTCGGAAGAGTGGAGACTTGAGGCAGAGAAAAGAGGTTTAACTAATATCACATCGGCTCCTGAAGCTATAGGTAAGTATTTGTCGGATTCGTCAAAGGTGGTTTTGATTGGTATGGGTGTCTTTAATGAGGTCGAATTGAAAGGCCGGGTTGAAGTTGAGTATGAGAAATTCTCCAAAAAAGTACAAATCGAATCTCGTATTCTTGGCGATTTGGCTATTAATCATATTGTTCCAACGGCTGTTTCTTATCAAAATCGATTGATAGAAAATTTATGTGGATTGAAGCAATTGTTTGATTCTGAGGAGTTTGATGAACTTGCTGCTGACCGAAAGGATTTAATTCGAGAGATTTCTCGTCATGTGACTGCAATTAAGAAGTTGTCTAAGCGAATGATCGATGAGCGTTATCAAGCTAATACCTCATCTTCTGAAATGAGAAAGGCTGAGTTGTATGATTCTACCGTACGTCCGACTATGATTGAGTTGAGAGCTCATATTGATGAGTTGGAATTGGTGATTGATGATGATATTTGGCCGTTGCCTAAGTATAGAGAGTTGTTATTTGCCAAATAAGTTGAGGCGTTTGAACCACTCATTTACGTTGTTGCTTTCAATTTTTGAACTCAGTAACGTACTCAAGTGGGTACCTATACTCAAAATATAATTAAGGAGGATTCCGCAAAATGAATTTGTAGAATCCTCCTTAATTATCTGAAATTTTTCAAAAAACGGACAATAGGGAAAGGTGACGCAGACTTGGTTTTGATATTTTACTTGCCAAATATCCCGGCTATGGAGATAGATCTAAAATCCAATAAAAACGCAGGCGTGCGCTTCAACAGATGAAGGGGTGAAACTACTATCAAGCTCTCAATAATTATAAAGGTGACATTCTTTTCTTAGGAGTCAGTTATGACGAAAAGACGAAAAAGCACAATAGCATGATTGAGCGGTTGGTGAACTGATGCGAATACGTTTTTGTAAGTTATCGTAGAATTCTTTTGATTCGATTAGCCTCCTCTATTAATTTTCTTAGAGCATTCTCATCGTGTTCTTTTATTGCCTCTTTAAATTGCTGTAATTTATCCATGTAAGAGTCCAAAACAGACAAAACATTCTCTTTATTTTGTAGGAAAATAGGTGTCCACATATCAGCATTACTCTTAGAAAGACGTGCCGTTGATGCAAAACCTCCGGATGCTAAATCGAAAATATTTTTTTCGTTCTTTTCTTTGTCCAATACGGTTAAGGCTAGTGCAAATGAAATTACGTGAGAAATATGAGATACGTATGCGGTGTGAACATCATGGTGAGCTGCTCGCATATAAATGATACGCATATTTAAACAATCATACATGCGTCTGACTAGTTCCACTGCTTTGTAATCAGAATCTTCGGCATTACAAATAATTCCAGCTCTTCCTGCAAATAAGTTAGGAATAGCAGCCCAAGGCCCATTAAACTCTGTTCCTGCCATAGGGTGAGATGCAACATAATTTTTTCTTTTAGGATGATAATGGACGGAGTCATTTAATTTCTCTTTGGTTGAGCAAACATCCGTCACAACTTGATTATCATTGATTTTGTCCAAAATATCAGACAACATAGTCAAAGCGGCACTCACGGGTACGGATAAAATTATCAAATCACTCTGTCGTATCAGTTCGTCGTATGAAACAATTTCATCAACCAAACCAATGCGCTGAGCAGTTATAGCATTTAATTCAATATTATCACAACCAATAAAACGATCAGCAAACTTATTTCTACGGAGATCGATGGCCATCGAACCACCAATCAATCCTAAACCAATTATTCCTATAGTCATAATTTCGTAAGATTAAAAAGATTATCCGTTCTTACTTAACGAGGTAAGATAAGTATCATCAATTATCTTGATTTTTCGTCCATCTAATTCAATAATTTTTTCTTGAGCCATCCAAGATAATGTGCGAATAGCATTGGAGGTTGTCATATTGGATAAGCTGGCTAAATCTTCTCTAGAAAGATGAACACTCAATGTTGCTCCATCTTCTTCCATGCCGTAATTGTCACGAAGAAATAATAAAGATTCAGCTAAACGTCCGCGAACATGTTTTTGAGTAAGAGAAACAGCTCTTTTGTCAGCTATTCCTAAGTCAACGGATAATTTATGAATAAAATACCACGCTAATTCACTATTGTTTCGGATAAGTGTTTTTATCACCTCGCGAGGAATCATGTAGATGACGGACGATTCGAATGCGCAAGCATTGGTAACAAAGTTCTCTTGCGCAAACATTGCACGATAGGCAAGCATTTCTCCTGGTTTTACCATACGAACAATTTGACTTCTACCTCCTGAGCCTGTTCTGAAAATCTTTAATTTCCCTTTTGCAACACATAGAACGTGCGTAGGTACTTCTCCGTCGCAATATACCATTTCATTTTTTTTGTACATGCGAACAAGATAATTAGCTTTTAAATAGGCTAGTTGTTCATCTGTCAATAAATTCCATACATCAGAAATAGTTTCGATACTATCAAACTCTACATTATTTTTTCTTGCCATAACAAAAGAAATTTGTTTCGGATGCAAAAGTAGAAATTTTAGATAAATTTCCAAATAATTATTTAACAAATATGTTCAATAACAGAACTTTGTGGCATTTTATTTTCTGCGGGATTCTTGGTAACAATATATCTGTGAGAATATAGTTAAGGTTAAGTGAAATTTTTTAATGTTTTATTTTGATTTTTTCGTAATTTTTATTAGATTTGGTTAACTTAAAAAGGGTTTGTATTTTTACTACTCGGTTCTGTTCGATTATTGAGGTTCGGGTAGAGAAAATCATGCTAAGCTTTATTTATTTACGTTAAGGGGTGGCTTATGAGAAAAGTTATTTTTTTTATCTTAATATTTATAGTCTCAATGTTATCAGTGACAGCAGCTCCTATTTCAGAGAAAGAGGCTTTTCGTGCTGCTGAATTGTTCTGTAAGAGAAAAGGGTTACGAGGGAATCTGGAATTGTCAAGTCTGAAACGTAAGGGGTGTTATCTGTTTAATATCGATGACAAAGGATATGTTATTGTTGCTTCAGATGATATTGCAAATCCTATTTTAGGTTATTCTATGAATGGAGCTTTACGAGAAGATTTAAATTTAGCTCCGGGATTTGTAGATTGGATGGATGATATTGAGCGAAATGATACGATTTTAAAATTGTTTCCCCAGAATGTGAAAAATAGAGCGAAATACTCCGTCAGAAGCGCAAGCGATACATTTACTTCTGATTTTCTTGTTGAAGTTAAACCTTTGATAACTACTCGTTGGGATCAGGGTGCTCCGGCAAATCTTTTTTGTCCGGATAGTTCATTGGCAGGTTGCGCTCCAATCGCAATGGCTCAAATTATGCACTATTACGATAGTCTTAGTAATTCAACAGCTACGATACCGGCTTATTCAACTGCAAAAATCGGGTATAAAATAGATTCGATATTTGTTGATTCTTCTTCCTTTGCTTGGGATATAATGTTGGAATCTTATGATGGATCTTATTCAAGAGAACAAGCAGAGGCTATGGCAAAACTTGTTTATTATTGTGGTGTCGCTGCGAAAACAGACTATGATAAGAAATCTTCTTATACTTCTGTGGGAGAGGTGCTAAGAGCCATGCGAGATATCTTTGGTTATCATAAGGATATAAAAAAAGTGAATTGGTATGTAGATAGGATGTCTGTTAAAGAGTGGACTAATATGTTGAAAGAACAATTGTCTTTGGGTAATCCTGTTTTTTATTCAAGTACAGGTCCGGATATTGGGCATGCTTTTATATGTGATGGTTATGATGAAAATGGTTTGTTTCATTTTAATTTTGGTTGGGGTGGGCTTTGTGATGGCTACTATTCTATTGATAATTTAGTGGCAAAGGATTCTACTGCTAATTTGATTGAGTTTGATTTGAGTTCAAAACATAGTGCAATCATCAATCTTTTTCCAAGCAAATATGTGAGTAAATTTGATTTATTTTTGACACACACAGCCTTTTCTATAGACTCGCTTGATAGAAATAAAATAAATTTTGATTACACTATTGAAAATAGAGGTTCGCAATTGTTTAGAGGTGAGGTGGTGTGGAAAGTTTTTAATGAAAAAGGTGAAGATGCTCTACTCTTTTGCGATACTATAAGATTGATTAATAATGATAGTTTTTCTGATAAAATTTCTATCTCTTTTACTGTAGACACTGTTGTAACTTTGAAGTTTGTTCCGATCGTAATTGAAAAGAATAGAGAGTATCGTATGAAGGTTGATGAGGTGTGTTATTGTGATATTCGTTATGCCAAACTTCCGGATGGTCGTTCTAAAATTATCCTTCTTGATGAGTACATAGAAGAGGAGGTTGATGAAGATGAAAAATTGGCTTATTATGAAGACTCTCAATCTGAATCAACGGGGGAGCTGTCCGTTTTTAGTGGAAATGAGGATGGTTTGTTTATTTCTAAAATTGATGGTTGTATAGTTTTCTATTCATCTTCACCTCGTGAAATAAGCATTTATGATCTTGGGGGACGTTTAGTTAAACAACTGGTTGTTGAAGGTGAATCTTCTGTGAATTTGCCTAAAGGAGTTTATGTTGTTGGATATGATAATTTATTCAGAAAACTTGTATTTTAGTTGATTGTAATAGCTAAGTTTCTTGTTTTTTTATAAATCTGCTGAAAATTTTGTTAGTTACGGAGTCTAAAGTAAGATGGATGTAGCTTCTTTTGTCGAAGAAATGAGTTAAATGGAAATTTCAGCAGAAGGTGGAAAGCATTTTCGTTACCTAGTTATATCCAACCCGAAAAATTTTATCTTTCTCTTGGGTCGATTTAATCGAATGATTATCTTTCTTGTTCTGATGCTTCATTTGCCAGTTTTAGTTAGGAGGATTTTAACAGAGTTTTGTTCGTTGATGTTTTTGATGATAATAGGAATTATTTATTATTTGATCTAACTGATTTTTTTGCAATTAAGGATTGTAGAATATGTGAGTTAAATAGCCTTTTGGTAAATAATATCCGGAAAAAAAATAGGCTGAGCATATTCTATGTCTCAGTCTATTTTTTATTAAAGTAAGTTCTATAAATTAGTTCGAGATGATTTTGAAGAGCATTTTATTTCGATTTGAACTATCGTTTGTATGGAAAAATTTATTTTACAATAACTTTTTCTACAACTATTCCTGCTCTTACAATGTAAACACCTTGTTCTGGGAGTGTTATTTCGTTGTCAAATTGAGGTATTGCTTTTAATTGCTTCACCACATCTCCTACTAAATTGGTAACAATCACATCGCAAACTTCATCAACAATGATGATACACTTTCCATCCTTACTTGGATTTGGGTATAATGTAAAGTTAGAATTTTGAGAAATAGGGGATAGGGAAGTCGAGATAGAGTAGGTCATTCCTTCACATACAATATCATCTATTTCTAGTGTGCCGCCTTCGTTGGCACTACCTTTGAATTGCCAACTAAACTTTACGATATCGCTCTTTTCTAAATCTTTATCCTCACCCCAATCAGATGCTTGTTTTAGTGAACTCCAATCGATGCTCGCGGTTGTCCAACTATCAGATGAACTCATGTGAATACTATGATAATCTTCATCTTTCACTGCTCCTGTTTCTGCTCGGAAATCGTGAGAAGCTCCCTTATATTTGTAGGTGATTTTTGTACATTCACTCAAGTTTTCTCCGTTTTTATTTTCATTCATGTATAATTCAAACCCACAATATGGATCTCCCATCCAACCATCTCCTTGCCATTTATTTCCTAATTTATATTGAATTTTAAGAGATCCATCGGAGGTACTCATTTCTACGTTAGAGTGTGGATTGGCGTTTTGTTTTTGATCATCAAATGTCTTCCAGTTTCCTTTCCATAAGCTAATGTAGTCTCCATCTTCTAAGTCGTCTATTAAGCCAGGTTCTACGTAACCTTCAGGACGAATAATGAATTTAACACTTTCATCTAGTTCTTCTTCTCCGTCTGTTGCATATAAATTGAATACGTAGGTTCCTGCTTCAAGCCCGGTTACTTTTGTTGTAGCTGTGTTGGAAGAGATTATTGTTGCTTGTGATGGACCTGAAATTTGTTTCCATTGGTAGGTGTATTGTTCAGTCCCTCCTGTAGCTTCCCCGGTTAGAGATAGTTCCGAAACCGGCATTGTAAGTGTTTTGCCGGAACAGATACTTAAGCGGAAAGGTCTTGATGTTTCAAATACAACGGGTTTGTAATTGATCCAATTCTTTGTTACTCCTAAAAGGTAGGCTCCGTTTTCTGTTAAGTCAGAATTGCTCCAATTGCTTATTTTGTAACAATTGCTATTGAGGATAGACCACTTTCCATCGTCTCCTCCCTTATTGTTGACAGACCAGAAGCAATTGATTAGAGATTTACTTTTGTATACATTGATTAGGCCTCCGTCATTTTTACTCCAATTTACTCCCCATTCTGTAACGACAATCGGTACGGAATTTGCCCATTCAGAATGAGAATTCCAATCATCTTGATGCCCCCATTCTACATATCCATGCCATGTATAGGCGATATTGGAGTAGCCTTCCCCTGCTTGTGTGACATTATGAGGTTCTCTAGAATATTGAGTGGATCCAACTATTATAATATTTTTACTATCAATTTTACGGATAACCGGAATAATTTGTTTCGCATAATTTACTACGGTTGAGTTGTCTGTCATAGGTTCGTTATAAATTTCGTACATAACATTCGGATATTTCCCCCATTTTGTTGCGAAGTAGGTGAAAAAATCTTTGGATAAATCTACCCAATGTTCTGCATGGTGTTCGTGGAAGTCGATAATTACGTAGATGTCATTTTCTATTGCTGCTTTGACAACCTCGTCAACCAATTTTTTGCTGTATTCCGGACGATGGTAATAGTTGTCTTCATTCCATGTTGCATCTCCGTTCCATGGACTGCCTTCGCTTGGGGCAATGGATACGGGGAGACGTATGATTTGAACATTGTATTCAGATACCAAATAATCAACAGTCTCTTTTGTCCACCATAAGGCAGCAGAGCAACTCCAATAAAAACTTGGTCCCATTAGGCTTACCTTGTTTCCGGCTGCATCACAGATGGAGCCCCCTTTGACATTAAGCTGCCCATGTTTGCTTACAACAAATTCTTGTTTTTTTTCAGGATTGCAGATGGATACTTTTACTTCTTTTTCTACATCTCCAATTTTTATCGTGATAATGTCTGAACCTAATGTTGCTCCGGCTTTATATTCTCCATTAACAACGTTGTCTGACCAACGTATAGGTTTTGCAATAATCTCTCCGGATGCATTCAAACCATTTGCTATAATGAAGGCGGTTTCGTTCGGCATTATTTCAATTTTACTTGGGTTTGTTCTGATTTTTGTAACAATACCATCTGTTGAAGAAGATTTTTTAAGAGAGAAAAAATCAATATTTAATCCGGTTCCCATGTTTATAACATAGATTGTTTGGATTCCTTTTTCAAAATAGAATAGGGCGCTCTCTTCGAGTGGGAATTCTGGCCAATTATTCATTGGTAATTCCCACCAATTTCCGCTCGTTAAATTGGCTTCGGTTCCAAAAATAAAGGATGCTCCTTCTGAATCTTCTATTTTAAGAGAACCGGCTTTCCCTGCTAAATATTTGAATGAAAATTGATAGAGCCCACTTTCCGGTATGGATATTTGGTAAGTAAGTTTTTCTCCAACTTCATCAAAATATCCTACCGAAGTTTTGTTGTTCTCTAAAATGATTTCTGTTTTTAAACTTTGAGCTTCGGTGTAGTCTTCAGCTTCGATTTTAATTTGCGCTTGTGTTAATAATGGTAAAATGGCTAAAAAGATGGGTAATATACCCATTTTAAATAGGTTTTTCATTGTAGTATTAATTTTTATTTAGTTATATCCTCGTTCTGTTTTTAAGATTCTTTATGACTTACTCAAGGGAATAATTGCTATTACTTTTGATATAAGCTTTTTATTGTTTTAATTATTTTTCTGACAAATATAGGAATTTTAGCAAAAGTTTGCAATGTTTTTTCATTTTGGTGTACGTAATTGCACTCAAATATATAATTGTTTAATAGTTTTATCAGATATTAACTTGATAATGAAGTTTGAAATGGTCCTTTTTTTTATTTATCTTTTGCATGAATTACACGAGGACCGATTTAAATTTAATTATGTCCATTTTTATCTGGTAGGTGATATTGAGATGAAAATTCGCGAAAATATATGCTCAAATGTTTTCATTCCTAAAATCTGTACATAGCAAATATACCTTATGTATGCGAACAATGTTGTGATCTCTTTTTAAAGATATGTTACTTAAAAAATAGCGTCGATAAATAATGCAAATTATTTATTCTGTTTGTTTTTCAAACTTTTTATTGTTTTATACTACCTTTTTTCAAAAAAAAAGAAGTTTATTTTATCCCTTTTCATTAAATCAAAATTTGTGCGTCTGTTGAGGATTTATCTTCTAATTAGATTTTCTTTGTTTGTTAGAGTTGTAATTCATAGCTGATTTATTTTTCTATAAATAAGGAAGGCGATTGATGTTTTGTTTTCGATAAGGTGTTATTGAAGCAGTATAAGGTTGGATCTTGATCTGTTATTTTTTATCTCGTTTTCGTTTGTAGGAACTCTTTATTGAGTTTTTTTTAGAATTTAGAGATGTATATGTGTTTTTTTTGGGGGGCATAGATTGGTCGAATTTTTAGGTTATCCTCTGATTTTTCATTTTTGCAACATATATAAAGATAAAAAGTTTATTTTTTTTGAAAAAATATAATGTTGTATATTAGGCAGTTAATGAAAGTTGCGAAAAAAACTTTAAAAAAACTTGCTAAAACATTTGGTAGGAATTAAAAAAGGTTCTATCTTTGCACTCGCTTTTGAAAAGGAAGCCAGCCGGTAAGACCGGATAGAAAGAAAGAGTTCTTTGAATAAAATTGATTCAGACAGCAAAGCACAAGGAAGAGGGAGGTTATGAGAGATCGTAACGCCATCAATTCCGACATAAAGAAGGAAGCGTCAGAGCTAAGG
>JAEIGA010009241.1_pt1 | contig 14914 bp, 9 predicted proteins | sample 9270691 | NCBI WGS metagenome assembly JAEIGA01 (sample SAMN17057246, study PRJNA624740) | gut metagenome | biome: biome; isolation source: fecal sample | host: Bos grunniens | place: China: Xizang | collected 2019
CGGGCAATTTACAAATATAGTCATTTATTGCACGGATGCAGACAAAAAAATTCAAAAAATATATATCCATTGTCTTTTTATCGGCTGTAATGCTTCTCTCAGGCCTCGGAGTCAAAGCACAGAACTCCAGACTGACAATGCACAAACCGGCACGAGGCCTGGTCACACAGGAAAAGATCGGCAGGGAGGTCGCTTTTCTTGCAGATTCCATATGCCAGGGAAGGGCGACAGGCACAAGAGGAAGCGTGGAGGCCGCATTCTGGATTTCAGAAAAGTTCAAGGCAAGCGGGCTTATTCCCATGGGAGAAGGATGGGGACAGTCTCTGATCACCGAAAACGGCACTACCGGCCATAACATCCTGGGATTTCTTCCCGGTTCGTCCAAGGCCCATCCGGACAGATACGTCATCGTCGGAGCACACTACGACCACCTCGGCACATCAGGCAGACGCCTCTACCCGGGAGCTGACGCCAACGCATCAGGCGTAGTGGCTATGACATTCCTGGCAGATATGCTGGCCGTCACCCGCTCGATCGGACGCTCGTACAGCAGCAATGTGATTTTCGTGGCATTCGACGCGAAAGAAATGAATATGGCAGGTTCACAGAAGCTGTGGGACACCATAGCCGCAGGTGAACTGACAGACCCCGTCAGCGGAAAGAAAATCACAAAGGACAAGATCGCATTCATGATCAACATCGATCAGATCGGCAGCAGCCTTGCACCTCTGAACAAAGAGCGCGAGGACTATATCATCATGCTCGGCAATCCTAACGCCAAGAGGGCATACAATGATATGCTGAAGGTCTGCAACGAATCATACGACATCGGGCTTGACCTCGGCTTCACCTACTATGGAAGCGAGAATTTCACGAAGCTCTTCTACAGGCTTTCAGACCAGAAGGTCTTCGCTGAAAACAAGATACCGGCATTCATGTTCACATCCGGCATCACGATGAACAACAACAAGCCGCGCGACACCGCCTCGACCCTCAACCTGGAGGTGTTTCAGAAAAGAATCTACCTCATGTATCACTGGATCGAGAAAATGCTTTAATTCACGAATATTATTGCTATATTTGTAGTTTGCGCCTACAGGTGTAAAGTATAAAACTACAAAATAGCTGAAAATGAAAGCATTCTGGAAAGTTCTGAAGCGGTTCGCCGCTCCATATAAGAAATATCTCGCAGGATCGGTGATACTGAACCTGTTCTCGGCAGTGTTCAACATATTCTCATTTGCCCTGCTCATCCCTATCCTGAACATCCTGTTCAAGATGGACACCAATGTCTACGAGTTCATCCCATGGAACGGAATGCCGGACAAGGAAACATTGATGAACAATTTCTACTGGTATGTCAGCGAGCTTATAGGCAGATGGGGAGGCTCGACTACTCTCCTGATTCTCGGCGTGGTCTTCGGCCTGATGACCCTGCTCAAGACCAGCTGTTACTTCGCATCTTCAGCAGTAATGGTACCGCTCAGGACCGGCATCGTAAGAGACATCAGGACAATGGTTTATAACAAGCTCCTGAGTCTTCCTATGGGATTTTTTTCAAAACAGAAGAAGGGCGACATCATCGCCAGGATGAGCGGAGACGTAACTGAGATCGAGGTTTCCATCATCAGTTCGCTGGACATGCTCATCAAGAATCCGATACTCATCATCAGCTATTTTTCAGCCCTTATATATCTCAGTTGGGAGCTCACCCTCTTCACGGTCACAGTAGTTCCCGTAATGGCCTGGGGAATGAGCGCCATCGGAAAGAAACTCAAGAGACAGTCTCTGGAAGCCCAGAGCAAATGGAGCGAAACGATGGCTCAGCTCGACGAGACACTCGGAGGACTCAGGGTCATCAAGGCCTTCATCGCCGAAGACAAGATGAAGGAGAGATTCGCGGCCACTGCTGACGAGTACAAGAGAGCATCATCTAAAGTTGCTGTCAGACAGGCATCGGCACACCCTGTAAGCGAACTTCTGGGCTCGATAATGATCATGATTGTCCTGTGGTTCGGAGGATCGCTTATCCTGAGCGACAAGGCGCCTATCGATGCTCCGACCTTCATTTTCTACATGACAATCCTTTACAGCGTGCTGGCCCCTCTGAAGGAGTTCTCCCGCGCCAGCTACAATATTCCTAAGGGACTCGCCTCTATGGAAAGAGTGGACACGATAATGAATGCTGAAAACGACATCAAGGAGCCTGCCGCACCAAAGAAACTCGAAGGATTCAGCGACTGCATCCGCTTCGAAGGGGTTTCATTCAGCTATGAGGAGGGGAAAGAAGTTCTCCACGACATCGACATCACCATTCCCAAGGGCAAGACTGTGGCGTTGGTCGGCCAGTCCGGCTCAGGAAAATCCACATTGGTGGATCTCATTCCAAGATATTACGATGTCGCAGAAGGCAGTATCACATTGGACGGTACCGACATCAGGGATTTCCGCGTGAAGGATCTACGCAGCCTTATCGGAAATGTGAATCAGGAGGCCATACTGTTCAACGACACAATATTCAACAACATAGCCTTCGGAGTGGAAGGAGCCACAATGGAGCAGGTGGTGGAGGCCGCAAAGATCGCCAATGCCCACGACTTCATCATGGAAAAGGAAGAGGGCTATCAGACCAATATCGGTGACCGCGGAGGAAAACTTTCAGGAGGTCAGAGACAGCGCATAAGCATAGCGCGCGCCATCCTGAAGAACCCTCCGGTCCTCATCCTCGACGAGGCCACGTCCGCCCTTGACACAGAGTCGGAGAAGATCGTCCAGGAAGCCCTTGACAGACTGACATCTTCGAGAACCACTATAGCTATCGCCCACCGTCTTTCCACTATCAGAAATGCAGATGAGATATGCGTGATGCACGAGGGCCGGATAGTTGAAAGGGGAAAACATGAAGAACTCATAGCAATGGACGGCTACTACAAGAAGCTGAACGATATGCAGGCGCTGTAATGAAGCTGAAGAACAGATACATATGGGCGGTGATCCTCTGCTGCTATTTCGCAGTAGTGCTGATTCTATGCCTGGCCAGACCGCAGAGCATCCCCTCACTGGAGAGGTTCATATGGGGACTGCCTGCCGATAAGATCGCCCATTTCATCATGTTCCTGCCATATCCTTTCATAGCATACACTGCCTTCAAACCCTCAGAAGGAAAGAAATGGAGACACATCCTGGTCCTTGCCGCTGTCTTTGCCACAGGAGTCGGCATCGCGATGGGTACCGAGCGCCTTCAAGGTCTTTCGGATTACCGCAGCTATGAAATCGAGGACTTCTATGCAGACATCCTGGGAATGGAATGTTCTGCTTTAGCTACATTCCTATACATCATTTGCAAGAAAGACAAAACCGAACAATGAAAAAACTCATAATAACGATATCGACATTTTTCCTTTTATGTGCCGGAGCTTTCGGCCAGAGCGCCATATTGAAAGATTTCCAGCCGGTCTGCGATTCCCTGGATGTCCTGCTCAAGCAAAACAGAGATGTCAAGGGACATCTGCGCCTGAAAAATATAATGAAAAGGGGGAAAGTCCTGGACATTTATTTCACGGAGTCTCTGGGCGACTATCCCTGGAGGGAGGGAGAGCCGGAATGGTTCAGAAAAGAGTTGAAGAAACTTTTTCCGGAGGAGTACCGGAGTTATGACCTGGGAGTCGTATACAGCAAGAACATTTCCTTGAACCGGCTCACTACGGCAGAACTGGGCTTTGACGGCCGTCCGACTGCGCTGAAGGACCCTGTCAGACAACCAGGTTCACGAAAGGCGCTCGTTACTGAAATGGGCCGTCAGACATACTCCAAAGGATTGAGCGGCAAGAACATAGCAGTCTGGCAGAGCCATGGAAGATATTTCGACGAAGGAAGCGGAATGTGGATATGGCAGCGTCCGTGTCTGTTCCAGACAGTAGAGGACATGTTCACTCAGAGCTTCGTACTGCCCTACCTCGTGCCTATGCTGGAAAATGCCGGTGCCTATGTAATGCTGCCACGCGAAAGAGATGTACAGAGACACGAGGTGATAGCAGACTTCGATGTAACAGACCAGGCTTACGGAACTGCCTACTATAAGGAAAACGGAAAATGGACTGACGCCGGAGCCGGTTTCGCCGCCTTGAAACCGGTATATTCCGGACTTGAAAATCCATTCACCACCGGATCGGCCAGAAAAGCTGAATGTGTGATGGAAGGAAGCAAGGGAGAAGCATCCGTCTTATGGCGTCCGGAAATCCCGGAAAGAGGAGAATACGCCGTATACATATCATACAAATCTCTGCCTGAGAGCACAGAGCATGCCTGGTATACAGTGCACCATATGGGTGGCGTAAGCGAATTCGTTGTAAATCAGAAAATCGGAGGCGGGACATGGGTCTATCTGGGTACATTCGAATTCGACAAAGGATCAGACGGATATGTCAGACTCACCAACACTTCCCCATCAGGATACGGACATGAAAAACGAAGCATCGTAACCGCAGATGCGGTGCGCTTTGGCGGAGGAATGGGCAATATTGCAAGAAAACGCAAGGGATCCGACGAGGAGGCAGTGACCTCCGGCATGCCTCGCTCTGCCGAAGGTGCGAGATACTGGCTTCAGTGGGCCGGAGTACCGTCTGAGATCTTCAGTCAGAACAAACAGGAAAGCGACTATAAGGACGATTACATGTCCAGAGGAGACTGGGTGGAATGGATAAGCAGGGGGGCCGATATGAATCCGTCCAAAAAGCCGGGCAAAGGCATTCCTGTAGATCTGGCATTGGGATTTCACTCCGATGCTGGTATAACCCCGAATGATTCGATTGTCGGAACATTGGCCATATATACATTAAGATCGGAAGGCACCGAAAAGCTTCCTGGAGGTGAAAGCAGAATGACCAGCAGGGAATTCGCAGATCTGGTCCAGAGTCAGATAGTGAATGACATACAGGCATCGGACAATCCTGATTGGAGCAGAAGGTGCGTATGGGACAGGTCATACAGAGAATCCCGCACTCCGTCCTGTCCGGCCATGCTTCTGGAGCTTCTTTCACATCAGAATTTTGCGGATATGAAATATGGACTTGACCCTGCCTTCAGGTTCACTGTAAGCCGTGCCATTTACAAAGGCATGCTCAAATATATGAGCAACAGATACGGAGTGCCGTATGCAGTACAGCCACTTCCTGTCAGCGATATGGGTCTGAGGTTCAATGGAAAAGACAAGGCTGTCATCAGCTGGAAAGAGACAGACGACCCTATTGAACCGACAGCGCAGGCTACAGGATTCATTCTTTACACAAGAGTAGACGACGGAGGATTCGATACCGGACAAGTCATCACTGAAGCTGAATATAAAGACGGCCGCTACCAGGCAGAGGTGGATATCAAGCCGGGCAAGATATACAGTTTCCGCATCAGTGCATATAATGACGGAGGAGTAGGATTTGCGTCAGAAACCCTCAGCATAGGCATGCCATCAAAAGGCTCATCTGACAGGAAAGTACTGATAGTGAACAACTTTGACAGAATCAGCGGACCAGCGTTCATAGATACACCGGAGTATGCCGGATTCTGCAACGATCTGGACAGCGGAGTGCCACACATCAGAGACATAGCATATATCGGGCAGATGTACCAGATGAGACGAAACTCGGAATACCTATCCAATGACAATCCAGGTTTCGGAGCCTCACACGATGATTACGCAGGAAAAACCGTTGCAGGAAACACATTTGATTATCCATATATCCACGGAAAGGCAATATTGAAAGCCGGATATGCGTTTTATTCATGCAGCAACGAAGCTTTTGTCAGCGATACTGCATTCAGGAAAGGCGCATGGGCGGCCGACCTGATATGCGGCAAGCAGGTGACGACCACGACTGTCAACGGGAAGGCGGGCAGGTTCACCGTATTCAACGAGCAGATGCAGAAGACTCTCAGGGCATACACTGCAGAAGGCGGTCACCTGCTCACCAGCGGAGCACATATAGCGACAGACATCTGGGACCATATCTATCCTGTCCAGATCGACAGCGCATTCAGAGCTGATTCCAGAAAATTCGCACGAGAAGTACTGGGATACAAATGGGTGAGGAACCACGGAAGCAAGACCGGAGAAGCCCGGTTTGTAAAGAGTACCAGATTCGACAGCCGTAAAGGAAAGGTATTCGGCTTCTACAATGAGATAAATGAGAAATGCTACTGTGTGGAGACCCCTGACGGAATCGCGCCTGTTTCCGCAAAGACAGCAAGCACATTCATCCGATACTCTGACACCGACATCTCGGCAGGAGTATGCTATGAGGGTAAAGGATACAGGGCGGTCAGCCTCGGCTTCCCTATCGAAACCCTTAAAGAGGAAAAGAACATTGACACTATAATCAAGACAACCTTAGAATTTTTCAGCAAATGACCGCAAGAGAAGCAGAGATCATCGAACTGATCCGCAAAGAAGTGAAGCCGGCTCTCGGATGTACAGAGCCGATCGCCGTTGCACTGGCCGTTGCAAAGGCAATGGAGATCATTGAAGAGAGATGCACCCCTGAAGCCGGATGGAGGATGAAAGAGGGTTACCGCCTCAGAATAGAGGTCAGCGGCAACATCCTCAAGACCGGTATGGGAGTAGGTATTCCGGGAACCGGTATGGTAGGACTCCACATCGCGGCGGCCTTGGGAGCTGTCTGCGGCAAGTCCGAATACGGTCTGGAGGTCCTGAATGACCTGGACGGACTATCGATCGAACGTGCCAAGAAGCTTGTTGAAGACGATTATGTAACTGTCGGTCTGGCCGATACCACCCTGAAACTTTACGTCAAGGCTGATATCGACTATAACGGGCATTGCGCATGTGCCGTCATTGAAAATGACCACGACAAAATCGTCGAGACGAGGCTGGATGCAGAAGTGCTTTCATACTCCCGTAAAGATGCCGGAGCTGAATGTCCTGACCAGAAGACTACCCTTGACTACCATCTCACAGTCAAGGAAATCGTGGATTTCGCTTCCACTGTAGACTACAAGGATATCGAATTCATACTGGAATCACGTACTTTGAACCTGGCTCTCGCCAAAGAAGGGCTGTCAGGCAAATATGGTCTCAAGGTCGGCTATGCCATCAATCTGGATGACAACAGGGAAGTTTTCGGCGGAGACTTTCTCTGCTATGCAATGTCTCTTACTGCAGCGGCTTCCGATGCCCGCATGGCAGGATGCACTCTTGCGGCAATGAGCAACTCCGGAAGCGGCAACCAGGGCATCACGGTCACAATGCCGGTGATCGCATATTCCATCAGATACGGTACAGATGACGAGAAGCTGGCCAGAGCATTGGTACTGAGCCATCTGATCGCGATTCACATCAAGGGTTATCTTGGAAAACTTTCAGCACTCTGCGGCTGTGTCATAGCCTCAACGGGATCTTCCTGCGGACTGGTATATCTGCGTGGTGGAGATTACGGACAGATATGTGCGGCGATCAAAAATATGATCGGAAACATCACCGGAATGGTCTGCGACGGAGCAAAGGTGGGATGCGCCATGAAGGTAGCCTCCGGAGTTTCCAGCGCCCTGCAGTCCGCCGTTCTCGCACGAGAAGGCATATGCATTTCGGCACACGACGGTATCATTGAAAACGACATTGAAAAGACAATACGCAACCTGGGGCAGATCGGATCGGTAGGCATGCAGCACACTGACAACATGATCCTTGACATCATGGTGTGCAAATAGAAGAAGCTTAAGACCTACTACAGAAGATCCCGCAGGATGCGTTACCTGAAAATTTATAAAGGAAATAAGGTTTCATATTACCATTAACAAATAAATTTCATATATTTGTGGAATATATTAAAAGCTTTTAAAAATGAGTAAATTCACCTTGCCTAAAGACGGGGGTCTTATCGAGGCCGGACTTCCAATCGGAATCAAGCATAGCTACGAAAGAATACCCGCTCATATCTTTGAGGACGAAGACGCCGCAAGCGAGCGTCTTGCCGTTAAGATTGCCGAAGGAATCAACAAATGCGAAGGCGTATATCGCCTCGGACTCAGCACAGGTTCATCACCTGTACCTCTCTACAAGTCTTTAGTCAGACTGCATAAGGAAGGAAAGATCTCATTCAGCAACGTTGAAATCTTCTGCATCGACGAATATTATCCTGCACCTGCGGACAATCAAAGCCGCAACCGCAGATTATACTCAGACCTTCTGGCTCATGTGGACATAAAGCCGGAAAACGTGCACATTCCTAAGCTCAGCGAAATACTTGACACAGAATCTGTAACTGCATTCTGCGCGGATTTTGATGCAAAGGCCACCGGACTCGACCTCCTTGTGATGGGAGTGGGCATGCAGGGACAGATCGGATTCAACGAAGCAGGTGCTTCTGACAAGAGCAGGACAAGGACCATCCTTCTTCCTTACAGCTCAAGAAAAAGGGAATCAAAAAATTTCGCCAACATTGCCGAGACTCCGGACAAGGCTATCGGAATGGGTATCTCCACAATGCTTTCTGCAAAGAAAATCTATCTCATAGGCTGGGGTGAGGACAAAGCTCAGATCGTAAAGCAGTTTACAGAGGACCCTATTGACCCTCTGAGCCCGGTCTCATTCCTTCAGAGACACGAAAACATTTCGTCATACATAGATGAAAACGCGGCAAGCCTTCTCATCAGAAATGTAGCACCTTGGCTTGTGGGACCTTGCGAATGGACTCCTAAATTCATCAGAAAAGCCGTGGTATGGCTCTGCGAACAGGTTCAGAAGCCGATTCTGAAGCTCACTCAGGGAGATTATCTCAAGCACGGACTGGGAGAGCTCCTAGAACAGCATGGCCCTTATACTCAGATCAACATAAAGGTATTCAATGACCTTCAGCATACCATCTCCGGATGGCCTGGCGGAAAGCCTAACGCTGACGACAGCACAAGACCGGTACCGTCCAGCCCATTCCCTAAAAAAGTAGTAATCTTTTCTCCACACCCTGACGATGATGTTATTTCAATGGGAGGTACATTCATCCGTCTTGTAGAGCAGGGACATGATGTTCACGTTGCATACGAGACTTCAGGTAATGTAGCCGTCCACGACGATGTGGTTCTGCAGCATATGGACGCGGCGCGTGAACTGGGATTCGGGGACAGATTCGACGAAGTAAAGGAAATAATAGCTTCAAAGAAACCCGGCCAGCCTGAACCAAGAGCCCTGCTGAACCTCAAGGGAGCCATCAGGCGCGCAGAGGCGAAGAGCGCAGTTCGCTCATTCGGTCTCAACGACCAGACGAACTGCCACTTCCTTAACCTTCCTTTCTACGAGACAGGAGGAATCAAGAAGGGAGAGAGGACTCAGGCCGACATCGATATCATCATTGAACTTCTCCAGCAGGTTCAGCCGCATCAGATTTATCTTGCAGGTGACCTTGCAGATCCTCACGGCACACACCGTGTATGTACTGAAGCGGTGCTCGAGGCCATCAACCAGCTCAAGGGCGAGGCTTGGCTTGAAGATTGCCACGTATGGCTTTACAGAGGAGCATGGATGGAGTGGGAGCTCGGAAAGGTAGATATGGCCGTTCCACTCAGCCCGGACGAGGTAATCAAAAAACGTCACGCCATCTACCGCCATCTTTCTCAGAAGGATATTGTGCCGTTCCCTGGAGAGGACCCGCGCGAATTCTGGCAGAGGGCCGAAGAGAGGACACAGAACACCGCCCGCCTCTACGACGAACTCGGAATGGCTGAATATCAGGCAATTGAAGTATTTGTAAAATTATTTTAAGATATGAGAGTAATCATCAATGAAAACAGTGCGAAAGGTTCGGTATGGGCCGCACGCTATATCGTTTCACGAATAAAGGCAAAGGCAGCCGTAACAGACAGGCCTTTCGTGCTCGGACTTCCTACCGGAGGTACTCCTGTAGCCACCTATCAGGAACTTATCCGCATGTACAAGGCTGGAGAAGTTTCTTTCAAGAACGTTATCACATTCAACATGGATGAGTATGTAGGACTCCCTGAGGAGCATCCAGAAAGCTATCATTCGTTCATGGCAAGAAATTTCTTCGATCACGTGGACGTTCCGAAAGAGAATATCAATATCCTCAATGGAAACGCAGAGGATCTGGCCGCAGAGTGCGCCGCATACGAAGAGAAGATCACGGCAGCCGGTGGAATCGACCTTTTCATGGGTGGTGTAGGTGAAGACGGTCATCTAGCATTCAACGAGCCATACTCATCACTCGTTTCACGCACAAGAGTAAAGAGCCTTACCTACGACACAATCCTCGTGAACTCACGCTTCTTCGACGGAGACCTCAGCAAGGTACCTACTACTGCCCTGACCGTAGGTGTCGGCACTGTAATGGATGCGAAGGAAGTTCTCGTTCTGGCTTTCGGTCACAAAAAGGCCAATGCACTCAAGGCGGCTATCGAGGGAGCTTACTCACAGGCATGCACACTTTCAGCACTCCAGGCACATCCTCACGGAATCATCGTTGCAGACGAGCTTGCAGTCGGAGAACTGAAAGTGAACACATACAGATATTTCAAGGATATCGAGAAGAACAATCTCTAAGGATTCCCCTTCCACCTATAATCCCGTACCAGTCACACGACTGATACGGGATTTAATTTGTTATGAGGGTAATTTTTCATTAAGTTTACGAATTATTTTACTTTAAAAAGCGCTATGACAAAAACCAAGATTTTCTTTATCCACCTGATGCTTCTGATCTCAGCATCAATTTTCGCGCAATCTCAGAGGAATATTGCATACCAGGAAGATTGCGTACGTTTCACGGTAATTACCGACGGAGTGATCCGCTTGGAATGGCAGCCTGAAGGCCGTTTCACCGACTTACCTTCATTCGTAGCTTCAGAAAGGGACTATCCGGCCGCAAACTACAAGATCAAGAAAAGCGGAAAGAAAGTCAGGATCGAAACAAGCAGAATGACACTCGAATATAAGATCGGAAGTGGAAAATTCTCTGCCTCGAACCTCACGATCAAAGCTAACGACGGGTTCTTCACTTGGAGACCTGGAATGGAGCAGAAAGAAAACCTAAAAGGCACATTCAGAACCTTGGACGGACTGGACGGTGACCTTCAGACCCAGACATGGGTAGCCGATATGAAGAAAGGTGAAATCCGCCAGTTCGAGGACGGAATCCTGGCCAGAGACGGATGGACACTCATCGATGAATCGGAAAGCTACCTTTTTGATGACTCTGACTGGGCTTGGGTAAAGGAAAGAGAAGCTAAGGAATGCCAGGATTGGTATTTCATGGCATACGGACAGGATTATAAAGCCGCATTGAAGGATTTCACCGTATTTGCAGGAAAGATGCCTCTTCCTCCAAGATTCACCTTCGGTTACTGGTGGAGCCGCTACTGGGCATACTCAGACAGAGAGATGCGTACATTGGTCGACAAATTCCATGCATACGATATTCCTCTGGACGTGCTCGTAGTGGATATGGACTGGCACTATACAGATCCGGGACGCGGAGGCTGGACAGGCTGGACATGGAACAAGAGCATATTCCCGAATCCGGAAAAATTCATGGACTACCTCAAGGATGAGGGATTGAAAGTAACGCTCAATCTTCACCCTGCTGACGGATTCGACCATTGGGAGGAATGCTACCCTGCCCTTGCAAAGAGTCTGGGCAAAGACCCGTCATCGAAGGACCGCATCGAATGGATCAATTCTGACAAGGAATTCATGAGCAATATGTTCGAGCAGGTGATGCATCCTATGCAGAAGGAAGGAGTAGACTTCTGGTGGCTCGACTGGCAGCAGCACGTATTCGATACAAAACTTGAGAAGCTCCACAACACATGGTGGATCAATTACGCATACTTTACTGATATGGAGCGTAACGGTGACAAGCGTCCTCTGCTTTACCATCGTTGGGGAGGACTTGGAAACCACCGCTACCAGATCGGTTTCTCAGGAGACGCAACTATAACATGGAAATCGCTTGAATTCCAGCCTTATTTCACTTCCACCGCATCTAATGTACTCTACGGATATTGGAGCCACGACATCGGAGGTCATCTCGGTAACACAATCGACCCTGAAATGTACACAAGATGGCTTCAGTATGGCGGCTTCAGCCCAGTGATGCGTACTCACAGCTCCAAGAGCGGAGCTCTCAACAAGGAGCCTTGGGTATTCGCCGAGGAATACACCAATGTCATCCGTCAGACAGTACGCCAGCGCTATGACATGGCACCATATATCTACGCGATGGCACGTAAGGGATACGATGACGGTATAGCTCTCTGCCGTCCTCTCTACTATGACTGGCCTGCAGCTGAGGAAGCATATGACGTGAAATTCCGCAGCCAGTATATGTTCGGAGATGACATGCTCATCGCTCCTGTCACCAAGCCTATGACAGACGGATTCGCCCAGATGGAGATATGGCTTCCGGAAGGCACATGGTACGAGCTTCACACCGGAGTACTTCTCGAAGGAGGAGCTGTGGTAAAGAGAAACTTTGCACTTGATGAATACGGAGTCTACATCAAGGCCGGCTCTGTCCTGCCTTTCTATGGAAAAGAAGTAGAGAACCTCAACAACAATGATGAGGCCATCTATGTGACCGTATTCCCAGGTGGAGAAGGATGCTTTGAAATGTATGAGGACGCAGGTAATGACAAGGACTATGCGGATTCTTACGCAACCACATCTCTTTCTAACAGATGGAACGGAAACACTCAGACCATTACAATAGCGTCACGTAACGGCTCTTACACAGGAATGCCTTCGGAAAGAGACTTCAAGGTGAAGGTACTCGCCAGCCAGGCACCGGTAAATGTAACCGTTAATGGAGAAAACGTACCATACGAATACCTTGGAGAAGACCTCGCATTCGTAATCGACGTACCGGTGGCAGACTGTTCTGTAGAAAAGAATATTGTCATCACATATTCAGACGCACAGCCTGCAATCGCTCAGGGACTTATCGGTCTGTCACGCCGTATGGCGCGAAGCATCGAGGCCCTTAAATTCCGCACAGGAGCTGACCCTATCGACGATCTCGCCATGATGGGCAATATCAACGAGGCCATCCTCTATGCACCGGAAAAGGCTGCAGAGCTCACAGAGGCATTTATGAAGAACTACAACAATCTCCCAGAAATCCTCAAACAGCAGCCACGCCTGAAAGACGCTGACGTCGAGTGGTTCCTCTCCCACTGCGGCTGGAACCTGAAATAACAAAATATCGACCAACAATCTATTATCAATCAACTACTTACGCAATATGCCTGCTGTAAAGAAACAGCAGGCATATTATGTAAATAACTGTTATTCAGAACGTTAGGCGACATCTTAAAGACGTCCCAAACAGAAAGCTATATTATTTCTTCCAGAGTCTGGACATATCCTCTAGAGTCTTGCCCTTTGTCTCAGGAACGAGTTTCCATACGAAGATGGCCGCAAGGATGCAGATGACTCCGTAGAGGCCGTATGTAAAGGCGTGACCGAAGTTTTCACCCATTGAGCCAAGGCTCATATTGTACATAGGAAGGAATGTAGATGAGACAATGAAGTTGAATATCCACTGGAACGCAACAGCGATAGCCACAGCCGCACCACGGATGGTGTTAGGGAAGATCTCTGAAATAAGAACCCAGCAGATAGGGCCCCAGCTGAACATGAATGATGCACTGTAAACCATGATGCTGATAACAGCAACTACTGGAGGAAGCGCCGCTGAAACACTTGTCACAGCCACTCCTGCAGCTCCAAGAGCCATGCCGAGAGATCCCCAGATAAGAAGAGGCTTACGTCCCCACTTCTCGACTGTAAAGATCGCCACCAAAGTGAATGTAATATTCACGATACCCATAAGCACAGTCTGCATCATAGGATTGCCCATACCGAGCGACTCGAATATACGAGGAGCGAAGTAAAGTACGGCATTGATGCCGACAGCCTGCTGGAATACACTGAGCATGATGCCCACGAAAATCACAAGCCAGCCGTAAGTAAAGAGCTTCTCTGTCTTTTCTGTCACAGTAGCCTTGATGTCCGCGAGGATCTCCTGAGCCTTAGACTGACCGTTGATCTTTGCAAGGATAGTCAGAGCCTGATCGTCCTTGCCGGTCATTGCAAGATAGCGCGGAGTCTCAGGAACGAGGAAGAGAAGAAGAGTGAACAATCCAGCCGGAACCGCTTCACTTACGAACATATACCTCCATCCTGTCTCGATCATCCACTGAGCTTCGGCCGGATTCATGATCTGGTTGATTCCCTCAGCCACCTTCTGGATAGCAGGGGCGATATGGTCACCGAGAATGATGAAGTTCACGAAATAAACCACTAGCTGACCGAAGATGATAGCGAACTGGTTCCAGGAAACGAGTGTACCTCGCATATTGCTTGGAGCCACTTCGGCTATATACATAGGACAGATGGCAGAAGCGAGTCCTACGCCGATACCTCCGAGTACACGGTAAAGATTGAATGCCACCAGCAGTGAGAAAGTCGGTTCTCCCTTAGGGAAGAAAAGGAATTCCGGAGCATATGATCCCAGCGCAGAGAGGAAGAAGAATACTCCAGCCATGATGAGGGATCTCTTACGTCCAAGCTTTGAGGCAAGGAATCCTGAAAGAGCCGCACCTATAATACATCCCAGAAGAGCACTGGATGATGTGATGCCGTGAAGAAAATCAGTGTAGGTAAAGTCGCTGGCACCCATAAAGAATGCCTGCAGACCTTTCTCCGCACCAGAAATGACTGCTGTATCGTATCCGAACAGCAAGCCTCCTATAACGGCCACAAGGACTATCGATAAGAGATAGCCCTTGCTGCCTTTGTCATTATTTGCACTCATTAGCAATACATATTGAGGATAGCCTCGTAAAGCTCCTGCTTTCCTGAAGTCTGCTTAGGCTCGTTGACCTCCTTACCATA
>JAEIGA010009242.1_pt1 | contig 14913 bp, 13 predicted proteins | sample 9270691 | NCBI WGS metagenome assembly JAEIGA01 (sample SAMN17057246, study PRJNA624740) | gut metagenome | biome: biome; isolation source: fecal sample | host: Bos grunniens | place: China: Xizang | collected 2019
CGCCTCATCATCTGCCAGAGCAACGCCAACGAGGAGCACCTGGAGCGCGAGTACCCCGGTGCCATCGTGAACCCCCTCGGCCACTGGACCGGCGGTCCCTCCGTGGACGCGGGTGCCACCAACCGCAAGCTCGGCTCCGACATGGGTGACGGCGTGACCGGCGGAGGACTGCACGGCAAGGACCTCTCCAAGGCCGACGTCTCCGTCAACATCTTTGCACACCTGGAGGCCCAGAGGCTCGGCCACCCCGTCGAGCTCCACTGCGCCATCGGTGACACTGAGGTGGGCTGCATCCCTTACTCCGTCATCGTGGACACGGCCCGCGAATACATCAACAACCTGGGCGGCTTCGAGAAGTTCGCAGAGTGGGGCCTTGTGCGGCCTTAACTCCCCAGGTGGAGGAATTTATCAACCCGGCCGGGAAAGCCCGCGAAACGGCGCCGTACCGGCCACAAAACAAACGAAATGAAACTCAATGCTGCGAAAATAGCTGAAGCCGAGGCGTGGGTAGAGAAAAACGGACTCTTTCCGCAGCCCTGCGGTGCGTCCCTCCGTCAGTTCTGCGAGGCCATGGGAATCTCGTTCATGACTTTCCAGAGGTGGCAGAACAATGTGAACTTTGTGAGCGCCCTAACGCGTGCGCGTGAAAAGTTCCGCGTCACCACAGTCCGGGATGTGGAGAACGCCCTGGTGAAGGCGGCCCGCGGTGTTGACTTCACTAAGGTCAAGGAGGAGGCCCGCGCCGAGAAGGTCGTGGAGTTCGACCCGAAGACCGGCAAGAAGGTCCGCGAGACGACCGGCCAGCTCAAGACCATCAAGGCCACCCGCGAGACGTACTACTACCCGCCCAACGTGGAGGCTGCCAAGTTCGTCCTCACCAACCTGGCCCCGGAAGACTGGAAGCTCAAGCAGGAGGTCAACCACTCCGGCACACTGGAGCAGAAGGTCGTGGTGGAGAGTAAGGAAGAGGCTGCCAAAATCGCCGACATCGGCAAGCTCGGATAGGTATGGCGGAGATGCGCTTCACCCCGGTGTTCTGGAAACTCTACGACGCGGCTGCTCAGCATCCGCGTTACATCTCCATGCCCGGAGGAACCCGCTCCGCCAAGACCTACTCCATCCTCCAGTTCCTCCACCTCCTTATCCCAAAGGCCGACAAGCCCGGAGACATCACCTCCGTGGTCTCCGAGACGCTCCCGCACCTCAAGCGAGGCGCCATCCGCGACTTCGAGCGCATCATCGGCCACCCCCTGAAGGCCGACCCCCACTGGAACGCCTCCGAGAACGTCTACACCTACGACAACGGCGCCAAGCTGGAGTTCTTCTCCGCAGACGCCCCCGGCAAGGTCCTCGGCCCCGCCCGCAAGCGCCTCTTCATCAACGAGTGCAACCACGTCGAGTACGAGACCGCCCGCCAGCTCTTCGTGCGTACCACCGGCCTCATTATCCTGGACTACAACCCCGCCGCCACCTTCTGGTGCATCGAGAAAATCGAACCCCGCGACAACTGCATCATCATCCGCTCCACCTACAAGGACAACCCCTTCCTCACCAAGGAGCAGGTCGACGAAATCGAGGCCAACCGCGACGACCCGAACTGGTGGAAGGTGTACGGCCTCGGCGAGCTCGGCCAGCTGGAGGGCATCATCTACTCCTTCACCCAGATCGACTCCCTCCCGGAGGACGCACGCCTGAAGGAGGTGTGGGGTCTGGACTTCGGCTTCAGGGACCCCACCGCCATCGTGCAGATGCGCGTCGACACCGGCCGCAAGCTCGTCTACATCCGCCAGCGGGCCTACCGCCCCAACATGGACAACAACGACATCGCCTTCGAGCTCAACCAGGCAGGCTTCCCCAAGCACGTCACCCTCTGGTGCGACGCCGCAGAGCCCAAGTCCATCCACGAGATCTCCAAGGCCACCGGCGGCAAAATCAAGGCCTGCGACAAGGGTGGCGTCTCCGTCGGCAGCACGCGCCGGTTCCAGATCCTCTGGGTGCAGGGCTGGCGCCTCTACGTCACCAAGGACTCCGTGGACGTCATCAGGGCCCTGCGCAACTACGTCTGGGAGAAGGACGCCAACGGCAACCAGACGGACGAGCCTGTCCACAAGTGGTCCCACGGCCCCGACGCCATCCGCTACGGGCTTTACAGCGAATTTGCCGGGCGCGAAGGCTCCGGCACCTATACCGTCTCTTTCAACCGTAAATAGCCATGATAGACAACTACAACACCCTCACCCTGGGCCTCTACCTCGACATCGACGCCGTCCTCCAGAGCGACGCCGAGGACATCGACAATCAGGTCCGCATCATCGCACTCCTGGACGGCACTACCCCCGAAGCCGTCCTCGCACTGCCCCTGAAGGAGTACTCCGCCAAGGCTGCCGCCACCGACTTCCTCCGCCACGAGTGCCCGCCCGTCAGTGCCCCCTCCCGTGTCATTTCCGGGGACTTCGTCCTCATACCGACCAAAGACTTCACCACCATCACCACGGCCCAGTACGTGGACTTCCAGACCTTCTCCAAGGGCGGCACCCAGAAACTCCCGGAGCTCATCGCCGTGCTCCTCGTCCCGGAGGGCCACAACTACAACGACGGCTACGACGTGGCCCAGGTCGTCCGCGTCGTGCGTGACCTGCCCATGCCCGTGGCCCTGGGCCTCTCCGCTTTTTTTTTCGGGCAGTTAGTACAATCAATTCAGGCTTCCCTCACCTCTTTGGAGTCAGCAGCGAAGAGCCTGCCGAAGCGGAGGAGGGCGGAGCTGGAGAGGAAGGCGGAGGACCTGCAGGGTCTTCTCCGTGGGGTTGGATTGCATGTGTAGACCGCGCCTCCGAGACCATGCGCTGCTCCTGGGACGTCGTCTGGGACAAGCCCGCCGTGGAGTTCCTCAACGTGCTGGCCTACCGCAAGGACAAGGACACGGCCGAGAAGGAGGCGCTGGAGAGGTGGAAGCGCACACACTAAAATACACTTCCCCGGCTTTTGTTATTTCCTTGTGATGGCAGACGCACTCTTCACCCCCACGGAGCTCACGGCCTTGCTCAAGCAGCTGGGCGAGGACGTCAGGCAGGGCTACGTCGACAAGCTCGTCAAGAACGGCCGCCCCACCACCGAGAACACCCTGGCCTCCACCGTCAGGGCCTACGTGGAAGTGAAGGGCACCACCTACGAGGTAGGGCTTGAGCTCCAGGACTACTGGAAGTACGTGGAAGAGGGCACCAAGCCCCACTGGCCTCCGCCCTCCGCCATCCTCCGCTGGATCACCATAAAGCCGGTGGTCCCGCGACCTGACAAGAACGGGCGCATCCCGACGCCGAAGCAGCTGGCCTTCCTCATCGGCCGCAAGATCAGCGAGGTCGGCACGAAGGGCACCCACGACCTGAAGGAGACCACCGAGGCCCTGCTTGGCTTCTACGAGCAGCAGATCGCCGAGGCCCTGGGCCGGGACTGCTTCAGGTATATAGAGAAAATCACGGCGTAAGTACGCCGCCGTGCCTTCTGCCGAGAGGGGCCGCCAGTCGTTCAATTACGGCTGGCGGTTTTTTGATATTTCCAAGAAACGAGTGACACCATGAACCCCATCTGGAAAGACTACTACTACATGCTGACGGACACCCTGGAGGACTACCCGGACGGCTGCCGCTACCGCGTCATCGTCAACAGCGCCGTCGCCTTCGAGGGCCGCGCCTATCCTCGTCCGACCGACTCCGAGCTCTACGTCCGCCTCAACGACATCATCGAGCCCTACCTGGAGACACACTGGCCCCAGGAGGCCGCCGACTTCGACGGCGTCAGCTGCCGCGTCGAGATATGGGACGGAGAGGCCTGGCACTCCTCCTCCGTCATCTGGTTCGCCCGCGACTGGTCCTACGACCGCTCCGTCGTCAGCCCCGGCACCTACAACTCCAGCCGCCCGGTCCTCCGCCGCGTGCATCCGCTCCAGCTCATCCCCGTCTGGACGGACGACAGCGTCTTCGACCTGGACCTCCACTTTGCCGACGCCGTGGGGGACTACAACAACGACTACTCCAGCGACTACTTCGTCACCGGGGAGCGCACGGTGCAGGAGGAAGAGAGCCACAGCGGCAACTGGTGGTTCTTCGACATGCGCGACTACCTGGGCGCCGTCTCCGTGGAGGCCAACGGCAACACCTACCCCGTCCAGGGCTGCGAGCGCTTCATCCTCTACTACGTCAACGCCTACGGCGGCTGGGACTGGCTCCCGGTGGAAGGGAAGACCAGAGAGAGCGACGCCGTCAAGCGCCACACCTACGAGGCCGTCTACAACAACAGCGACCACCCCTACGCCCGTGGCCGCTTCAACCACGTCAACGAGCTCACCCACCACTACACCTTCTACACCGGCTGGCTGACGGACGCCCAGAGCGAGCTCATGCCCCAGCTCCTGAACGCCACGACCGTCTACGTGCACGACACCAAGACCAACGAGGTCCTGCCGCTTGTGCTCACCAACTCCAGCACGGAGCACAAGCAGAACGGCCTCAACCAGTACACCATCGAGGCCGACCTGGCCCAGAACCGACTCAGACGCTAACACTATGCGAAGGAAGATAGAACTCTACATCAACGGCACCCTGGCGGACCTCTCCGACCAGGGCCTCGTGCTTTTCAACTACTCCCTGACGGACCTGCAGAAGCCCACCGCCGTGAAGAACGGCTTCTCCAAGCAGATCACCCTGCCGGGCACCACCCAGAACGACTTCATCTTCGGCCACATCGCAAGGACGGACCGCGTCACCACCACCGGCACCTTCAACCCCGGCAAGCGGTCGGACTTCGCCATCTACGACGAGAAGGGGCAGATCCTGGAGAGCGGCTACCTCCGGCTCGACTCCCTTGTGCGCCGTGGCTCCGTCGTCACCGGCTACAAGGTCAGCCTCTTCGGGGGCCTCGGCGCCTTCTTCTACGCCCTCAGCTACGACGAGGCAGGGAACAAGCGCACCCTCGCCGACATCGACTATCTGGGTAACGGAAACCCCACGGAGCTGGACTTCACCATCCTCGCCTCCACCGTGCAGGCCGCCTGGACCGCACGGCAGTCCCACACCTGGCAGGACCCCATCACCAGCAAGTGGCACGTCCTCAACTTCGCCCCGGCTTACAACGGCTACCCCTCCGGGGACTTCTCCCCGGACAAGGGCATCGTCACGGCCGCCAACGTGGGCCTGCCCCCTGCCGTCACTGAGGACGACAAGACCTGGACCGCCAACAACGGCACCGTCCTGGTGAACCTCGCCAAGTCCTACGACGAGTGGGCCGTGAAGGATCTGCGCTGCTACCTCCAGCGGCCGGTCCTCAACATGCGGGCCTTCGTGGAGGCGGTGATGCGCCCGGAGAACAACGGCGGCTACACCGTGGAGTTCCCCGACATGCCGGTCCTCTTCCTCAACAACCTCTGGAAGACGCTGCCGACCCTCCCGTCCCTGGGTGACTTCAAGAAGCAGGAGGGCATCATCATCGCCACCTTCACCACGGACTCCGCCACTCACACCTCCGGGGAGACCCTCGTGGGCGAGATAGGCGTCAACCGCGGCTCCATCCCGGAGAACGCCCAGACGCAGGTGACCGCCAACATCGGCGCCACGTTCACCGCGGACTCCACCGCCAACCAGCTCAGCCTCCACGCCTCGCAGAACTACGGCGGCAGCAACCGCAACTTCCAGATGAAGGACGCCTTCATCTTCATGCAGCTGGTGGCCTACGGCTCCGACGACACCATCGTCGGGGGCTCCGCCGTCAAGTGCATCACCGCCCCCTCCAGCTACTACAGCCCCAGCTCCGCAGCAGAGGCCGCCGGCTTCGTGCCGGTCTATCCTGCCGGGGGCTATGAGTCCGCCGTCATCAAGGTGGAGAACGTCTCCCGCGTCTCCGAGCGCACCTTCCGCCTGCCGGACCAGACCTTCCAGGTGGAGGCGGACAACGTGCACCACTACAAGCTCTTCATGAAGGCCTACGAGTTCCGCTCCCACTCCTGGGTGGTGCGCGACGGCTCCCGTGAGCGCCACTACTACCAGCTGGACGAGGTGGTCGGTGGAACGAGCGCCTGCCCGGTCCTCTTTGCCTCCTACAACGCCTTCTACCAGACGAGCGTCACGCGTGGCGCCCGTAACACCTCCACGCGCATCGGTATCAGCTACAGCACCACCAGCGCCCTCCGCAGCGGTGCGCACATCACCAAGGCCCTGCTCCTCCAGAGCAAGTACACCCCGGCGGAGTACATCCTGAGCCTCGCCAAAATGTACGGCATGTACTTCATCTGCGACCCGGCGGAGAAAAAGGTGACCGTCCTGAACCGCAACGACTTCTTCGGCACCGGGGAGGACACCATCGACCTCACGAAGCGCATCGACACCTCGCAGGACATCACCATCACCCCGCAGGTCTTCGCCTCCAAGTGGTACACCATGGAGCAGGACATGGCCATGGGTGCGTGGGCTGAGGAGTACGCGAAGGTGTACGGCGTGAACACCGGGGTCGCCCGCATCGACACCGGCTACGACTTCGACGCCGCCGACGTGGCGCTCATGGACTCCACCGTCTTCCGCATGGCCGCCACGATCCTGGACTCCGGCCCCTACTACAACTGGCTCCTGGTGAACGGCCAGTTCCGCCCGTCGCCCTTCATCGACCCCGGCCACACCTACACCATGTGGAACACCGCGGACGGCTCCAGCAAGGAGTTCCAGGTCCCCGGCCTGCCTTCCTCCGTGGAGGTCCACTACCTCAACGAGTACGGCCACGAGGGGAGCGACGTGGAATACGCCGCCAAGCTCGACCTCAGGAGCACCGACGGCTCCGAAGTGGACGGCGTCGACATCCTCTGCCTCTGCGAGTCCTCCGACTACCACCCCTACTACAAGCTCAGCGACGACTCCGCCGCCATGACGGCAGCCAACGGCAACAAGCCCTGCTGGAACCTCAACCCCGGTACGGCGGACGGCATCAGCATCCCCAACTTCCACCGCTTCAACGACTACGGCGAGACGTGGCGGGCGGAGTACTGCGTCGACTTCGGCCTGCCGCGTGAGTGGAAGATACCCATCTACCACATCAACGGCATCGACGAGTACGAGGGCACCGACGAGGAGACCGTCTCCGTCTACGCCCGCTTCTGGCGCTCCTACCTCCGCGACCTGCTCGACCAGGACACGAAGGTCATGAAGTGCCGCGTCAACCTCGAAGGGCTGCAGGTGGGCCCTCAGCTCCTCCGCCGCTTCTTCTGGTACGACAACTCCCTCTGGGTGCTCAACAAGATCACCAACTACAGCCTCACCACCTACGACCCCGCCGAGTGCGAGTTCGTCCAGGTGCGCAACATTGAAAACTACACTAACGGACAAATTTGGACATGGTAAAGGAAGTCATCCTCAAGGTAGGAACCGGGGAGGCCGTCAAGAACGTCGGCGAGCTCCGGGAGAACATCAAGCAGCTCAAGAAAGCCCTCAACGACCAGGACCTCAGCAACCCGGAAGGGATGAAGAAGTACAACGAGCTCCTGGGCGAGCTGAAAATCAACCAGAACGCCCTGAAGGACGCCATGTACGCGACCACGGCCAGCTGGGAGGACGTCACCAACGCCGCCACCGGCGCCAACATCGCCTTCGACCAGAACAACAAGCTCGTCAACATGGAGGGCGTCAGCTACAACGCCCTGGTGCACGAGCTGGCCGACCTCAAGCAGGCCTGGCGTGCCACCACCGACGAGATGGAACGCGCCCAGCTGGGTGAGCGCATCAACTCCGTCAACGACCAGCTCAAGAGCATGGACGCCTCCGTGGGTAACTACCAGCGCAACGTGGGCAACTACATCGGCGCGGTGGACCACCTCACGGCCTCCTTCGGCTCCATGGGCAAGGGCGCCCAGTCCATCATCGCCCCCATCAAGGGCGTCACCATGGGCCTGAAGACCATGAGCGCCACGCCGGTGGTCGGCATCCTCGGCCTGCTGGCCTCCGTCCTCAACCAGATCATAGGCTCCCTGAAGACCTCCGAAGAGAACACCAACGCCATGACGCAGGCCATGGCACCCTTCGCCGCCATCGGCGACGTCCTCACCAAGGTCCTCCAGGGCCTCGGCGGTGTGGTCGTCAAGCTCGTGGAAGGGTTCGGCAAGCTCACCTCCGCCATCTTCGGCAGCAACAAGGCCACGGAGGAACGCCTGCGCCTCGCCAAGGAGGAAGCCGCCCTGCAGGAGCAGGAACGCCAGAACATCATCGCCAACGCCGAGGCGGAGCGCGAAGTGGCCCGCCTCAGGGCTGAGGCCTCCGACAAGACCAACCACTCCGCCAAGGAACGCATCTCCCTCCTGGAGCAGGCCGGAGAGCAGGAGCGCCTCATCGCTGAGCGCTCCCTTCAGGCCGCCAAGCAGCAGTACGAAATCATCAAGGCCCGCAACGCCCTCACCCAGTCCAGCACCGAGGACCTGAAGAAGGAGGCCGAGGCCTACGCCACCCTCGTCAAGGCTGAGACCGACTACTACAAGAAGGTCCGGGAAATCAACGCCGGGATCACCTCCGCCCGCAACGAGGAGGCGAAGGCAGCCCGCGACGCCGCCAAGGCCGTCAAGGACGCCGCCACCGCCAAGATCAGCGCGGAGAAGGAGTACCTCTCCCAGCTCCTCGACATCGTCAAGGACGGCAGCGAGAGCCAGTTCAAGATCCAGAACACCATCGCCAAGAAGGAGTACGAGCTGGCCGTCGCCAACGCCAAGCAGAAAATCACCGACCAGGCTGAGCTCAACCGCACGCTGGAGATGCTCCAGAAGGCCTTCCACGTCCGCCTCCAGAAGAACCAGCAGGACCACGACAACAAGGTCCTCGCGGAGGAGGTGCAGGCGGCCACCAACCGGGCCGAGGCCTTCCGTCACGGCTCTGCCGAGTACCTGGAAGCCATGCGCGACGTGGCCGCCCTGGAGTACGACCAGATGAAGCGCCAGATGGATGAGACCGACGCCGAGTGGCAGGCCCGCCGTCTGGCTGCCGCCCGTAAGCTCGCCGAGGCTCAGCAGTCCACCACCGACGCCCTCATCGAGGAGGGACGGCTGGCCCTGGAGAACGAGATGAACGCCCTCGCCACCGGCTCCCTGGATCAGCTCTCCAAGGCGGTGGAGCTGGCGAAGTACAACGTCGACAACCTCCACCAGGCCATCGACGAAAGCGACGACGCCTTCCTCGCCCGTCGCCTGGAGGCCCAGCAAGCCTACCGGGAAGCCCTACAAGCGCAGAACGAGGCGGAGGTGGAGGAAGGGCGCCAGCAGTATGAGCAGCGCCTTGCAACGCTCGAAGAGGACAGCCTGGCCTACCTCGACGCGGAGGTCGCCCTGAAGAAGTACGAGCTCGACACCCTCCACCAGCTGGAAGGTGAGAGCGAGGAGGCCTTCCGCACCCGCCAGCTCCAGGCGGAGAAGGAGTACTACAAGGCGAAGAAGGCCCAGGTCAAGAGCTGGATGCAGACCCTCACCGGCATGGCCTCCGGCGTCTCTTCCATCCTCGGCTCCATCGCCGACGCCATGGAGGAGAACACCGAGATGACTGAGGAGGAAGCGCAGAAGGCCAAGAACCTGCGCATCGCCGCCGCCACCATCGACATGCTGCAGGGCGCCGTGACGGCCTACGCCGGTGCGCAGTCCCTGGGCGTCCCCATGGGCCCCATCATCGGCGCCATCAACGCCGCCGCCGTGGTGGCCGCAGGCATCGCCAACATCGCCAAGATCAAGGCGACGCAGGTGAGCAAGGACAGCAGCACCACCCAGACGCCCTCCGTCCCCGCGCAGGTGAACGCCCCGACCGTCTCCCCCCAGGTGCAGCAGGTGCGCACCCTCACCAGCGCCTCCGAGGAAGACCGGCTCAACCGCATGGCCGACGACCACCGCGTCTACATCCTCAGCTCCGACCTCGAAGCGGACCGCGACCAGCACCGCGTCCAGGTGGAGGAGACGACGTTCTAATTTACAATTTTCGCCGTTTTGATATTTCAAGAAAAGAACCGACACATTTATGGCAAGCATAGTGACAATAGACGGCCTCCCGGTATACCAGGCAGTCATCGGCGACGAGAAGTGCGGCATGCTCCGCATCAGCCTCGTGGACGACCCTGCGGTCCAGTCCAACTTCGTCGCCTTCTCCAAGAACCAGCAACCCCGGCAGCTCATGTACGCCGTGCAGGACGAGGACAAGCGCCTCGTCCTTGGCGTAGTCATGCGTGCCGACTTCCCCATCTACCGCCGCGAAACCCTCACCGACGACGACAAGGAGGTGGAGTTCTACATCATCTACAAGGCCGACACCATCCGCGCCATGGCGGAGAAGTACCTGGCCGAGAACCGCCAGAACCTGGTGAACCTCATGCACGAGAAGGGCTCCGACGTGGAGGGCGTCCAGATGGTGCAGTACTTCATCAAGGGCGCAGGCCTCAACCCTGAGGGCTTCGACAACATCGCCGACGGCTCCCTCTTCGCTGAGTTCCACGTCACCAACGACGAGGTCTGGGACGCCATCAAGGACGGCACCTACCGGGGCTTCTCCCTGGAGGGCCTCTTTGACCTGGAGCCGGAGACCGACAAGGACTTCGTGCAGGAAGTGGTCGACACCCTGGACGGCATCTTCTCCCGCATCTTCAAACACTCAAAAACCTACAAGAATATGAAAATGAAAGGACTACTGGCCCGCCTCGCCAAGGCTCTGGTGGAGATGGGCAACCTCACCACCGACAAGGGCATCCTTGCCTGGGACGGCGAGGAAGAACTGAAGGTCGGCGACGCTGTCTTCATCGAGGACAGCGAAGGCAACCGCAGCACCCCGGAGGACGGCGACTACACCACCGAAGACGGCCGCGTCATCGTGGTGGCAGGCGGCAAGGTCACGGAGATCCGCGACGCCGGCACCCCCGCACCCGCTCCTCAGGAACCCGCCGCGGCAGCTGAGGAGAAGAACACCATCAACACCGACAAGGGCGTCCTCTCCTACGAGGGCGAGCTGGCCGTCGGCACCGAAGTGACCGTGGCCGGAGAGAACGGCGAGGAGGTGGCAGCCCCCGACGGCGAGTACGTCGCAGAGGACGGCCGCACCATCGTCGTGGCCGAGGGTAAGGTCACCGAGATCAAGGACGCCGCCCCCGCTCCCCAGCCTCAGGTGAACACCCGCATGCAGCGCGTGGCCGAGGCCTTCCAGGAGACCTTCGACGACAAGCTCAAGAAGATCTACAACGCCATCGTCGCCCTGGGCTTCAACTACCCCTGGCTCGTTGAGGCCGGTGAGGAGTTCGTCATCGCCCGCATCTGGAGCGAGACCGACGGCGACATCTACTACCGCTTCAACATCAAGGAGTGGACCGAGGAAGGCGAGCCGGTGCTGGAGAACGGCATCAAGGTCGTCCCCGCCTTCGTCACCCCTGAGGAGAAGGAAGCCGCCGAGGAGAACTTCTCCCGCGTGCAGCAGGAGCGCGACAGCGCCCAAGCCCGCGTGACTGAGCTGGAGGCCCAGGTGGCCGAGCTCTCCGCCAAGCCCAAGGGCCAGCCCGCCCACGTCGAGCACAACGGCGCACCCACCCAGACCGGCAACAAGGGCCTCGACCGCCTCGTCACCCTCATGGGCGCAAAATAGCGGAATTTTACACAATCCGCGGTTTTGATATTTCCAAGAAACGGAACAACTCTAAAATTTTACTACTATGCCTTCTTCCAATTTCGTGGTTTCCTCTCTGCCCGACTACGTGCAGAATAACAAGGACCTCATCATCAAGAACTTCGCACTGGTGGGCACCGCGTCCCGTCAGCGCTTCGGTCTCCAGACCGGCATCAAGACCTCCGCATACCTGAACTATCTGGAGCTCGCCCCCGTGCTTCAGGACGGCAAGGGCTGCGGCTTCTCCGCCTCCGGCACCGCCACGCTGACCCAGCGGACCATCACCACGGCCATCATCAAGGTCAACATGGACATCTGCCCGGACTCCCTCCTGGGCAAGTACCCGGAGTACCTGGTGCGCATCGGCGCCAACTCCGACGAGCTCCCCTTCGAGCAGTACGTCGTCGACGGTATCACCGCCGAGCTGAACAAGAAGATCGAGAAGCTCATCTGGCAGGGTGACACCACCAGGACCACCGACACCGACCTCAAGTGGATCAACGGTATCCTCAAGCAGCTGGCGAGCGACTCCGACAAGGTCGCCGTCAACATCGCCCACGGCACCGCCATCTACAACGCCATCAAGGCTGTGTACCTGGCAATCCCTGAGGAGACCCTGGAGCGCGGCGCTGAGATCTACATCAGCCCCGCCAACTACCGCGACTTCCTCCAGGCCATGGTGGAGAAGAACTACTTCCACTACAGCGGCCCCCAGGACGCAGCCCCGGAGGAGTTCGTCTTCCCTGGTACGGACGTGAAGGTCGTGAAGACCCCCGGCCTCGCCGGTGTCAACAACCTCATCGTGGCCTCCTTCCCGGAGAACTTCGTCTACGGCTGCGACGCCGAAGGCGACCTGGAAGAGGTGAAGATCTGGTTCAGCGACGACGACGATCTCTTCAAGCTGAAGGTGAAGTGGAACAGCGGCATCGCCTACCGCTTCCCGAACCAGGTCACACTCGGAACCATCGCGAGCCAGTAGTGCCCCCTGCGGTGGCTTTACGGACACTTTCCCGCGCGGGTTGGTAAATTACCCGCCCGCGCTTTTTCAATCGCTTAAAACCCCCTTATTATGGCTTGTGCACAAACTCTCAACGGCATCATCAACGACTGCGCCCCCAGCATGGGCGGCATCGTGGAAGCATACATCGCCAACTTCGCCGACGTCACCGGCGTGACCGTCACCGACAACAAGGTGAGCGCCATCACCCTGGCCTCCTCGGCTAAGTTCAAGAAGTACGCCTTCCCCCGCAACACCGGCTCCCTGACGAGCAACTACACCATCGACGACGCCGCCGGCTCCAAGTTCGTGGTCTCCGACCTGGTCCTCCAGTTCAACCGCATGGAGACGGTCAAGCGCATCGAGATCACCGCCCTCGCTCAGGGTGAGCTCGCTGTCATCGTCAAGGACGCCAACGGCAAGTTCTGGTACCTCGGCAAGGACGCCCCCGTCAAGGCCTCCGCAGGCGACGGCCTCACCGGCACCGCCCGCGCCGACCGCAACGGCTACTCCGTCACCCTCCAGGACAACTCCCTGGAACTGCCACTGGAAGTCCTCGACTCCATCATCGACGACATCGTCTCGGCCTAAACCCCGGCTCTCCTCCTGCCTGCAGCCGCGTCCCTCTACTCTGGGGCGCGGCTCTTTGTTTACGATTTTGCCCGTTTTGATATTTCAAGAAAAGGAGAAACCAAGATGCTCTACATCACCCTCGACAAGAACATACAGCAGGCCTACGTCCCGCGCAACGGCTTCACCGCCCAGCCGGTGAGCCTGGAGGCCGTCAGCACCTCGGACCGCGGCATCGGCGCCAGCTTCGTCCTCCACGAAGTCCAGACCACCGGCGCCTTCTTCCTCATCACCCTGGGCCTCCTGGAAGGGCTCCACGAGGGCGAGTGGGAGTGGACCCTGACCCTCGACGACGGCAGCGCCGTCACCGGCCTCATGCAGGTGGTCGCCTCTCAGGACGACGCGGTCCAGTACAACAAGGAAATACAATACAAGCAATATGGAGAATAACAACACCACCCTGCGGGTCAGCTTCGCAGCCATCGACCCCTACATCGAGACCAACATCGTCTCCCCGACCGAGAAGTCCCAGAACGGGCGCGGCTGGGTGGAGTGGGGCGACCGCAACGGCTACGCCGACTACCTGCTTGAGCTCAGCAAGCAGGCCCCGACCCTCCGCGCCGTCATCAACGGCACCGTCGACTTCATCGTCGGCGACGACATCACCATCGCCCAGCTGCCGGACACCGCCTACACCCCCGGAGTCATGAACACCAGGGGCGACACCATCCTCTCCCAGGTGGAGAGCATCGCCCGCGACCTGGAGACCTACGGCGGCTTCGCCCTCCAGATCATCCGCAACGGCCTGGGCAAAATCGTGGAGGTCTACTACTGCGACATGCACTTCCTCCGCTCCAACAAGGACAACACCGTCTTCTACTACTCCGAGAACTGGAACGCCGGCAAGCGCAAGATTGTGGAGTACCCGGCCTTCATGCACATCGCCCCGGAGAAGTGGTCCACCCTCACCCAGGAGGAGAAGGAGCGCCACTACAACTCCATCCTCTACGTCAAGAAGGAGCACACCCAGACCTACCCGCTGCCGGTCTACTGCGCCGCCGTGAAGGAGTGCGAGATAGAGCGCTGCATCGCCGACTACCACCTCAACGCCATCAACAACGGCTTCACCTCCTCGCTCATCGTCAACTTCAACAACGGCGTCCCCTCCGACGAGGTCCGCGAGGAAATCGAGAAGAACTTCAACGAGAAGTTCAGCGGCCACCAGAACGCCGGGCGCATCATGTTCTCCTGGAACGACAACAAGGACGCCGCCACCACCATCACCGAGCCGAAGGTGGAGGACTTCGGGGACCGCTACAAGGCCCTCTCCTCCCACGTCCGCCAGCAGATCTTCACAGCCTTCAGGGCCAACCCCAACCTCTTCGGCATCCCGACGGAGAGCCTGGGCTTCTCCCAGGAGGAGTACGAGAGCGCCTTCAAGCTCTACAACCGCACGGCCGTCCGTCCCGCCCAGCGCCTCATCATCGAGACCTACGAGAAGATCTACGGCACGCCGGGCGTCATCACCATCACCCCGTTCTCCCTCCAGGCGGAGACCGAAAAAACCGTACAATAAGCCATGGCAACCACCGAAATACTGCTCACCAGCGAGACCTTCGTGAAGGAGGTCTCCAGCATCAGCGACAACCTCGCCGGCAAGTACCTGCGCCCCTCCATCCGTGAGGCGCAGGACATCCAGTTCCG
>JAEIGA010009243.1_pt1 | contig 14913 bp, 8 predicted proteins | sample 9270691 | NCBI WGS metagenome assembly JAEIGA01 (sample SAMN17057246, study PRJNA624740) | gut metagenome | biome: biome; isolation source: fecal sample | host: Bos grunniens | place: China: Xizang | collected 2019
AAGGCCTTCTTCTAAAGCTCTGAGTGTATTTACGTCTATATCATTGGTCGGTTCGTCAAGAAGAAGCACATTGCCTTCCTGTTTAAGAGCTAGTGCGAGTTGGAGGCGGTTGCGTTCGCCGCCAGAAAGAACATTACAGAGCTTTTCCTGGTCGGCGCCATTAAAGTTGAAGCGACTTAGGTAGGCGCGAACATTAATTTCACGTCCTCCCATTCGGATTGTTTCGTTACCCTGGCTTACAACTTGGTATACGGTCTTCGAAGGGTCAATGTCTTTATGTTGCTGATCAACATAACTCAATTTAACCGTTTCGCCGACTTCAAAGATTCCGTTATCAGCACTATCTAATCCCATTATTAGGCGGAATAGGGTAGTCTTGCCCGCTCCGTTAGGACCTATTACACCCACAATGCCGTTTGGCGGAAGTACAAAGTTCAAGTCCTTGAATAACACCTTGTCATTAAATGCCTTAGCAACGTGTTGCGCTTCAATAACTTTATTTCCGAGACGAGGACCGTTAGGGATGAAAATTTCAAGTTTTTCCTCTTTTTCTTTTTGGTCTTCATTAAGGAGTTTGTCATATGAATTTAGACGTGCCTTTCCTTTTGCTTGGCGTGCTTTTGGTGCCATACGTACCCATTCTAACTCTCTTTCAAGTGTCTTTCTGCGCTTGCTTGCTGACTTCTCTTCTTGTGCCATTCGTTTTGACTTTTGTTCGAGCCATGAAGAGTAATTTCCTTTCCATGGTATACCTTCTCCGCGATCAAGTTCAAGAATCCATTCAGATACATCGTCAAGGAAATATCGGTCATGAGTCACTGCGATAACGGTTCCTTCGTATTGTTGCAGATGTTGTTCAAGCCAGTCAATGCTTTCGGCATCAAGGTGGTTGGTTGGCTCGTCAAGCAAAAGCACGTCAGGCTTTTGCAAGAGAAGACGGCATAATGCTACTCGTCTGCGTTCTCCTCCAGAAAGATTTTCGACCTTCCAGTCAGCTGGTGGGCATTTTAATGCGTCCATCGCACGTTCAAGAATAGAATCAATGTTCCATGCGTCTGTAGAGTCAATTATGTCTTGAAGTTCAGATTGACGATTCATGAGTTTGTCCATTTTATCAGGATCTTCATAATATTCAGGCAAACCAAATTTGTTATTGATATCGTCATATTCAGCAAGGGCGTCATAGATATATTGCACTCCCTCCATTACATTTTCTTTTACTGTTTTTGCTTCATTAAGTTGCGGATCTTGTGGCAAATAGCCAACAGAGTAGCCAGACGACCATACTACTTCACCTTGGTACTGCTCGTCGATACCAGCAATGATTTTCATAAGTGTTGACTTACCAGCACCATTTAGACCTATAATACCAATTTTGGCACCATAGAAGAATGATAAATATATGTTCTTAAGAACTTGTTTTTGGTTTTGTTGGATTGTTTTTGAAACTCCAACCATAGAAAATATTATTTTCTTGTCGTCAACTGTTGCCATAGTTTTATGTTTTTTTTAGTTTAGTTGTTTATTGTTTGTTTTATTGATTTTGTCAGCAAGTACCATTAGAGCAATGTCATATTTAAGTGGGTCGTCAGAATCCCAACTTTTGAATATATTCGTGAGTTCTTCACATGCTTTCCAAGTAGGGCGTTTATTTGTTAGGATAGAACGAGTTAAATCACATACATGCACGTCCATTACTGCATATAGGTCTTGTTGATTTCTTGTGCTCCATATACCAAAATCAGGGGCTGTAGTTCGTGTCATCCATCTTATAAACATACATATCCTTTTGCATGCAGATTTTTCCATTGTTCCAATTTTGGCATCAGAAAGCCATGAGCAAATAATGCTTATTGATTCTTTGGCAGTCTTTCCCGCAAGGCATTTTTCCATAGTACTATGCCCGTCCAATCCTTTTCGAATTTTTCTGCACACACTTTTGAACGTTTCTACATTTAAAGTGCGATATACGCAATTATTTTTTACATTCTTGTATGAGTTTTCGAATTTTCCTTCAATTATGAACGATGAAGGACTCCATTTCATTTCATCACAAAGCATGTATTCAGCAGCTTTGCGAATAGCTTTGCGGTTGCCCCAAGAAATCATTGATACAAATAATGCACCTAATTCAATATCTAGTTGATTACTTGTGTGCTCCATTAATTTGTACACAATACCACACGGGTCTATTGCTTTGAATGTTTCGGAATCGAAATCATTTATGTATATGTTGTCAAGTATCTTTTTGTTTATGACAATATCCATAATTTAAATTATAAGTTTTCACATTCGTTTATCCATTGTGTACTAGATGCGTCACTTGGCATTAACCATGCTCCTCTAGGACTTAATGAGATGCTTCCAACTCTTGGGCCGTCTGGCATACATGAACGTTTAAATTGTTGATTAAAAAAGCGTCTACAGAAAGTTGACAGCCATTTTTTTATAGTTTCATCTGAATAACATATTACATTACTGTTTCCAAATGCATTTTGTGCTAAATAATAAATTTTAGAAGGTCTGAATCCATTCCTTACAAAATGATAAAGGAAGAAGTCGTGCAAATCGTATGGACCAACTAAATCTTCTGTCTTTTGTTTTATATTGCCTTTCTCGTCGGCAGGAATAAGTTCCGGACTGATAGGTGTTTCAATTATGTCTAGTAAAGTATTTCTTGACGTTTCATCAACAATTGAGTTTGCCACCCATTTGACAATATGTCGAATGAGTGTTTTAGGTACAGATGCGTTTACACCATAATTTGACATGTGATCGCCATTATATGTTGCCCATCCAAGAGCGAGCTCAGACAAGTCCCCCGTACCAACAACCAAACCGTTACATTGGTTCGCAATATCCATCAGTATTTGAGTGCGTTCGCGTGCTTGACTGTTCTCATAAGTGACATCATGTTTTTCTATGTTATGGTTGATGTCTTTGAAGTGTTGGATGCATGCATCTTTTATACTAATCTCCTTAATGGATATTCCTAGCGACTTCATTAGTGAAATGGCATTAGTGTATGTCCTGTCTGTTGTGCCAAATCCGGGCATTGTGATGCCGATGATGTCTTTTCTGTCACGCTTAAGTTTATCTAATGTTTTTGCGCAGACTAATAGGGCAAGCGTGGAGTCAAGTCCTCCTGATATGCCTATCACCAATGTTTTTGCATTCGTATGGACAATTCTTTTCGCTAATCCTGATATTTGTATGTTAAATACCTCTTCGCATCGTTTATTGAGTTCCTGTCCTTCTGGTACGAATGGGAAAGGGGTGAATGTTCTGGTCAGTGAGGATTTGTCTAAATTGTTTGTCGGCTGGCAACTTATAAATGTGGCGTTCTGCGATATGTCTTCCGTAATGCTTTCAGCGAATATATTGCTTCTCCTTCTTTCTCCTTTAATTAGTTCTACGTCTATTTCCGAAATTGTTAATTGTTCATCAAAGCAAAATCTTTCCCCTTCAGCTATAATTTTGCCATTTTCACATATAAGCCCTTTTCCCGTATAGACATTGTCCTGGGTTGATTCTCCAAATCCACACGAAGATATCACATATCCAGATATGATTCGTGAGGAATGACACATCGTTATGTTACGTATGTATTTCTCGTTTTCTATCGATTCCTTGTTGGCGGAAAGGTTGAATATTATTTCCGCACCCTTTAAAGCAAGTGCGGTACTTGGGGGGATTGGTGCGTCCAGGTCCTCGCCAATCTCTATGCCAAATCTGGTTTGTGGAGTGTTAAAAATCAGTGATGTCCCCATGAATACAGTTTGGGCGCAATAATGCATAGTTGTGGTTTTGAATGTTTTTCCGGATTTATACCATCTGCATTCTTGCGTTCCGCTGTTGTTAGGCAAGAAACTTTTTGGTACTATACCCAATATTTTTCCTCCTTGTAACACTATTGCAGCGTTCAATAAAACAGAATTGTATTGTATAGGTAATCCTATAATTACAATTATTTTTAATGACCGAGTGAAGTCTAATAATTTGAATATGGAGTTTTCACAATTATCTAAAAGTAGTTGTTGGGTGAAAATATCACCGCAACTATATCCTGTCATGCTCAATTCAGGAAAACACATGATATCAACCCCTTTTCCCTCTGCTTGAGCAATAAGATTTTCCATCTGTCTTTCATTGTAGTTGCAGTCTGCCACTTTTATATTAGGAACTGCTGCTGCCACTTTTACAAATCCGTGTTCCATATTAATAAATAGTTGTTATTTTTTACTTTTAATATTGAATAGGTCTTTCCATGATTCAAAGGCTTTTTCGTAGCTGATGCCTATGCCTTGTGTGTTAAGTGTCGCTTTTGTGAAATATCTGTCGTTTGTTTGATTATATGCCTTGATGTAAGTGTTACCAGTTTCGCTAATTCTCCATCTTACATCAAAGTCTCCAATGAAGTTTGATGTTTGTGTTATTGAGTTGTCGCGATAGCCAAAGTTACCATTAATAAGCAAGCGATCGTCTAGTAGCCTTCCTGACAATATTCCCTCAACATCTAGGTCTTCCCATCCATTTTCTCCTGTAGTCAGCCCTGTTCCGAAGTTCCATTTGCTGTCAGTACCAATGACGTTAGATAGCATGTTGTTGATTTGTCCGCTTAAGGTTGAAGATAGTAGTGAGTTAACAGCTTGTGACGATTTATTGTCGTTATTCATACGGGCATATTCATTTGTATAGAATCGTCCTAATCCGAGGAGGTATATTATTTGTGTGTTCATTTCCTCTTCGGAGTTTATCATACTTTTAACCAATTGTTTTGTTTCATCATTTACATTTGGAAGATTAAGATCGAATTTAAAATTCATTTGTTCTAATGTACCAGTGATATCAAGGATACATATAACTTTGACTTTATTGTTCGAACTATAAGCAGTTGTAGCTGTTAAGTCGCTTAGTGGTACAGAATTTATTGTATGATGGCAAATAAGATGTATATTGGCATCAAAAGGATTACCACCAAATTCCACTTGGCTACCTGGTTGTATAAGGAGATCTCGATAGATGAAGTCTTGAAGGTATAGTCTATATTTGCCTTCGTTTATATAATATGTTCCGTCAAGTTTGAACGGGCTTTTATTATGGTATCTGGCCTTGATGTTTCCAGCACCAAAGGTCGACATATAACCGTTTTCGGTGTTGTCCATACGGAGTTTAATTTCGCAATTCTTGTTTAATTCAAGATTGACGTCCATGTATATGTCTCCTTTGTATTTATAGTCCTTTAAGTTTGATACATTTAAAATTGTGTCAAAAGCAGTTACAATGTCATTTATAGTGTCAGTTGTATGGCTAATGTTTCTAAATGTTATAAAGTTTGAGTTTGTAATGGCGTCTGGAGTAGCAGCGTCGTAGGCAAACACACTGTTTTTTGATGGAGAAACATTTGCAGTAATTCTTAATGGATGTCCGTCCTCGCCTTTAATTTTAATATCTCCATTGGCATATAATGTTGCATAGAATTTGTCTGAATTGAATTTCTTCTCATCATAACATAACAGTTTGTTTAGTTCTATACCAAATTCGTATGCGAAGTTTTTAAAGTTCTTATGTGTAACATTGCCATTTACTAATCCTTTGTTTCCATCTTTGTCAAATATGGAAATATTGTCAAAACCTATTTTGTATGGTTGTAGTCTTATAGTGTCCCCTTTAATATTATACCTGACTTTAGTCGGCTTCAAGGTCATGCCGATATCTGCTATTATGTCACCTTGAAGATTAACATCGTTCAATGGTCCTATAATACTAAGTTTTCCATTGATTCCACCATCAATATTTTCAAATATACTTCCAATGAATCCGTTTAGGAATTCAGCGCGAGTATTATGTGTGTAAAGATCTAGGAGTATGTCGTTTTGTGCTGGTGAAATAAATCCGTTCACGCTTGTCCATATGTCTTCTTTATCCTCTATCAATCCTTTTATAGCAATGCCTTTTACATCTTCATCCCATGATATATCTAGATTTGCATTACCCATGCGTCCATTATTAAGAAGCATATTATTAATCTTTACATTTGCCTCAATTTGAGGTATGCTACTGTTGATGTTTCTTAATTGGGCTACACCAGATAATTTCCCTCCAAATTTCACAGCGTGAAAATTTGCAATACCTTGTAAATATTCTACAGGAATATCTTTGATGTCAATGAGCAGTGAGTCTTCTGTTCTACTAGATACCGTACCATTGGCAATTATATGTTGATTTTCATGACTTATGCCTACATTGTTAAATTTGTACATATTGTTGAAAATTGTGATGCTAGAAGGGTGGATATACCATATTGTGTCTCGCATTACAATTTCTGATCGATTAAGGTTTACAATAGCCTTTGTGTTTCCTGTACTGTCTGAAAATAGCGCTTGCGCATTAATTGTACCATTGGAATTATTGGGGAATCCTTTTTTGTCAAATTTGCCTTCTGTTCTCCATGAAGTTTTTGTAGAAAGAGTATCATCGTGTGCATCAGTGTAAAAGGTTAAATATGTTTTACCTTCCTTGTCTATTCTTGTAATGTTTGCAAATGCTTCACATAATTCGTTTGTACTATTGCATGTGATGTTTATGTTCTCATATTCAAATTCTTCATATGATATTTTATCATTATTTATGTTTACTTCTATTTCGTTGAATTCATCATTCACATTTCCTTTAATTTTAATCGGAGTATCTAAATAATAGTCTTTATTTAATAAGTGTCTGATGATTTTAGAGTCTTTTATTTCAATGTCAAAATCATATGTGTTTTTTGTTTTAACCTTTTTGTTAAATATTGTAGGGAGATGCGCTTTGAACTTAGAAACAATGCTAGATACCAATGTTTTATAGTCAATGTCTCCTTTGATATTTGCACTTATGATGTTGCCGTCAATGTGAATATCCTTTGATTTTATTCCATCGCTTTCAAGTTGTATTTGTATATATTCTGGCGAAGTTATGATATCACCGCTACTCACAATCATTGAGTCAAGACTTAATTCGCCTTCAATGTTGCTTATGCTGCTTCCACAGATATTTGCTGTTGCATTTAAACTAAAATTGTCGCCTATATAATCCGACGTCAAATTTAGAGAGTGTGGACGAAATTCGTTAATAACAAGACTAAGGTCACAATTCTTAATGTTTGTTTTAGTGTCAACCCTTCCACTAAGATTGAGTTTTAGATTTTCGTCATTTACAATAACCTCACCGCCAATACCATCAATGTCAGAAAAAGCATTAACGCCAATTCCTGTGTATTTATATCCAGAGTATTCAATATCATTTATTGCACCCTCAATATTGCCAATAATAGATTTGTAGCTGTTTGTTTTGACTTCTTCAATTCCACTTCCTTTTATGCAGAATGAAGTATATCCTAACTTTTCACTATCTAGTAATTGGCCTATATTGAACTTGTTAGTTTTGACTTCTCCTGATATTATTTTGTCTGTGTCACTTTCGATATGTATGTCAATTTCCCCACATTCTGTGTCAATATTACCTTTAAGAGTAGCATTCTCTGTTGTTTTTTCTATTGCTCCTTTTAAGTCGATACTCCCTAGCCTATGAAGGTGGTTTGTTATGGTGGAGTCTAAGTGCGGTAATAATATGAACTCTGAAAAAGCGTTGCCTTCTATTTGTATTTTTTTTATGTTCGCTAAAAATGATGTATATCCATATTTGTCTTTTCCAGCATGACCTGCAATGTCAACAAAAAGATCATTTTTTTCTGATTGAATGATAAGTCTGTCAATATTAAGTTTGTTTTCATTGCCGTCTATTAGTGCGTCTATATTAAGAATCGTTTTTGTAGATGCAAGTGTGCTATCCAGCCAACACAAATCTTTAAGTGCTACATTGCCCTTAATAGGTAAACTTGTTACACTCCATTTTTTATTGTTTCTGTCCCCCCAGTTTTCATAGTTAACATTGGCGGTGTCAATTATTATTTCTGAATTGTTCCACGATATATTTGTATTGGTAATACTTGCGTGGTCTTCAGTTGCGACGAAATTACCCGTAATACGTTTGATGTCTATTCCAGAGTTTATTTCTTTGGCGTTAAGTCGTTTGATGGCTATATCTGTTATCTTTCCATTCTCATATTTGAAATTCATTGTAATGGCGCCGTCTTTAACCTCTATATGGTTTGGATCAAGCTTGCCTAAGACAAGTGGTTCAGATTTGACGTCATACTTTATATTTGCGTGTCTTACAATCAAGCCTGCAACTTTCAAACTTAATGGAGAAGATTCTTCTGTATTATCGTTGCTTAATGCTTTAATTACAAAATCGTAGTTTGGCGTTGTTTCAGGGCTTTCCTTATATAGTGATGCTTTTATTCCGAAAAGTTGAGCGCTTTCTATTGAGATTTTCCCATTGATGGCATCTTTAAAGTTAAATGTTGCTGATGCACGTGCAATCTCAAACATTTCATTCCCATAACGGTCATTTATAATCATGTCGTCGATGGTGATGCTATTCATCCATCCTAATTTAATTCTTTTAATTTGTACTTCAGTATCCAAATGATCAGACAACATCGATTCAACCATATTAGCTAATTCATGCTCTACAGGAGGTAAACTAATTATGGCTATAAAACTGACGTACAACCAAATAATGGTAGTAATGATTGTACGGATGAATTTTATTGTTTGTGGCTTTTTCAAGGTAATTTTACATTAACGCATAAACTATGCAAAATTACTAATTTTATCTGATTGGTACAATAAGTATATTATGTCATTGGAAGGTTTGCGCCTTATTTTAGAGTTGCTAATGTGGCAATTTTTATTCGTGATGGTACGGTTCCCCATTGAGAATAGTCATAGAGCGATATAATTGTTCTACGAATATGAGTCTTATCATTTGGTGTGAAAATGTCATTTTTGACATGGAAAGTTTTTCGTGTGCAATGTCATAAATCTTTTGTGAAAAGCCGTATGGACCACCGATGATGAAGACTATTCTTTTGTTTATAGTATTCATTTTTCTTTTCATCCAATCAGCCATTTCTACACTTCTCATTTCTTTGCCATGTTCATCGAGGAGAACAACGTAATCTGAAGGTTGTAGATTCTTGATAATAAGTTCAGCTTCACTATTTTTTTGTTGTTCAGATGTTAGACTTTTGGTATTCTTCAACTCGGGTATTGTGTTGATTTCAAAGCTAATATAGTGCTTTAATCTATTTGTGTACTCAGATATCAATTCAGCAAATCTTTTATCAACTGTTTTGCCTACTAGTATGAGAGTTGCTTTCATGTGTTGTTAGTTATTTTTATATAACAATGTGTCTTTAAATTCAGTATATATCTTCACCGCGTTCGTGTCATATCTCCACCGCGTTCGTGTCATATCTTCACCGCGTTCGTGTTGTATCTCCACCGCGTTCGTGTTGTACCTCCACCGCAGTCGTGTCGTACCTCCACTGCGGTCGTGTTGTATACATAGCCGGAATAATTTGTAATGATACTAACCGACTAAAGTCTATTTAGGTTTTTGACTCCTTTTACAGTCCTTAGTTTCTTAACAAGCTGGTTAAGCTGGTTCGTGTTTTCTATCATTATAGTAAGCGTACCGGCAAAAAGTCCGTCTTCACTTGACTTGATATCTATAGAACGTAGCATTACATTCTTTTCTTTTGCGATGATTGAAGTGAGGTTATTTACTATACCAATATCATCATGGCCTATAATGCGCAACGTGATAGGGTATTGGCTGTTGCCTTTTCCAGCCCAACGCGCAGGGATGACTCTGTAGCCTAAATTTTCCTTGAGTCGTTGTGCGTTAGGGCAATCGCTGCGATGTATTTTAATGCCTCGGTTAATGGTGACAAATCCGAAAACATCATCTCCATATATTGGATTGCAGCATTTTGCAAGTGAATACTCTACGCCTTTTATATTTTTGTCAATGACGAGAATGTCCTTGTCTTTATTAGACAAATTATCGGAATTTGTGTTTGCCACGTAAGTGTCAGCACTTGCGATAGGTGTGTTTGCAGGGGTTTCATGCTCCTTCTTAAGTGCTTCAACGTAGCGTTCAATAAATGTGTTAACGTCGATGACTTCTTCTGCTATGGCTTTGTAGAACTCTGTAACGTGCTTGTAACCTAATCGAGTGATAAGTCGCATCATCACAGGTTCGTCATACTCAATTTTTTTGTTCTTGAACTTGCGTTCAATTGTTTCTTTGGCAAATGATGCTGTTTTCATTTCCTGTTCGGAAATAGACTGGCGTATTTTTGTTCTCGCCTTGGTCGTAACGGCATAGTTCAACCAATCGCGCTTAGGAAGTTGCGACTGACTTGTAAGTATTTCAACTTGGTCTCCGCTCTGAAGCTTTGTTCGCATTGGCACATTCTTGCCATTGACTTTTCCTCCAGAACAATGCGAGCCCACATTTGTGTGTATCTGAAAGGCGAAGTCAAGCACTGTAGCGCCTTTGGGTAGTTTGAAAAGGTCACCTTTAGGCGTGAACACAAAGACTTCATCGCTATATAGGTCTACTTTAAATTGATTGATTAATTGTTCGTCGGATGAGGTTTGCGTTTCAAGTGCTTGTCGTATATCTTTAAGCCATTCCTCTAGGCGTTCGTTACTTGATTTCACTCCTTTATATCTCCAATGAGCAGCAAGGCCTTTTTCGGCGATTTCGTCCATTCGCTCAGTGCGGATTTGTATTTCAACCCATTTGCCGTCTGGCCCCATAACCGTTGTGTGCAAACTTTCATACCCGTTGCTTTTTGGTACGGACAACCAGTCGCGCAAACGTTTCGGGTTTGGGCGATACATGTCTGTTACAATGCTGAATACTTGCCAGCAGTCTTGTTTTTCCTTGTCTGGTAGAGAGTCAAGTATGATTCTGATGGCAAAAAGGTCGTATATGCCCTCAAACGGACATTTCTGTTTCTGCATTTTTTGCCAAATTGAGTGAATGCTTTTTGTACGTCCTTTTACATGGAAATTAAGTCCAGCCTGTGACAGTTTGGCCTCAATAGGAGTAATGAAGTTGTGTATATATTCGTCGCGTGTCTTCTTTGTTGCGTTGAGTTTCTCCTTTATCATATAATATGCATCGTGTTCAAGGTATTTCAACGAAAGGTCCTCGAGTTCAGATTTAAGGAGATAAAGACCCAATTTGTGAGCAAGAGGTGCGTATAGGCGGCTAGCCTCAAGAGCGACGTTTCGTCGTTCATTTTCAGTACCTTTGTTTTTGATTTGACGCATCAAGTTTACGCGGTCAGCAATGATTATGAAAATGACACGCATGTCTTCGGCAAAACTCAGCAGCAGGTCTCTGAAATTTTCCGTCTCTATGCTTGGGTTCTTTGAATACAGTTCATTGATTTTTATGAGCCCTTTGATTATTTGCGCAACTTCCTTGCCAAAGTCCTTTTCCACTTCGTCAATTGTTGTACATCCCAACGCAACGCAATCGTGTAAAAGTGTGCTTATTATACTTGCGCGGCTAAGTCCGATTTCTTGCGTAGTAATGATAGCAGTCTGAATGTCAAATAAAATAGGGTTGAGGTCGAAGGTCCCTCTGTTAAGCATTCCCTTATTGACAGCATCAAACATTATAATCTTGATTTTTTTGAGATCATCGCCATTAAGCATTTCTGCCGACATGTCCTGAAGTTTAAGGAATGCGTCTACTATGTCTTTGCGCTCATTTTCAAATATAACAGATTGCATTATTTCCAAATTTTGTTTTTACAAAGTTATTAAATTATCTGTTTAAATATGTTTGGTTAAATAATTATTTGTATTTTTGGACAATAATAACATGACAACACTTTAAATTTATCAGAGATATGCTTAACCTTACATCCCAAGACAAATCATTATTGGACTCAAAAGGAATTTCAGAAGAGAAATTATGTTATCAATTGAACCAGTTTAATCAAGGATTCCCTTTTTTAAAATTGAGCGGAGCTGCCTCGCCTGGTAATGGCATTAAAGTTTGTACTGATGAGGAGTGCGTTGAATATATGACCTTTTGGGATAAGTATCTTTCGGACAATAAAGGCAAAGTGTTGAAGTTTGTACCGGCATCGGGTGCGGCAAGCCGCATGTTTAAAGACTTGTTTGAGTTTTATGACGGTGATGGAGCGTTGGAGGGTAATACCTTCATGAAGACATTTTTTAGCAATATCCATAGGTTTGCGTTTTACAAAGAACTAAATGAAGCATGCCAACTCAATGAAGGTAGGTCTGCAGAAGAACTAATTTCAGAAGGTTCTTATAAGGCAGTAGTAGGCAATTTGTTGCAAGATAAAGGATTGGCATATGGACGTTTGCCAAAAGGCCTTTTGAAGTTTCATTCATATACAAATGATATAAACAGAACACCGCTCGAGGAACATTTAGTTGAAGGCGCGATGTATGCTTCAGGTAAATCTGGTAAAGTGAATCTACATTTCACAGTTAGTCCTGAGCATCGCAAATTGTTTGAAGCATTAGTTAAACAATCATTACCAATATATACAGAGAAATATACTGTCGAATACGATGTCGCATTCTCAGAACAAAAGTCAAGTACAGACACGGTTGCTGCAACAATGGACAATGAACCGTTTCGCACAGAAGATGGTAAATTGCTTTTCCGTCCAGGAGGACACGGAGCATTGATAGAAAATCTTAATGAACTTGATGCAGATATCATATTCATTAAAAATATTGATAACGTTGTTCCTGATAAGTTGAAGGAACCAACAGTGACCTACAAAAAACTAATTGCAGGAGTACTTGTGCGTGTTCAGCAGCAGATCTTTGATTATTTGAGAATGCTCGATGAAGGAATGTACACTCATGCACAAATAGAAGAAATGATACATTTCGCGCATGATGTATTATGTTTACGCAATCCGCAGTTAAAGCATCTTGAAGATTCAGAGCTGGCAATATATCTTCGTAAGAAATTTAACCGACCAATTCGCGTTTGCGGAATGGTGAAGAATGTTGGTGAACCAGGAGGAGGTCCATTCCTGGCATATAACAATGATGGAACTATATCGCCTCAGATATTAGAGAGTTCGCAAATAGATTCAGAAAACACTGACTATGTGGCAATGTTTAAAGGTGGAACACATTTTAATCCTGTAGATCTTGTTTGTGCTGTCAAGGACTATAAAGGTAATAAGTTTGATTTGACTAAGTACATAGATCCTCTTACAGGATTCATTTCCTATAAGAGTAAGGATGGAAAAGAACTGAAGGCGTTAGAATTACCAGGTCTGTGGAATGGGGCAATGTCTGATTGGAATACTATTTTTGTAGATGTTGCGCTCGATACCTTTAATCCTGTTAAGACTGTAAATGACCTTTTGAGAGAACAACATCAGTAATTTTAAATTATAATATACCATGCTTAATATTAGAGCAATATATATATACTTGTTGTTTTCTTGTTGTATGGCCATTTGTGCACAAGATAAATTTAAGGGCAACTTTATTAACGACGAGCTCAAGGTGAAGTTGGCACTTAATTTATATGAATGTAATATTCCAGTTCCTGGTTTTGAACTTGATTCATGCTATGGCTATTTGCAAGGAAATTTAAATGGCTGTTGGATAATATTGCAGGTCAAATCCATTGATGCGAATAAGGCAGAGGTAAGAGCTGTTTCGGAAAGAGGAAGTGATGCTCAGGATTTATTATTGACTTACAATGAAAATGGTAAGGTTGTTGTGTGCCAACAAAAGGATGCAAATATCAAAAGAATTAAAGGCCGTAAATATGTTAAACTGCCAAGAGATTTGGTATTTGAAAAATAACATTCCCATGCTATTATAATTGAATTAATGTCTGCTCTTTGGTTTGTATTTCGAGGTAATGATTTATTACTAAGAAAGGTAGATGAGGGATACGATGTGCCGTTTTCAGAAAATCCACCTTGTAGTCTTATTCCATTGGATGATGTACATACGATTCATGCTATAGGTGAGAATGTGTGCAAAGTGTTTTCGGTACCATCTGATTATGTGCCTGATAGGGAGATGAGATTCGTTTCTTTAAGGGAGTCTTATCACTATTTACCAGAAGAACATTATCGTGCAGCAGGTACTGCGTATCAACTTCTTTATTGGGAGGATACTTCGAAGTATTGTTCTGCTTGTGGTGCTTTGATGGAGCGCTTACCAGCTAATGGAAAGTATTGTCCTGAGTGCAAACGAGAGTTTTGGCCTCGTATTTCTCCAGCCATTATAGTACTTGTGAAACGTAAGGAACCGAATGAACCTGAGAAAATTCTTTTGGTTAGAGCGCATAATTTCAGAGGCGACTTCCATGGACTTGTAGCTGGCTTTCTTGAGGTGGGAGAGTCTTTGGAGGAATGTGTGATTAGGGAGGTATATGAGGAAACATCTTTAAAAATTAAAAATATAAAGTATTTCGGAAGTCAGTCATGGCCTTATCCGAGCGGTATTATGATAGGTTTCGTTGCCGATTATGATGGAGGTGAAATTGTTGTGCAGGAATCGGAACTAAAGAGTGCGTCATGGTATGCAATAGATAACCTTCCTAAAATACCTGAGAAATTGTCTATTGCGCGCAAGCTTATTGATTATTGGATAGACTCTTTAGATGTAAAATGAGACCTTTATATCGTGGTGATGGTTGGTTAAAATATAATAAGAGTGATTAATAAACAGAACAGAGACGTCAATGATGGCGTCTCTGCTTGTATTTATGTGCTTATTATTATCCCATTATGGCGAAGTAGTCAACGATGCCGATGAGATTGTGTTCGTTGTTAACTACAAGTAGCGAGTGGATTTTGTGTTTGCTGAACATCATTTGTATTTCCGTCAATTTGGCGTTAGGAGATATTGTCTTTGGATTAACAGTCATTATGTCTTTCACTTCGATGTTGAAGAAGTTAGATTGAGCACCTTCAACAGC
>JAEIGA010009244.1_pt1 | contig 14912 bp, 16 predicted proteins | sample 9270691 | NCBI WGS metagenome assembly JAEIGA01 (sample SAMN17057246, study PRJNA624740) | gut metagenome | biome: biome; isolation source: fecal sample | host: Bos grunniens | place: China: Xizang | collected 2019
AACGTCAGTTCGATATAAACTCGTTCAAATTGCGAACCTGTCATTTCGATGGAGCGTAGCGACGAAAGCCGCAGGTTTAGATAATGCTGGTAGTAAATGGTCACGCGAAGCACAGACGAAGTTTGTGCCGCGTGGGTTACGGCAAGGCTACATTATCAATGAATCTCAAAAACATTGCAAAAAAAAGAGATCTCTCACATACGTTGCCTTTGGCCCCTTTGGGCGGCGAACTCCGTTTCGAGATGACAAACACTATACAAACACACGAATTTATAGCGAAAATTTTATATCGAACTCAGGTTAAAATACGACAGCACACCAAAGGGTTTTTTGGAGTGCTGTCTGTCGTTTTGCTGATGCAGTATGTCTTTCCTTTATTTGCAGCTGCCCGGGCAACGTGGCTTAATCTGCTTGAAGAAGTCATTGCCCTTGTCATCAACGAGGATGAATGCAGGGAAGTCCTCGACTTCAATCTTCCATATTGCCTCCATGCCCAGTTCGGGGTATTCTACGCACTCAATGCTCTTGATGTTGTTCTGGGCAAGAATAGCCGCAGGACCGCCTATTGAGCCGAGGTAGAATCCGCCATGCTTCTGGCAGGCATCAGTTACCTGCTGGCTGCGGTTGCCCTTTGCAAGCATAATCATTGAACCGCCATTCTCTTGGAACAGGTCAACGTATGAGTCCATGCGTCCGGCTGTTGTGGGGCCCATTGAGCCGCAAGGCATGCCGGCAGGAGTCTTTGCAGGGCCTGCATAATAGATAGGGTGATCCTTGATGTACTGCGGAAGGCCCTCACCGCGGTCAATGCGCTCTTTCAGCTTTGCGTGTGCAATGTCACGGCCTACAATGATTGTACCGTTCAATGATAGACGTGTAGCTATAGGATACTGAGACAACTGTGCACAAACCTCCTTCATCGGGCGGTTGAGGTCAACGCGTACAATCTCGCCTTCGCCTGCATTGCGCAATTCCTCTGGAATGAGTGTTGCCGGCTGGTCATCGAGCTTCTCAATCCATATACCCTCTTTGTTTATCTTTGCCTTGATGTTACGGTCTGCAGAGCAGCTTACACCCATACCTACCGGGCAGCTTGCGCCGTGGCGTGGCAAGCGTACAACACGGATGTCGTGTGCAAGATATTTTCCTCCGAACTGTGCACCCAGGCCAATGCGGTGAGCCTCGTCAAGCAGCTGCCTCTCCAGCTCAATATCGCGGAACGCGCGTCCTGTCTCGTCGCCTGTTGTGGGCAGGTCGTCGTAGTAGTGTGTCGAAGCGAGTTTTACTGTAAGGAGGTTCTTCTCGGCCGATGTACCGCCTATAACGAATGCAATGTGATATGGAGGGCAAGCCGCTGTTCCCAGGCTCTTCATCTTCTCAACGAGGAAAGGAACGAGGGTCGCCGGGTTAAGCAGTGCCTTTGTCTCCTGGTAGAGATATGTCTTGTTTGCCGAGCCGCCGCCCTTAGTCACCATAAGGAACTTGTACTCCATGCCCTCTGTTGCCTCAATGTCAATCTGTGCAGGAAGGTTGCATTTTGTGTTCACCTCGTCGTACATGTTCAAAGGAGCGTTCTGGCTGTAGCGCAGGTTCTCCTGTGTGTATGTGTCAAAAACTCCGCGTGAGAGGGCCTCTTCGTCGCAGAAGCCTGTCCACACCTGCTGTCCCTTTTCGCCATGTATGATTGCTGTACCGGTATCCTGGCATAGAGGAAGCTGTCCCTTGCATGCAACCTCTGCGTTACGGAGGAATGTCAGGGCTACATACTTGTCATTGTCGCTTGCTTCGGGGTCGGTCAGTATCTTTGCGACCTGTTCATTGTGGGCACGGCGCAGCATGAATGATACATCGCGGAACGCGGTGCGTGAAAGAAGTGTCAAGGCTTCCGGGGTAACCTTAAGCATAGGTTTGCCCTCGAATTCGCCAACTGAAACCCCCTCCTTTGTGAGGAGATAGTACTCTGTAGTATCCTTTCCATGCTGGAACATGTGGGCATACTTGAATTCGGGAATTGCTGCCATAATTAAGAAGCTGTTTAATTTGTTTTATGATTAGTGTATTGTCCTTTACTCTTCTGTTTCCTCGTATGTCTGGTAGAGGAAGTCGTTATACGGGTATTTCTGCACATGCAGTTCGCATACCCTCTTGTATATTATATCCTTCAGGTTGTCTATGTTCTGTTTCTCGCGTGCCGATATGAACAGACAGTTTTCGGCAAGCTTGTTCATCCATGTCTCTTTGAGCTCGTCAAGGGTGATGTTCTCGCGTGTCTTAGGCGTGAGGTCATCTTCCTCCTTCTGAACGTATGTGAACGCGTCAATTTTGTTGAATATCACCATTATAGGTTTGTCGCCGCAGTTAAGGTCGGCAAGTGTCTTCTCTACAACTGCTATCTGCTCTTCGAATTCGGGGTGTGATACATCGACAACATGCAGCAGCAGGTCGGCCTCGCGCACCTCGTCGAGTGTCGATTTGAACGATTCCACAAGGTCGGTAGGCAACTTGCGTATGAAACCGACAGTGTCGGAGAGAAGGAACGGCAGGTTCTCTATTATGACCTTGCGTACAGTTGTGTCAAGCGTTGCGAAGAGCTTGTTCTCGGCGAATACCTCGCTCTTGGCAAGCAGGTTCATGAGTGTGGATTTGCCAACGTTGGTGTAACCTACAAGTGCCACACGAATAAGACGTCCGCGGTTCTTGCGCTGTATGCTCTTCTGGCGGTCAATCTGTGCAAGCTGCTCTTTGAGGAGTGACATGCGTCCGAGGATAATACGGCGGTCCATCTCCAGCTGGGTCTCACCAGGTCCGCGAAGTCCCACGCTTCCGCCTTTTCCGCTTCCGCTGCCCGAACCTCCGCCCTGTCGTTCAAGGTGGGTCCATAGACGCTGCAGACGGGGAAGCATGTACTTGTATTGTGCAAGCTCTACCTGCACCTTGGCATGTGCTGTCTGAGCACGCATTGCAAAGATGTCAAGAATAAGCGATGTGCGGTCAAGAATCTTTATCTTTATCTCTTTCTCTATGTTTCGTATCTGTTTCGCCGACAATTCGTCATCGAAAATGACCATACCGATTTCGTCGTCAGTATCCTTGAGCATCTCCACATACTCGGCAATCTCGGCAAGTTTTCCTGTTCCCACATATGTGACAGGGTGGGGATGGTCTATGCGTTGCGTGAATCTTTTTACAACCTCTGCGCCAGCTGTCTGCGCAAGGAATTCGAGCTCATCAAGGTATTCGTTTGTCTTGCGCTCGTTCTGTGTCGAGGTAATCAAACCCACCAGAATGGCGGTTTCCTTCTTAGTTGTAGATATTACAAATTCTTTCATCCCAATATAGTCCTATCCAAATTTACGCGAAGATAATGATAAACGTGCGAAAAAACAAAACTGCTCTGTTTTTTTACTGCAAGTGCAGAATTTTGCAGAAAAATGCTTATCATTGCATTATGAATATTACAAGACTGAAAAAGATATTGTTTACTCTAATGCTGCTTTTTTTGCCTGCCATGACTAAGGCAACCGGGCAGATGGCCGAAAGACTGTCGATAAATGGAGAATTTTGGCAACTCTACAACTGCCCGATTGAAACCAATATGGCACTTAGTGAAGAAATAGCAAAAGCCATTGAATCATTGCCCGAAACGATAGCCGAAGATAGTATCGAGTGGGTGAAAAACCAAAGTACTGCTTTATGGAGAAACTATGTTGCAGAATGGGAAATCAAGGACTGTAGATTATTTCTGCGGAAAGTTGACGTTCCATATACTCGGAAAACCGAGAACGAGCTGGAATATCGTTTTTTAACACTGAATGGAGAAACACTCAAGGGGGTCTTTGCGCCATATTGCACTGCAGAGGGTATATGCGCATCGTGGTTCTGCGACACTATGCGTGCAGGCAGAGGCAAAGAGATATACTACGAACATATGGCTTTTGCAAGGCACAATGAAAATGAATGTCTGATAGTTGTTGACAACGGAACTGTCAAAGAGATAGCTCGGTATGATAATTACTACAAGGAGGGAATCATGCCGTTTGACGTTTGCAAAGTGCTTGCCGAGAAGTTTCCCTGGGAAAACTTCCCCGAATATAAAGATGTGCGTTTTTTCTTGCGATTCAGCGACTACGTGTTTAATGAGAACGGCATATTGCAAGATTGCAATATACAATGCTTAAAACCAGAGGAGTATGAATCCATGACTCAGGACTCTCCTTTGATAATAGCTGTAAAGGATATTCTAAAGGAGTTGAATCCATGGCCAATATGGTATATAAACGGTAAATTTGAGACGAGATACCTTAATTGGGTATTCCCTTTTAAGAGCGGGACCAAAGCACCTGACGACAAGTGGGGGAATCTAAAAAGTTGGACACATTAAAAAGCCTACATCGTCATTGCTCTGTAGCATCCACCGGCAACGGCTTTTACATAACCTTTCATCTCCATTTCGAAAAGCAACGGCAACAGTTTGTTTATAGGGATATTCAACTGCACTACCATTTGGTTTATCTGCAGGCCGTCGCTGTTTGAGCGTAGGGTGGTCATTATCGCAGCCTCATCTGCCGTGAGTTCGGGAAAAAGCTCTGTCTGCAGTTCCTCTGCACTCTTTTTCTTTGTGGCAGTCTCCCAGTTCATGGCTTCGACGAAGTCGTATGCGCTTGTAATGAGTGCCGCCCTGTTGCGGCTTACGAGTTCGTTACATCCGCACGAGTACTGGTCGTTCACCCTGCCGGGGAAGGCGAAGCAGTCGCGCGAGTAGCCCTGTGCAAGTGATGCCGTTATCAGAGAACCTCCCTTTGCTGCTGATTCTACAACTATCGTGGCGTCGGATATACCGGCAACTATCCTATTGCGCTGCACAAAGAATGGTTTCAAAGATTCTGTTCCACTCATAAACTCGGTGAGCAAGCCACCATTCTCAAGCATCTGCTTTGCGGTTGTGCGGTGTGCGTTGGGGTATATGCGGTCGAGACCGTGGGCAAGCACTCCTATGGTAGGAAGTCCCTCCTTCAATGCTGAACGGTGTGCGCAAACATCAATGCCGTAGGCCAGGCCGCTTACGATGAGTGTATCCGGTACAAATCTTGCAAGGTCGGCAACGAAGTTGGCGCATAGCTCCTTGCCATATTCGCTTGCATGGCGTGTTCCGACAATCGATACGATATGTTTGGCGTTAAGGTCGGCGTTTCCCATTGAGTGCAGAACCAATGGCGCGTCAGTGCATTCGGCCAGGCGGTAAGGGTAGGCATCGTCTCCTATGCAAATGAGCTTGATACCGTTCTTCTCTATGAATTCCATTTCCCGCTCGGCAAGCTCTATGAGTGACTTGTCGGCCAGGATAGTTGCCAGTTTCGGGCTTGCGCCTGGCAGTATGTCCTGAATGTTGCCTGCATTCTCAAGCAGAATCTTTGCACCGCCTGTAATTTCTATGAGTTCACGAATAAGAGCAAGTTGCGTTACCTGCACTCTTGAGAGCGCAAGCATCGCAACTTGCTCGCTTATGATTGTAGTACCCACAGGGTTACTTTATGATATTCTGGAATGTGGCGTCCTGTGTGTACTTGAAGAATTCGAGGTCGCTCGCAGCCTTCTTAGCCAAGGACGGGTCAAGCTTTACGGCATTCTTCAGTCCGTCGTACAGCAGAGATACATTCGCTGTTCTGGCACCGAGCACGGCCTTGATGTAATATGTCATTGCATCCGGCTCCTTGATGCTCTCAAGTGTGCTTCTTGAACTGCTGTAGTCCTTGTTGAGAAGCTGTGCCAACGCTGCGCTGTTCGAATTATTGCCTCTTAGCTTTGCGGCTGCACGGCCGTACTCGCCCTGTGCTATGTAGAGGTTGCCGAGAGCCTCGTCGCCAGCCTTCGCGTCTGCACCCATTGTGATGTATGGCTCTGCAGCAGCTGCGTTGCCCTCAAGAAGCTCCATATATCCCAGGTTTACCTTTACCTCAGGAGCAGAACCGTCTATCTTTGATGCTGCATTGAAGTAGTTCTTTGCTGTAGTGTAGTCACCCTTCTTGTATGCAAGCACGCCAAGGTTGTTGTATGCACGGTAGTCATTAGGATAAATTTTGACAGCTGTCTTGAAAATCTCCTCTTTCTTCGCTGCATCATCGGTAAGGATAGAAGCGTAAAGAATCTCCTCCAGTGTAAGCTCTTTCGGGTTTGCTGCATACTGCTCGATTATCTGGTCGTCCGAACGTCCTATAAGCTGATAGTTGAGAGTAATGCGTGCTCTGCGGAGCTTTGGAAGAATCTCGTCTGCAAGCTCGCCGTAAACCGATGATATATTCTTTATCTGCTCCTCACGCTCTTCCGGGTCGGTGTACATTGAAAGAACACGCAAGATAAGTTCCTTGTCGGGAAGATTTGACCTTGATACGAGTTCCTGGAATCCCTCCCAGTCCTCAGCGGTATATCTGTTGTCAACGAAGCCGTCTATCTTTGCCTTCTTCATTTCGTTTTTCATGTGCTTTGCAGCGTTGTCGCCACGTCCTGTAGCAATGCCGTCGTTGAGTATATATCCGCCGTCCGGTGATGCGTATGCCGATACCTGGATATCTTCGAGTACCTTGTTCTCATAGTCTTGTGCCACATCGGCCAATGCTGCTGTAAGCTCCTTCATCTCTGTAGAGTTCAGTTCCGATGAACGCAGGTTTGTCTGCTGTATGAGGAACATGATGTTGGCTTCCTTAGCCTGCTTGATTACACGCTGGAATGCATCCTCGCCAATGGCGATGTTTGCGCTCTTTACTGTGTTGCAATAGAGCTGCGAAGTTGCTATGCAGCCGTCGGCAACCTTTACCTCAGGAAGAGTATATGTCTTCTTGCCTCTGTTTACGGTAAAGCGGAGATAGAGTTCCGACTTCTCCATTTCGGGAACATAGTCGAATGTCATCTTCATCTTGAATGTACCGCCGTTCTCGTATGATATCGTGCGGTCGTTGCCGCGAACCTTAGAACCTTGGAATGTCATAGACTCGGCAATCGCCTCTCCGCCGTTGTACTTGAGTACAGGAGTGACGGTCAGTACAGACTTCTTGTCGAATACCTTTGCCGGGAACTTGCCGTCGATTGTTACAGGAACCTGGCTGCCGATAACTTCTAGTATGCTTGGAGTTACAGTAAAGAACTCCTGCTTCATGTCACCCATTTTTGAGCTGCACGAGCCCAACACAACTGTTGCTGCAATGGTGAGCAGCAGATAGATTTTTTTCAACATAGATATAGAATTAGATTTTGTTTTGCCGTTTTTTGATAACTTTTACAAAGTTAAGCTTACTAATCCAATTGACAAAATATAAATGCCGTGCAGCAGGCATTTATTTTTGTTTTTTTCAGCATTATTTGCTTCTTTTATTACGTGGATGGTGCATTATTATCTCTTCTCTCATCCGAGTGCGGTCGATATGTGTGTAAATCTCTGTCGTAGCGATGCTTTCATGCCCCAACATAGCCTGTATCACACGGAGGTTCGCACCTCCTTCGAGAAGGTGTGTGGCAAAGGAGTGGCGGAAGGTATGAGGGCTTACATTCTTCTTGATTCCGGCTTCGGTGACAAACTGTTTTATCATGTGGAATACCATTATGCGCGAAAGCGGTTTCTTCAGCCTTTCGCTTATGAATATGTAATCCTCGTATCCCGGTTTTATTGCAATGAAACTGCGGTCGGTGAAATAAGCCTCCAGTTCGGCAATGGCACGCGGAGATATTGGCACAAGCCGCTGTTTGTCGCCCTTTCCGGTTACACGTATGAACTGCTCGTCCTTGTAAAGGTCGGACATACGCAGCCCGCACAGTTCCGATACGCGCAATCCGCAGCTGTACAGCACCTCAATCATGGCTCTGTTGCGTTGCCCCTCTTTCTTTGAGAGGTCAATCACGTTGATGATATCGTCAATCTCCTGCAAGGTGAGCACATCGGGCAGTCGCATTGCGGTCTTTGGCGATTCCAGAAGCCTTGTGGGGTCGTTCCCGATAAAGCCGTCAAGCTTCAGGAATCCATAGAATGCCCGCAGTGATGACATTATCCTGGCTTGCGAACGCGCCTGTATGCCAATCTCGCTGAGCGACTCAAGGAAACCGCGCAACTCTTCGAGGGTAGCTGTCAGCAGCCTGCTGCTCTCCCCGTCAAAGTAACCCAATAGTTTGTCGATGTCACCCAGATATGCTTCCACACTGTTGGGCTGCAATGCCTTTTCGAGCTGCAGGTACATCCTGAACCTCATTTGAGGAGAATTCATGTTCCCTTTTCTGCCGTTTCCTTTGTTCATTGTTGCATTTCCCTTTCTTCTGCGAAAATAAGAAAAAAGATGGATGAAAGCAATTCCGTTCTACAGCTTCTCTTTTTAATGCTTTAATCGTTGGCCGTTAAGGCGGCAACAATTGATTATTAGCCCAAATTGTTGTATCTTCGCAGCCGGAACTTATTTTTTGTTATGAGCCTTACAACACCTCTTGATGACTACATTGCAGCCCACAGCAGCCCTGAGGGCGACTATCTGTACCGTCTCTTCCGTGCTACTCATGTAGAGATACTTGCTCCGCAGATGGCTTCGGGGCACATACAAGGCCGCTTGCTGAAGTTCATCGTCAAGATGATACGTCCTAAGCGCATCCTTGAGATAGGTACTTTTACAGGATATTCGGCGTTGTGTATGGCCGAGGGGCTTGATGAGGGTTCCAAGATAATGACTTTTGAGGTCGAGGACGAACTGGAGGATTTTACCCGCCGCTGGATAGAGGGTTCCGAACATGCTTCCAAGGTGGAATTCATAATAGGTGATGCGCTTGAGATAGTGCCAGGCATGGGCGAGCGTTTCGATATGGTGTTCATGGACGGTAACAAACGCGAGTACATAAAGTATTATGAGCTGGCAATGGAGTACCTCAATGACGGAGGGTGGATTCTGGCCGACAATACATTGTGGGACGGGCATGTCATTGAACAGGAAAGACAGGACGCCCAGACAAACGGAGTAAGGGCCTTCAACGACCTGGTACGTAATGACGATCGGGTAGAGGTGGTGATGCTGCCTTTGCGCGACGGCCTTACGATAATACGCAAGAAATGATAATAAATTGAATGATATATGGACAGTACAAGACAGAATAAGATTTCGCGTCTCATACAGAAGGAACTGAGCGACATACTGCTCAAGCTGGCAAAGGAGACACGTGGCATAATGGTGTCGGTTAGCATAGTAAGGGTAAGCCCCGACCTGGGCATAGCAAAGGCATACCTGAGCGTCTTCCCTTCGGAAAAGGGAACCGAAGTGGTAAACCATCTCAACGAGAATATCAAGGCCATACGCTTTGAACTCGGCAACAGGGTGCGTCATCAGCTCCGCATTATCCCGGAGATAAGATTCTACATCGACGATTCTCTCGACTATATAGAAAATATAGACAAACTGTTGAAAGACTAACAGCTAAAATCCTTGCAACAGCCATGAATCTGTCGCTGTACATAGCCAGGCGATACATGTTTTCCAGAAAGAGCCATCAGGTGATAAACATCATCTCTGCTGTGGCTATTTCAGGTGTGGCATTGGCTGCTGCAGCGATGGTGTGTGTACTTTCGGTCTTCAATGGCTTCCGTGCTGTCGTTGCGGAGCAGTTTACAGCCATGGACCCGGAAATTAAGGTGACAGCATCCTTAGGCAAGGTATTCAGTACCTCATCCCCCGCTGTTGTGCAGGCAATGCGGTTGCCGTGCATTTCTGCCGTGTCGTTCTGCGTTGAGGACAGAGCTATGGTGCAGTATGGCGGCAAACAGGTTATGGCAACCATCAAGGGGGTTGATGATAATTTCACCAAGGTCGCAGCCATAGGCAATATCTTGTATGGCAACGGCGAATTTGTTCTTGATGACGGCATGAACAGCTATGCTGTCATGGGCGGTGAACTGATGCAGATGCTGAACTGCGGAATCCTTTTCACATCGCCTCTTGAGGTCTATGCTCCTAAGCGTGGAGGAAAGGTAAATATGACCATCCCATCGAATAATTTCAATAAAGGTGTGCTCTTTTCATCGGGCTTAGTGTTCGCCCTTAACCAGCCCGAGTACGATGCGAACTATATACTTACATCGTCGAAGTTCGCCCGCAGGCTGTTCCGTAGGGCCGGAGACGAAGCCACCTCAATGGAAATGCGCCTCAGCGAGGGCTATGATGTTGCCAAGGCCAAGAAGCAGCTTGAATCTGTTTTGGGAGAAGACTTCAATGTTCAGGACCGGTATGAGCAACAAAAAGATGTGTATAAGGTAATGCAGATAGAGAAACTTGTCTCCTATATATTCCTGTCGTTCATACTTCTTGTGGCATGCTTCAATATCATAGGTTCTTTGGCGATGCTTATTATTGAGAAACGTGACAACATGAATACGCTTCGCAGCATGGGGGCCGAGAATCATACCATTGCAAACATCTTTGTGTTCGAAGGTTGCATGGTGTCGTTCATCGGTGCTGTTGCGGGAGTTGTTATAGGCTTGTTGCTGTGTCTGTTGCAGCAGGAGTTCGGCCTTCTCTCAATGGGTGCAAGGGATTGGGCTATCCACGATTATCCGGTAGCAGTAGAGGCCGGTGATATCCTTGCTGTATTCGTTACAGTACTTCTGGTGGGCTTTGCTGCAGTCTGGCTTCCGGTAAGGCTGTTGACAAAAAGGTTTGTCTAAGCTGTTTCTGTCAAATTCCAGGACCTCTTCCATCTCTGCGCATTCTTCCGGGGCTTTCTTTCCTGTTCCGCATACGCTCTCTGTTCTCTTCCTGCAGTTTAATGTATTTTTCGTACTGCTCAGCGTTGAGAATCTGCTTCATCTGCTGGTTCTTTATCTCACGACGCTGCTTTTCAAGTTCCATGCGGGCTTTTCTTTCCTCTTCGCTAGGCAGTTGTCTTTTAGGCCTTTCTCCGTTTGCACGCATCTTCTCAAAGCGTTCGCGGCGCACTTTCATGCTGTCTTTCATTGTTAGCGCGTCGGCATAGTTCATGAGCATGATGGCCTGGAACTGTACACTGTCGAGCTGAAGTGCCTGATGCAGCATGTATGTCTGTCGTGCTGCAAACTCTTCCGGATTGAATTCGCGGGGCTTGTGCTGTCGTCTCGCTCCTTCCTGGGCATCGGCTCCGGTTATTGTCAGGAATAAAAAGGCAATGAACAGGATTTTTCTTGTAGCATTCATATTAATTGTGTTATAATGTTTTGTCAATCATTGTGCTCTTTACCAGTACGGCTCCTGCATAAGCAGAAGCCGTAGAGACAAACATTGAAAAACAACGAGCCTTACAGCTCATCATCCGTTATTTTGACAATGCTATATCGGAAAAGTAAAATAGGTTGCCTTGTGGTTTAACAATATTTAACATTGTGGCTCTATATTGCCGTCAATCATGCGTATTGTACGGTCGGTATATGACGCCAGCCCCTCGTCGTGGGTTACAATGACAAATGTCTGTCCGAACTTGTCACGAAGGTCGAAGAAAAGCCGGTGAAGTTCTTCCTTGTTCTTGCTGTCGAGGCTTCCCGATGGCTCATCTGCAAGAATGACATCGGGCTTGTTTATCAGTGCACGGGCAACAGCCACGCGCTGGTTTTCTCCTCCCGACAACTCTGCCGGCTTATGCTGTGCACGCTCCTTCAGCCCCATTATGTCGAGCAGTTCCATAGCTTCCTTCTCGGCCTCTTCTCTTTTACGTCCTGCTATCAGAGCCGGAATTATTATGTTCTCCAAGGCTGTGAACTCCGGAAGCAGCTGGTGGAACTGGAATACAAATCCGATATGCTTGTTGCGGAAGGAGGCAAGTTTCCTGCTGCTCATCCTGCCAAGCTCTTCTCCATTGAAGTATATGCTGCCGCTGTCGGGCTTGTCAAGTGTTCCTATAAGTTGCAACAGGGTTGTCTTTCCGGCTCCGCTCGGTCCTACGATGCTTATGACCTCGCCCCGGTTGATTTCCAGGTTTACTCCCTTTAACACCTTGAGGTCTCCGAAACTCTTTGTCAGGTTCTCTATCCTTATCATATCTCATTAATTACATATTCAGCCATATAGCATCCGAATGTTGCAGTAAAGTATGCAAGGGAGCCGATAATAGGCTTGCCTCCATCGGGGTTTTGCATTATGGCACTTTTCCGTGGCTGCTCCATGCTGTAAATTACCGGCAGTTTATATTGTCCGCGCCACTCGCGCAGGAGCCGGCGCATGTTCTTGGCAAGTGTGCAATGTTCGCTTTTCCAAAGGTCGCCGGTACGTATGTCGGCAAGGTTGCATTTCGCTCCTGCTCCCATGCTTGATACGATTCTTGTTCCGCGTTTCCAGCACTCCCTTATCAGTGCCCCTTTGGGCTCAAGCGTATCAATCGCATCTACCACAAAGTCAAAATCAGCCTCATTCATTATGGTCTCGATGTTCTCCGGGTCAACAAACAGACGCTTTACATTTATTCTTGCGCATGGGTTTATGGCTCGCATGCGTTCGGCTACGACTTCGCATTTGGGCATCCCTACCGTGCTTGCAAGTGCAGGCATCTGGCGGTTTATATTCGTGATGTCCACGACGTCGGCATCTATAATGGTGAATTCGCCTACGCCGGCACGGCATAGCATCTCTGCGGCCCATGAGCCGACTCCGCCTAATCCTACTATAAGCAAGTGGGCATTCTTCAGCCTTTCCTGTTTCTCTTCACCGAGCAACAGCCTTCCACGTTGCAGCCAATTATCTGTCATTATAATCCTCTTTTCTTTTGCCTGAACGGCTTTTCAAATGGCTAAAGTACAAAAAAATAGCCATTGAAGAGTATATATAGATAATTTTTAAGTAATTTTGCGCCTGGGTCCGTATCTTTCTTCATGAGGGGTATGGCTCATGTACTAAACTAATTTTGGATAAACAATGAGAATAGCAATCGTAGGTGTAAGCGGTGCGGTAGGGCAGGAGTTCCTTCGCGTCCTTGACGAGAGAAATTTCCCTCTTGACGAGCTGGTGCTTTTCGGCTCGGCTCGCAGTGCAGGGCAGGTATATAATTTCAGAGGTGTGGACTATGTAGTGAAGGAGCTTAAGCACAATGACGATTTCATGGGTATTGACTATGCCTTTGTATCGGCCGGCGGCGGTGTTTCCAAGGAGTTTGCCGAGACTATAACCAAGCATGGCACGGTTATGATTGACAACTCCAGTGCATTCCGCATGGACAGGGATGTTCCGTTGGTGGTTCCTGAGGTGAACCCTGCCGATGCATACAATCGTCCGCGCAACATAATTGCAAACCCTAACTGTACTACAATACAGATGGTGGTCGCACTCAAGGCCATTGAGGGTCTTTCGCACATCACGCGTGTTCACTCATCAACATATCAGGCAGCCAGCGGCGCAGGTGCAGCAGCTATGGCAGAGCTCTATGAGCAGTACCGTCAGGTGCTGGCCGGTGAAGAGCCTACAGTTGAGAAGTTCGCTTATCAGCTGGCATTCAACGTAATTCCTCAGATTGATGTGTTCACCGATAACGGTTACACAAAGGAGGAGATGAAGATGTACAACGAGACACGCAAGATTATGCATAGCGACATAGAGGTAAGTGCACAGTGTGTGCGTGTTCCTGCTTTGCGCTCACACTCACAGTCGCTTTGGATTGAGACAGAGCGTCCTTTGTCTGTTGAGGAGGTGCGTTGTGCTGTTGCCGAAGGCGAAGGTCTCATACTCATGGACAACCCGGAGGAGAAGGTGTATCCTATGCCTCTTTTCCTTGCCGGCCAGGACCCTGTATATGTCGGCCGCATACGTAAGGATATAACAAATCCGAACGGTATCCTTATGTGGATTGTAGGCGACCAGATAAAGAAGGGTGCTGCGCTCAATGCTGTGCAGATTGCCGAGTATCTTATAAAGCATCCGAACAAGTAATGTACCTTGATATAAAAGCATCGGAGCGAACCGAACGGTTCGCTCCGATGCTTTTATGTACGTGTAGAGTCTTATTCCGATGCCCGGTATTTCCCCTCCTCCTTATCTTCAAGGATGCTTAGATACGACTGGTAGCGCGACGGAGCGATTTCTCCTCTCTCAAGTGCTTCGAGTACGGCGCATCCTGGTTCGTGTGTGTGTGTGCAGTTGCCGTACTTGCAGTCTTTCGACAGCTTGAAGAACTCTACAAAGTAGTGGGATATCTCCTCAATCTCCATGTCGTATGTGCCGAATCCCTTTACTCCAGGAGTATCTACAATATAGCTTCCTGGCATGAATTCGAACATTTCGGTGTATGTTGTCGTATGCATGCCGGTGTCGTGTGTCTTTGAAATTTCTCCTACTCGTGCCGCGATTTCAGGTGCAATTGCATTCACAAGACTTGATTTTCCTACACCTGAGTTTCCGGCAAGCAGAGATACCTTGCCGCGCATCATCTCTTTAAGCTCCTCAATCCCCTTTCCCCTGGTTGCGCTTGTGTGCAGGCATCGGTAGCCGATGCTTCGGTACAAAGCTGTAAGGTATTCCAGTTCTTCGGTCTCCGCTTCGTTGTAGAGGTCGCTCTTGTTGAACACCAGCACTACCGGCACGCGGTAGGCTTCTGCTGCTGCGAGGAACCTGTCGATAAAGGTCGTGGCTGTAACCGGGTGACTTATGGTAACGGTCAGGAAGCATAGGTCGAGGTTTGCAGCAAGTATGTGTGACTGTTTCGACAGGTTCGAAGCCTTGCGCACAATGTAGTTCTTGCGTTCAAGAATCTCCACGATATATGCAGTGCCGTCACTGCGCACGTCGAATACTACATGGTCGCCGACAGCGACCGGGTTGGTGCTTCTGATACCTTTAAGGCGAAAGTTACCCTTTACCCTGCAATCGACGAGCGTGCCGTCAACGGCACGTACTCCATATACGCTTCCTGAACTCTTGACAACTGTTCCTTGCACCTCTCTC
>JAEIGA010009245.1_pt1 | contig 14912 bp, 13 predicted proteins | sample 9270691 | NCBI WGS metagenome assembly JAEIGA01 (sample SAMN17057246, study PRJNA624740) | gut metagenome | biome: biome; isolation source: fecal sample | host: Bos grunniens | place: China: Xizang | collected 2019
AAATCAGTCATCCATTGTTCTGAGTAACCTAATGTTTCTTTGTATTTACGAATTCTCCATGCTACTTTTTGTACGTTGGTATCTTTCCATTCAGAACGAGTTACAATCTCATGGATGGTCTTTTGTGTTTGCGCATACAAAAGTTTCTTGACTAACATAGAAAAACGGAATTTCCATTGCATCAAATTGTCTAACAAGGAGAACAAATCGTTGTTAAATCCTTGGTACATGATGAAATAGGATTTGATATCGTTCTGATTTCGACAATTCTTTTTGATAGATCCGTCAATCTCTTTGAAGAATTCCTCTTTCATGTTGTATTCCTGCATAAGGATTTTACGGACACGTGATCTCTCAGCAATACCTAATTTATTGTTTTGTGTCGGAATTTTCAACATGCGTTTAAATAAAGCCATGTCATTCAATATGTTTAAGTTGGTGACACCCAACTGAACAGCCATGACGGCTTGATAGTAAACACGTATTAACGTAACAAACTCTTCTACGGAACCTTTTGATACGGCTTCTGATTCTTCTTCTTTTTTCTTAAATAATTTAGAAATGAAATTCATTGTTGTTGTATATTAGATTTTCAGCAGGCTAATGTATTAATTATCTTTAAATTACTGCAAATGATAAACGTTGCGGTTGAATTTTTTATGTAAAGAATGTATCTTTTATATCTTTGTGCTGCAAATTAAAATGAGAGATGATGTTATGATAAGCTATTTGCAGATAGATAAGCTGACTAAAAGTTTTGGAGATTTGGTTCTTTTTGAAGATATAACGTTTGGTATTGCACAAGGACAAAAAATTGGATTGATTGCCAAAAATGGAACAGGTAAGACCACTTTGTTGAATATTATTGCAGGGAAAGAAGATTATGATAGTGGTGCTGTTGTCTTTCGCAATGATCTTCGGGTTGGCTATTTAGAACAAACTCCCTATTATCCGGAAGGGTTGACTGTATTGCAGGCTTGTTTTTATTCGCAGAATGAAACTGTTCGGTTGATTGCAGAATATGAACAAGCAATGAATAGTGGTGATCATTCTCATTTGGAGGATATTTTACTTCGGATGGATAACCAAAAGGCGTGGGATTATGAACTACGGGCTAAACAGATTTTAGGACAATTGAAAATTCATAATTATGATCAAAAAGTAGAAACGCTTTCTGGTGGTCAACTGAAACGGGTTGCATTAGCGAATGTGTTGATAACTGATCCTGAGTTAATTATTCTAGATGAACCGACGAATCATTTGGATTTGGAAATGACGGAATGGTTGGAAGAGTATCTTTCTCGTGCTAATATCAGTATATTGATGGTTACGCATGATCGATATTTCTTGGATCGTGTCTGTAGCGAAATTATAGAAATTGACCGAAAACAAATATTTCAATATAAAGGGAATTATAGCTATTATTTAGAGAAACGTCAGGAACGTATGGATGCTCTTGCTACAGAGGTGGATCGTGCTACGAATCTTTTGCGTAAAGAGTTAGATTGGATGCGTCGACAACCACAAGCTCGTGGAACAAAAGCAAAATATAGAATTGATGCGTTTTATGAGTTGGAAAAAAAGGCTAAACAACGTTTTGATAATAGTTCTGTTAATTTGGATGTTAAAGCTTCTTATATTGGCTCAAAAATTTTTGAAGCGGAACATGTCTGTAAGCGTTTTGGTGATATAAAGATTGTAGAGGACTTTAATTACATTTTTGCCCGATATGAAAAGATGGGAATTGTTGGTAATAATGGGACAGGTAAATCAACCTTTATCAAGATGTTGATGGGTGAGATTGTTCCAGATAGCGGGCGTTTTGATATAGGTGAAACTGTTCGGTTTGGTTATTATAGTCAAGATGGTTTGCAATTTGATGAACAGATGAAGGTAATTGATGTTGTTCAAAATATTGCCGAATATGTTGATTTGGGGGATGGAAAGAAGATGGGAGTATCTCAGTTTCTGAATTATTTCCTTTTTGCTCCTGAAAAGCAACATAGTTATGTTTATAAGTTGAGTGGGGGTGAAAAAAGACGTTTGTATTTATGTACGGTCTTAATGCATAGTCCAAATTTCCTTGTATTGGATGAACCTACCAATGATTTGGATATTGTAACACTGAATGTTTTAGAAGAATATCTGCGTAATTTTAAAGGTTGTGCAATTGTCGTTTCGCATGATCGTTATTTCATGGATAAGGTTGTAGATCATCTGTTGGTATTTCGTGGAAATGCAGATATTAAGGACTTTCCAGGTAATTATACTCAGTATAGAGATTGGAAAGAGATTCAAGAACAAATGGAAAAAGAGGCTGAAGCTTTACGTGTGGAAAAGGTTACGTCTACTGTAGAGAAGAATAATCGACCGGAAAAAGCGCAGAAAAAGAAATTAAGTTTTAAGGAACGAAAAGAATTTGAACTTCTTGATGTAGAAATACCCCAGTTGGAGGCTGAAAAGGAAGAGCTGGAAGCGTTGATGAGTAGTGGTACTTTGAGTAATGAGGAATTATTAGCTAAGTCAGAACGAATAACTCTGTTGATGGCTGAATTAGATGAGAAAACCATGCGTTGGTTGGAGTTAAGTGAATTAGCCTAATGGAAGAGAATAAACCTATCTTATGGAATAGGAATTTCATTCAGTGTTGTATCTCCTATTTTTTGATGAATTTTTCTTTTTATCTATTGATGCCAACGATTCCAATCTATTTGGTTGAGAACTTAGGTATAAATACGACTAATGTGGGAATTGTGTTATCAAGTTATTCGATTGGACTTTTTTGTGTTCGTCCATTTTCAGGATTTTTAGTGGATTGCTTTTCTCGTAAACCTCTTTATTTATTCGCCTTTTTGGTTTTTGCACTTATGTTTGCAGGGTATTTATTTGTTGTATCGATGCTGACAATTATGTTGGTGCGTTTCATACAAGGTGGTTTTATGGGGTTAACATCTGTTTCTGGAAATACGATTGCCATAGATGTGATTCCTTCTAGCCGTCGTGGAGAAGGGATGGGTTTTTATGGATTAACAATTAATTTAGGAATGTCATTGGCCCCTTTGTTTGCTATGGCGATTTATAATCGTTGGGGATTTTATCCAGTAGTGTATGTTGGATTAATTGCTGCATTATTAGGGGTTACATCTGTGGGGTTTATTTGTTATCCGAGACGTGAACGAGTTCCACGTCCGCCTTTTTCTTTGGATCGTTTTCTTTTGATTAAAGGTTTACCTGCGGCTTCTGCGTATGTATTTGTCGCTATTCCGTATGGAATGATTACGTCATTTGTTGTATTATATGGGAAAGAAATTGAAGTTTTAAATCCTAGTTCCTTTTTTATTTATATGGCAATTGGGGTGGGGATATCCCGTTTGATTTCTGGACGTTTGGTCGATCAAGGTAAGATTCATCAGGTTTCTATAGCTTCTATTCTTTGTTTAATGGTTACGTTTGTTGTTTTTGCAACTATCCATCATGCTTTAGTATTTTTTGTTTGCGCATTATTTATAGGAATAGGTTTTGGTACAGGTGTTCCTGCTTTTCAATGTTTGTTTGTAAATGTAGCTCCTCATAACCGTCGTGGAACTGCTACTTCTACTTTTTTGACTTCTTTTGATATGGGGGTAGGAATCGGTATGTTGATAACAGGATTTATTGCTTCACAATGGAGTTTGGCTTTCGCTTATGGTATTGGATCTGTTTGTTGTTTTTGTTCTCTTTTGTGTTATTGTTTTTTTGTCGTAAAATCGTATGAGAAACATAAATTGGTTTAATCATTTGATAATCCTTTTTATTTATATTTGTGCTCGTGAGATTATAAAGAATAAAAGAGAAAAACACATTGAAATGTTTTAGTTTATGACGCAAAAAATATTACAACCAGTTAATGTAAAGCTTCAGCAGAATCTAAGAGATTATTCTTTAATTTTTATAGGATCTTTCTTGCAAGCTCTTGCTTATGTTGTCTTTATGGCTCCTTACAAAATTGTTCCAGGTGGAGTGTATGGTATATCAATTGTTATCCATTATGTAACAGAGGGACTTTTCTCTTTTATGCCAAATGGGTTACCAATGGGTATGACTGCTTTGTGCTTTAATATTCCTTTGATGGTTTTAGCAATGAAGAAGATAGGATTAGCTTCTGGCCCTAAGACCGTTGTCACTTTTTTGTTAATATCTGTATTTACAGATTTGTTGTCTTATTGGATTGGGTATGATTCATTGGTAGAAAATGATCATTTTATTGCTGGTTTTTATGGAGGAGCCATTTTGGGTATTGGGGTTACTTGTGTGTTTAGAGCTCAAAGTACAAGTGCTGGAACAGATGTCTTAGCCCGTGTAATTGCTAATCAATCCAATTTAAAAGTCAGTAATGTGATTATCGCATTGGATTCAGCCATCGTTTTATTTGGTTTGATTGTGTTCCAAGATTGGGCTGTTCCTTTGTATTCTTGGTTTACAATTTTTGTGTATGGTAAGATTGTAGAGATGTTTCAATCTGAAAATCCAAGTAGGGCAGTGTTTGTATTCTCGAAAAAAACAGATGAATTGAAAGATTTGATATTAAATAAGTTGCATTTAGGAGGCACTTTTTTATATGGAAGAGGTATGTATAAAGGAGAGGAACAAGAAATTATTTTTACTTTGGCAGAACGTAAAGATTTGCGCCGTTTGAAAGATGAAATAAAAGAAATTGATCCGAATGCTTTTGTTTCTACCATGCATGCAAGTAAAGATGCTCCTCGTCCTGGTGTTTAAGAAATTTGTGTAGAACAATGAACTATTAATAATAAATCGTTATCTTTGTCTTCATATTAAATAAATAAAGAAAGAGTAATGCCGAAAATATCACAACGTGGAAACGAAATGCCTGCTTCGCCTATTCGAAAATTGGCACCGTTAGCTGATGATGCCAAAAAGAGAGGCGTTCATGTTTACCATTTAAATATTGGTCAACCAGATTTACCAACTCCGCGAGCTGCTCTTGATGCTATCCGTAATGTTAATCGTGAGGTATTAGAATATAGCCCTAGTCAAGGATATTTAAGTTATCGAGAAAAGTTAGTTGGCTATTATAAGAAATATGATATTCATTTGAGTGCAGACGATATCATTATAACAACTGGAGGATCAGAAGCTGTGCTTTTTGCTTTTTTAAGTTGTTTGAATCCTGGAGATGAAATTATTGTACCAGAACCTGCTTATGCTAATTATATGGCTTTTGCTATATCCGCAGGAGCGGTGATTCGTACGGTAACAACGACGATCGAAGAGGGCTTTTCTTTACCAAAAGTAGAAAAGTTTGAAGAGTTGATTAATGAACGGACAAAAGCAATTCTTATCTGCAATCCGAATAATCCAACTGGTTATCTTTATACACGCCGCGAAATGAATCAGATTCGTGATATGGTAAAGAAGTATGATTTGTATCTGTTTTCTGACGAAGTTTATCGTGAATATATTTATACAGGTTCTCCTTATATATCTGCATGCCATTTAGAAGGTATAGAACAAAATGTCGTATTGATTGATTCTGTTTCAAAACGATATTCAGAATGTGGAATTCGTATTGGAGCTTTGATTTCTAAGAATGAAGAGGTTCGAAATGCTGTTATGAAGTTTTGTCAAGCTCGACTTAGTCCTCCTTTAATTGGACAAATAGCGGCAGAGGCTTCGTTAGATGAACCAGAAGAATACGCACGTGATATGTATGATGAATATGTAGAACGTCGTAAGTGTTTGATTGATGGATTAAATCGTATACCAGGAGTTTATTCTCCTATACCAATGGGAGCGTTTTATACTGTGGCAAAATTGCCTGTTGATGATGCAGATAAGTTTTGCGCATGGTGTTTAAGTGATTTTGAATATGAAGGCCAAACTGTAATGATGGCTCCTGCATCAGGTTTTTATACTACACCTGGATTAGGTAAAAATGAAGTTCGTATTGCTTATGTATTAAAAAAAGAAGACTTGGTTAAAGCTCTTCATGTTTTACAAAAAGCATTAGAAGCTTATCCAGGAAGAACTGTTTAATCATTCGTTTTGAGTTTAGAGTTATTCATAGCAAGAAGAATTTACTTTAATAGAGAGGAGGGGCAGCAAGCTACTCCTCCTGTTGTTCGTATAGCTATGATTGGTATAGCTTTAGGACTAGCTGTTATGATTCTTTCTGTTGCAATTGTTATTGGTTTTAAGAAAGAAATTCGAAATAAAGTGATAGGCTTTGGTTCCCATATACAAATTACCAATTTAGATAATAACTCTTCTTATGAATCAACTCCTATTGCAGTCAGTGATACGTTATTGAATCAACTGAAAATTTTCCCAGGGGTAACGCATGTTGAGTCATTTGCTACTAAACCGGGGATTTTAAAAACGGATACCGATTTTCAAGGTATAGTTTTAAAGGGAGTTGATCAGAATTATGACTGGACATTTTTTCAAAAGAATTTAAAAGAGGGGTATTTACCTGATTTTACAGGAGAGAAGGTTTCTACAGATGTATTGATCTCTTATTATTTAGCGAATTTATTAGGTTTGAGAGTTGGAGATTCATTTTTAACCTATTTTGTTCAAGAGGATGTACGTGCTCGTAAGTATCATATAACCGGTATTTATGATACTGGTTTTGGTGATTATGATAAAATATTTGTTTTAGCAGATATTCGTCAAGTTCGTCGTCTAAATAATTGGGACAATGATGAAGTTAGTGGGTTGGAACTACAGGTCTCTGATTATGAACAGTTAGATTTAATTGCAGAGAATCTTTATTTCTATACTTCTGAAAAATATGACCGTAAAGGTAATGCTTATTATACTCGTTCAATAAAAGAGTTGAATCCGATGATTTTTGATTGGTTGGATGTATTGGATATCAATGTTGTTGTTATTTTATTCTTAATTATGGCCGTAGCTGGGTTTATTATGATTTCAGGTCTCTTAATTATTATTTTAGAGCGTACTAATATGATTGGAATCTTAAAAGCCTTAGGCGAAAATAACAGCAGTATTCGTAAGATTTTTCTTTATATCTCCTTTTTTTTGATAGGAAAAGGACTAATTTGGGGGAATGTTATAGGTCTTATTTTTTGTTTTGTTCAATCTTATTTTAGATTGGTAAAATTAGATCCTGCCATTTATTATTTGGATGCTGTACCAATTGATCTAAATATCTTTTCTTTGTTTCTTTTAAATATAGGAACGTTAATCGTTTCAATGTTGATGATGTTAGTTCCTTCTTATTTAATTACTCGAATTGAACCAGTAAAGAGTATTCGTTTTGAATAATTTAGATTTTAGACGTAAAATCTTTTCTCCCTTTGAAAAGGCGGTATATTCCAATATATCCTTTATGAAATAGTAGACAAATTTCTAAAATAGGAAGCCATAATGTTGAGGGCTTTTGTTGTAATAATAGGGCTGATTTATGAAAGATCACTCCCTTGGTTATATAACGAGTTATTAGAAGTAATCCTGCCAGCAAAGAAATAAGCCAATTCCCGGTAAAACCAATAGAAAAAGAGAAACAACAACTACATAAAAAAAGAATAAAACTAACATATTCTATCCGGTAAAAATATAATCTTCCTCCTTTATAATATTGTTGAGTTGTAGCACGAGATACTTTTAAATCTCTCCAAAAACGATACTTACTTATCTTGTTTAAACAAATAATAGAATCAGTGACGTATTGAACTTCAGTATTAGTTTGTGTGGCCACTTGATTGATAAATAAGTCGTCGGATCCTGCATGTAGATTTAATGAGTGAGAGTAACCTTTTTGAGCAAAGAATATGGATTTATTATAAGAAAGATTATTCCCATTTCCCATATAAGGACAATGAACTAACGCAGAAGATATCATCTGTAAGCCTGTATTTAAATTATCATAAGCGACTAGTTTTTGAAAAAAACTAGTATTGTATGGATAAGATGAAAATCCTAAAACAATCTCTGTGTTTTGTTTATAAGCTGAAGCCATAGAGGTTATCCATTGATTATTTAGAGGATAACTGTTTATCTCTGTAAAAAGAATTAATTCGTATTTTGCAGCTTTGATACCCATTGTAAGTGCCAATTTTTTATGGCTAAGGTATTGTGTATTATTAGGAACGAACGTATAGTATAAGTTTTGGTTCTCTATTGAGAATCTTTTTAGTATGTTTTCACTATCATCATCGAATCCATCACAAACAACAATGATTTCATATTGAGGATAGTTTTGGTTTAATAATAAAGGTAAATTTTTCTGTATATTTTCAGCATCTCTGTTGGCATAAACCACAACGGATATAGGCCTATAATTTTTATTAATAGATGTAGAATGTTTTTCTTTATTCTTTTGATATTCTTTTAATGGACGAACATATACCATTAGATAATAAAATAATTGAATAAGAAATAATCCGATGGTGATTCCACTAAAGGTTATTTCATAAAAGGAAAAGGTAAATAGATGTTCGTTCATTGATAATTTGTTTTAGGGAAATTGAAAATGTATAAAGGAGAAGCTCGGATATATAAATATTCCGAGCTTCTCCTAGATTATAATAAATCAGAATAATAGGCTTTTGGTAGTTTTCGACAATTATATTGAGAAGCCATTACTTCACCATAAGCACCAGCTGAACGCAAGGCTATATAATCTCCTCTGTTTACTTTATTTAATTCAATATCTTTTCCAAAGACATCTGATGATTCGCATATAGGTCCTACGACATCGTAAATATCAACTTTGTCATTATTGCTTAGATTTTCTATACGGTGGTATGCGTCGTACATAGCAGGACGAATCAATTCAGAGAAACCAGCATCCAAAATACAGAACTTTTTAGTTTCTCCCTCTTTTACGTACAATACTTTAGCTATTAATGTACCACATTGAGCAACGATTGAACGTCCTGGTTCAAAATGAATTTGTTGACCTGGACGGCGTTCTACCAATTTATTGAATACTGCAAAGTAATTATCAAAAGCAGGTATCGATAAATGGTTAGGATGATAATAGTCAATACCTAAACCTCCACCGAAATTCAAGTTTTCTACTTGAATACCCTTTTCCTCCAACTCTTCTTGAATTTCATTGATACGAATAGCTAATGCACGAAATGCAGCCATATCCGTAATTTGTGAGCCAATATGGCAATGAATACCTATAAGTTTTATATTGGATAATTCTTTGACTAAATCTAATACTTGTCCAAGTTGACTTAAATTGATGCCAAATTTATTTTCTTTCATTCCAGTTGTAATCTTAGCATGTGTATGCGCATCGACTTCTGGATTGATACGTAAAGCAATGGAGGCTATTTTGTTTTTAGCTTTAGCTAATTCGTTTAAAACATCTAATTCGGCAGCTGATTCAACATTGAAACAAAAGATGTCATTATCAAGTCCTAAGTTGATTTCCCAATCCGCTTTCCCTACACCAGCATATACAATCTTATTAGATGGAAAACCTGCATCTAATGCAGCTTGTATCTCACCTCCACTGACACAATCTGCTCCTAAACCGGATGCAGCAATAATTGATAGTATACGAGGATTGGCATTTGCTTTAACAGCATAATGAACATGATAGTCGTATTTGTCAGCTTCATTTTTTACAATATTGAGTGTCTCTTTTAATAACTCAACATTATAATAATAAAATGGTGTTGTTAAATCCTTGAATTTATCTAATGGAAATGTTCCTTTTAGCATATAGAATGAAATAAGCAGTTAGAAATTGAAAGCTGATAGTTGTATCCCAACTATCAGCTTTCAAATAAACTGTCAATTATTAGTTGAATAAATGGTCACTTAAAGCTTGTAAAGCTCTCGTTTTATCAGAAGATTTAATAAGAAGTGATACATTGTAATTACTACCTCCGTAAGAAATCATTCGAACAGGAACATCTTTCATTGCTTGAACTACACGAGCTTCAAAACCGATGTTGTCCCATTCCAAATCTCCTACAACACAGACAATAACCATGTCTTTGTCAACGGAAACTGTACCAAACTTTTTCAAGTCATTAACTATCTCTTCTAAATGTTTGCAATTATCGATTGTAACAGAAACACCAACTTCTGATGTTGTTACCATATCTATTGGAGTTTGATAATTTTCAAAGATTTCAAACACTTTACGTAAGAAACCAGTTGCTAGTAACATACGGCCACTTTGAATTTTGATGGCTGTAATGTTGTCTTTAGCAGCAACGGCCTTAATGTTCCCTTTTTCCATTTTGTTGGAAATCATTGTACCCGGAGCTTCTGGCTGCATTGTATTTAATAAGCGAACAGGGATATTGTTTAGCTTAGCTGGTAAAATACATGTCGGGTGTAGAATTTTTGCACCGAAGTAAGCTAATTCTGCAGCCTCTTCAAAGTGTAAGTTTCGAACAGGTGTTGTGTTATTTACAATACGAGGGTCGTTGTTGTGCATACCATCGATATCTGTCCAAATTTGAATTTCTTCAGCATTGACAGCTGCACCAATTAATGAAGCACTGTAATCACTACCTCCACGTAATAAGTTATCAATTTCACCGTATGCATTACGACAGATGTATCCTTGTGTAATGAATAGTTCTGCATCTTTCTGTTCTTCCAATAATTTTAGAAGCTTTTCCTTAATATAAGAAGGATCAGGTTCTACATTTTTATTTGTTCGCATATAATCTAAAGCAGGAAGCAATACAGACTTAACACCACATTCATTTAAATATAGGTTCATCATACCAGTAGAAAGAAGTTCACCTTGTGCTAAAACAACTTTTTCTTCAAACAAAGTGAACAGATCTTTTGTAAAAGAACGAATATAGTTGAAATGATAGTGAATCAAATCTTTTGCTTTTTGCTTATATTCATCAGTGCTGTATAGTTCTTCAATATGACCTTCATATTTTTGAACCAACATATTGATAATTTCGTTCGCTCCTTCTGGATTTTTTTTATACAAATAGTCTGATATTTCAACTAATGAATTGGTTGTACCAGACATAGCCGATAACACAATAATGTTACGTTCTCCTGTAATTAGTTTTGCTACGTTTTTCATTCTCTGTGCTGATCCCACAGACGTACCGCCAAACTTTAAAACTTTCATTTTTCTTATTTTATTATATTTATTTCTTTTTGCTCTTAAGTGCCCGCAAATTTACGAAAAAAATTATTCTCCAATATCACATAGAGAGGCATTCTCACATTTTACAATGCGAGCAGGATAGTTGTGTACTAATGTGTAATTGTGAGTTGTCATCATAACAGCTGTACCTTGCTGACAAATATCATGCAATAACTGTACGATTTGTCCGCTTGTTTCTGGGTCTAAATTCCCTGTTGGTTCATCTGCTAAAATAATAGCTGGATTGTTCAATAAAGCACGGGCAATGACTATGCGTTGTTGTTCACCACCTGATAGTTCGTGAGGCATTTTATAACCTTTGTCTTGCATACCTACTTGAAAAAGAACATGACTAATACGTTCGTTGATTTCATTCTTTTTTTTCCAACCAGTAGCCTTTAAAACAAACTCTAAGTTCTTATATACAGAACGATCTGTAAGAAGTTGAAAATCCTGGAAGACGATACCTAATTTTCTTCGTAGATATGGAATATCTTTTTGCTTTATTTTACGAAGATCATAGTTTAATAATCTAGCTTCCCCTATATTGATTGGAATTTCGCAATATAAAGATTTCAACAGGCTGCTCTTCCCTGAGCCTACTTTCCCAATAATATATACAAACTCTCCGTGATGGAGTGTAAAAGAGGCGTTATGAAGAATGACATTCTCTTCACGACGAAGTTCAATATTCTCAAGTTGGAGCAGTACTGTTTCTTTCATTGTTATTTATCCTTTATGTCTACTTTTAAGTTCACGTGCAAGGTCCTCAATACGAAGCCCTTTGCTTGTTAATAATACGATTAGGTGATAAATCATATCTGCAGATTCGTACACCAATCTGTCTATAGTACCGTTAGTAGCTTCAATCACTGTTTCTACAGCTTCTTCACCTACCTTCTGTGCCATTCGGTTGATTCCTTTTTGAAATAGGGTAGTAGTATATGAACCTTCCGGCATCTCTTGACGGCGTTGCTCAATGAAATTTTGTAGGTATTTGAAGAACATTATATCTTCTTCGTTTTTCTCTCCGAAACAAGTATCAGTGCCAGTATGGCAAACCGGACCGGCCGGTATGGCTTTAATTAAGAGTGTGTCGTTATCGCAATCGGCAGTAATAGAAACAACTTGCAATGTGTTTCCACTTGTTTCTCCTTTCATCCAAAGACGATTTTTAGTACGACTGAAAAAAGTTACTTTACTGGTTTCGATTGTTTTGTTATAGGCTTCTTCGTTCATGAATCCTAACATTAAAACTTTGTTAGTGTTATTGTCTTGAACGATGGCAGGAATTAATCCGCCCATTTTTTCAAAATCTAAATTCATCTCTATTTGTCGTTTTACGATTGTCAAATATATTTATAAATATGTTCAAAGAAACGAAAAAACTTCGTCAAACATGGGTGTTTCTTCTATATACGAACATTTACACCTTCTTTAAGAAGATATTGTTTTAAATCTCTGATTCCTATTTCTCCAAAGTGGAACACGCTTGCAGCCAATGCTGCATCTGCTTTCCCTGCTATAAAAGCATCACGGAAGTGTTCCATGTTTCCAGCTCCTCCAGATGCAATAACCGGAATGTGAAGATTATCAGCCAATGTTGCTAATGCTTCATTAGCATAACCGGTTTTTACACCGTCATGTGTCATACTGGTAAAAAGAATTTCGCCTGCACCTAAACTTTCAGCTTCTGAAGCCCATTGAAATAGATGCTTATCAGTAGGGATACGTCCTCCATTTAAGTAACAAATCCAATTATTATCCTCAAAATTGGCATCAATTGCAACAACGCATACTTGGCTACCAAAGTTTTTTGCAATTTCTTCGATTAGTTTAGGGTTACGTAAAGCTGCTGAATTGATAGAAACTTTGTCTGCACCAGCACTTAATAGGCGATCCACATCTTTTAATTCATTGATTCCTCCACCAACGGTAAAAGGAATACTGATGTTGGCTGCTACTTTTTTGACTAGTTCTGTAAAAGTTTTGCGCCCTTCATGTGAAGCTGTTATATCTAAATATACCAATTCATCGGCCCCTTCTCGGCTGTATTGTGCTCCCAACTCGACTGGATCTCCTGCATCACGAAAATTGACAAAATTTACCCCTTTAACGGTTTTTCCGTCTTTAATATCTAAACAAGGAACGATTCTTTTTGCTAACATATTCTCTGTTTTTTTAAGCGAAACGGATTAGATCCTTTAATTGAATCTTTCCCTCATAAATGGCTTTGCCAAAAATAACGGCGGGGATTCCGGCTTCTGCTAATTTTTCAATATCTTGGATTGAACTAACTCCACCACTTGCTATTAAATAGAGTTGTGGTATTTGTTCCAAAATTTCTTTGTATAAATCAATTGCAGGTCCTTGGAGCATTCCGTCACGGCTAATGTCTGTACAAATTGATTTGGTAATACCCTTTTGATGATATGTTTGAATAAAAGGTATCAAATCTTTATTAGTAGTTTCTTCCCAACCACTAATCGCAATTTTCTTTTCTTTGGCATCTGCTCCGAGGATAATCTTTTCTGAACCAAATTTGGAAATCCAAGAGCTGAATACTTCTGGATTCTTGACTGCAATACTTCCTCCGGTAACCATTTGTGCACCACTATTAAATGCGATTTCAAGATCAGAATCTTGTTTTAAACCTCCTCCGAAATCAATCGTTAAAGAGGTCTGAGTTGCTAAACGCTCTAACGTATGATAATTGATGATACATCCTTGGCGAGCTCCATCTAAATCTACAACATGTAGTCGACGAATACCATAATCTTCAAACATCTTAGCTACTTCCAAAGGATCTTCATTATAGATCTTTTTGGTATCATAATCTCCTTGTGTTAAACGGACACATTTACCTTCGATTATATCAATTGCTGGGATTAATTCTATCATAAGTCATTACAGATTTAAAAAGTTATGTAATATAACTTCTCCTATTTGACCACTTTTTTCAGGATGAAATTGAGTCGCATAAAAATTATCTTTATGCAAAGAGGCACTGAAGGGATGGATATATTCAGTTGTAGCTGCAGTAAAATCATTGATTGGAACATAAAAACTATGGACGAAATAAACAAATTGGTTTTCTAACTGCGTATTGAATAACCCTTCTTTTACGTTGGTAATAGTATTCCACCCCATATGAGGAACTTTGTCTTCATGTTTTTGTGGAATAAAACGTTTAACTTCGGTATCGAATATACCTAAACAATCTGCATCTCCCTCTTCTGAATGACGGCACATCAATTGCATTCCTAGGCAAATACCTAACACTGGCTGTTTTAAATCCTTTATGATTGTATCTAATTTGTGCTTTTTGAGATAATCCATTGTGGTTTGTGCTTCACCAACTCCAGGAAAGATGACTTTGTCGGCTTTATGTAATAATTCAGGATCTGCCGTAATTGTTGCCTCTATTCCTAATCTTTTAAGAGCATAACTGACAGAATAGATATTTCCTGCATTATATTTGATAATAGCGACTTCCATTATTTAATATTTTTGTATTTGAGGTTGCAAAACTAACAAATTATCATGATATATAGATATTCGTGTAACGAAAAGTTGTATTTTTCATTTATGTAGATTTTTTTTGAATTAGGTTGTTCTTAATTCGGATAGTATTTGAGGTTGTATAAGGTTATATCCGAAGTAATATAGAATTTATTTAGGTATATGAAAGGATGAGTGAAAAAAAGTATTTTATTTTGTTGATTATCAGATGAGAATGAAAATAATGAAAAAATATATTCAATAAACTATTGCATAATTCAAATAAAGCTTCTAAATT
>JAEIGA010009246.1_pt1 | contig 14911 bp, 16 predicted proteins | sample 9270691 | NCBI WGS metagenome assembly JAEIGA01 (sample SAMN17057246, study PRJNA624740) | gut metagenome | biome: biome; isolation source: fecal sample | host: Bos grunniens | place: China: Xizang | collected 2019
AACGATAACGACCTGATGAAGGTGCACATGCTGGACGCGGCGCTGAAGTTCGAGTAAGGCACGAACCGGCGCCGGCTGATCAAGATGAGCGCGAAACAGCACATTGACGGCATGGCGGCGCTCAGTGACGCGATCTGTATGCGCCACAACTACTACGAGGAATACGCAGCTCAGCTGAGTAACGAGAGGTGAATGCGATGGGACTGATTGACCGGATCTTCGGGAAACCGCGGGCGGGATACCAGGCGGACGGGAGATTCGAGACTTTTACGGCTTATTCGCCGGTGTTTACCAGCTGGAACGGCCGGATCTATGAGAGCGAACTGGTGCGGGCTGCTGTGGACGCGAAGGCCCGGCACGCCTGCAAGCTGCAGTACACGATGGACGGGACGGCCCGGCAGAAGCTGTACACGGCGACAAAGACGGCGCCGAACCCGTGGTACACGTGGCCGCAGTTCCTGGAGCGCTGCAGCAATATCTACGACATAGAGAACAACCTGTTCATCGTGCCGGTGCTGGACGCTCTGGGCGAGGTCGCGGGGTACTTCCCGGTGATCCCGAGCAGCTGCGAGGTTGTGGACCGCGGCGGAGTGCCGTACCTGCGCTACACGTTCCTGAACGGACAGAAGCGGAGCATGGAGCTGGCGCGGTGCGCGGTCATCACGAAGCATCAGCTGACGGACGACTTCTTCGGCGAGAAGAACACGGCGCTGAATCCGACGATGCAGCTGGTTAACATGGTGAACCAGGGCATCATCGAGGGCGTGAAGAACGGCGCGAGCTACCGATTCATGGCGCAGCTGACGGGCAAGGCGTTTGACGAGGATCTGCGGAAAGAGCGGGAGCGGTTCGACAAGAACAACTTCCAGAGCGGAGGCGGGGGCCTGCTGCTGTTCGGCAACCAGATGACGAACATCCAGCAGCTGAAGCAGGACGGCTACAAGGTCGAAGCGGAACAGCAGAAGCTGATCCGGGAGAACGTGTGCAACTACTTCGGCGTAAGTGAAAAAGTGATCCGCAACGAGGCGACCGGCGATGAGCTGGACGCCTTTTTTAACGGCGCGATTGAGCCGTTTGCGATCAAGCTGAGCGACGCGATGACGCGGATGGTGTTCACGGAGCGCGAGCGGAACGGCGGGAACAGGATCGCGTTCACGGCGAACCGCCTGCAGTACATGGCCGTCGGCGCCAAGATCTCGATGGCCCAGCAGCTGGGCGACCGCGGGATCCTGACGATTGACGAGATCCGCGAGCTGTTCAACTATGCACCGATGCCTGACGGCAGCGGAGCGCACGCGCCGATCCGCGGGGAGTACTACTTCGTGGACCAGGGCAAACAGGACGGAGGGGACAACGATGATTAAGGAAACGCGATACCTGGAGTTTGACATCCGGGCAGAGCAGACAGAAGAGCGCGGCAGCGTGATTACCGGCCAGCCGATCGTCTTCAACCAGGAGACGGATCTTGGCGTATGCCGGGAGACGATCGACGCGGGCGCCCTGGACACGACCGACCTGCGGGACGTGCGGTTTCTGGTGGGCCATGATTTCAGCATGGTGCCGCTGGCGAGGAGCCGGAACAACAACGAGAACAGCACGATGCAGCTGACGGTCAACGAAGCGGGCATGGGGATCCGGGTCAACCTGGACACTGAGAACAACCCGCGGGCAGCAGAGCTTTATTCCGCCATCAGGCGCGGGGATATTTCCGGAATGTCCTTCGCGTTTGTGGTTGATAAAGACGCATGGGAAGGACTGGACACCGAGAGCCCGCTGCGGCACATCCGCAGCATCGGAAGGGTATTCGAGGTGAGCGCGGTCGCGTTCCCGGCGTATGAAGGCACATCCATCCAGGCGGCTTCCGAAGGCGATGCGCTGGAGAGCGTCAAAGCCTCGCTGGAGAGCGCAAGGGAGCAGCTGGCGGAGGAACGTGCCGCACAGGCCGAAGCAGAACGCCGGACGGCGGTGCTGGAGCGGCTGAAAAAACTCACGGAGGAGGTCAAACCGGATGAAGTTTGACGAACTGAACGTGGAGCAGCTGGAAGCCAGGAAGGCGGAGCTCGCCGGCATGGATACGGACAGCGCGACCACGGAGGAACTCGAATCGCGTGTGGCTGAACTGGAGGCCATCAACGCGGAACTGACCGCCCGAGCCGAAGAGGCCGCGAAGGCGGAAGAACTCCGGCAGCAGATCGCTGCGGAGAACACAAAACCTATTAAGACATTCAATGTGGAGGAAAAGAAAATGAATTACGAAGTATCTTCTCCCGAATTCCGGGAAGCGTTCCTGAAGAACCTGCAGGGCAAGGAACTGACCGCTGAAGAGCGTGCTGCAGTGACCGCGACCGCCGCAATCCCGACCATTACCATGAACGAGATCGTGCACCGGCTGGAGCTGAATCCCCTGCTGGCTGCTGTCGACATGACCCAGATCCCCGGCTATGTGACCTATCCTGCAGAGGATACGATCAACGACGCTGCCTGGGTCGCCATGGGCTCCGCTGCAGAAGACGCTGCGGACACCCTGAAGGCCGTTACCCTGGGCGCCTACAAGCTGATCAAGACCGTCGAGATCACCGCGGACGTCGAGGCCATGAGCATTGACGCTTTCGAGACCTGGCTTGTATCCCGTCTGGCGAACAAGATCGAGAAGGCCCTGGACAACGCCATCCTGAACGGCGGCGGTTCCGCCTCCAGCCAGGCCGAAGGCATTAAGAAGACCAAGAGCACCCAGGACGGCACCTTCACCCGCGCCGGCATCACATGGAAACAGCTGACCGAGATCATGGGCAAACTGGCCCCGCAGTATCACGCCAACGCGTCCTTCTGCATGAGCCCCGCCCTGTTCTTCGGCAAGGTTCTGGGCATGGTGGACAGCCAGAACAACCGCGTGGTCGTCAACGATCCGCAGGAACCCCGGAAGTACAACATCCTGGGCTTACCGGCCATCATCGACGGCAATGCCGGCACTGAAGAGATCTACTTCGGCGATTTCAAGGCCTACAAGCTCAACCTGGGCAAGCCGGTCGAAGTAAAGAAGAGCGAAGACGCCGCATTCCGTACCGGTTCCGCCGTGTACCGCGCCATGACCCTGGCCGACGGCAAACTGGCCGATACAGCTGCCATCGTGCGCTATATCGCCACGACCTGATCGTAACTGAATAACCGAAGGGCGGGGGAGCGATCCTCCGCCTCTTGCTTTTCAAAAGGAGTGCTGACCTTGAAAACACTGATCGCAATCCCATGCATGGACTATCTGGAAGCTGACTTTGTGGACTGCCTGCTGCATATGCGGCCGGTCGGCGAGGTGGAAATCCGCCTGCTGAAGGCTTCCCTGGTATATGACGCCAGGAACCAGATCACGAAGTATGCGCTGAGCCGTGACTTTGATTTCGTGCTGTGGTTGGACAGCGATATGACCTTCGAGCCGGACCTGATGGAAAGACTGATGGAGGACATCGAAGGGCGGGACGCTGTAACGGGGCTCTGCTTCGGGCGGAGGCCTCCGTTCAAGCCGTGCATCTACAAAAAGCTGGAAGTCCATCAGGACGGAAACCTGATCAGGCCTGAAGATGAGCCTTACTACGACTATCCGCGGGACAAGATCTTCGAGGTGGAGGCCTGCGGGTTCGCGTGCGTGCTGATGCGGATGGACATGCTGCAGGCGATGGGGATCTACGGAGTGCCCTTCTACCCTGTCGGGGGAATGGGCGAGGATCTAACCTTCTGCTGGCGGGCGAGAAAGCTGGACATGAAATTCCACTGCGACAGCCGGCTGAAGATCGGACACATTATGCGGATCGGTGTGGATGAAAACTTCCGCGACACAGTGTTGAGCGGGTCAGAACAATGACCGGACGGCCTTCGGGCCATACGGGACGGGGCAGGAAGGCAGCACTCGCCTGTCCCGGTTTTTTATGAAACTGAGGTGAGTGACGATGCTGAAGGAAGCGAAGAAAGCGCTGCGGGTGACGGTGGACAACTTTGACGACGAGATCATGACGCTCTGCAAGGCGGGGTTGATGGATCTGCAGATCGCCGGGGTTGTGGCATCCGGGGAGGTTTCGTTCACCGTGGGCACGAGCGGATCGGTGACGGACACGAGCACCCTGACGGATCCGCTGGTCCAGCGTGCGATCCTCACCTATGCGGCGATGCGGTTCGGCAACCCGCCGAACTACGACAAACTGCTGGACGCGTACGAGACGCAGAAGGTGCAGCTGATGCACGCGGCCGACTACACGGTCTACGGAGGCGGTGAGGGCGAATGCTGAAGGCGAATGTGGTGACGCTGATCAAAGAGTCGCCGGAAGCGCACGGCGTCGGCACCGATCCGCTGGAGACCGAGCGGGAAGTCTACTGCACGGTGAAGAGCATCGGACAGACGGAAGCCTATCAGGCGATGGGGATCGGACTGAACCCGGAGCTGAAGGTGATCCTGGCGCACGACTTCGAGTACGAAGGCGAGGCCCTGTGCGAGCTGGACGGCGTGCGGTACCACATTCTGCGGACGTACATCACGGAAGCGGACGGCATCGAGCTGACGCTGCAGCGGGAGGCACGGAACGCGCGGCCGCTGCCGGTGACCGTTTCCACAGCGTCCACGGCTGAGGGGGTGTGACCATGCCGAGTGAATACGAAGCGCTCGTGGCTGCCCTGAAGCTGACGGACATCCCGTTTATGGAGTACGGATGGCGGACGCGGCCGGAAGGCAAGTACGGCGTGGTAAGCCTGGACTTTGAGGCGGACGCGCACAACGGAGACGGCGCGAAGATCGACCGCGTATGGGAAGGTAGCGTAGATGTTTTCTTTCCGAAACTGACCGACAGAACCGACATGGTCGAGGCAGTCGAGGAGGTGCTGGGCGAGGTGCTCGGCAACAGCTGGAGCCTGAACAGTACGCAGTACGAGACGGAAACGGGCCTTTTCCACATGGAATGGGTGTTCCAGTGCCTGAGCGATCCGGAGGAAGAAGCGGAAGCGGGTGACGCCTGATGAACTTTACGTTCAAGGATGAAGGGCTCGTGGAAGTCAGCCGGATGCTGGCAGAGCTCGGCGATAAGGCGAAATTCGTTGCAAGCCATGCGCTGTTTGAAGGCGCCGGAAAGATGGCGGACGCGATCTCCGCGGAGATCGACAACATCAGCACGGAACCGTTCAAATACGCAAGGCCGGGAGAAACGCGGCTGCCGAGCCCGGAAGAGAAGGCGATCCTGCAGCAGAACGGCTCGTTCGGTATTACGAAATTCGAGAAGGACGGCAGCGAGGTCCAGACATCGATCGGCCTGAACGGAACCGGATACGCGAACGTGAACTGGAACCACATGAGCAGCAAGGGCAGGACGAACTATAAAGCCCAGAGCTTCAAGGGCCACGACTTCATGACAACGTCCACGCTGAAGGCGGCCGGAACCTATCAGAGAGGCGCGCAAAACGCGAAACCAATCAGCGTGATCGCCAACGCCATCAACTCAGGAACATCCTTTATGAAAAAACAGCCGTTCGTGCGCAAGGGCGTCAGCAAGGGCAAAAAAGCAGCTGTCGCCGCGATTGTAGCGACGGCTGAAAAACTATTTAACCAGATCATTTCACAAAGCGGAGCAGGAGGTAAATCTGCATGAATGCAAATATCGGAATGCTGTGCCCGGTAGCGGCAACGGTCCAGACCTATACGCCCGGCACATCCATCTCTTACAACACTGGCAAGGTCGTTGCTGAAGCGCGCGCGGCCACGCTGGCCTGGAACCGCGCGAACGGCCGGTTCTACGGGGATGACGTCGAGCTGGACAGCGACAACAGCATCCTGGGCTATACGCTGGATTTCGAGCCCAGCGGCCTGAAGGATGACGTCCGCGCCTATCTGATCGGTGAGACCGTGCAGACCGGCGAGTACACCGTGAACGATGCGGTCGCCCCGGATGTCGGGTTCGGCTACGTCCGCGTGATGCGCACCACGAACACCAGCGGCGTGGTGGAAACCAGCTACGAGGGCTGGTGGTTCTACAAGCTGCGGTTCGGCATCGGCAATGAGGAAACCAGGACGAAGGAAGAAAGCGTCGAATGGCGCACGCCCACCCTGAACGGCGTCGGTTCCGGCGTACGGCTCGACTCCAGCGGCGGGGTCGCCTTTGCCACGCACAAGACATTCGCGACGGAGACGGAAGCGATCGCCTACGTAAAGGGCAAGGCCGGGATCTCCTGATGAACACACGGGGCGGGGGCATTCAGCTCCCGCTCCGGCTTTTTGCGCATGAAAAGGAGTGCTGAAAAATGGATAACATCACGATCAATATCGGGGAGCGGATGATCCCGCTGCGGTTCAAAATGAACCAGTTTATCGAGATCGAAGAGGAAGTCGGGAACCTGGGAGAAATCAAGGAGCTGCTGCTGAAAGGGAAAAAACGCGTACGGAACCTGATCAGCGTGATCCGCATCCTGGGGAATGCCGGGCTGAAGCATGAGGGGCATGAGCCGGATCTGACGGACGAATGGCTGAAGGAAAACATGGACCCGCACGCGCTGCTGGCGTACCAGGTGGCCGTGATCGGCTGCATGAGCAAGGAAAGCGAAAGCGAAGCGGCGGCGGAGGAGAAGGAAGACAAAGCGCGGGACGTTGTGCTTGAGCAGATCAACGAAAAAAAAGGTCCCGTGAATTCACATACCGGCGGGTAATTCACTGGGGACTTGTCGCCGGTCTTACGTACAGCGAGATGGGCGAGATGTCGCCCGGGATGATCCTGGACTGCTACATCTGGCGGCGTGCCTATGATGATCAGCAGCACGGCATAAAGAGAGGGTAACAGGATGGCAGACCTCAATGTAAAGATGGGTGTCAGCGGCGTCAGCCAGTTCATTCAGGGAATGCAGCAGGCAGGCGCGAGCGTGAAGACGATCGACGCAGCCCTGAAGCAGAACGAGAAGCAGCTGAAGGCGACCGGAGATGCGGCGACCTATATGCAGCAGAAGGAACAGCTGCTGCAGGGCAAACTGACGGAGCAGAAGCGCATCATCAAGGAGACGGAAGCTGCCCTCAAGACGCTGGACGCAAACGGGACCAGCAAGGTCAGCAAGAGCTACCAGGACATGCAGCGCAGGCTTCTTGAAGCGCAGACCGCGATGATGGACACCCAGGAGCAGATCAACAATCTGGGAACGGCGAGCGTCGAGGCATCCGCGGAGACAGACAAACTGGCGAACAGCCTGGGCGGACTGAACAGGAAGGTCAGTCTTGAACAGGTGACCAGCGCGATCAAGTCCATCACCGGAAGCCTGGAAGCTGCCGCCGGCAAAGCGGTTCAGCTGGGGCAGACCATCTGGGACAACGTCATGAGCAGCGCGCAGTGGGCGGATGACACCGCCACGATGGCGCTGATGTACGGCATCGACCTGGACACGTTCCAGCGGATGCAGAAGCTCGTGACGAACGGCATGGACACCAGCGTGGACGCGATCCTGAAGGCCCAGAGCAAGCTGAAAAACAATGCCGGGACAGGTTCAGACAGTTTCATGGAAACGCTGCGGGAGCTGAACCTCCTGCAGGCAAACGCGAGCAAGTACGGGCAGCTTGAGATTCTTCCGGAAGATTCCGTCGACCTGTTCTGGGAAGCCGGACGGGCGATCATGAACCTGACGGACGAATATAAGCAGGAAGCGTATGCGCAGGACCTTTTCGGACGCTCATGGAAAGAGCTTATTCCGCTGTTTGACAAATATGCAAGCCGCGAAGATTACGAAAAAGCGCTGAACGACGTCAACGTTAATACAGAGGAAGAAGTCAACGCGCTGGCCGAGCTGAACGACAAGGTCGGAGAACTGAAGGGCAACTTCGAGACGCTTTCCAATTCGATCTGGGCAAACATGGCGCCGGCAATGACAGCCGCAGCGGATTCGCTGAACGGTTTGCTGACGAGTGTCCTGGAATACCTGGAAACACCTGAAGGCAAGCAGGCGCTGGACGATATGAGCAAGGCCGTGGAGGGCCTGTTCAGTGATCTGAGCTCGATTGACCCGGAGCAGGTGGTAGCAGGGTTCAGCGAAGTATTCACGAGCATCGTCGGCGGGCTGCAGTGGCTGAGCGAAAACAGCGGAACGGTGATCGGCGCGCTGGAAGCGGTCGTGTACGGATGGGGTGCACTGCAGCTCTTCGGCGGCGCGCTTGAGATCTACAAACTGATTCAAGGCATCCTTGGCCTCGGAGGTGCAGCAGGCGCCGCAGCTGAAGCAGGCGCAGCTGCCGGAGCGTCATGGGGCGGAGCGTTCGCAAACGCCGTACTGGCGGCGGCACCGTGGCTGGCGGGACTGATTACGCTGCTGAAACCGGCAGACTCCGCCAACAACGAATGGGACACGCTTTATAACGAACAGACCGGGAAGATGACTGCCGCGGGCTGGTCGGAATTCTACAACCACCCGGAGAACTGGCAGGACACGATCGACAGCGTGGGCGAGATGTTCGGCGACCTCGGGCGGATCCTCTCCAATCCGGACGCCATCAACGCGATGGCGACGTTCAGGATGTACGGGGACGAAGAACGCCTGATCCGGGAGATGGAAGCGCTCGGATACGTCCGGCGGATCATCGAAGAGCTGCCTCCGGCACTGCCGGCTGGATCGTCCGCAGTGGACGACGACCGCACAGTGATCCCGATGAGCTTCTACAAGAAGTGGGGGGCGCACCTGGACGCGGAGGAAGGCGCGGAGGAGATCGAAGAACAGGTCGGCACGGTGGAGATCCCGGTGACGCTGGTTGTTCACGACATCGACACGAATGGTATTGACGTTGATCTGGACAGCCTGATCGATGCAGACGGCAACCATGCCAACGGCCTGTGGTCTGTTCCTTTCGACGGATACCGCGCGGTGCTGCATAAGGGCGAGCGCGTCGTTCCGGCGCGGGAGGTTGCGGCTGGTAGGAGCTACAGCAGCAACCTGTATGTGGAATCCATGTACATGAACAACGGACAGGACGCGGAAGGGCTGGCGGCTGCAATGGCGGCTGCACAGCGGCGGACGTCCAGCGGATACGGGAGCTGATAAAATGCAGAGTTATTTTATCTGGAATAATGTGGACTGCCGGAGCATGGGGATCATCCTCCGCGGACCTGTTTCGATTGTACGTCCGGAGGAACGCGTGAAGCACGTGCAGATCCCCGGACGCAGCGGCGACCTGACGGAGACCGAAGGCGAGAACATTTATAACAGCTACATACAGACAGCGACGATCCAGGTGCTCAGCGGCTTCAGGGTGCATGAAATCTACAAATGGCTGCGCGGTGCCGGGTATGTGACTTTCAGCAGCGAACCGGACAAGCGCCAGCCGGCGAGGATCATCGGCGCGGTTACGCTGAACAAGGTAAGCCACAACATGGACATCTGGGCGGGCGAGGTGCAGTTTTACTGCCAGCCGCTGAAGGAAAGCCTGCAGGCGATCGCCACGACGATCAGCACGAGCGGAATGAGTGTAAGGAACAACGGGGACGTAGAAAGCCATCCGATCATCACGGCAACGGCAAGCACGTCTTCGATATCTGTTTCCGCAGGCGGGAACGAGCTTATGATCACCGGACTTGCAAGTTCAACGGATTACGTGATCGACTGCGACGCGCAGATCATCACGAATACAGCCGGAACGGCTGATTATACAGAAAACAGCACCGGAGACTTCCCCGTGCTGAAGATTGGAAACAACGCAGTCGCTGGCAGCGGATGGAGCAAGCTGGTGATTGACAGGAGGGAGCGGTATCTGTGATCTGTGTTTTTGACGTCGGAAACGAAAACTTCACAGGGAACGGAAACGCAGTCCTGATGCCGACGAGCTGCAGACATCACCAGGTGGCTGCAGGAAAGTATGACCTGACGATTGAACATCCGATCGATCCGACGGGTAAATGGGCGCACATTGTTCCGGAGGCGATCATCCGTGCACCTGTGCCGGAGGAAACGATTGAGACGGCCGTAAGCGGGCTGGATGTGGACGTTTACACCGCAAACTATAACGGAACGGCATTCCGGAGCGGGCCGAGCGAACCAACGGCGATCAACTACGACGCCTGGATTCAGAACCGGTCGCTGAAGATCTACGCGGTCGGGGATAAAGTGACCTATGACAACCACAATTACCAGATGACCGCCCTGGACCCCGGAACGGAAATGAACTACAACCATCCGCCGAATAATTACCCTGAATACTGGACGGAAATCGCACGGTATACGAGCGGAGCAGCGATCATTGCGACGCTGAAGGCCGGGACGGATCTGTACTTTGACGAGGACGCCGGCAGCGGATGGTACAAGATGATCACTGTCTACGGCATGGAGGGATACGTCAAGAGCTCTCAGGTGACCTATAGCCGGCACCTGACGCCGGAGGAAACGCAGCCGCGCGTGATTAAAGAGCAGCTGTTCCGGGTTAAGAAAGTGACGCGGGACACGGATGGGCACAGCATTACGGCAACGGCGGAACACGTGAGCTATGATCTTTCCGGCATCCTGGTGGATGATGCGAAAATCAGCCTGCGGAACCCGGCGGTGACGCTTGCGTGGATCGAGCAGGCGTTTATGATGGATTACCGCGGAATGATCGCAACAAACATGACCAGCGACGACGACGGCACCTACACCGGCGAGATAAAGGGCAAAAATGCCACGTATGCGCTACTCGACCCGGACAAGGGCGTGGTCGGCAGCTTCGGCGCGATGTACCGGCGTGACAACTGGGACGTTTTCGTCCTGAAGAAAACAGAGACGGACCGCGGGTTCCGGCTGCGCTACCGGAAGAACATGCTCGGGGCGACCTGGAACATGCGGAGCGACAGCCTTGTGACGCGCGTGGTGCCGGTGGCGAAGGCCGCGGACGGATCGGACCTGTACCTGGACATTGACGGCGACAAGTGGGTAGATTCCCCGCTGATCGGCAATTATCCGGTGATCCGGATGGAACGGATCAAGGTGGACGGGCAGGTCGGCAAGGATGACGGCACGGAAAGCGGAACGAAGTGGACCGTAGAAACGCTGCAGGCACATATGCAGGAAAAGGCGGAGGAACGGTTCAGCGTGGACAAGGCCGATCAGCTGATCCACGACATCACAGTTGACTTCGAGATGCTGGGCGATACGGAGGAATTCAAACCGCTGAAGGACCTGGAGCGGGTTCTGATGTATGACAAGGTTGTCTGCATTAACGAGGAGATTGGCCTGAGTGTTACCGCAGAAGTAACGGAGATTGAGTTCGACTGCATCCGGAAAAAGGTCACGGGGCTGAAACTCAGCAACGTAAACGCGTACGGCGGGCGAAACGTAACAGGATTCAACGTATTTAACAACTCGATCACGGGTGACAAACTGACGGATGATGTCGCAGCGGAAATCGGCGGAAACGCGAAAGCGGACGCTGTGGCCGAATCAAAGAGCTACACAAACAGCGCGGTCTGGAACCTGCAGAGCTGGGTCACCAGCAACTTTGTGCATCAGTAAGACAGGGGGAAACTGAGAGATGGCGATTTATCATGAGGACCTTGTAAACATCGAGCTGCAGACAGGGACAGTCCACCGGAGCTTCCTGATGCACTCCATCGGCAGCGCGGACAGTGCGGCCAACCGGTTCGGCGTGCGTGTTTTCCGGAACGGGGAAGAGGTTGATCTGACGGGATGCACCTGCCAGGGCTTTTTCCGAAACAGCAACGGGGAGAACATCGCGCTCACCAGCGCTGGCACAGTTGACGGGAACGTGGCGTATGTCACGCTGCCGCAGGCGTGCTACAACTATGCGGGCCAGTTCTGCCTTGCGATCAAGCTGATCGGCGGCGGCGTGACCGGGACAGTGCGCATCGTGGACGGCATGGTGGACAATACGAACACCGGCGGAGCGGTAGCACCGACGGAGACGGTGCCGACGTATCAGGAGATCCTAGCTACATACGGCGACATGGTCGATATCGTCGAGGATTATGAGGAAGTCGTCGCTAACCAGGACGCGCAGATCTCTGACTTAAAGAGCGCTATAAATACTTATACAAATCCTGTCATTAACCATGCTAATATATTCGGTGATCCGTGTTGCAAAGATACAAACACATACAGCGGAACATCACAAGCGTATTATAAAAAATGGAAAACAGCATCATATTCACTTGTTAATGGCATTGGAACAGATTACGGTGACGCGTATTATTGGGATACGGACGGAACAAATAAAGTTTATCTGATGCAAGACTTTTTTCCGTCCGATATTCCAACTGGGACATATTATTTTTCGTTCCTTGTAAAATGCAATTTTACAGAGCAAAACCCATCGCTTTCCGGGAACTATTCCGTTATTGGATACCCGACAATCAACAACTCAAGTGGAACATCATTGGTTAATAGCGGGACGGTTACATATTCAAATATTACACTTGCGGGGCAAAACTATCATCGGTATTCGGGAACCATTGTAATTCCGGATACATCAACATATAACCATATTCGTTTTTCGCTCTATTTCAACACATCTACGCTTGATATTTGGTTGTGTGAACCATATCTGTCAACGGTGGACAGTAGTTTTTCATTAATTGAAAATAATTTTGAAGAAGTTGGAAAAACTATTAATGCAATCAATGCAAAGATAAGTTCCAGACTTTATGGGAAAAGCCTGTACATTGACGGTGACAGTATTGCATACGGAGCAGGCGCAGACGGTGTTTCATACGGGGATTTGCTTGCGACAAAATATAGCATGACTTTAAATAAGCAAGCGGTTTCCGGTGGAACAATGGGATATGTTGCAAATAAACATTGTATAGCGAACAGCGTTGTTTCGAATTATAACAGCGAAGATTATGTGATTCTTGACGGTGGTTTTAACGATTTGGGAAGTTCTGTTCCGATTGGTGCGTTTCCAACAAGTGTTGAACAACCGCTTACACCGTCACCGGATACAACTACATTTATCGGTGCAATGCAAGTTGCTTTCCAACATATCATGAACACGCATCCAACGGCAAAAATATGGTTTTTAATCCCTCACAGGATTTACAAATCATATACAAAACCGTCAGGGACGCTTGGATTGACTTTTGCAGATTATGTTAATGCGATTCGCTCTGTCTGCAATCGGTATGGTGTTGAAATTCTTGATGTATATGACAATGTAAATTTTAATACATACCTTGATATTTATAAACCATTTACACAGAACTCCGATACCGTACATCCAACACTTGAAGGATATCAGAAATTTTATATGCCATACATTGAAAAAGTTACGAATTAAAGGACGCTTTTGGTTCGACAGTTTCGACTAACTAACGGCCGTCAGGATGATCTCCTGGCGGCCTTCTTCATGGAGGTGAGCGGATGATCTCAGCATGGTGGCTGATCCCTGCTGTCATGGCAGGGGCATTTATTGGCGTTCTGCTGATGGGGCTATGCTGCGCGAATGAGCGCACAAACCAGAGGAAGTGGTGGGAAGAATGAACAGCGCGAAACAGGTCGACCTGCTGATCACGGATCTGAAGACCGCCGGCACGCCGAAACCGGAGCGCGTCGTTCAGATCGCGAAGGCCTGCATCGGCTGGCCGTACGTCTGGGGATCCCTGGGCGAGCTGTGCACGGTGGCCAACCGCCAGCGATACCACGACCGGAGCGCGATCGGCGTCAAGGATGCCGAGATGATCATCAAACGCTGCCAGGCGCTGAACGGTGCCGCAAGCAGCTGCGCCGGGTGCAGGTATTATCCTGGCGCGACCACCAGGATCACGGACTGCCGCGGGTTCACCCGGAAGGTGCTGGAGTGGGCCGGGTGCGGCGTGATCCAGGGCGCCGGCGCGACCAGCCAGTGGAACACGGCGTCAAACTGGAGCGAGAAGGGTGCCATCAAGGACATCCCGTTCGACAAGGTATGCTGCGTGTTCAAGCAGAACGGGAAGACGATGGAGCACACCGGCCTGCACATCGGCGGCGGGGTGATCATCCACTGCAGCGTGGAGGTCAAGCAGAGCTCCACGACGGATCGGAGCTGGAACTGGTCGCACTACGCGGTACCAAAGGCGCTATACGATGAAGGAGGCGAGGAACCCGTGCCATCAGGGAAGCCGATGCTGCGCAAGGGCAGCCACGGCGAATACGTTACACTGCTGCAAACCATGCTGATCCAGCGCGGGTACAGCCTGGAACCGTACGGCGCTGACGGATCGTTCGGAAACAAAACACTGCAGGCCGTGCAGGCCTTCCAGCGCGACAATGACCTGAATCCTGACGGCATTGTCGGTCCGTTGACGTGGACGGCTCTGGAAAGCGCTGACACGCGATTCTACACGGTCGTGATCGGTCACGTGACGAAGAATGTGGCCGAGACAATCATCACGAAATACGGCGGTTCTATGACCGCTGAGGAGGTGTGATCCGGATGGAACAGGCAACACAAACGATCGGGTTCGGGCCGGAGGCGCTCTGGATCACAGTGGGCGTGCTTGTCGCGCTGGCGGCGGTCGCGCTGATGGTACTGAACCTGATCAAAGTATGGCGCGAAGTGAGGAAGCCCAAAGTGGACGAACAGACTCGGATTAGAAGCGATTCGGAACGGATCAACGATCTGGAGGACATCACCACGAAGCAGGAGAAGGAAATGACCCTTCTGCTGCGTGCCCAGGTCGCCATGCTCCACCACATGGTTGACGGGAACAACACCGAAGCGCTGAAGGAAAACCAACGGGCCATCGAAGAGTATCTGCTGACCGGGAAGATCAATTAAAAGGAGGAGATGTTCATGAAGTGGAACTGGAAAGAGTGGGCGATCGCGGCACTGATCCGCGCGGTGAGGACGTTTGCGCAAACCTTTGTTGGATTTATCGCAGTGGGCGCGGCCCTGGAGGAGATCCAGTGGCTCCGTGCTCTGAGTGTGAGTGGTGCGGCCGCTGTTCTCAGCATCCTG
>JAEIGA010009247.1_pt1 | contig 14910 bp, 8 predicted proteins | sample 9270691 | NCBI WGS metagenome assembly JAEIGA01 (sample SAMN17057246, study PRJNA624740) | gut metagenome | biome: biome; isolation source: fecal sample | host: Bos grunniens | place: China: Xizang | collected 2019
ACAGAAGCATCATGTAAAAAGTAAATACCATTTTTAGAAGTATCATCTTTATTTAGCCACACTGCAGTTATCATGCCGTTATAAGCTGTATTTACTTTTGAGCCTGATTCATTAGTTATTTGCCAAGTTTCTTCTTTCAAAAGCTCCGCATAGGTTTTAACGAGTGCTTTTGCATCAACTGGACCTTTACCAGCAAATTTATATTGATTTTTTATATTTGTAACTGCCATTTAATAAACCTCACTCATTAATTATAAATCTATAGTCTGTACCAGGATCAGCCATACTCAAGTCTGCCCAAAGTGTATAACCCTCAGGGACTGTTGGGGCTTCTAAGCCAGCATCCTCAAATGCAGCTTTAATTTCAGTCAAATCATTAGTTAAAACAGAAGAATCTGCACTTGCCCAAACTTGATTACCATAATCCCAGTTCTGGAGTGTAACATTACCACCGTCTCCTACAATTAAAGACTCAGGTAAAGCTACTACATAGTACATTTCCTTTTGAGTTGTACAATGCTGGTATCCTGATTCTATAACATTACCACTGGAATCAAAGATCTGATAAAAGCCCGTTTTACTATCAAGTTCTGCAGCAGTTGCTTCATCATAACTTGTATACTCATAAGTTACAGGCACTAATTTACCTTCCTCAGTCACCTGGTATATTGGAGTATTCTTGGTAATAATTGTATCTACAATTCCGGTAGGCTCGTCTGGAGTGTCCGGGCTATCAGGCTTTGTATCAGAAAGCCCTAATAATTTAGCTAATATTTCAGCAATTGTAAGACCTTTTACTGATTCTCCTACGACAAATGAACCTATTTCATTAGTCACAAATTTATTAGTTGTGAATGGGATATCATCAGCTTTTGCATTAAGTGCGTCAATAGTTGCATAACTACTTAAGTCAATAGTATTAACTGCACTTGTTATAGCGGCGGCTGTTTCTTGTTTAGTTGAGTAGTTGGTTAGGGTTTCAGCTACGTGGTCTTCTGTAACAAAGTCTTCCACCACAGGAAGCTCTGACTTTAAAGCATAATTACTAAGATCTTGGTGTTCAGTTAGGTAACCTTGATTTTGTACCCAGTCTTGCGTTGCATATCCTTCAAGATTAGGCATTTCAGGGGCTTCAATTCCCTGAATAGCCGCAGTAATCTCAGCGGTTACCTCAGAACTCGTAGAATAATTACTAAATTTAGCTTCTACTGCGTCAACTTTTGAAATTACAAAATCTTCAGAAGCAAGACCCTCAATTGATGGAATATCTGTTTTTTTAGCGTATTCAGTTAAATCACATTCGGGAAGAGTGATTGTATTAAGTTTCTCATCAATTCTTCTTGCTACTGCATCTGGAACTAAATCATCATGACAAGCATCATTAGTAAGAATAACTCTGACCTTATCAGTTTCGATTAAAGTATTATCATTGTACCAATGAAAATGATAGTAGAATCCAAGATATTTATCTAATGTAGAGCTATCTCCCCACTTCGTCCAAGTTGTACCATCAAAGTTTGCAACTGCAGGCCAAATAGTAGCATATTTTCTACCATATTTATCAATGGCTAGGGTACTAAATTCAGGGTCCATGTTACCATTAAGACCCTCAATAACCCCAGTTGCCCCCTCCGGAGCAAAAGCCTTAAATGTAACATGATAATTATTAGCATTGCCTCCTGTTCCAACCCGTTGAAGCTCTGGAACAATTCTTTGAGTATTTAATCTTACTTCGTGGTCTCTATAAGAAACTAGCATTCCCTCAACAGGGTCTACTTCATATCTTTGAGAAACGACGGTAGCAGTCTTTGCATACTCTGTCAGTGATTGATGCTCTGTCAAATATCCGATATCATTCTCAAGCTCACTAACTTTAGTAGGAATAGCAATCTCAGCTACTGCTGTCGTTATTTCAGTAGTTACATCTGATTTAGTAGCATAATTAGTTAGCTTAGCCTCAACGCCTGAAACTTTCTCATCGACATAAGCTTCTTTAACAAATCCCTCAACTACTGGGATCTCAGATTTAAGTGCATAATCACTTAAATCTTGATGTTCAGTCAAATAACCTTGTTCTTGTACCCAAGACTCTGTAGCATAACCCGTGAGGTCTATTTCCTGTTCTGGAATTTCCAAATTTGAGATCGCCTCTGTTATAGCGGTCTCAGTTTCAGACTTAGTATAATAGTTATCTAAACTGACTTCAGGAACTGTAAGGTTGGCAATGGCTTCATCTACATAGGTAGTAGTAGCAAAGTCTCTAATGTCTTCCTTAGTCGCATAACCAGAAAGATCAACATCTTTCTCATTAAGCTCAGCTTCGGCAATAGCATTTTTAACAAAAGCCTCAGAAGCAAATGTAGGAAGTGTAATTATTCCTTCATTATGTTCATAGAGGGTTTCGCCAACTTTAACAGCTACTGTTAAGCCGTCCTTACCAGGGTCACCTTTATCACCCTTAGCCCCATGTTTTAATTCATAGCTAGTCTGTTCACCATTATCCCACATGATGAGCCAAGTGTCTGTATTATCATCAGGAGTATTATCATGAACAATAATATTACTGATGCCAACACCTTTCTCACCCTGAGGTCCTATAGGACCTTGGGGGCCGACAAGCTTGGCAAGCTGCTCTTCGGTAAAATCAGCATAGGTAAAAGGATCACCCTTAGGACCTTGAATACCTTGTTCTCCTTGTTCTCCTTTAGGGCCTTTTAAAGCTTCAAGCTGCTCCGAAGTAAAATCTGAGTAAGTAAAGGCATCACCTTTATCACCCTTGTCGCCCTTATCTCCCTTATCTCCTTTTTCGCCATCAAAGTAGTCAATACCTTTTATCGGAGTATAGCCGTCATTACCGGGATCACCTTTGTCTCCCTTATCGCCTTGTATACCTTGAATACCCTGTGGGCCTTGCGGGCCTTCAGGTCCTTGTATACCTTGAGGACCTGCAGGACCTACTTCACCTTGCTCACCTTTTTCGCCGCGCTCACCAGGGTCTCCTTTATCACCTTTTTCGCCTTTTTCACCTTGAATACCCTGCTCACCACGCTCGCCTTTTTCACCTTGAGCACCTTGTTCTCCTTGAGGGCCCTGTGGGCCTTGAATGCCCTGGGGACCCTGAGCACCAGTATCACCTTTTTCACCCTTTAAGGCAGCAAGCTGGTCTTCAGTGAAGTCATCATAGGTAAAGGCATCACCCTTATCGCCTTTTTCTCCCTTAATCTTACCACCATCTTCAAATTTACGGGGGTTAGTACTAACAAGAATGGCAACATGTCCAAAATCAATAAAGGTACCATCATCAAAAGTTTCACCCTCGATCGTAGTGATAAGGTAAGCATCACCTTCTACAGTACAATGGCTATTATTGGCTCTGAGTTGAATACCTGTTCCAGGGTCTCCTTTATCACCTTTTTCACCTTTGGCACCGTCTTTACCATCGGCGCCTTGGAGACCATTATAAACCCTAAATTCATCTGTTCTACCGTCATCATAGGTGATAGTATAAACTCTTTCAGTGTCTGTAGTTTGAACAGTATCGAGTTTTACATCAGCAATACCAACACCTCGTTCGCCTTGAGCACCATCCTTACCGTCTTTACCATGAATACCATTAGTAACAGTAAATGTAGCACCATTACCGTCAGTGTAGTATAGTTTATAAGTATCAATACGAGCGCTAGTGTAACTATCGCCTGTTGAGCCTACAAGACCAATCTCACGAACGCCATTACCAGTCTCACCACGATCTCCTTTTGGACCGATTGGGCCTATAGGGCCTTGAGCGCCTGTTGGGCCTTGAGCGCCTGTTGGGCCTGTTTCACCTCGTTCACCCTTTTCACCTTGAGGGCCTTGGGCACCTGTATCGCCCTTTTCACCTTGAGGGCCGGTCTCGCCTCGCTCTCCTTTATCTCCTTTATCGCCTTTTTCACCCTTAAGCTCAGCCTTTTCAGCCTCAGTAAGCATGTCAAAGGTAAGAGCTTCACCTCTCTCACCTTGTGGACCTACTTCACCTTGTAGTCCTTGATCACCTTTAGGTCCACGAAGTGCCTCTAACTGTTCTGGAGTAAAATCAGCATAAGTAAAAGCATCACCTTTTTCTCCCTTAGGTCCTTGCGGTCCAGGCTCTCCTTGAGGTCCTTGTGGGCCAATTTCTCCTTGAGGACCGGTTTCTCCTCTAGGTCCTTGTGGGCCTTGTTCCCCAGGTTCTCCTCTATCACCCTTCTCGCCTTTTTCTCCGGCAATTCCTTGAGGACCGGGCTCGCCTTGAGGGCCTTGAGGACCAGTGGGCCCTTGAATACCCTGTTCACCTTGAGGACCTTGAATACCCTGGGGGCCTTGGGGACCAATCTCTCCAGGAAGACCTTGGGGACCCTGGGGGCCTTGCTCTCCTTGAGGTCCGACTGGACCGGCTGGGCCTTGCTCACCCTGTGGACCACGAAGATTTTCAGACTCAGCTAAAATTTCTTCTTTTAGCCTTGCTGCCATTACTTGTAGCTTTATATCTTCACTTGCGCCAGACGGAATGTGGGGAAAACCACAGCCCGCTTGTGGCATTTTAGGAATTCTTGGCATTATGTCTATCTCCTTTTAAGAATTTTTGCTTATCGATTAATTTAGCAAATCTATAAATGATAAGAGAGCTGAAAGACAGCTCTCTTATCATTTATACCTTCTCTACTTCTATATATTCTGAAATTTTATACTCAGAGTCTACACAAATGCCTGACAGAAATACTCGACCAGTTGGGACATGCTTTAAGCACATCCCAAAATCTGGCTCTAGCAAATAAGTCTCATTAATGCGAGTAGCTAACAAACAATATGATTCATCGAAGGTTTTAGTTGTGGTTTCTACAATTGTTTTTTTCATAAAGCTCTCCTTAAATAATTCCTGCATAAGATAACGTAAATATTTCTTGTGTAGCCTGATTATAGGCATAAACATTCCAATGAGGTCCATATTGCTCTGCCAGATAAACTGGATTTGAAAGCAAAGCAACTGGAATCTTTGGAACTAGCGTTTCAGGACAGCCAAAAAACCAGCCATCAGTAGGTGCTTGAACTGTTGTTAAACTTCCTCCTAAACGAAGTGCCACGGTATTTAGGCTACTATTAAAACCAAAAGCTCTAGCTCCTAGGTCAGTTACATGTTCAGGAAGAACTAGATCTAATAGAGCAGTATAGTAGAAAGCTTCTGCTCCGATAGTTTTTAAGCTTTCTGGGAAGCTAATTTGTTTAATAGCAGACCCTTTAAAAGCTGCTGTGCCTATTTCTACTAAAGTGTCAGGTAAAACTATCGAAGTCATATAGGACTGCCTAAAGTTAACACCTGCAGAAAAAGCATAATCAGGTATTTTAGTTGTCCAAGCATACTCAATATTATAACTTGAGCCTCCAGGGTTATCCCAATTTATCGGTCCAGCGGACTTGAGCTTCACAGTAGAGTTAAAAATACGCTCTCCTACGGTAAGCTCTGGATTCTTAAGTACTACTTTAGTAAGCTTGCCGCAGTTACCAAAGGCTTCAGACTTAATGTGTGAAATATGATGAGGGATAATTAATGTTTTTATGCCGCTATTGTTAGCAAATTGGCTACCTATTTCTCTAAGATCACCATTTTCTTCAAAAATAATCTGATCAATATTAGAGCAGTTTGCAAATACATTATTACCAACCTCTTGTACTGTCTTTGGTATTAAAATATCGCCTACTAATCCAGTACAGTTTTCAAATGCCTGCGAGCTAATTTTGTATATACTACTGGGAATATCTAAAGTAGTGATTTTTCTACAAACTGCAAAAGCTGCAGTAGCAATAGAAGTCATATATGGAGTAAGTTTGAGCTCAGTAATATTAGCTCCCTTAAAGGCATAATCACGAGTTGTAGTCAAATCCCAGGCAAATTCAACATTAGTAATACAACAAGCAGGATCAAGAGCTTGTTTTGTAAAGCTTCCACCTAAAGAATAACCGTATGGCGTGCCATAAACTTCTACCACATAAGTTCCAGGCTCAGTATAAGTATGAGAAATTGTAGTGGTATAAATGGTTTCTTTAGACGAGAATTCTCCAGAGTCATCACCAAAATAAATTTTAACGTCATTTGCCCTGTTTTGAGTATAGTTAACACTAATAGTATAGGGATCAAGACCTTCAGTAGAAGAATCTTCAACATCCTCCAACTTAAAAGGAATTTGAATCGTAATTTTTGTAGGTGTTCTATATTCTTGCCACTCTGCATATAGGGTAGTATCACCCTCAACTACTGATGTTTCAAAATCCCAGCGTTGTGTTAATCCAGCATCCAAGTACCAATTATTAATAATATAACCTGCATTATAAAGGGGCAAAGGTAACTCTACTAAGTGTAAATAAGTTATAATCTGACTAGCAACCTCTGCACCATTTGATTCTCTGCCTGTTATAAAGCTAACAGTATAATTTTTAGGAGTACAAGTAGCAGCAAATAAAACGTCAGAATGAATAATAACGTCGGTTCCAACTTGAGAGTGCTCTCCATCTATGCTAAACTGCATGTTTTCGTAGTGAGAATCAACTATAACAGCAGTTGATACGGTAGTTCCATCTAAGGCAAAGTTAGTTAATTCTGCTCCACTCTCACACAGAACTATTGAGTCAATACCTGCAGCCAGGTCATAATTAATAGTTCTAGCAATAAGTTTGGTAGCAGCAGTATTACCTGCTTTATCAGTTACCCAAAACCAATAATCACCAGGAGCAGAAATTGTGTACTCGCCAGTTAGTCTACCCACAGGATAAATTTCTGTCCAAGCATCAGGAGCATCTTCAGAATTATGCACTACTGCATAACCAGAAATACCAAGGTTATCTTGTGCTTCATAGCTAAATGTATTATAAGTTTTTCGAGACGCTATCACATAGGGCTTATTTGCATCTTCCCACCTTGCAGTTAAAATAATATGATCAAGCACTTTAGTTGGGTTTTCCGGTCCAAAGCTCCACCTACTACCCTCAGGTGTATACCAACCAATAAAAGTTACTCCTTCAGGGATTCCAGATACAATTGGCTCCTCAAGGGTGTCACCATAATACATAATTACTTCAGTAGGTTCAACAAGAATTATATCGGAATTAGTCTGATAGGTCACCTTATACTGTTGCACATACGTATCATAGGCTGCTGTAATAGTCATATTACGCTTGATTGGCTCTTCCGGTAGCCAAGGCTTACCTTCATCAGTCATCCACTTATTAAATATGTAGTAATGCTGTTGAGTTTCAGGCTTAGTTGGGTCAGAGGGTATATTGCCGGTGAATCCTTGATTAATATTTTGGATATCCCAAATTTCTCCCTCATTAATAAACTTAATCGTGCAAACAATAGCATCTGTATTGATAGTTACTTCAGGATATTTTGCTGACAATTCCACGTATTCAGCATAGGGAATGTGTGGAACCCAAATTTTACCCGTTACTTGTGCCTTATCCAGTACAAGACCCTCATAGTCTAAGCCACTCATTTTATCAAGAAGCTCATAAAAAGCTTTGATTTCCTCCCAATTCTCGTATCTTTCATCCATACCAATGATACGAACAGCTGAATTATGCTTCATCTGTGCTACAAGCTCACGCGCATCTATAGAAGTAGAAGGAATATTTTCAAGCCACAGGGATTCAATATTAGCTGTACCTGCAAGCTGGAGGTCAGTTAATAAAGGCTGATTCTTAACAGTTAGTTTGGTAAGAGTATCAGGGAGATAAAGTTTCTTAATATTACCACCATCAGGAAGAGTAATACCAGTAATCTTAGTACCTGAGAAATAAATTTCCTCAATGTTGATACACTTACTGATGTCGATAGCTTGGGTAAGGTTTACACAGTTACGAGCATCAAGGGTTCTAAGAAGAATATTATTACCAACAGTAAGCTCCTTAAGGTAAGGATTAGAGTAATCAGGGCTTGCATCACCAACTTTAAGATCTTGAAGCTTTACTGCATTACCAATTTTTACAGTATCGGGATGAAAAGGTGAAATATCACCAATAGACTTAAGCTGAGAAGCGGAATAGATATAAGTTTCTTGGTCATTCTGCTTTTCATTGAGACCAAAGGGGTTTTCAATGATAATAGGCTCATTTCTCTTAGCTCTCTTAGCCCTAGTACCAGTTGCTGAGTTAGCATAGCTTACTGTAGCATAGATATCTGCGTAAGGAGTAATAGTAATATTAGGCTTTTCTACACCAGAATCAACATAGGCACGGAATTGAATAAAGTCTGCTTTAGCGTCACCAGCATTATATTTACTATCTAAATACTTAAAACGGTTGTAAAGCCACCATTTTCTTTGCTGTTTCTTACTACCCTGTAACATTTCAAGATAGTTATCACCGTCTTTAAGAGGTGTTACATACTTAATTGAAGCATCTTCATTATAGATGTTCTCAGTCCATTTGCTCTGATGCTCGGTAAACATTCTTTCCACATTATCATAGCTTAAAAGTCTTTGAGTTCTAAGAGTTGCATACATCTCGGCGATCTCGCCTGCAAAAGCATCTCTTAGATTAGTCCACATTACAGAGTCTTGACCGTTATAAACGTCTGCCCCATCAAGCTGATCAAAGTCCTCTAAGTTATAATCGAAGGTTAACTTACCTTTATTGTCAATACCAAGAGCGGTATCCATATCATACGGTAACCAGAACCAGCGGTCACCGCCATCCCCGGCAGTTCGTGACTTAAAATAAGTTGGGAAGGCGTTCTTCGCTCTTGAGTCAATCATCAAGAAGAGTAAAGTAAATATATAATAGAAGATCGTAGCATCTACATTAAACCAATCAGCAAGTTCTGCTTTAAATTTGGTTAATCTGTAGTCTTCGGTATCTGCTTCAAAAGTCTTAGAAACCTTGACTTTAGAGAAGCTACCATCTTCCGCTTTAGTTGTTTCTTCATACGTAAAGGTCTTAGGCTCATCAAAGGCTACATTAGTTGCTTCTGCTCTATAAGTAGAGGCCACCCAAGCAGACATAGGCCCAAGCTTAGACATATCATTGTAGCCATCTTCATCTGGGAATCTGATTTCAAGACCTTTTTCAAAGTTATCTACTGTAATCGGAACTTGAAATTTACCTTCAGCTGCAGAGTTATTCGCAATTTCCCAAGATTCATCTCCATCACCAAAGCCATAAACATCTTCATTTGCTTTATCGTTGTTAAAGTTAGCTTTAGTTCTAAATTTTACATTGCCGTCCTTGTCTTGATGGAAAGCTACAATTGGGAAACCATCTATACCGACCCTAGTTTTTACTTTACTCACATCGCCGCCATTTTTAAGAAGCTCTTCTTTTTGTGGGGGAGTAAAAATACCAGCAGCCATAGCAGCTTCATTATAAAGACGGGTAAGTTCAACGTTGTTTGCACTCTCCGAGGATGCAAAGTCTACTTTAAAAGTAAAGTAATTAGCTCCAATACCTCCCGGATATGTAATAGGGAAGTCTTTAATGTCATTACCTTCATCATCATACCAAGCATACCCGGCACCATTTTTAGATCTCATTCTCAGACGAATGTTTTTCGTAGGGTAAACAGATGAAGAAGTACCTTGAACATTAAATTCAGCTACATTTGCGGTCCAGTTTCTCTCCGGATTTGCTGGATCTACATATCTTGCATTACCCATTCTCTTATCTCCCTTATATTCTGGAAGAGGATCAATGTCCCAAATTATATAAGGAAGGTCTGCCGGGAGCTGTGCGATAATAAGTTCATTCTTGTCATTGTAGTTATTGTTTCTTGCATATCTCTGGACACGAAGGGTTGCATCCTGAGTATCAGCGATCCAGTTATTAACAACCTGGCGACTGTTTAAACTGTTATCATAAATACGAATATTGTAAATATCAAGAATAACGTCATTAGAACCGATTTCAATAATATCAGAATCCAGCTGTCTAAAACTATCATCTACCGGATATTGACAAGCACCACTAGCAATACCATCAATATACATCCAAATAATACGGTTGGCAGTATTTCTTTCAATAACAAAAGTCAAACGTACATGTTCGTCTTCTTTATACTGAGAAGACAAAGAAGACTGCTGGGATCTAATTGCGGCAACCTGAGGAGTTATGTAAAAGCCACGAGCTTGGAGAGAATAACTTACCTTAATATTGTCACCGACTCTGATAGCAGGGCCTTCCTCTCCCTCGATATTAAGCAACTTTTCTTGGAGAGTAATGCCCCAAGTAGCAAGATCTATAACAGTTTTATCATAAATCCAGCCCTCTGTTGTGTAGTTAAGTACATGATCACCTAGAGTTAATCCCACATTCTTAATAGTTTCAGTATTTATGGAGACATCAAAAGCCATCAGACGAGTTTCATTGTCTACAAAAGAAGGTTCAGCAGTATAGAAGTCGGTTCGTGCTTTATCCAAGCAAGAAATAATGGTAGAGCTATAGTTTCTTACCGCGCTGGTAGCAATTTCAAGCTCAATAGTTTTACCGGTGGTCTTAAAGTCATTTTCAAAAGGCTTGTAAGGAATCTTGACCCTTGCATCACCACTAACTCTAAGAACAGTGTTTCCTTCTGCATCATTAACCCAGCCATTAGAGCTCCAGTTAAAGTTAGACATTTCACATTTAATATTGTTTGTTTTGTCTTCCCAAACACTTCGTTGCTCTATAGGCTCTGCATTAGACCGTCCCTGAGTAGTAAGTCCAAGAGCAAGGTCCATCGTAATAGGAGTAAGCTCTACAGAAGACTTATTAATATGAACTTTAAAAGTCTTTTTGGTTGCGCCACACACAATTTCAAGTGTATAATTGCCAGGAGTATCATTTTTATAGTTCCAAGTCTGTACAGCAGTACCAACAGTTAATCCTTGAAGAAGTTCTCCATTTACGTAAAGCTGCACATCAAAGGTATTTCTATTATAGATAAATACACGGTAAGGAATATTAAAGCTAATGTATTGCTCCTGTTCTAGAGCAGAGAAGGTAGATGCAATAATAGGCTTAGTATTTCCAGGCACATAATAGATTAAATCATAAATTAAAACGTTAGATTTAACCAAGTCACCACCAACATAAGAAGTAAAATACACTTCGAGCTTATGTGAGCCATGACTTAGCTTTGAAATCTGGAAAGTCTGAGACTCACCAGTAGATTTTACCACCTGGGTACCGACAGTAGCACCGTCAACTACAAAATAAACATTCTTAGTAACGTCACCATATGGGGTGTAGGTATAATTAATTGTGCCAGTAAAGGCTAAATCCGCATTAAAGTCGGACTGTAGCTCAAGAGTTACTGCATTTACGGTACTTACAGTCACACCGGTGGTGCCATATAAGTCAAGTACTTTAACCTGAATATTATTAGAACCTGCAATAATATATTTTGAAACGTCAAAGGTTACAAGTCCTTGTGATACATTAGCTCTAACCTCTACTTGTTTTGCGTTAACTGTAAGATACAAAGTTCCTGCGCCAGTCGGAGATTTATCCTCTCCAATAGTAGAAGACCAGTCAATAGTTAATTCAGCTTTTGCACCAACAACCAATGTAGCAGGCCAGTCATGAGGTTTAATAGACACGGAGGTGACTCCACCTCCTCCGCCACCTCCACCCCCAGCACCAAGATCGTAAGGGCCGGAGATTATAGAGTCCTTGGTTCCCATTTTAGTTACAGGGTCAACTTCAGCCGTGAGGTACCAATAAGCTTTTTTTGCAAACTCTCTCATAGCATCGAAGTACATACCTTTTGCTTTTCCACTAATTGCCTCATCAATTAGCGGCATAGCTGTCTTCGAATCAAGTTTTGAGTCTAGTTCCTTTCTTAGACCAGTAATAGCCTCTATAGTGTGCTGATCTTCAGCTTCTCTGTTGAGCAAACGATTATGGTCTGAGGATCCACCACCACTTCCTCCAGAGATAGAACTCTTAAAGGTTGCACCGGCAGTAACATTTGCAACGGAACCAGTTACTGAGGTAGTATTTTTTCTTTTTATTGTTCCACTTGCCATAAGATTAATTTCCTTAATAAGTATTAGTCACAAATAATAAACTTAGTTTTGTTGATAACTGTGACCACTTTATCAACTCTTTCTCCAGTTTTTTCTCCAGTATTAGGATTAAAATCATCATGATCCATATGCAACTTAATTGCATAAAAATATTTACCAGGATAAAGATCTAGTGTATCATCTGGAGAGATTGAAATCACAAGATTACCCATATCATCACAATCTTCTGAAGTATATTTCTTACGAACTAACGCTCTTTCAAAAGGCTGGCCTGGATCCATTAAACCAAAATAAACTGCATCGTCCTCGATAAGACGATATCTACCATCTTGAGTGTCTGCACCGGTGATAGTAAGGTCAAATTCGTAACTATCACCACGATTCATTACAATAATATTATTTAATGCTCCCATAAGTCCCCCTTATTGCATCTTGCTATATAAGCTATCTAAAACAGCTATTGGACGTTGAGGCTCAATAACAATAGAATCCTGTGAACCTAGAGATGCAAAGGTATCAGTGTTTAATCTAATAGCTACCTCGCATTCTACAGACGGTATGCCATTAGTAGGCTTAAATTTTAAAGTCTCATTAGAAGAAAGAATCAAAGTTACATAATCCCAGCCCTCACCACAACTCTGGCTAAAGTGGGGATCGATTAAATAACAAGTATCTCTCCAGCTATGATTACCTTCTACTTCCTCATAAAGACCCGCTGCTGCAGGGTTACCAGAAGGTTCCTCTACTAAAGTAGCCGTACATTGGAAAGTCTCTTCCTCAATAGGGGCTACATTAGAATAATAAGTCTTTTCTGGATTTACTTCAGTATCGGCGGTCGGAGCAAGATAAGTAAACAGTCTATACCAATTAATCTCTTTACCTTGCTTTAACATAAAAGTGACTTGATCTGTATCCACAAATCCATAAATCTTTTTCTGAAAGTCAAAGTTCAAAGTAGCAGAAGCTCCACGAGTTATATAACAAATCTCAGGGGCTCTGGAAATAGTGGGCTCGATATTTAAAGTTGTTCTAATATCATAAATATTCATAATTTGCCTCCTTATCTTACTACTAAAAGTCCATCAGTCTCAGTAAATAACTTGTAAAAACCAGTAGGACATCTTAAAATAACACTCATCTCATAAGCTTCTTGCTTTAGAGCTTGTGCTTCTGCCTGGTCTATAAGAACTCTAAGGTCTGAAGAAATAGAATTAAAAATTTCAGTTCCTGCAAAATCTTTTTGCAAAATAACTTTATGATTGCTACGAGTGAGAATCTTAAACTCTATCGAACTCTCATTAATTAGGCTATCAAGAGGCCAACCATGAGCTTCGTCTAAATGAAAGAATAGCTCAAAAGGCATTTGGTGCTTAACCTCTACTCCGTAGCACTCTCCCTTAACATTATAAAGCATAGAAATACCCGGCAGGCTCGTCATTGGTCTAATTCTTGGGCCAAAATTGGGCTCAAACTCAGGTAATTCAAGGTCAATATTATTATCATAATTAACGAACATTTTGCTCATAATACTGTCTCCTTTAATAAAAACTTTTGCTAATCAAATAATTTAGCAAATAATATTTAATAAAAATAACCTCGACCCTAGGGTCGAGGTTATTTTTATTTATTTGTTTTTATTCATCCTATTTACAAAGGCAATTGTTTGCTCAATGTAGTCGTCTAGCTGATCAGCAAACAAACTAATGTCTATACCGGCAGCTTTGGTACTTGCACTAATAATGTCAATTACCATAGACTTTTTATCCGCACCGGAAAGACCTGATGCCTCTGCTTCTGTCATTGCTGCATCGGCGGCCTCCATTATCATCTTCCAGATTTCTTCAGAGTTTTTAGTTTTTACTACTGTAAGCCAGTTTTTAATTGCGAAATAGGCGCCAACACCAGAACCAATTAAACCAACTAAGCCGGTGAGTAAAACTAAAATACTATTAGCGGTGTCTAAAAATAAAGTTAAATCTGCCATTGGACTCATTCCCTTCTATAATTTATTTTATCTTGCGTGTCTTGCGTTCATTACTTCCTCAAGTCTTCTAATATCTGCCATAGAAATAATTTCTAGCCTATTTATTGCAGGAAGTACTGTATCGTGTACGAAATCATTTCCACCTAAATGCTCGTAATCCTGTACGAGCTGATCAAATGCATGAAATTCCATCTCTGACCAGGCTAACAACGGATTTTGTTGTGGATCGGTAAACAAATGGTATTGATTTATAATTTGAATTCTTAATTCATCTTTTTTACTCTTTTTGAGGAGAGAAAGGTCCTCATTATTTCGGTTCAAGCCATCTTGCAGGTTTTGAGTATTACGCTCAAGTCCTAGCTGAAGCTCCGTCTGTCCATTCTGTAAGGTGATTAATGTCGCCTGTACTTCGGTCTGCATTGTACGCATACTTTCTTGAATAGACTGACAAGTCGTAAGAAGCGCAGTATCTGCTGCTCTTAATTCACCTTGAAGTGTTAAGCTTTGCTGACGATAACTTGGAAGCGCATCTATTACTAATTGCTGCTCTTGAACTGTCGTTTTTAAGTTGCAAATCTCAGTTTTCATTTCAGCCAGCTCTTGGCGATGAGCCTCTTTCTGTTTTTTAATTGCAGCTGGGATGGTTACCAGCTTATTAAACACTAATGTAATAATTAGTGTAATTAGCACAGATAATACTGTAGCTAATATAGAAGTGCCGATGTCGGTCTGCATTGGTCTATCTCCTCCAAATATTCCATTTCCAGAGCCTTAAATCAATGCAGAGCTCTGTCATTTAATTTAGCGGATATATTTTCCTAATAAAAATAAAAGTCCGGGCTACTCATAAGAGTCTACCGGACAATATTTATGGAGCTGATGGAGGGACTTGAACCCACAACCTACTGATTACAA
>JAEIGA010009248.1_pt1 | contig 14910 bp, 14 predicted proteins | sample 9270691 | NCBI WGS metagenome assembly JAEIGA01 (sample SAMN17057246, study PRJNA624740) | gut metagenome | biome: biome; isolation source: fecal sample | host: Bos grunniens | place: China: Xizang | collected 2019
AGTCCCTGAGAAGCGGTATAGGTGGTAGTAAGAGCACCTGCTGCGAGAGAACCGTGAACGGTACCTGCTGCACCTGCTTCGGATTGCATTTCTGCAACCTTAACGGTAGTTCCAAAAATGTTTTTAAGTCCTTGAGCTGACCATTGGTCTACATAGTCTGCCATAGGGCTGGACGGGGTGATGGGGTAGATGCCTGCTACCTCGGTGAACGCATAGGAAACGTGAGCCGCAGCGTTGTTACCGTCCATGGTTTTAAATTTTCTTGCCATAATTTGCCTCCTTGATTTTTGTGAGTAGACAGAATATTTCACTATCCATACGAAGACATTGTACTACTTTTAAACGCAAAAGTAAATAGCAAAATAATAAAAATTTTATATTATTTTTATATTTATATATACTAAAAATAAAAAAGGCTTCGAAAGGGTAATTTTCGAAACCTTTTTGATATTATTCGTTATAGCCGTTAGGGTTGTTAGACTGCCAGTTCCATGTGTCACGGCACATATCGTCGACATTCTTTTTAGCCGACCAACCGAGTAGGTCTTTTGCCTTTTGAGCGTTGGCGTAAACTTCGTCGGGGTCGCCGGGACGGCGAGGGTCGATAACATAGGGAATTTCGGTTCCCGAAGCTTTAACAAAAGCGTCACGGAGTTGTAAAACCGAAATGCCGTTACCGGTGCCAAGGTTAATGGCTTCGCAGCCTTCGTTTTTAAGGGCCCAGTCTACCGCCTTAACATGGCCTTCGGCAAGGTCTACAACGTGAATGTAGTCACGAACGCCTGTGCCGTCTACCGTGTTGTAGTCGTTACCGAAAACGTGAAGTTTTTCTAGGCGGCCAACCGCAACCTGAGCAATGTAGGGCATAAGGTTGTTGGGAATGCCTTTTGGGTCTTCGCCAATGGTGCCGCTTTCGTGTGCGCCAATGGGGTTAAAGTAGCGAAGAAGGGCGATAGACCAAGTGTTGTCGGACACATAAAGGTCACGAAGCATTTCTTCGATAAAATATTTGGTGCGGCCGTAGGGGTTGATTGCGCCAAGGGGCATATCTTCGGTAAGGGGCATTTCTTTGGCAGTACCGTAAACGGTTGCCGAAGAAGAGAAAACAATTTTTTTGCAACCGAATTCTCTCATAACTTCTAAGAGAACTAAGGTTGAAATAAGGTTATTATCGTAGTATTCAAGGGGTTTTCTAACCGACTCGCCTACCGCTTTAAGACCAGCAAAATGAATTACCGCTTCGATTGTGTTTTCGGTAAAGATTTTGCGCATTGCTTCACGGTTACGAACATCTTCTTTATAAAATTTAATTTTTTTACCGGCAATTTTTTCTACACGAACGAGAGATTTTTCGCTAGAATTGTCGAGATTATCTACCACAATAACGTCATAACCTGCATTTGCAAGTTCGATACAAGTGTGGCTACCAATATAACCTGCGCCACCTGTTGTTAAGATTGCCACAAAACATCACACTCCAAATATTTCTAAGTTAATATTATACACTTTTTGCACAGTATTGTCAATTAGGGTTTGTTGAAAATAGTCTATTTACAAGATTATGATTTTAGTATATAATTAAAGTCCACAACTTTTTGGAAAGGAGCATTTTATGAGTTACATATTAAACAGCGCCGCAATGGCTTCGCCCGTGTTTGTGCCAAGTTCAGTTATAGACCAAAACCTTAAACTTGCCACCCACACACAACTTAAAGTGTTGCTTGTTTTTTTAAGAAACATTGCCAGTGGGAATTCAGTCCAAAGCATTGCCGACCTATTAAAATTGCCCCTTTCGGAAGTAGAAGATGCCCTTGAATTCTGGGCGCAGGTAGGGGTGCTTGTTTCTTTAAATGAAACCGCCATTGTTATAAATGAACCTGTCGAAAAGGTAAAGGCTGTAAAGCCTGTTACCCTTAAACCGACCCGTGAAGAAGTGGCAAATGTTGCGCTAAACGACCCGAAACTTGCCTTTTTATTGCAGGAGTCTGAAATGAAACTTGCAAGGGGACTTCGCTCTAACGAAATTCAAACCTTGGCTTGGCTTTATTTAGACCACCAAATGGATGTTTCGCTTATTTTAATGCTTTTGGAATATGCTATTAGTGAAGGCAAGGCAACCCTTTCGTTTATTGAACGCACCGCACTCGACTGGCTAGATGCAGGGGTTTCTACCTTAGCCGAAGCCGAAGAGCAAATTGAAGCGAGAAACCGCAAGAAAACCGCTTGGGGCATTGTTGAAGCGGCCTTTGGAATTGAACGCCGACTACCTAGCGACAAGGAACTTGAACTTTCGGACAAGTGGGTTAACGAATGGAAGTTTAGCCGTGAAATGCTAAAAGAAGCTTATAACCGCTGCATTGACCAAAAGGCTAAAATTCAAATGTCGTATATTAACGGAATTTTAGAAAAATGGTTTAAAGAAGGGGTTAAAACCCCCACCGACACCGCCGAAAAAGCGCCTAAAAAGAACAAAGACTTTGCAGGTTACGACAGGTCGGTTGTTGACAAACTTTTAAACCGTGATGATTAGGTGTGAAAATGGGATATAGTAGAGAAATTTACGAAAAGGCTTTAAAGACCAAACAAGACCAGAAAAAGGCAAAAGAAGCCCTTTACCGTGCAGAACTTGAAAATCTTAGAACCGTAAACCCCGAATTTTGTGAAATTGAAATTTCACTTGCAAAGGCGGGCAGTTCGGTAGCTGTTGCTGCTATTTCGGGCGATATGAAAACCTTTGAAAGCCTTAAAGAATTTTGTATTGCACAAAACAAAAGAAAAAATGAAATTTTAAATGCCGCCGGTATTAAAGAACCCGAAACTGAATGTAAAAAGTGCGAAGACAGTGGCTTTTTTGGCGGCAAGTTTTGCGACTGCGTTAACGATATTGCAAAGAAACTTGCGTTTAGCGAAATGTCCCGCTCTATTCCTGTGGGAAATTGCAGTTTTGAAACTTTTGATTTAAACTTTTATTCAGACAAACCGCAGGCCGACGGCAGTGTGCCCAGAAAGCGCGCTACCGCAATTTTAAACCTTTGCAAAAACTTTGCTGAAACCTTTTCGCCCGACACCCGTTCCCTTTTATTTATGGGGGACACCGGGCTTGGCAAAACCCACCTTTCGTTAGCGTTGGTGGCAGAAATTTCGGCCAAAGGATACGGCGTGGTTTACGGTTCGGCGCAAAACCTGTTTTCGGTTGCCGAAAAGGAACATTTTTCGTTTAGCGGAAGCACCGAAGCGCAAGATTCCCTTTTAAATTGTGATTTACTTGTTATTGACGACCTTGGAACAGAGTTTTATTCTTCCTTTGCCGCTTCACTATTCTATAACATAATAAATTCCAGAATATTAAACCGCAAACCAACAATTATTAACACAAACCTTTCGTTTGACGAACTTGAAAAAAGATATTCGCCCAGAATTACTTCAAGATTTATTGGCCACTACGACATGAAAAAAATTATTGGCGACGACATTAGACAACAGAAAATTTTAAAAGATTTATAAAATTAAACCGCACATCGTTTGATGTGCGGTTTTTTGTTAGAAAGTAATGGTTGCGGTGGGAGCAAAGAGTTCAAGTGAGTAGGCGTAGAGTCCTGTGTCGGTGGCAACATAGAAGTATTTATCTATCCACAAAAAGCGGGTTGATTGTTCGACTGTGGGAAGGGTTAGTTCGGCCTTTTCAAAAAAGCCGCGTTTTTCGGTAAAACCGTAAACGTAAACCTTTGTTCTGGCGTAGGTGTCGCTAACCGAAAAGGCTATAATGTTTTGGTTGCTGTCTACCATTATTGCCTTGTGGTTTTCGCTCACCTCTGACCAAGCGCCTTCTATATTAAGGGTTTGCTGCTCGGTTACGTTTGCAGGGTCGCTAACATTAAACATTGAAAGTTTAATGCCCGTTACAAGCCCTGTGTCGGTGGCCGATTTGCCAAAACCGAAAAGATAGTCAGAGCCATATTCGTGAAGATATTCGGAAAAGCCGGGAATTTTAAGGGTGCTTAAAATTTTGGGCTTTTCGGGGTTTGAAAGGTCTACCGCAAAGAGTGGGTCTACCTGACGGAAGGTTACAAAATAGCCTATATCGCCACTAAACCTTACCGAATAAACCCTTTCATCTTGTGCAAGGTTGGTAATTTCGCCAATTTTATTAAGGTTTTTATCTAAAACAAAAAGGTTGTTGGTTTGAACCGTGTCGGAACTGCTAACCGAGTCGAGAAGGCCTTCAAAAACAAGGTTTTTTTGGCTTGTGGTTACAATGCGAAGGTTGCCGTTATGCTCGTCGAGCGAGAATTGGTTCAGGGGCACACCTTCTATAACCGTGTCGGCAAGAATGGTAATGTCTTCTTTGCCAAGAGCCATTTTAACAATTACCGTGTTGTTTACATAGGAATTATTTTGGCTTTGAGTGTATTTTGTAAAGGTATAATAAAGGTTTTCTTTGGTGGCGTAAACGTTTTCTGCACCGCCTAAAACCGATTCGCTTGCGGTAAGCTTAGCGGTGGTTATGTTTGTTGCCGAAACAACAAGGTAAGACGGAATTTGTGTGCTTCCTATTATAGAAATGTCTTGTTCGGCAACCGGGGCGCCACCAACGCATGGCACAAAGGTTTCGGGTTTGGTTTTTGCCATATCGGCCTTATAAACTAAGTGGTTTGTAAGCAAAAACAGGGTGTCATCTACAAGGCGGGCGGTGTTTATGTAGCCGCTTTGCGAAACGCTTTGTATTAGGACCGGGGCGGATTTGTCGGTTGTATTGTAAACCTTAATTTGTGTGTTGCTGTTTATTTGAGCGAGAACAACAAGGCGGTTTTCTGCAACGAAAATGCTGTTTGCAAATTCATTTTCTTCTAAAACGGGAAGGGCGCAGATGAGTTTAGGTTTTCCGTTGTTTGACTCGAAAATTTGAACCGAACCACCTGACAAAATGTAAATGTGTTTTCCGTCGTTTTTAACGAAATCGGCTTCGTCTACCCCCGCAACCTGATTGTTGGTGGTGGAAGAAGCGCCGTCGCTAACACTGCCTGTGGTTTCGCCATTTAAAAGGTTTTCGTGCGAGTTTGAAAGCTTTTTAATTGTGGAATAAAGTTGATTGTATGTAGGGGCAACGGTAAGGTCGGTAGTGGTGGTGTCTTTGCCGTTTATGGCGGTAATTATACCTGCCAACATAACACTAAACGCCAAACAAATGCTTATTATTGCCGCAACGTAGGCAGCTATTGGCACCTTTTTAATGTTCTCTTTTATTTTAGACATAACAAAACTCCTTTAAAGGGAATGGCTAAACTTCTTCGGGCGGAATGTTTTTGGCAAGAGCGTGGTTTCTAAACGCCTTATCGGCCGTAACTTCTCTAATAATTTCAACAAAAGGCGGAAGAGAAAACTCTTCGGTTTCGCAAAAAAGTTCAATTTCTAAAAAGGCTTGTTTTTGCCAAAATGCGAAAAGGTCAATTTCAATTAGTTTGCCGCCATAGGGGTAGCGGTACCTTGTTTTTTTAAGGGTTATTCTGTTAGGGTCGGCAAGGGTGAGCAGCGCTTCATATTCCTGCTTTGTGATTTCTTCTTCGCTTTCTAGTCGGGAAAGGTTAGAAAGTTCTTTTTTAACCGTTTGAATGTAGATGGTTTTGCCGTTTTCGCACCAACTTCTTACCCTTGCGCCAATTAGGGTGTAGGTTTGCTCAATTTCAATTTTCGAAACATTTTCGAGCGAATTTAAAAAGGTTTCAGTTGGTTTTTTTATTAAAAATTTGCGTTCAATTTCCATTTTATTCACGGTTTTCACCACCCTTTTCTACCACTATTTTACCAAATTAAAAATTTATAGTCAATAATTATTGTTTTGCTCATATTTTGTGATATTGTCGGCTATTTCGGCAAAAACCGAACTGACTCCGCCTGCCGAATTTTCCCACAGAATTGTAACTGCATAGCGTGGTTCTTCGAGCGGGAAAAATCCGCAAAACCAAGAGTTTGTAACCTTTTTCCCGTTTTTTACTATGCCTGTTTGGGCAGTGCCTGTTTTTCCTGCGGCGGTAGTAAGTGTAGGGGCCGCCGCCTGACCTGTGCCACCTTCTAAGAGCACCTTTGAAAGGTTGTTTTTAAGCGCATTTGCCGTGTTTTCAGACAAAACACGAATTGCGGCAGACAGGCTTTCGGTTTTGGTGAGTTTGCCGTTTTCTACAATGCCTTCTACAAGGGAAGGCGCCCTATATTCGCCGCCGTTTGCAACCGCCATGTAGAAATTGGTAATTGCAAGGGGCGAAAGCAAAAGTTCCCCCTGCCCTATTGTAAAGTTTGCAAGGGCACGGTTTGAGTTTTTAAGGGTTTCGGTATTGCCGAGGCTACCTGCCTTAGCCGAAAGACCCTGCGCCAGATAAACACTGCCGTTAAACCCTGCCTTTTGCGCAATGGTTAAAACATCCTGTGCGCCTAGTTTTTGAATGTATTCGTAAAAAAAGCAGTTGCAGGAAAATTTTAGCGCATTTGTAATGTCAACACTTCCGTGCCCTGAAACCTTGTGGCAGGTAAAGCGTAGGCCGTCGACCAAAGTGTTGCCAACGCAGGTGGTAGTGTAGGCCAGTCCCCTTTCGTAGCCCGCCGCCGCTACAAAGGGTTTGAAAACCGAACCTATATTATAGGTGTAAAGGGTGCGGTTCAGAAGCGGCTTTTCGGTGTTTTCGAGGGCCGCTTGAAGGTTTGAAAGTTTAAAGTCGGGTCGACTTACCATTGCACGGATTTTGCCTGTGCCAACTTCGGTTATTATGAGCGCACCCGTGTTTATTGACATTGCGGCTTGTTCGGCAATTTGTTGAATTTTGGTGTTTAGTGTAATTTTCACACCGCTAAATTCTTTTAAATAGTTATAGTTTACCTGCGGTTGTTCCCCCACCAACATTCCGCCCTGCCCGTTTAAAGAAAAGGTTATGGTGTTTTCGCCACCCGAAAGCAAACTGTCAAAAGCCGCTTCAAGCCCACAAGCGCCCTTTCCGCTACTGTCTAAGTAACCTATGGTATGTTTGGCAATTAGGCTGTCATCGGCGTGAGAAAAGCCGCTGAAACAGTAAATTCCGTTGGCGGTTATTTTTTTGTCGACCACCCTAACGGCAAAGCCTTTTGCACGAATTTCGGCCAAAATTTCTTCGGTTTTGGCGGCGCTGAAATGGTTTGAAAGTTCGGCTATTGCGGTGGGAAGACCAAAAATTACCGCATAGATTACATTTTTTTGGTTGGTTATTCTCGTCATATTACAGTCGAAAATTGTGCCACGGCTAAAATTGAGCGTTACCGTGCGCAACGACTCGCTTTGTGCGGCTTTGGCATATTTTGGCTCTATGGCAATGGCGGTAACCCTTAGCACACAAATAAAAAGCATTATTACTGCAAGGGCATAAGCCAGTATAATTCTTTTATAAAAATTGTTCATAAAGAAAAACCTCCCAAAGCTAGTATAACCTTGGGAGATTTTGTTTAATCACATTTCATTCTGAGCATTGAGCCAACCTTTACGGGACGATCAAAGGGAATTCTGATTTGCATCATGGGGTGGGGCGCAGAGTCGATAGGGTTGCCTTCACCGTCAAAAAGTTCAGTAGCAGTAACGGTAAAGGGAGCCGACTTAGGTTCTAAACAGTCGAGAGTTTGGCCACGAAAAAACTTGTTTTTAAGGGTTGCAATAATACAGCCGTTTTCATAGCCATCAACCGTAGCGGCAACCGCATAATCTCTAACATAACCTGCATTTTGGTAGGTTTGAGAATTTTGGGGAGTTCCGAAATAAAAGCCGGTTGAATAGTTGCGGTGGCTAATTTTATTAAGTTCTTCGCTAACCCAAAAAGGAAGTTCCCAACCTTCAAAATTTTCTTTTAGGCTGTCAAGCGCGCCACGGTAGGCATTTGCGGTAACCGCAACATAGTATTGCGATTTGGCACGGCCTTCTATTTTAAGACTGCCAATGCCTGCGTTATACATTTCTTTTAAATGTTCTGCCATGCAAAGGTCGTTAGCATTTAGAATGTAGGTGCCCTTGTCGGTTTCGGTAATGTCAAAATGTTGGCCTTCACGATTGGTTTCTACAAGAGAGTATGACCAACGGCAGGGCTGAGCGCAGTCGCCACGGTTGGCGTCACGACCTGTCATATAACTTGAAAGCAAACACCTTGCCGAAAAGGAAACACACATAGCGCCGTGTGTAAAACATTCAAGGGTTAATTCTTTTGGAGTTTTTGCCCTGATTTCAGCAATTTCAGAAAGAGAAAGTTCACGCGCAGTTACAACACGGGCGGCGCCCATATTATAAAATGCGTTGGCCGTTTCATAGTTTACAATGCCCGACTGAACCGACACATGCAGTTCGCATTTAGGGGCATATTTTTTAACAAGACCAATAGTGCCAAGGTCGGCCGCAATAACGGCGTCGGCCCCGGCGTCTTGCACCATTTCTAAAAAGGCGGGAAGCCTTGAAATTTCGTCGTTATGGGGAAGGGTGTTACAAGCAACATGAACCTTAACACCCTTTTCGTGTGCATATTTGATACCGCTTCGCATATCTTCTTCGCCAAAGTTAGATGCAGCGGTTCGCATACCGAATTCCTCGCCTGCGATGTAAACTGCATCGGCCCCAAAGTCGACCGCGGTTTTAAGGCGAACAATGTCGCCCGCAGGACAAAGAAGTTCGGGCAAAGTGATTTTATTTGTAGCCTTCATATATCCATTTATCTCCGTTTCGAAGGGCGTTTATAACCTTTTGATGTTCGGCCGCTGTGGCGGTAAAGTAGAAAACACCGTCGCTGTCGGTTACAAAGAAGGTTTTGTTAAAGTTTTCTTCGGGGTAAAGGGCTGCTTTAATTGCCGCAATGCCAGGTGAGCAAATTGGTCCCGGGGGAAGCCCTTCTATTGCGCTTTTAACAACTTCGCCCTTGCTGTTGTAAATGTACTGAGTGCAGTATCTATCATCATCGTTTTTATTAAAACTGCCGTAGTAAACGGTGGCAGAAGAACCAAGGTTGGGGTAGCCCGCAGGGTTTTTAAGGCGATTGTAAAAAACTGCGGCAACCTTTGCCATTTGTTCTTCTCTAATGCCTGCTTCAAGTTGAACAATGGAAGCCATTGTGAGAATTTCGTTTACCGAGTAGCCCATTTGTTCAGCACGGGCGTACATTTCGTTTGTGAAAACCTCTTCGGTTTTAGCGAGCATTCTTCCAATGGCAAGTTCTGCGCAGGTTTTAGAAGAGTAACTATATGAACTTGCGGTGTAAAAATAGAAATTGTAGGTGTCGGGGAAAAGGTAGCCTTCTAAAAGAACGTAGGCTTCCTTTTTGTTTACAGAACCTAAAAGTTTACTGTTTAGCGAAACTTCGCTAAGGGCTTCAAAAAAGTCTTCCTGTGTGCAGACACCTGCATTTGAAAGCAGTGTTGCAATGCCCGGAACCACAACGTCTTTGCCGTTTATATATTTAACGTAGTCGTAAACCCCTGTTCCTTCGGGAATGGTTACCGTTACGGTTTCGGCAAATGCAACCTGACCCGAAAGAATTTCGGTTATTTCGTTATATGAAGAGCCCTTTACTATTTGGAATTTACCATAGTTGAAGTTGGCTCCTTTGTTTTGAAGTTTACAGTAAATCCTAAACAATGTGGCGTTTTTAATGGCGCCGCTTTCTTCTAAAATGTTGGCAATTGCCGCACCGCTTGAACCTTGCGGTACATCTACTGTTACAATGCTGTCGCCCTTTCTAAGGCCGCCGTTTATTTCACCTGCAACGGTTACTGCAAAACTGCCTGTTAGAAAAATTACAACACCCATAATTCCGCCAATTATGGCAAGAATAATGCGCTTGTTTTTAATTTTTTTGGTTCTCTGCGATGTTATATTCACAGTAGCCTCCTTAGTTTTAGCTGGTTATATAACCTTGCAAATTATTTTGATTTGCAGGTTTTAATTCGTTTATCGGTTACAACAATGTCTACCTGACGGTCAAAACGGCCGTGGTACATAAAGGGTTTTAGTTCGTCGGCATAGCAAATTCCTGCTGAAATTCCGCCAAAACGAACCATATAGCGGTCGTAATAGCCTTTGCCGTAGCCAATGCGGTAGCCACGCATATCAAACTGCATTCCCGGCACTATCATAAGGCAACCCGAAAAGTCTGTTACCATGGGTAGGTCGGGGCTAGGCTCTAAAACCGAGAAGGTGCCGGGGGCCACCGAACTGAAATTTTCAATATAATGAAATTCCATATCACGGCTGCCTTCGATACAACGGGGAATGGCAACCTTTTTGCCGTCGGCCCAGGCATTTTTGATAATTTCTTCTGTATTTACTTCGATTGAAGTTGACATATAAATAAGCAGGGTGGTTGCAGGTTTATACTCTTTTAGACGGCGAACATTTTCGGCAATGCATTTGTCGAGTTCGGCCTTTTTGGCAGCGTCCATTGCGGTACGCTTGTTTCTGCATTTAAGGCGTAGGTCCTGCTTATAGTTTCTAATATCTAGCGGACGCATTGCATAGACTCCCTAAGGCCGTCGGATGCGCCGACAAAACCTTCGATAGCATCGACAATGGCAAAGCCAAAATCGAATACGGCACCAGCGCCTTTTGCGGTTATAATGTTGCCGTCGGTAACAGAAGGAGCATTTACATAGCGGGCACCGATAAGGTCATCTTCAAACCCCGGATAGCAGGTTGCAGCCTTGCCTTTAAGCAGACCAAGCCTGCCTAAAATGGCGGGTGCTGCACAAATTGCGGCCACAAACTTGCCCTGTTTAAAGGCGGTTTTTGCGGCGTTGCACACCGTAGCGTTTGCCATTAGGTTGCGGGTGCCCGGCATTCCACCGGGGAGAACCACCGCTTGAAGGTCGATAGGTGAAAATTCGCCTGTTTTAATGTCGGTAGTAATTTTTATTCCGTGGGCGCCAACAATTTCTTTTTTGTCGACACCAACGGTTACAACCTTATAGTCTGCTCGGCGTAAAATGTCAACCGTTACGAGCGCTTCGGCTTCTTCGAAACCGTCGGCTAAAAAAACATAAATCATAATAAACTCCTTTTAGAGTGATTTAAGGGTTTCTTTTAGTACATCGGCCGCAATGTCTTGGATAGTGCGGGGACTATCGTTTTCGGCACAGGAAATTTTAACCCAGCCCGAATATTCAGCCGTAAACAGTGCTGCCTTGCGGCACTGATTTAAATAGTCTAGGTCGCATTCGTGAATGTCTTTATGACCACCGTCGGCACTATAACGGTTGTCGAGAAGTTTTTGGGAAACATTTGTTGGCATATCTAAGAATATAACCTTGTCGGGTTTTGGAATGCCGAGTTTGTTATACTCAAAATCGTATAGCCATGAAAGGAAAGATTCCCACTCGCTTTCGGGGAGTTTTGAGCACTGATGCACCGCATTAGATGTGGTGTAGCGACCCGAAACAATAATGCCGCCGTTACTGTAATATTCGCCCCAGTCTTTTTTAAATGAAGCGAAGCGGTCTACCGCATAGAAACAGGATGCAGCAAAGGCGTTTACATCGCCCGGTTTTGTGCCGAACTGACCTGCTAAATACATTTTAACAAGGGCCGAAGAGTCGTCGGAGTAGTTGGGGAACGAAACCGAACGGCTTTCATATCCATTTTGTAAAAGGCCCTTTGGCAAAAGGTCTAACTGGGTGGATTTTCCGCTTCCGTCAAGACCTTCGATAACTATAAGTTTTCCCATGATTATTTCATACCTTTGTAAAATTCTCTAACCTCTTTAATTTTGCCGCAGGTCATTTTGCCTTCGGGGCAACCGCCCGCAACACAGGAAGGACCTGCATTTTTAAAGAGGTTGGGCGCTACTTCGAGCACAAGCGCCAACATTTGGTCGGCAACATCTTTAATTTCCCACTGGGCACGGTTGCAACAACGGTGGCGGAAGAAGTTCATTAAACTGCGCGCATTCATTGTAACAACAATTTTGGTTTCGCATGCGTTGGGGAGTAGAAAACGAGCGTCTTCGAAAGCCTTTTTCTTGGCGATTTTTTCGGCTTCTTTTTCGTCCATTCCCGAAAGGACTAACGCTTCGGTATGTTTTTTGGTTAAAAGGTTTGCAAGGTTTTTGTAGCCCTTGTCTATTAGTTCCATTTGGTTTATAAATTCGGCCTTGGCTTCGGGGATAGATTCAATTTCGGGGGGGATTACAAAGTCGAAACTGTCTTCACAAACATAGCGTTGGCTTTTTTGAGAGTATGAAGCAATTCTATGGCGTACAAGCTGATGTGAGCAAGCGCGGGAAATGCCCTCTACACCAAAGGTAAAGGAAACATGTTCTATTGGGCTTTCGTGACCAATTTCGGAAAGCATTTCTACAAAAGATGCGGTTTTTTCGGGGGTTAGACCGTCCATTATAGTTTCTATTGTTGCCGGGGAATAGCAAAGTTTAGCGGCAGCCGCTACTGTTGCTTCGGGATTTGGGGTGTGTGAAATTAATGTTACTTTAGCCACTTTAAATCTCCTTTTACACGATACAATTTACTTTATTATATCAAATCTTTCGGCATATATCAACAAAAATCATTGCTATTTTAATATATATATTTTTAGTTAAATACTATATTTTACTTGCCGTATTTGAGGTTATGATGTATAATATATCTGTTATATTATAATTGTTTTAATTGCAGGAGTTTTTTAAATGGAAATTGAAGCAAAAAAGAAGGTTTTAAGTTGTATTCAGCCCAGCGGTATGCTTACCCTTGGTAACTATTTGGGCGCACTTAAAAATTGGAAAAATATGCAAGATGAGTTCGACTGCACCTTTGCGGTAGCCGACCTTCACGCTATAACCGTTAGACAAGAACCCGCTAAACTTCGCCAACAAATTTATTCTACCTATGCACTCATGTTGGCGCTTGGCCTTAGCCCTGAAAAGTCTACCCTGTTTATTCAGTCGCACGTACCCGCACACAGCCAACTGGCATGGTTGCTTTCTTGCTATACCCAGTTTGGCGAAATGTCACGTATGACCCAGTTTAAAGACAAGTCTGCCAAGCACACCGATAATGTTAATGTTGGCCTTTTCTCCTACCCCGTGTTAATGGCAGCCGATATTTTACTTTACAAGCCCGACTTTGTACCCGTGGGCGCCGACCAAAAGCAACACCTTGAAATTGCACGAGATATTGCTGAACGTTTTAACGGAATTTACGGTGATGTGTTTACCGTGCCCGACCCTTATATCCCCAAGGTTGGCGCAAGGGTTATGTCGCTTCAAGACCCCACTAAGAAAATGTCGAAGTCAGACGAAAACCTTAATTCCTGGGTTGCAATTTTAGACACACCCGACGACATTATGAGAAAGTTTAAACGTGCCGTTACCGACAGCGAAGCTAAGGTTTGCATTGGTGAAGAAAAACTTGGCATTAACAACCTACTTGGAATTTACTCGGCAGTAACCGGCAAAACCGCCGAACAAATTACCGCCGAATTTGAAGACAAAGGCTACGGCGACTTTAAAATGGCCGTTGGCGAAGCCGTTGTTGAAGAATTACGCCCCATTCGTGAATCTTACGAAGCAATTATTAAAGACAAGGCCGCACTTGAAGCCCTTTACCGTGAAGGTGCCGACAAGGCCGGCTATGTAGCTAGAAAAACCCTTTCAAAAGCAATGAAAAAGGTTGGTTTTGTGCTATGAGTTTCCCCCTTGTAGGAAACAGCCGTATTGCGGCAACAATAGACTCTCTTATTTCTTCGGGAAGGTTGCCCCACGCCATTATTATTGAAGGCGAAAAAGGTTTAGGGAAACGCACCCTTTCTAAATATATTGCTAAGGCGGCGGTGTGCAGCGGCGAAAATAGGCCCTGTAATGTTTGCAGAAACTGTCATCTTGCAAACGCTTTAACCCACCCCGACATTGAAACCGTTTCGGTTTTACCTAAAAAGAAGAATATTTTGGTAGACCAAATTAGAGATTTGCGTTCTACCGCCTACCGCTCGGCCCACACGGCAGCACGCCGCGCCTTTATTATTGAACAGGCCGACACCATGAATGCAAGTTCACAAAACTCGCTTTTAAAAGTTTTAGAAGAACCGCCGAGTGATGTTGTATTTATTCTTTTGGCAAGTTCTGCCGACAATTTGCTAGATACTGTGGTTTCACGCTGTTTAACACTTTCGCTCACCACACCTTCTACCAAAGAAGCGGCCGACTATGTTGCCCAAACCACAAAGGTTTCGCCCGATGAAGCTGAAAACCTTTTAAGAGAAGAAAAAAACAACATTGGCAAGGTTTTAGACCGCATAAACGGCACCAAAGAAAGCCTTGGCCGTGCCCTTGCGCACGACTATTTTAAGGCGGTTGAAGAAAATGGCAAACTTTCGGCATTGCTTATTACCGTGCCGCTTGAAAAAGACCGTGCCGAAACCGAAAAGTTTACCGAAGAACTTTGCGAAATTTTACTTGCTAAAACCAAAGAGCTAAAACACTTAACCCAAACCGCACGAGAATATGCCGATATGTACAGGGCGGTTTGTGAAATTCAAGGAACCCTTATTACAAATATAAATCTTGGTTTATATTTTACCGCCCTTAGCTCTGCTTTGTTTGCGGTAAAGAATAAATCTTAAAGGAAAGAGGACTTTATGACAGAAGTTATATCTGTTAAATTTAAACCCGACGGCAGAGCATATTTCTTTGACCCTGCCGGAATTTTAGCCGATGTCGGCGACATTGTGGTTGTTGAAACCGCAAGAGGCATTGAGTGTGCCACCGTTTGCGAAGGGGTAAAAAAGGTTGACGATATTAAAATTGTTAAGCCCCTTAAAAAGGTGCTTCGCCTTGCCGATTCGGTAGACAAACGCAAAATGGAAGAAAACCGCAAAAAGGGCGAAGAAGCCTTTAAACTTTGCGAAAAGAAAATTGCCGAGCACAAGCTCGATAT
>JAEIGA010009249.1_pt1 | contig 14909 bp, 12 predicted proteins | sample 9270691 | NCBI WGS metagenome assembly JAEIGA01 (sample SAMN17057246, study PRJNA624740) | gut metagenome | biome: biome; isolation source: fecal sample | host: Bos grunniens | place: China: Xizang | collected 2019
CACCCCAACGGTATAAAAATTCCTCATCAGAAAACTTACCTTCCTTAGTTTTATAATATTTTTCATAATCACTTGATTCAATATATTTCTTAAATACTTTTCTATAATTTTTATTTTGAGAATAAACTGCTAAACCTAAAAGAAATACATTTACAGAATGAATAAAATGATCTCTTTGCCTTTCAATTAAATCTCCTGTTTTCTGCTCATAATTTTTCATTATATTAACTAAATCCAATAGAGTATTAGGCTCACTTACAATATCAGTTTTAGTATCTTTTTCTTCAGATTTATCACCAGGAATAATTTGATAAATCATGAAAAATGCCTGATAAACTTCAAATGCAGTATAATTACTTTCATGTTCTAAAAACACATCAATTACAGAAGTTAAAAGACGTTTATAGTCATGGCCATTCCTATAATCATCATATAAGTCCAAGTCTTTAAAAAAGTCATCAACATATTTTTTTAAGTTGTTTTTATCCATATTATTCACCCAAAAAATGTTGATATAATATTTATAAAATCTATTAAATAAGGTTAATGTAATAATTAAAATAAGAAAAAAAATAAAAATTGTTAATTAATTTTTAACAATTTTTAAATCAACTTTTTTACATAAATCCGGTAAAGCTTTAAATGTTAATCTATTGGCTTCCTTCTTATCATAGTCAAGAGCATTCCAATCTACCAGATTAGGATTTGTTTTTGAAATATCATCTTTGACAGAACCGTAAGTCCAACCTAAATTAACTTTAAGCCTGTACCATGCTTCATGTTCCCTTTCAGCGAAATAGTCTATTGAATCAGGATCAAATCCTTCAACCGCTTTTCCAGGAGAATCAACATCAACAACAGAATATCCCCTTTGGGACAAGATTTTAATCAAGTAATCAGCTTGTTTGTAATTGGAATATTTGATATAATCCGGCAACTCATCAAAAGAAGTAGTATCATGTAAATTATGCATTTCAATTGTTAAAAGTCTAATTTTACTTCTAACAACTTTTAAACCAATTGATTGCATTAATGATGGGATTTCTCTTACAGGTTCACGGTCAAATTCTCTGATTTCTTCAGTCAAATCATCCCATGGGACCAGATATGGAGTGACAAGATTTTCAACATCCTTTTCTTCACCATATACCCATCCGGTTCCTTCTTTTTCTTCACACCATTCATCATGTTCAAAGATTGCCAAATCTTCAACTTCTTCAGCTGAAAACTCAGTTATTGCTTCCCTTTCATCAGATTCATTTGCAAGTTCACATCCAATCATGTCCAATTTAATTGGAATTGACCTTGCTTGTCTGATATTTGCTATTTTAAGATGAGGAGTTAATTCTTCAAATGGTTTTCTTTCATCGTATTTCTTTTGGAAATCCTCATCGATTTTTTCGCCCTTATCAATTTTTTCCTGATATTGCTTTTCAATAAGTTCATTGTAGTGATTGTGAATTAAAATAGCCAGATTTTCAACATTTCTTAAAAGAATGTCCGGAGCTTGAGAACTGTCCTGCACCCCTTCGTTTAATGTGAAATATTGTTTTACATCAGTGATTATTCTTAAACCAAACCGGAATGCACTTCTAATAGATAAGACATTATTGAGCAATTTTTCCTTATCTTCAGAAAATCCTAAACCCATGGATCCGCTTTTAACAATATAATGCACATCAAGGGACTCATCATCGATTTTTAAAAGCAATTCATTGACACGGCCTTTTTGCTTGTCTTTTATTCCAAATGGCTGTCTGTTCCATTCCTGAAGCTCGTCACATAAAATTAAAAGAAAAGCTAACGGGGATTGGGATGGATGAAGATCCTTTAAATTAAATTGCTTTTGCAATACGTTTCTGTAATAATTATGTAATAAAATAGCTGATGCACTATCTACAATAGGATAGAAGAAAAAGTCATGATTTTTAGAATATTTTTGTATTAAATAACCATAGGAGTTTAAAACCAAAATACATGAGAAAAATCCATGATCAATAAAGCCCATTTCACCCATATCGATTACAAAATTATCAAGGTGCCTTGCAACTGCATTTACATCCACATTTTCAAAATCAGTGGAAATTTTATGGGCCATAATATCCGTCGGTTTGAATAGATTCAAGAACTTGGATTCAGGATAGGTTTTAGTGAATTCATCGGCAAAATCAGGATCCATCTTTACAATGGTATTGAATTCATTAAAGTCCTTAAAATCTATTGCAGTATCGGCACCATAAGTGGAAGAAATTGATTTTACACCATCATTGATGAATTTCTTAAGTTGTTTTCCAATAATTTCAACAGGGTATCCGATATCGTGGAACAATGCTGCTACTCCCCAACGATATAAAAATTCCTCATCGGAAAATTCTTTGTTCTTTAATCTGTAATATTTTTTATAAGGACTTTTAAGAACATAACCCTTAAAGTATTCGCGGTAGTTATTGTTTTGTGCATAAATTGCAATACCTAAAAGAAAAACATTTACTGAATGAATGAAATGGTCTCTTTGTTTTTCAATTAAATCGCCGGTGTTTTCTTCATATTTTTTCATTGTCTTTACCAAATCAAGAAGAGTATTCGGTTCTTTAACAATGTTTACCACCTTTTCATCATCCCCTGATTTATCTTCAGATGTGATTTGATAAATCATGAAAAATGTTCTATAAATCTCATATGCATTATATGAATTTTCATTGTCTAAAAATACATCAATGCCTGCCTTCAATAAATCCTTGTAGTAATGACCATTTTTATAGTCATCATACAATACCAAATTGTCGAAAAATTTATCGATATACATTCTTAAGTTGTTTTCATCCATTTTTTCCACCTTATTAATTTATATTATTCATGAAATTAAATAAATTTTATTATAAAAAATTTTTAAATAATTTTCATATCCAAACAATATGTTAAAATTCTCAATTTTTGAATATGCCTTTTCAATTTGTTTTTCATTAAACTTGGAAGTATCTATATCATATCTGATTGAATCCAAATCAATGTATTCGTCCCAACGGTAAATGATAGGTTTTTTAAATATCTTATCAAAAGCAATCAAATATAATTCCAAAGAAACATCCCCATATTCCCTCACTTTATTTAAATCATTTTCAATATGTTCATAAATCCAATCTGCCAAATGATTTACAATAAAAAAAGGAATGACATCCCATTTACAGGTTTCAGCGATTTGACTAATCAATTTTGAATCATCATCTTTGAAATACTCATCAAAAAGCCAGAATAATCTTTTCAATTCATCGAACATTAACTCCAAAAGGTCATCTGACATGTCCAAAGCTTCGACATCCTCATCAAATGGACCATTATATAATAAGTCACAGTAAAAAAGCTTAATGAATGGAGTCAGTTTACTATCCTGACTGAAAAGATTGAAAAATAAGTTATAAATTAGAATCCAGTCATCATTTGAAAATTTACATTCTTCAAATATTTTAAAATCATGAGTGGAGAATTCAAAATCCAATTTGAAATTACATTTATCGCCGAAATCCTTAAATTCTTTAAATATTAATTTAGAATAATCCTTGGATGAGTCAAAATCATTGATAAATTCATCAAAAATATAGAATAATGAACTGAATAGTTCATTTTTTAATTCTAAATATTCATTTATCTCCATATTAAACACCTAAAGGATAAATTCTAACTGTCTTTGCACATCCTTCATTGAATTTATTTCCTTTGACAAATCAATGTCTAGATATGTTTTTACTTTGGTTCTAAAGCTTGATGATAAAATCATCTGCCTTCCATAGACCTTATATGATTCAACGGGAGTATGGCCAATGACCATATATTTTGAACCGATAACTTCCAAAAAGTTTACTATGTCATTTTTAGTATAATCTGTGGATTTATAATATCTGTTCCATAAGAAATCTTCCAATATTGGACTTGAATAGCCATCCTCAAGCATTTTATCAAAAGCTTCAATAATACGTACCTTATCAGATGGTCCGGAATGTGCTAAAAATAATCCATTGGCGGTTTTTACAAAGTAAGGCATTGATTTAAAGAATTTAATGTAATTTGTAAGTGATGGTTCAATAAATCCTTTCTTATGAGAAACCAAAATGTCAAATTGTCTGGTTAATTCCTCATTGCCTTTATATATCTCCTTATTTACGATATGAGCCCATTCATGATTTCCTAAAAGGACATGGAAATTCGGACACTTGGATTTCTCAATAGCATCATCTAAAATCTCAATAGATCCGTCTTCTTTTTCACTCGAGTGGATTAAATCGCCTAAAAATACAATATGAAAATCCCTGTCTGATTCATCCCACAGATTAACGTATCTTTGATAATCATCGAAATTACCATGAATATCACTTACGACGATTAAACGACCATAATCCGGTAATTCAATTAATTTATCATTAAACATACCATCATTCATCCATTATTTTATTTAAAATACCTATTACTTGTTTTAATTCATCAAGTGAGTCAAAATCTAAAAAATCACATGATTCATATTTATTCAATACAATAGTTGATTTTTTTATATTTTCATCCATGTTATTTCAACTCTTAATATTATTTTTCTTCTAATGCATATTTAAATAAATGAAAGTTTTTTATTTAATTCGCTCGTCAAGTTCATATAATCTATTTACAATTTTAAATAATAAATCATAATCATTATCTTCAATTGCCCCTATTGCTTTTTCGCTCAAAACATCAATGGAAACACTATAAATTCCTTCATAAATCAAATTAAAGAAACATGCCTTAATTACATCATTTCTATTTAAAAGTACATATTTTTCAATTAGTTCAGTACGAATACTTCTTAAAGCAGAAATATCCCTATTTTCAATTATTTTTTCATCAATATCGGAAACTTCAAAGAGATTCATTTCTTTTACAAAGTTCATTTTGTTTTCAACATTTTCCAATAAATAATTGAACTCAATATTTTCAATGCTTTCCTTTAAAATCCTTTGAATATAATCAAGATACAATTCAATTTGATTTATTGGTTCAATATCATTTTGGGCAATGTCAAACAATCTTTCAAGGTATTTTAAAACACCTTCATCTTCGAAATCATTTAAAGTATCAATTTCTTTTAATAAATCAAAATATTTTTTAGATAGTTTCTTATAACTTTCATGCTTTAAATCATAATCAAAATTATTGTTTAAAAATGGAATATACATTTTTCCACAAATTATTTGATTAGGTGATTTTTCATTGATTTTTACTACATCATTACCATCATAAACATTAATAACATAATCTTTTTCACTTAATGAAATGTTGAATGATCCGTCAATATCAAGGAGTTCTTTGGATAGAATTTCACCTGTCTTTGGGCTTATGAATTCAATGGAATAACCTAAAAATGAAAATTTATCATCCAAAGCAAATATCCTTCCTGAAATAGAATCTTCACCATTAGAAATGACCAATGAAAATTCATCCGGAGCTTTTTCTGGAGGGGATTTTTTCAAACTTCCTGCATAAATGGCAGCTCCTTTTGCAACAACTGTTAATGGGTCAATGCTATATTCCAAAGGAATATCGAATTCATCATTTATTAAATCCCGAACAATCGGACTTAAGCAAGACCCTCCAACCAAAATGATTTTATCGATATCCTCGTCTGAAAAATTATTTTCATTTAATAGATTTCTGCATAAATCTGAAGTGATTTTAATGTAAGGCTTGATGATTTCCTTAAAGTCATCTCTGGTTAAACTACATATAAAATCATAATTATCAAAAAGATTATTGATGGATATATCTGACTTATTTAAAACGGATAATTCTTTTTTAGCCATCTCTGAAGCATACTTGAGCTTTGAAAATACCTGTGAATATTTTGAATTTGAACGATTGAAATCATTTAATGACAAATCCCGAATAATTTTAGGCGCAAAAAGTTCATCTATGATTTTCCAGTCAAAAACATTGCCTCCCAAATTATCCAATCCCTCAGTTGCAAGTTTTTCTATTTCTTCTCCATTATCCTTAATAATTGAAACGTTGAATGTGCCCCCACCCAAATCATAAATCATCCAATTACCTTTATCTTTATGTTTTGCTTTCAAATCATAAGCCATTGCAACAGCTATCGGTTCTAAAATAAGATTATGAGATTTAAAACCTGCAAGTTCAGCTGCATCATTAATGGCTTTAGTTTTAATTGGATTTGAATTGGCAGGACAGCATATGACAGCATCCTCCATATTGACACCGCACTGCTTAAAAATAGATGTTCGCAAGTTTTTTAAGACTTCAGCAGATAATTCTTCAGGCATTAAAACCCTTGATGAATTTTGAAATTTAAATGGAATCGAAAAACCCATATTATTTTTAAACTCAGAAATTGCATCTTGAGAGTTATTTATGATTGCATCCTTTGCACTTTGACCAACATGAATGTGATTATTTCCATCAATGAATACTGCAGACGGAGTAAAATCATCCCCAGTATCATAATTTTTAATAATTATTGGTTTTCCATCATTATAATAAGATAAAACAGAGTCTGTCGTTCCCAAATCAATTGCATAGTCAACACTATCATATGTAACTTTATTTACAGTATTGATATGCAAATTAATATTCTGCTTCCACATGGATAATTTGTAGGAATATTGGGACTTTATCTTTGAATCACAAACCACTGCAAATTCCATTAGCTTAGAAGCATCATCCAAATTATTTAAACCAGCTAAACGAATGGATTCTTTTAAAATTTCTTCGATTGAAAATGTTTTTAAAGTAGCAATTACATTAGAATACATTTTATGAACCATTTCATTAGAATCCATCAGGTTTTCAAGTTCTATGACTGATTTTATCAAATTAGAATTTCTATTCAAATCCATAAAAATTTTCCACAAATCAATGAAATGTGAATATTTTCCTTTAATGTTAGGGTTATAAGCCAGAGCCTCTTTTAAAAGATTTATAGAGAGTTTATAGTTGTCACCACGCAAATTAATGGAAAATGCCTTTGATATTAATTTAACATCAGGACGTCTTGATTTCCACATTCTTAAAGTTTCACCATAATATTGCCTAATGTCATAATCCATAAGGATTTCATTCTCCAATATCTCAATAGCCTGATTTAACATATTTTCCTGTTTTGCAAGCTCAAAAGCATCCCTTATACGATCGTTAATAATATACTGGGAAAACTCATCCACATAATCATTTTTAACTATTTTAATTTCTTTAGATGAATATTCATCGATTACTAAATCAATATCCGCCAAAAGTTCAGCCGCGTTAGCATACCTATTTTGCGGATTCATGTCCAAACATTTGGCAACGATTTCATCCAATCTTTTAGAAATCTTTTCATTGAACTCGCTTGGAGCTTTTAGTGGACTCAACCACGGTTTGGCTTCAATCATTTCATTTAAACTAAACTCATCAATAGCATATGGAAAGTTATTAGTCAATAATTGATAAAAAATAACACCAACAGCATAAATATCTGTTTTTGTGGATGCGACCTTTTTAAAACACTCCGGAGCCATATATGGTCTTGTCCCAACAACATCAACATCAGAGATGTTTGTTGTTACGCTTTTAGCAAAGCCAAAATCAGAAATCTTAATTACAATTTCACCGCAAGCATTATAGCTGAGCAGGATATTGTTTAATTTTAAATCCCTGTGAATAATCGGAGGATTTGAAGAATGTAAAACGTTTAATCCTTCCAGAATCTGTTTCATCAAATCCAATACACGATATACAGACATTGAAATATTGGAATATATAAAAGAATTCAGATATTGTTCCAAATCTCCACCAGGAACATATTCCATTACAAAAAAAGCCTTATTTTTATTATCTGTAGCAGAAATTACTCCAGCATCATATATACTTATAATATTTTCATGCCTTAACTGAGTTGCAAGTATTACTTCTTGAAAAATCGTTTTGTTGTCTGAAGTGGAACTTAATGGCTGTTTGATAATCTTCATTGCACGAAGGTCATCTAAAAAATTGTGCTTTACAAGATATACCTCTGCAAAAGATCCTTCTCCCAAGAACTTTTTTACTTCATATTGACCATTGAAAAATTCTTCAACCATCAGTTTAGATTTATTGAAGTCCACTTAAACCACCGAATTAGATATGACAATATCTAATTAGAATGAACAATAAATAACTGCTCCGCCATTACCTCTAGATAATTTTATAAATGAATTAGGTTTTAATTTAGTCACTACACCATTTGGAACTTTTCTATCTCCAATGAATGTTCCATTTAAACTGGCCTCATCCAAAATACACCAGGATTCATCTTTATAAAATATTTTTAAGTGTGGTTTGCCCACATTGGAAACGCTTTTATAGCTATTGTCTAAAAGAATCGTAAAAGCTGCCAAATCACTTTCATTATAGTTATCTTTTCTTCCAATCAATACAGTTTCATTTTGATTAATTTTAAATGTTTTTCCTTTATCTGCACCATTGAATATTGTTAAAACACAATGTTCTCCATCATGGAAACGTTTATTGATATTATATAAATCAAAGAATGATAAAAGTTCATGTGACAAAAAGTTTATTTCCAAAAATAAATCTTCAAAAGCATCTTCCTTTAAGATATATGCCTTAACTCCCCTTTTACCAACTTTATTTGGCACTTCTCTTTTAACTGTGATTTCCTCTATTAAATCAGCTTCCATTAGCTGCTTTATATGTTGACCCAACATCTGTGGAGTGATATTAATATCATAGTTATTTAAAAGAATTGAATTGATTTCACGGGAATAATATGGATCTTTTTTAAAATTATTGTTATCGTCCACATACAGATTATGAAAATCCCTTAAAATTTCCAATATTGAAAATCTAACTTTATTGTTAACTGCAGATAGTTTAGCAGATATTACAATATCATCCTCTAAATCCAAAATTTCAGTCCTGACAGGTTCCGAATTCTCCATAATAAAAACTCCTTTGGTTAGATAAAATTAATTTAAACCATGATTTTTTCTATATAATATAAGATATTTAAACAAAAATATTTAATAATTTCTAATTCATTAAAGTGAACTACTCAATACATCATGATAATCTGCCAAATCCTTTTCGCGCAGACCTAAATTTTGCATTAACTCTACTACTAATGTGTCAAGCAAAACCAATGCACATGTTTCAAATGCAGTTCCCATTAGAATTAATTCCAATGGTTTTTCTTCACCTTCTATAGGAATAGTTTCTTGAGGCAGTGAATCTATGATGATTTTTGATTCTGAAATCTTTGCCAAATCACATTCTTCACTACCACAAACACTTAAAAATTTCACATTATTCATTTTAGAATCTTCAACAATCCGAGTTATTGAATTGGAATTGCCTGATTTTGAAATAATGATTATTATATCACCATCACATACGGGAGGTGCAATAGATTCACCAAATACATAAACATAGAATCCCAAATGCATCAGTCTCATAGCAAATGATTTTGCTACAAAACCAGACCTTCCAGCACCCACTAAAAAAATCGTGGTTTTTCTATCCTTTGAAATTCTTTTGTTGGATGCTGTAAGAATAATTTCCCTAAATTCATTGATAGCGTCCTTTTGATTTTCTATAATCAAATTACATCTATTAATATTTTTTTGGATTTCTCCTAAAGATAAATCCATATACTTTAAATCAGACATTTAATCAAACCTGTTATTTATGCTTTGAAATTATAAATCGGTTTTATAACATCAATAATGTCAACTGTATCTGAAATGTTATCTACAATTGAATTAATTGGTTTATAAGCCATTGGAGATTCATCAAGAGTACTTTTACTCACAGATGTTGAATATATTCCATTCATTTTTTGTTTATATTCATCCAGAGATAATATTTCTTTCGCTTTTGAACGTTTATATAAACGACCTGCACCATGGGGAGCAGAATAATTCCAATCGGAATTACCTTTACCTTTACAAATTAAAGATCCATCACGCATATTGATTGGAATAATGAGTGTTTCATTTTTTTTAGCTGAAACTGCACCTTTACGTAAAATCATATTATCCAAATCAATGTAATTATGAATGGTTGTGAAACTTTTAATAGAATCTATTCCATAATTGCTTAAAATTGTATCAACAATTGCTTTTCTGTTTAATGCAGCAAAATCCTGCATTATTTGCATGTCATGAAGATAATCTTCAAATAACCTGCCTTCACAGAAGATTAAATCCTTATTGCTGGCCATATTATGGAATCTTTTAAATTCCTTTAGAGCTTGGTTTTGATAATATTCACAGACATCCGCCCCGATTCTACGACTTCCGGAGTGAACTACCAGTATTAATTCACCATTTGATGTTTTATTAAGTTCTATGAAATGATTACCTCCACCAAGAGTACCCAAATAAAAATTACCTTCACTTCCTGCTTCAAGCTTAAAATAACATTTAAGACGGGTTAAATCAAAATTTTTCATGAAATGATGCGGAGTTTCATGTTTTTTATATCCTGAAGGCACTTTCTGACGAATAATACTATCAAAGCGTTCAAAATCGATTTCATCGCCATCCAGGTATACAACTTCCATACCGCAGCCAATATCAGACCCGACAAGATTAGGAACAACCTTATCTCCAATTGTCATTGTAGTTCCAATAGTACAGCCAGCTCCAGGATGAATATCTGGCATCATACGGATTTTTTGGCCGCTAGCTATTGGCTGATTTAGAAACTGAATGACTTGAGAAATGCTTTCGTTATCAACATCATCAGTGAAGACTTTAGCACTTGCGTATTTTCCCTGTAATTCAAACATATTATCACCCCACATATTTGGTTATTTAATTATTTGAGTGATTTTCTATATAAATCGTATAAAGTAATTGCTTTAATCAAAATTACAATTAAAAATATTCAAGTTTTTCGTATTTTCACTTTCTATGTGATTTCCATCGCTTGCAATATTGTTTTTGAATTCACAACTCTTTACATTTAAAATTCTTTCATTATAAATGGCTCCACCCTTAAATGATGCGTTTTTGTCGAATAATGAACCGTAAATTAGCAATCTTGATTTATTATAGATTGCTCCCCCTTCAAACTCGGAAGAATTCGATTCGAAAAAAGATCCATCCAAATTTAAAATCGAATCTGAATCAATGTAAATGGCTCCTCCATAATCTGATTTGTTTTCGATGAATCTGGAATCTTTTATGTGCAATTTGGAATTGGTGTAGATGGCACCGCCATAATCATCCGAAGAGTTATCAAGAAAATCGCAGCTTTCAATCGTCAAAATGCCGTTGTTAATTATGGCTCCACCAAAGTATGTGGAGCATCCATTTTTAAATCTGAAGTTTTTTAAAGTGACATTTGAAGCATTGACATTCAGTAATGGTGTTTTTTTGTTTCCATCAATAGTGTGGCCTTTTCCATCGATTATTAGATTATCATCATTAATTTCGATTCCTGCTTTGTAATCTTCCTCTTCAAAATCTTCCAAAAGGACATTCTCAGTTAAATTAATCTCTTCTGCCCCACTGTTGATTAATTGCTCAAATTCCTTGAAATTCATGTTACTACAACCCAAACATTTAAATCATGAATTAATTTCTAACCACTTGTCTATCAGATTATCATCCAACAATTCCATTCTAACTTCCACAATCAAATCCACCAATTCCTTGTAGTCATCATCACTTTCTCTTCCTGACGGGAAATGTGACCAGGATACCAGATTTTCCTCGATTTCACAGATAAAATCGTTTGCAAAATCCACTGTGCTTTCATAAATCACCCTGTCGCCAACTGTTACATTAGAAGTGAATCTGAATGTATAAAACCAGCCTTCAGCATTGAATTCAACATTCTGCTCCTCGCCGGTTTTGAAATATTCCATCAACGCCTCCAAAATATTATATGGAAAATCATCTATATATGAAATTCTGTTCATGAAGTTTGAAAGTTCCCAATCAGCCCATCCTGTACCTCTATCATATAACATATTATCACCTTAAATATTATTTGCCCTGCCTACTGCATTCATGAGAGTCAAAAGCTTTGGATACGAATTTTTATCTCCAGGAGTAAGTTCATTAGCTTTTTTAACCCTGTCATCCAATTCATCATCCGCCATGTTCTTGATGTTTAAAACTACATATGCACAATGCATGTTTGCATCTTCGGGGTAATTATCTTCCCATAAATTAACAAGAATTTTCAATGCTGTTAAGTTTTCAGCATGATTATTTTCAACAGTTGATTCAAAAAGATTTAAAAACTCATTTGAAAAATTATTTAACGGCTTATCTGATTTGTATTTATTGTTAAACATTTCAGAAAATCCAATATCCTCATCAACCCTTTTTTCCATTAGATTAATGGCCGTACTGTTAAACCAACCAAATAATGATGAATTGACCGGTTCATCCCACATTACTTGAAGATATAATTCAAATGTTTTTGTAAATTCAATATTTTCATTTAAAGAACCAAAAATGACCATGGCTAGCCCAGAATTAGCATCATCTGGATAATATTGTCTCCATTCGGACATTATTTCATATGATTTTTCGAAACATTGATTTTCAAAAGATTCTTTAAACTCTTGAGCAAAATCTTTATTCCCAATTTTTTCTTTTAATTCTTTTAATTTTTTCCCTGCCTTAACTCTGACTAAACAATTTCTATCATGTTTAACAATTCTTTTTAAAAGTACAATATTTTTAAAGTTTGGATTTTCAATTGCATAAGCTCTTTCCACATAATCATTACTATTTAATGCATATTTTTCTAAAATTCCATTATCTTTTAAATTGGGATTTAGTAAAACCGCCCTTTTCGCATAAAAATGCGTGGATGAGTTATTTAACAAACTCATTAAGAGATTTACATCTTCAATATAACTTATTGCAACAAATTGATCATGCTCATCAAATTCCCCATTAATTTTATTGAAAATAGACTCATCACCCATGTTTTCTAAATCTTTTCTAATGGTAAATTGGTTAATAAAATCCTCATCATACCAATCTGGAAATTTTTCAAGTTTATTGCAATTAATAAATAAATTATCCCCTTTTTTAAGATTATTAAATCTCCAATTTAAGCAGCTCACATCATTAAGGCTATAACAGTCCCTGAACATATCAAAAATGTTTTCAACATTAGACATGTCCCAATCAGATAAAAAAGAAACATCTTCTAAAGAGATGCAGGACTCAAACATGGATTCCATGTTCCTTGCAGAATCCAAATCCCAATTTTCCAGCCCTTCCAAAGTTTTCAAGTTGCAACAATTAATAAACATTCCCCAAAAGTTTTCTATGTTAGAAGTATCCCAATCTTCAAGATAAACGTATTCCAATGAACAACAACTCTTAAACATATTTTTCATAGATTTTTTTCTAGATATATCACAATTTATAGCATAAAATGCAATTAATGACTCCAAATGCGAAAAGTTCATATCAAAATCATCATTAAACAAAGTGGAAAGCCCTTCCAATTTGGAAGAACCAGTATAACCCTGCACGACTATGACTTTTACATTATTACAACGCCCACATCGAGTAAATGTTTTTTGTCCGGAAAAATCTTCACTTATATATAAAACATCATTAAAATCGTCAACATCATCCCAACTGGTCAAATTGGTTCCATCATTTAGAACGATTAACAATTCATGTTCTCCCAAATCAAAGACACTTTCTGTTGTTTCATTCATTTGTTCAAATTCCTTTAAATAATCCTCATTCATATTATCACATTCCCAATAATGTAAAGATAATCTTGATTAAATAATTATATATTTAATTTATTTAACTACCCTAAAGTAATTACTTTGCCCGATTTAAATATGCCCAATAAAAATTATAAAACATGAAAAGATTAACAGACAGTTTCAGCCATGCCCTTGAAGGCATCATCAACACTATAAGAGTTGAAAGAAACCTAAAAATCCATTTTATGACCATGGTTTGTGTAATTATTGTTGGATTAATTGTCAAATTATCCGTATATGAATGGATTGTCTGCACTGTTTTGTTTGGCCTTGTAATTAGTGCCGAGATGTTTAATACTGCTTTTGAAAAAACTCTGGATTACGTCAATGAGGACTATGATGAAAAAATCAGATTCATCAAGGATGCATCGGCAGGAGCTGTTTTAGTCCTAGCCATAACATCCGCAGTTATTGGATTAATTATTTTTCTTCCAAAATTACTTTAAAATCACTTCACCATCACCATTTAGAATAATTTTATCAAAACCCTTCTTTTCATTAGTTAGAATGATAAATAGGGCATTATTTATAATATATTGAATGTTATTGAATATTGATTTTTCAATGGATATTATGGCATCTAGTCCATCATTAAATATGGCTGAAGATCCGTTGAATGATGAATTATCTTTAAAAGTGATAATATTTAAATTTAAATTACCTTTATTGCAAATAGCCCCACCATCTCCTGCAGAATCATTATTTAAAAATTCACATTTTAATAAATTTAGTGAAGAATTTTTATTACCATCATAAAGAGACCCTGAAAAAATTGCGCCACCTTGACCACCATGTCTAAATATGTGATTTGAATCAAATTTAGAATTTTTAATGTATCCAGAACTACTTTTAGTCATGTATAATGCTCCTCCTTTAATAAAAGCAGAATTATTTTTGAAAATACAATCATTCATTTCTTCCAACATTCCTCCATTAAATATCGCACCGGCATGATTTTTTGCTTCATTGTTTTTAAATACACAATAATTAACAGTCAATAAACCTAAATAATTGTCAATAGCTCCACCAATATTTTCTGAACTATTGCTATCGAAAGTAGATGATTTGATGTTTAAAAAACCATACCAATTATATATTGTTCCGCCATTTTCACGAGCATTGTTTTCTTTAA
>JAEIGA010009250.1_pt1 | contig 14909 bp, 17 predicted proteins | sample 9270691 | NCBI WGS metagenome assembly JAEIGA01 (sample SAMN17057246, study PRJNA624740) | gut metagenome | biome: biome; isolation source: fecal sample | host: Bos grunniens | place: China: Xizang | collected 2019
AATTGATTATTGCACAGCGTACAATTATACTGAATCTGTTAGGAGGTACATATATGGAAACAGATATTCATTCTATAATTGAATTGCTTCATACGGATCCGGCAGGAATCTCTCAGAAGTTTGGTATTCCGCTCAGGACAGTTTATTCATGGTGTAATGGAGAGCGAACACCTGCTGATTATGTGATCGCTATGATGCTTAATATCATCCTGCTGGAAAGGAGAATTAAGAATGGCAACGAAGAAGAAAGATTGGTACATGGAATGGCTGGAGATCTCAAAGAAATCAAGAAGGCTGGCCAAGAGAGCTAATCAGCGTTTAGTCCGTCTTGAGCGTTATGCGAAAAGGCCCGGATTCTCTAAGGTCCTTTCATACGCATATCAGGGTGCTCAGCAGTATATAAGCTCTAATCTGGGAGGTACCCGATATAAAGAGCATGTTAAGCTCTATGATATCTCAGATGGAAGTAAGCAGTTATCCGGATCTGAATTATATAAGGCTAATGTCATGATCCAGCGACAGAGGATCAAGGCCATGGAAGAATTCTTATCATCAGATTCATCTACTATGGGAAGATCCAGAGCAGGAGCTGAAACAAAAGGAATAGCTGCTATCTATGATAAGAGAACGCAAACGATCAATGATAGATATCTAAGCAAATATGGCATGAAGATGTCAGAGAACGATCTTAAGCGATTCTTTGAATCCAAGAAACAGGCCAAGCTTGAAAAGATCGTAAGCAGCGGATTAATGTTTGTTGTCGCTTCAGTTATCAAGAAGCAGAATCTTCAGAGTAATAAGAGAGATCTTGAGAGGTTTATGAAATCTCATATAGATCTGAAACAGTTGGAAGCTGCAGGATTAACCAAAGATGATATCAAGGCCAGAACAGGAGAATCCTATAAGGAATATCTTGATAGGCTTCAGGAGTTTGTTGATTATACCGGAGATGAGGCTTTGGATGCTATGATAACCAAAGCATTAAAGGAAGGCATCAACGCTAAGAACATATTTATCTGATATTAATTAGGAAGTAATACTGATGAACGAGAAGCTGTATAAGGCAGCTGCTGTACGCAGCGGCTACCTGAGCAAATATCACAGATACAAGATGCTGTATTGGGATAAGTTTGATTATACGATCTTATCCCGGAATTGCATGTACTATAAAAAGAAGGGCAAATTTCAGAAGGGATCCTGGAATGACATTATTATCTCAGCGGATACGGAAACTTCCAAAGGTCATGAGATATCTGATGATCCGCAGGTTAATCATGTTGTAGCCTGGACTATTTCCATCCGGATGTTTCATATAAATATCTGTACCATTTATGGGACTAAACCATCTGAGATGATGGAAGCCATGAAAGAGATCCGGAAGGCTCTTAAAGGTGATGATATCTATATCTATTTTCATAATCTCGCTTATGATTATGTTTTCTTAAGGCTGTTCCTCTTCCGTGAATTCGGAACACCTGTAAAAGAGCTCAATACAAAACCTCATTATCCAATTATGATCTGCTTTGAGAACGGCATCATCCTGAAGGATTCGCTTATCCTGGCAGGATGCAAGCTTGAAAAATGGGCAAATGATCTGAATGTTCATCATAAGAAGGCTGTAGGCTCCTGGGATTATGACATTGTAAGAGATCAGGGTGAAACATTCTCCAGGGCTGAACTCCGGTATATTGAGAATGATACTCTGGCCCTGGTTGAATGCCTGGATGCTCTCTGCATCTCATTAGGAAAGAATATACATACTATTCCTTATACGGCAACAGGAATACCCAGAGAGGAAGTTAGAGAGCGTGCAAAGAATAATCATGGCCATAGGGATTTCAAGAGGAAGGCTCTTTCATTTGAGCAGCAGCAGAAGTTTGAGAAGCTTTATCATGGCGGTTATTCACACGGAAACAGATTCTATATAGGTGATATCCTGGATGATGATATAACCAAGTGTAAAGACTTTGCGAGCAGTTATCCTTTTTGCCTCTGTGCTTTTCGATATCCGTCTTCCGCTTTTGTTGAATTGGGAAGAGATGTAAAGCCTGATTATATCTTAAGGAACAGTAAGGATTATGCTTTCATCTTCAAGATCAGTTTCATTAACATTAAGCTGAAGGATAAACATTTTCCTATGCCTGCTCTTCAGGCCTCTAAATGCATATCCAGTATTAACATGGAAACAGACAATGGCAGGATCCTGCAGGCAGGTTACTGCTCTTTATATATTTGTGAGATCGATCTTCAGGTATTGAGAGATCAATATGAATGGTCAGAAACAGGTACGATCTGTACTGAAGTAGAGATGGCAACAAAGGATTATCTTCCCAGATGGTTTACAGATTATGTATATGAACTTTATTCCGAGAAGTGCAGAAGGAAGCCTTTAGCCAAACAAGATCCTGTAGGTTATGCTCTGGCCAAGTCCAGGGTAAATTCCGTCTATGGCCTTACTGTACAAAAGCCAGTAAGAGAAAATTTCATAGAAGTAAAAGAGCCCGGATTATATAAGATCAACAGGGAAGGCGATCAGGAGTATTTTTTCTCCGGAGAATACCGGATTGATTATGATACGGATCTGAGAGAGGAATATGATAAATTCCTTAAGAATCCTAATAGTGTTCTTAATTATCAGATAGGCTCCTATTGTACTGCTTATGCCTTCAGGAATCTGTTTATGCTGGGTGAGTGTGTTAATAAGAAATATACCAAAGACGGGAAGCTCGCTTATCCTCCGCATTGGTATTACTCAGATACGGATTCAGCATATTCTGATGATTGGAATGAAGAAAAGGTAAAAGCCTATAATCAGGCATGTAAAGATGCTCTTATTAAAAACGGATATGGGCCTGTTATCGTAAACGGAAAAGAATATTGGTTAGGCGTGGCTGAATCCGATTCAGAATATTCCGAGTATGTTGTATTAGGATCCAAGAGATATGCAGGCAGATCTACGGAAGATAATCAGCTGCATATAACTGTTGCAGGTGTACCCAAAAAGGGTGCAGCCTGCTTAGAAGATGATCTTACTAAGTTTCAAAAGAATTTCATATTTGACGGAAACATTACAGGAAAGTTATCACATTTTTACATTTTTTCGGATAAGGGCATCTATACAGATGAATGGGGTAATGAGATCGGAGATTCAATAGATCTCATGCCATGCAATTATCTCCTGGATGCCGTTAATAAGGAAGAATATCTCCAGACAGATGATTACTGTATGGAATATTACGGAGAAGAAAACTTCAATATTTATGATCTATGAGGAGGTAAGTATGGATCACATGAAAAAAGCAACGATTCAAAAGTTGGAAGTGCTGAAAGAAGTTGTGAAAGAATCAGAACAATTTACAGGCCGTTTAGAAACTGATTATCTTCAGGCTTTGGATGAGGCAATTAAACTTGTAAAGAAAACAAAGAAAAGACAATTATATGCAGAAAAATGCAGCTGTTATGAAAATTATCCTAATATGAATTACAAGAAAAAGAACGGAGTACATAAATGCATTGATGCTTATGTAAACATTGATAATCATGACGGCTATAAGCATAAGACACATTGTATAAGAAAGGATTGTATCTATGGTTTTAATAAAGAGCCCGATAGAAAACTTTAATGATGGTTACTATCACTTTGCTAAGGATCTGGAAGAATATCCGGAAGCAGGCTGTTATGCTGTATGGTCAAGAAGAGGCCCCGGAAAGACATACAGTTTCTTGCGGTATTGCGTAGATCATGATCTGTTCTTTATCTATATGAAAAGAACTAATGATGATGTAGAGCTCCTATGTACCGGAGCTGATAATCCGGATCTCAAAGTAGATGCGGATCCTTTTGTTCCTCTTAACAGGGATTTCGGATGGAACATTAAGCCAAAGCTTATCCAGAAGGGAATCGGAGCCTTCTATGATACGGATGATGAAGGAAAGCCTATAGGAGCTCCATTAGGTGAGATAGTTTCCATGAGTAAGATCAAGGCCGTAAAAGGTATGGATATGAGCAGAGCATCTTTTATATGCTTTGATGAGTTTATCCCTCAGAGCACAGAGATAGTAAGAAGAAAAGAGGGAGAGGCTTTCGCTGATTTCGTTATGACAGTTATCAGAGATAAGGTTAAAAGAGGCCAGAGGCTGCAGCTCGTATTATTTGCCAATGCGGAAGAGATCTCTACACCTCTTACCAATGCTTTTGAGTTGGTTGATGATATGGCAGAGCTCGCCTGGAGCGGAAAATCTCATTACTATAACCGTGACAGGAGGATCCTGCTGCATCATATTACCCAGAAGGAAATACCGCTTACAAAAGATGAACTTAATTCTGATATGTTCGTAATGATGAAGGGTACAGCCTGGGCTCAGAAGGCCTTCTTTGGAGATTTTGCCAATAATGATTTCTCCAATGTAAAGGATATGAGCATCAAGAACATGGTATGCCTCCATAGAGTACATTATAAGAATAAAGATTATTACATATATATGAGGCCTTCCGATAATATGCACTACATGACATTCTCTAAAGGTCCTTATCAGTTTGAATGGGATCTGAACAAAGAGAATCATCAGAAGCTCTTCTGGATCGAACACGGCCAGGAGCTGAGAGTTGATTGTATTGAAGGTAATATGAAATTTCAGAAATATTCCATGTATGACATTATCATGAACTATAAGCAGTTTTTTAAAGTTTAGTATTGCACAATGAGCAAAACAATGTTACTTTATAGGTACCATATCAAAGGAGGTTATAAGTATATGGCACGATTCGTAGCAGGGCAGACGCCCAATATCTCAGTTACCAAATGGCATGATCTCCAGGAACAGAAGATGTTCTATGATCTTTACATCAATGGCAAGGTTGAAGGCAGGTATAACCTTGAGAACCTTAACAAGAGGATCTTAGAGATCATCCATGATGTTTAAGAATGATACATGTTCCGGAGGTGAGCCGTTATGCGTTACCTGCAGGCATTGTTCTCACTTCTGGATCTCGGAAGGTACAACTTATTCATTATGTAACAAAACAGGCAAAGCTTATGTAAATGTAGGAGTGTGCAAAGATTATGAAGATTCTCACAAATGATCAGTACAATTTTCTGCTTCAGCAGATCAGAGATCTTAAGAGGCAGAACACGGAACTTAAATCAAAAGCTCTCAGAGAGTATCAAAGAGGATTCTCGGAAGGTCATACATCCATGTATGAATTCGCAAAGAATCTCCAATTCCCTAACTCAGATCTTAAGGCTCAGCAGCCTTTAGATATACATTTTTATTAAGGAGGATCCCGATATGTTTGGATCAGCAAAGGAAGTAAAGCAGGAAGAAGCAAAGAGATCTTACGAGATCAAGGTAGAAGCAGCGAGAGCTACTAAGAATGAATCTATCGTCATGGTAGATCTGGAAGTAAACGGAATCAAGATCAAGAGCTGCATGCTCAAGGAAGCAACAGTTAAGGAAGACGGAGAGAAGTATAAGAAGGGTGATAAGTGCTACTTCCTTAATTTTCCTTCTGAGAAGGTTGGAAAGAAATACTACAACAGAGTATGGTTTCCTGTTTCCAACAAGAACATTGAGGATATCGTCAGCCAGGTTAAAGCACTTCTGTGATTTATACTTATAACCTCAACATCTAAATTCTCTTCTGGCTGATGTATCTGAGGCTTCCTTAATTGGAAGCCTCTTTTTATATATGTTATTATTGCCTTAAAGGAGGATATGCTTATGGCTACAGCTGCAGAGGCAAGGCTTAAATTCAAGTCATGGAATGGTTACTCTGAATCTAATGGCAAGGCTCAGAAGTATATTATTAAACCCTGGAATAAAAAGATGGGAAGATCTGTTAATTGTAAAACACCATGGTGTGCTATTGCATTATCCAGCTGTTTAATGCAGGTAGGAGTTAAGACAATGAGCTACTCAGCCGGATGCAAGCAGCAGCTCCAATTTTACAAAAGTCATAAGCGATTCAAAACAAAGGGCCGTAAGACAGGAGATATCATATTCATCGGATCCAATGGAAAACCTACACATATAGGCCTGATCACGAGCTCCAAGTATTACATATCGGGAAACTGCTCCAACAGAGTTAAATACAGTAAACTCGCAGGAGCTAAGATAATAGGCTATGCAACGCCATACTACAAATAGGAGGTATATTATGCCACGCAAAAAGAAAACAGAAGAAGTTAAGGTAGAAGAAAAATTTATCCAGAAGGAACAGAAGCCTGCCAGTTATGGCACCGGATGGGTAAGAGTGAATAATATGCTTCAGGCAGGATTCACTATTGAACAGATCAGAGGTGAGGAAAATGAATGAATGGGCTCAGTTGATCAGTACATTGGGATTTCCTATAATCTCGGCCTGTGCTCTTTTCTTTGGATGTAAATACATGCTGGATAATCAGCAGAAGAATACTGATCGCATGTTTGAAATGTATGACAAAGCCAATACGGAGAATCGTGAAGCAATCCGGGCATGTACTGATGCCGTCAATAGGTTGTGCGATAAGTTAGATGATCTTAAGTGAGGTGATGCTATGGCTATCACAGTTAATCTCTATTCTTTTACCAAAAGGGAGAACAGCACCAAGAGGCCATCATCCGGAGCCAGCTCTTACAGCTGTGTTCTTATTGATGATACTTCTCTGATGAATCCGACATTCAAACTTGATATCGGATCTAATCCCATTGGAAAGAATTATGCTTATGTATCTGATTTTGACAGATACTATTTCATTACAGATATCAGGTCATACCATGATTTTTGGTTTATTACCTGTACCTGTGATGTCCTGGCATCATTCAAAACCCAGATCGGATCTGAAACTCATTATGTAGTCAGAGCTGCATCTGCTTATGATGGTTATATATCAGACAGTTTCTATCCTACAAAAGTTAATCCGGTAAGGATCAAAGCAGTTGCATCTAATCCTTTTTCCTGGAGCCAGAATCATTCTTATGTTGTCGGAATTGTCGGTTATGCTCCAAATGCAGCTAAACAGACAGGATCTATTACTTATTATCACATGAATGAAGGAGCTCTTTTAGCTTTTATTACATTCCTGATGAGTAATGTAACAACATATTCCGGAATTCCATTATCTGATTATGAAGAAGGTGTACAGAAGGCCCTGCTTAATCCTATGCAGTACATAGTTTCATGTATTGCCGTTCCTGTTGCACCTCCTGACACATTAATGAATAAGATCAGATTCGGTTATTATGAATGGACTTGTTCAGCCGGTAAATGTGTAGCACTTGCCGTAGCTGATGCTTTTGATTATGAATTGGCTGAGATAACACTTACAAAACATCCGCAGGCTCTTACAAGAGGTGAATATCTTAATGCAGCTCCTTATATGTCATACCTGCTCCATTTTAGTCCTTTCGGAGATATTGAATTGGATCCTGCTCTTCTTATCGGAGTAGAAGCCATTAATTGTGATCTCAAATATGACATGATCAAAGGTACAGTTAGAATGATCGTCAGGCCAAAGGGTGATTATTCAAACAGAGTTTTATTCTTTGGTACCGCTCAGATCGGAGTAAACATTAATATCTCCCAGGTTGTAAAAGATACTCTGGGCCAGAATTATGCAGGTGTTAATGCTGTTTCCGGATTCATTGGAGGATTATTTCATCTTAATCCTTTTGAATCGGCATCCGCTGCATTTAAGGGAATCGAATCCGGAACACGCCTCAAATATCCGACAGTTTCAGGAATCGGAGATGGAGGATCATTCCTTCCTATGTTTGATTCAGATGGCTTCTATCTGCTTTCAACATATTATCAACTTGTAGATGAAAATCTCTCTGAAGTAGGAAGACCCTTATGCCAGCCTAAACAGATCAATACTCTTTCCGGTTATATACAGTGCTCTCTTGCAGATTGTACTATTTCCGGAACATTTGAAGAGGCTCAGAAGGTAAATGATTATCTTAATAACGGATTCTTTTATGAGTAGGTGATAAATTATGCCATCTTTAAGAGGTGCAGTAGAACAGGCCATGCGGATCTGTTGGGATGAAGGATACGGATACCGCTTAGGAGGAACAGCCAGATCTCATGCTGATGGTGTTGATTGTTCAGGCCTGATCAACAGGGTTTTACATGATAACGGCTTCAAATATCCATCTTCTCATGTTGGTACAAAGAACATGAAGAGTAAGCTTAAATCTGCAGGATTTAAGATCAAGGTTGTTTCAAGTAAGAGCCAGCTCGCTTCTTTGATCCAACCCGGTGATATCATTGTTATGAATCATTATCCTGTCGGTGAAGGAGGCCATACTTTTATCTATATGGAGGATGTATATGCTTATACTGATTACAGAGCATACTCGGACAATACCGGAACTGTAGCAAAGGTAAAAGTTGAAGCAGCATCCTCCAGAGGTGAAACAGCCCAGGGAGATCACAGAAGGAACGGAACAGGAGCATATTGGGAAGTATGGACACATGCCTACTATGAATTATGCCCTGATTATGATCCTTCAGATCCCAATGATGAGGTTTATATTGCACATTGGCCCGGAGGCCTTGACGGAGATGGTTTTGATATCCTTACGCTGAAGCACATAGCAGATAAAAATTTCAGAAGAAAAGATGTAAGTGCAACAATTCTCTGATATACTCTAAGAGTATTTCGGAATGCCGCTAATCACTTTGGACACATATAAAGCCTCCTGCTCTCTCGTTCAGGCAGGGGGTTTTATATTGGTAAACATTGAATTTAGTATAAAAATATGTTAATAGTACTATTAAAGGGACATAATATATTCCTCAGATACTTGTTTGTTCAAGTAGAGATCACATAACCGGGGAGGTTTTCTGAGGTTCCGCTGATCCCGGACAGATCTCTTGATCTGCAAAAGTCCCTTTAAATTTTAATTAGGAGGCAAGATTCATGAAAGTAGGTTTAAAAGAAACATTGTCATTATTGGCTGCAGGCTACAAAAAGAAAGATATTGAAGCCATGATCGCAGCTGAAGAGGAAGAAGAGAAAAAGGAACAGGAAACACCTGCAGAAAATCCCGCAGCTGCAGCTCCTGCACCTGAATCAGCTCCGGAGGATGCAGCTGCTAAAGAAAGCACTCCGGAGCCTGATCCTAAAGAACTGCTGGAGAAGATGCAGAAGGAACTTGATGAAACAAGGGAAAAACTCAAGAAGCTCCAGCAGGATAACATACATCAGAATTCAGCTCCTGATGCTGAGAAGGCTAAGCAGACAGAATCTGATGCATTAACTAATTTGGTTAGAAGCTTTATGTAAGCTCTAATAATAAATTCATATAGGAGGCTATTATGGCACAGTTTAAAAGAACAGATGGCTATGCTCTGATGAATGCAGTCATGGCTCAGCTCACAGGCCAGGCAAATTATCAGGTCATAGATGGCCGTGGTTTCATGGATGCCGGAAAGCTTGCTATGACATATAGTACAGATGAGATCTTCAACGCTCTTACTATTGTCGGTGCTCGTCTTTTCACAGCAACAAGGCCCTACAAGGCTCCGCTCTGGTTGATCGATTCCATCAACAGCGGATATTTCAACAATAGGATCAGAAAGATCTCATATTATTCAACATGGGCTCTTCCTTCCGGTGCTTTTAACACTAACCTCTATACAAACTTTGCAGATGGTTATACAAATGGTGTTAATAACAACGGCGTTGCTGATCAGTCAACAAAAGATATGTATGAACAGCATCCTGTTCATCCTCTTGAAATGAACTTCCAGAATTCTACTGTATGGCAGGATTGCCTTACAAGATATGAAGATCAGATCAAGATCGCATTCACTTCTGAAGATGAATGGGCTCGTTTCTGGAGCGGTGTGCTCACAGAGAAGGGTAATGATGTTGAGCAGCGTAAGGAATCACACAACAGGCTTACACTTCTTTCCAGAATGGGCCTTGCAGCTGCTATCGGTGATTACAATTCCGATATCAAAGGTGTTTCTACTGTTATTGATCTCACAGCTGAATATAACAAGACATTCGGCACGAACTACACAGGAACACAGCTCAGGACAACCTATCTTAAGTCATTCCTTGAATTCTTTACTTCTGAATTCAAGATAATCTCTAACATGATGACAAAGAGATCCCTGATGTTCCATATCGCTCCGGCTCTTACTCTTAGTGATGGTGATCATTACATTCTCCGTCATACTCCTAAGAGTGAGCAGAGGCTTATGATGTTCACTCCCTTCTGGGAGAAGGCTAAGGCTCAGGTTATGCCTGAGATCTTCAATGATGAATATCTCGCTGCTCCTCAGTTTGAATCTGTTGATTTCTGGCAGGCATTCTCTATGGATGAAGCAGAGAAAGCTTCTGTAAATCTTAAGATTACTGTTCCGGCATGGCTTGAAGATCTTATCGCTGATACAACAGGATCTACTGATACTGCTTATGTATTCCAGCCTGATTATGTTCTCGGATGCCTTTTCGATAAGGATGCCGTTCTTACTGATTTCCAGTTTGAAGCAGCAAGGACTACACCTCTTGAAGCTCGTAAGAATTACATCAATACATGGATGGATTTCGGCCTTGGTGCAATCGGAGATCCTACTGAGAATTTCATTCTTTTCGTAATGAGTGAGAATGAGCAGAATACAGAATCATTCACAGGTGATGGAGCAGAAGATGATTTTACTCTTACCGGTGATGTTCTCAGGATCCTCTCAGTTACTGTAAGCGGTACAGCAACAACAGCATATACTTATGATGCTGATACAAAAACTGTTACATTTACAGCAGCTCCTGCTAATGCTGCACCTATTAAGGTTACATATCTTGTAGATCAGCATCCTTCAACCTGAAAGCTATTCACAGCTTTACTTCCTAATTAATGAAGAGGGGCCTGGCCATAAGGCCGGGCCCTGATTCATAGAAAGGCCAATATATGAGTAAGAAATATCCTATTCCATCCGGATATACACCTCTGAATTATGATCAGATCAATAACATAGAAGGTCATTTACAACCTTCAATGCTTAAGTATTGTAACAGCGTTACATATGCTTATTGGCAGCGTGCTCTTTTTCAGAGAGCTATATCTACTATTGATTTCAAGAATCTTCCGGAAGCATGGGAAGCCTCCGTAAGAGATTTCTTTTATTGGTGCATCTTTGCTTATGGTTATGTAGGAGTATTTAATATTGATGAATTCGGTTTAAGCTTCCAACCGGGAGCCTTTTATGGTTTTGATTTTTACTATCAGCCTACTGAGTTTATCGTTGCCAATCCCAAACTTAACCGCAGGTTTAAGATCCATGAAGAATGCGAGATCATAAAATTAACACCTGATTTCAGAGGTATCTGGGACATTATTTCTTATTATGCTATGCTGCTTTCTGCTTTGGACTCCGGTATCAATATGAGCATAGTCAATAATAAGTTTGCCTACTTGATGGGTGCAAAGAATAAAGCAGCTGCAGAAACTCTTAAGAAGATCTTTGATAAGATCGCAGGCGGTGAGCCTGCTGTTGTCTTTGATCAGAGCCTCCTGCAGATGGATCCTCAGAGTAAAGAAGAGCCCTGGTCATTCCTGGAGAGATCTAACCTGAAACAATCATACCTAACAACAGATCAGCTCATGGATAGGAGCACGCTTCTTTCCTCTTTTGATGCTGAGATAGGTATTACTTCCCTTCCTTATAATAAAAAGGAAAGACTTGTAACAGCTGAAGCTGAATCCAGACAGCAGGATTCTACAGCAAGGCTTGAAGTTTGGAAAGCTACCTTAGACAGCTCTCTGAAGCTCGTCAATAATATGTTTGGAACAGACATAAAAGCAGAATTAACTTATAACAAGGGAGGTGAAGATCTTGGCACAGAGCAAAGTAACATTGATAGGCCTGGAGAATTATCTTAATCCGGAGCATTCAATCTTCGAAAATGCTACATTCCCGGAAGGTATTGAAAAAGAAGTCCTCATGGGTGCTATCTTTTTGAGATGCCAGGAGTTTGAACTTCTCTATTCAGATCCTGATTTCATGATCGCTGCTGTTAATATCTGGGCCCGGAAACATTACTGGACTTTCGATAAATGGGTTAAGCTTCTTTCTAAGGAATATGATCCTCTTTATAATAAGGATTATTATGAGGATATCCAGGATACACATGAGGGTGCTTCCTCCGGATCAGGGAACAATTCCCAGACGGACAGCTATACCAATTCAAGAACTGATAAACATTCAGAAAAGGCATACAATACAGGCTCCGGATATAATGAGATCATGAAAGACGAATCATCAGGATCCAACGGAGGAACTACATCCGGAAGCTTCTCTAATACCGGTAATGATTCATATGTTAATGGTCATACATATCACGGCTATGGCAATATCGGTATTACATCCGCTCAGGAACTTTTCTTGAAAGAGGCTGATGTTGCCAGGTTTAACCTGTATGAACAGATTGCCGATCTGTTTTGTAATGAGTTTTGTATTATGGTATTTTAATTAAAAGGAGGAATAATAACATGGGTTTTATCAATCAGTTTCCTTATTCCGATTTCCATGAAATGAATCTTGATTGGATCCTCAAAGAAATGAAGAATATCTCAAATGATATGGCTTCATTTATTGCATCCAATAAGGTTGAATATGAAGGAATCTGGGATATTACAAAACAGTATGAGAATAATGATATTGTTTTGGATCAGGTCAGAGGTTATATGATGATCTCTATTAAGCCTGTTCCTGCAGGTATTGATATTCTTAATGAGGATTACTGGATCCCTGTATCACCTTTTAAGGTTGATGTTGCTTTTGATGATACTTCTTATAATGCTATTGCTAATAAGACAGTTACAGAAAAGTTTGATTCTGTAGATCAGGCTATTTCAGACAATACTGCTGCAATAGAGGCAGAAGTTGTTAACAGAAGTGATGCTGTTAATAATCTTTCTCAGCAGATCGGAGAAGTTAGGACAGATCTTAATACTGAAATTGATAACAGAGTTATCTCTGAAGCATCATTAAGTAACAGGATCACAGCTAATACAGATTCCATATCATTAGAAGAAGCAGCCAGAGCTGCAGCTGATGCTGCACTGGATGCTCGTGTTACTGCTATTGCTTCTCTCCCTGAAGGATCTACTACAGGTGATGCAGAACTCATGGATATCAGGATCGCTGCAGATGGTATTACATATCCTTCCGCCGGTGATGCAGTAAGAGCTCAGATCACAGGCTTAAGAAATGCTGTTGGTGCTGTTGCCGTTGCTACTTATGAAGAGGATAAATTTATAAGCCAGAATGGTACTGTTGAAACAGGAGCAGGTTATACTCTGGGAACATTAACAAATATCATGCCGGATATGAAGATCGTTTATTCCGGTTATGCTTACTGGTCAAATGTTTGCGGATATTATGCTGATGGAACTGTTGTTAAGCTTATTGATTCAGATAATGTATATGAGGATAAGGTTATTGTCATTAATGATCCCAGTATTGTTACAGTTAGGGCTTGGTCAATTGATGCCTCTAAAACACTTAAACTTGAAACAATAGGCCTTATCAACAGAATCAATACTCTGGATTCAATCGTTATTGAAACACCTACTGATTATAAATATGGATATATTGATAACGCAGGTGTAATCCAGCCGGCTGCATCCGGTACCAACATGTATGCAAGGCTCACAGGTGTTACTGAAGGTGATAGCTTTGTTTATACAGGTCAGTATTATAAATCTAATTCCTGGGGAGCTGTTTATGGCTATTATGCAAATAATACAGCTGTTAAGCTTCTTAATTGCGGTGAATATGAAAACAGACTTATCACAATAGAAGATCCTAATATTGTTTCAATTGCAGCCTGGAGTGATAATAGCCAGAAAGTACTTGAATTTTATAAGATCGACAGTGTACAGGCATTCGATAAGTATGCAGAAAAAGTCATTAAGAGGTTGAATGATGAACTTTCATTTACAGTAGATTGTAACGGATATGGAGATTTCGACAATATTGAAGATGCCCTTAATTTCATTAATAACTCAATTGATGTTAATACCATCCCGGTGCAGCTCTATATCAGAAATGGAGTTTATAATGTATCACCTAAAGCAGATTATCCCTTCTTTGCATTAAACAAGGGTGCAAACAAGATCAGCATTCACGGAGAAGATAGAGATCATACTATCATCCGTTGTACATGTACTGATCAGCTCCAGGGTATTGTTCTGAATATCGGAGGCGATTGCGTTGTCGAAAATCTCACGATTGAGAATCTCGCAGATCCTTCATATACACCTGCAACAATACTTCCTAATAACCATAGGCCTTACTGCTTACATAATGACGAAACAGCAGATCATAACTACACCTATTACACAACAGTCAGAAACTGCAAATTCTATTCTGAGTGTGATTGCCCTCTGGGTGCAGGTATGAAAGATAAGCAGATCCAGAGATATGAAAACTGCGAGTTTGTATATGCTGCAAATGCAGTCATTAAACAGCAGGGTGCATTCTATCTCCATGGTCCTAATGTATCCGGTCATGTTCCAGCAGGAGCTGAGATAGTTGATTGTGTAATGATCTCAAACAATACTCAGCCTGCTATCTCTATGAGTGATGTTCAGGATATGTATCCCTGGTCCTCAATTCCTACTACATTCATTAGGAATGTTTCATACTCTGCAGGTGATCAGGAGATCGGAATTGCAGAAGGCATGGATATTACTCCATACAGTAAATGCAATTCAAATGAGAATCTGAATCAGTAATAGCAATATCTGTATAATCACATAGGGCTGGGCTTACTGCCTGGCCCTTTTGCATGGCCTGATGGCTGGTAACGGCTTTACAAGATCATATCGATCTATCGAATCGGCTTGATGATCTCTGAACGGCTGCCGCTCTCCACCGGGGGAACTCTCCTGGCTCCCGAAGTTTGCTCACT
>JAEIGA010009251.1_pt1 | contig 14908 bp, 9 predicted proteins | sample 9270691 | NCBI WGS metagenome assembly JAEIGA01 (sample SAMN17057246, study PRJNA624740) | gut metagenome | biome: biome; isolation source: fecal sample | host: Bos grunniens | place: China: Xizang | collected 2019
ACAACAAAATCGCAGATGCAAAGGAGTATCTAAACTTAGCTAAGCAACAAGCAAAACCCAATACAAATAGTATAAAATATACGGAGTACTATATATATAGATGTATAGGGGATAATAAGCGTAGCATTGAACAATTAGAGGAGAGCATCAGAACCCTTGAGGCTATGGTCGTAGATACCTCAAAACACCCAATACTCAACCAAGAGATTGATCTTCTCAAGCAACATATTGAGAATATAAATTATAAGGAGAAGATAGAGGATAAAAAATCTTTAATCTACTATATACTACTTACTATAGTCATCCTAATCCTAATGCAGCTACTTGTGAGATATCGCAAGAAGACGCGTAGAGAGGCCCAACAATATATCGACACTATCAATGAGCTACAACTCATACGCAATAACACCAAGGAGCTGGAGCCTCTTACCACAGCCATTGACCGTCTATACAACGATAGACTCAGAGATATAAACCAACTCTGCGAGACCTACTATGAACATAGCGATACACCTCGCCAAGCAACCAAAGTCTTTGAGCAGGTGCGCCAAACCATCGTAGCTATCAAGAGTGACGAGGGTCGCCTAAGAGAGCTTGAAGAGTTGGTTGACAGATGTCGTGATGGCATCATGTCTAAGCTTAGAGAGGAGTGTGATAAGCTAAATGAGCGCGAATTAAAAGTAGTGTTATATAGTTATGCAGGCTTCTCCTCACGCGCAATTTGCATCTTCGTAGATAGCAATCCTGTGGCACTTTCAAAGATGAAATACCGCATCAAAAGCAAGATTAGAGAGTCAGAGTGCAAAGATGCAGAGCTACTCATATCAGCATTAAACTAATGCTAATCATCTAATTATCTGTAGTTTAGCATACACATATACCTTATATGTGTAACTCGCTGATTATCAACGAAGTGAAAATTTTTCAAAATCAATTTTTGTAAACGGCTGATTTACAAGCACTTCCAAATCACACTGAGAAATCTTTTTTTACCTAAAATTTGGCATCTTGCAAGAGATCCTCTACCTTTGCATAAGGTGAAATGACCGCTTATTTACATAAGAGAGGAGTTAAAACCGCCACTTTAGTAATATGGTCTTTTCATCGGACATAATATCGGAAGGTATTAGGTTGTGTAGTACTGATTTTTTAAGCCAAGTTCACCTCTGCAGTTTGGGTTGTTTTGCAAGAGGAGAACGCTATATAAAGGTAATGAGAATCAGTGTGTGTGTCCAACGCTACGCGGGGTCTTCGGACTCCGCGTAGTTCATTTATCGCCGCCTCAATTAGCAGAAATCATCTCTAAAAAGGGAGGTAGCAATGGAGGCATTAGAGGGGCTTACATAATAATATAAATGTAGAACCCAATCCAAACATCTCTACACCTCGAAGGTAACAAACTAACTTTTTTTGCAAAAAATTTGTATTTGTTGAATTTTTTTGTACTTTTGCATCAATTGGAAAAAAGTGAACTTAAAAAATGCCGAAGGTAGATAAGCGAGAGGAGTATCTCAGGAAGCCTGAATGGTTGAAAATCAGTCTGCGAAGTACTACAGACACAGCTGATGTAGAGCATATTGTCGAGGGACGATGCCTCCATACGATATGCACAAGTGGTATGTGTCCAAACAAAGCGGAGTGTTGGAGTCGCCGTACTGCAACATTTATGATTCTTGGCGATATATGTACTCGCAACTGTCGCTTCTGCGCTACGACAACAGGACGCCCACTACCACCTGATGAGGGCGAACCAGAGAAGGTTGCTGAGAGCGTAAAGCTTATGGGCCTAAAGCATGTTGTAATTACATCGGTAACACGCGACGACCTCCCAGACCATGGTGCTGCAATATGGGCAAGGACTGTCGAGGCTGTGCGCCGTGAAAATCCCGAATCTACAATCGAGCTCCTTATTTCTGATATGGATGCCCGCCCTGAACTCATTGACATAGTGCTGGCATCTGGTCCCGACATCGTGGGACACAACATCGAAACCGTTGAGAGGCTGACTCCAGAGGTGCGTTCTCGCGCCAAGTATCGCACATCGCTTCAAACATTGAAGCATATTGCCGATAGTGGAGCCGTCGCTAAAAGCGGCTTGATGCTCGGTCTTGGCGAGAGCGAGGAGGAGATACTTCAAACATTGCGTGACTTGCGCGAGGCGGGAGTATCTATCGTCACTCTTGGTCAATATCTACGACCAACTAAGGAGCACTACCCCGTAAAGGCGTATATCACTCCAGAGAAGTTCGAAGAGTACCGACTCGAAGCTCTCAAGTTAGGTTTCGCATATTGTGCGAGCGCACCACTTGTGCGTTCGTCATACTTGGCGGATGCCGCACTTGAAGCAGTAAGAGAGGTATGCAGAACGAAGTAGAGGTAAGAGATTTACAGACAATGGCTTATAGCGAGTGCTGGGATTTACAGCGCGCGCTATTTGATGCGTTGTGTCGTAAGAAGCTCGACAAGAGCTTCGCGGAGGGTGATATGCGTGGCACTATTCTATGTGTCGAGCATCCCGCCGTATATACCCTCGGTAAGAGTGGCAACTCAGCAAATATGCTTGTTGCCGAGGAGTACCTCAAGAGTCTTGGAGCAGAGTTCTTCCATATCGACCGTGGTGGAGATATAACCTTCCACGGTCCTGGACAGCTTGTCTGTTATCCAATTATTGACCTCGATGCAATAGGCATCGGCATTCGTCGTTATATAGATATACTTGAGCAGTCGGTCATAGATCTTGCAGCCGACTATGGCATTGAAGCACACCGCTCTGAGGGGGCATCAGGTGTGTGGGTAACACAGGGCAACCGCCTTGTAAAGCTCTGTGCCATAGGTGTACGCGCATCGCACGGAGTTACGATGCATGGTCTTGCAATGAATGTATCGACTGACCTCAAATGGTTTGAGCTTATCAACCCATGCGGTTTTACGGACAGAGGCGTATGTTCTCTAAGCTCGCTCCTTGGACGCGAGGTTAGCATGGAGGAGATAAAACCTCAATTCATCAACCACCTAACGAAAAATTTAAATGTTAAATATAAAAAATAGAAGTTATGCCCATGGAGAAAAGATGGGTTGTCAAGCCACAAGGCGAAAGAGCTATAGTGGAGGCTTTATCCGCAGAGCTCAAGATGTCGAAGGTCTTGGCAAACCTATTAGTTCAGAGAGGCATAGACACCAAGGAGAAGGCTCAAAAATTCTTCTCTCCTGCATTGCGCGACTTGCACGATCCATTCCTAATGAAGGATATGGAGAGAGCGGTGGAGCGCATCGAGAGGGCAGTGAAGGCTGGCGAAAAGGTAATGATTTACGGCGACTACGATGTCGACGGAACTACTGCCGTGGCGTTAGTCTACAAGTTTTTAAGCCAGATAGGACACAAAAATTTGTCGTTCTACATTCCTGACCGATATGTCGACGGTTACGGCATATCTATCCGAAGCATTGACCACGCAGTACGCAAGGGCGTAACCTTGGTCATTGCCTTGGACTGCGGCATCAAAGCTGTGGAGAAGGTGGCCTATGCCAAAGAGCGTGGTGTAGATTTTATCATCTGCGACCACCACTTACCTGCTGAGGAGATTCCTCAAGCAGTGGCTGTATTGGACCCCAAACGCACAGATTGCAACTATCCTTTTGATGAGTTGTCGGGCTGTGGCGTTGGTTTTAAGCTCGTCGAGGCGTATGCCAAGCGAAACAACATCCCATTTGCCGATATTGAGCATCTGTTGGACTTGTTGGTCGTGAGCATCGCATCAGACATCGTGCCTCTTGTGGATGAAAACCGCATTTTGGCATACTACGGACTAAAGAAGCTAAACTCATCACCATCAAAGGGTTTGGAGTCGATAATTAAGATTTGTGGTCTTGATGGTCACAACATCACTATCGACGATATAGTCTTTAAGATTGGTCCTCGTATCAACGCTGCAGGTCGTATGCGTATGGATGAGGATGATGAGAATGCAGCACCTTCGGGTGGTCATGCTGCTGTGAGCCTTCTTATCGAGGGTAACGCACAGGAGGCGGCAAAGTTTGGTGAGGTTATAGACTCGTTCAACCAAGATCGCAAGAGCATCGACCGCAATGTTACTCAGGAGGCCCACGACTATGTCGAGTCACACCCTGAGCTTAAGGAACTTAAGAGTACGGTAATCTATAATCCTCAGTGGATGAAGGGTATCGTAGGTATCGTGGCATCACGCCTTATTGAGACCTACTACCGTCCTACCGTGGTGCTTACAAAGTCTAACGGCTTTGTTACAGGCTCAGCTCGCTCGGTTGCAGGTTTCGACCTATACCAGGCTGTGGAGTCTTGCTCCGATTTGTTGGAGAACTTCGGAGGTCACATGTACGCCGCAGGACTTACGATGAAGGAGGAGAATGTTGCAGCTTTCACCAAGCGTTTCAACGACTATGTGGAGGCAAACATCGACCCTAATATTCTTGTTCCTCAGGTAGATATAGACAGCGAGATTAACTTTGCAGAGATTACCGACGAGTTCAATCGTCAGCTCAATAGTTTCCAGCCTTTTGGTCCAGGAAACAGCTCTCCGGTCTTTGTCACCTATGGCGCAAGCAACCATGGCGACGCACGCCTTGTAGGTGCTGAGTGCGACCATCTACGCATGGATCTTATGCAGCGCGAGCGACCTCACGCTACAATCCCTGCCATTGCCTTTCAGCAGCCACAGCACTACAAATGGGTGCGCTCAGGCAAGCCCGTTTCGGTCTGCTACCAGATTGTGGATAACCACTATCGCGGCACGGTGACTAAACAGCTAAGAGTCAAGGATATAAAGCCTGAAAGATAGCAAATAGGTCTTAGAGCAATCTAAGACCTATTTTTTGTAAAGTGAAAGGTGAAAGGTGAAAACTGAAAAGTAAGGTGCGCTTCGCGCAAGATATATATGCGTCGCAGGCTCCACACTTTTCAGTTGTCACTTTTCACTTTTCAGTTCGGTATTTCGCCCCCAAATTATGGCGTTTCACACTTTTTTCTTTAAGAAAGCAGTGTATTTTACCAAAAAATTACTATCTTGCGCACAGATATTTTACATATAGGGTGTGTTGTTTGCATTGAGAAATTGGCAATTGCAAATTATGCAATCTCTAAAGGTGTGGTATTTAGATAATTATTAACTTAAAACTTCTTATAGAACTATGAAAAAGTTTATGTTTTTGATGGCAGCACTCTTCATTGGTGTTAGCGCATCAGCTCAGATGCTCCCAGATGTTAAGATTGAGAATCAGGAGGCTAAGGTTATCTCTACTCGTGACTTGGTAGACGGTACTCCAATGATTATCTCATTCTGGTCAACAACTTGCAAGCCATGTATCATGGAGCTTAACGCTATCAACGATAACCTCTACGACTGGATGGAGGAGGCAAACTTCAAGGTTGTAGCTGTTTCTGTAGATGACGCTCGTACTTTGAGCCGCGCTCGTGCTATGACTCAGGGTCAGGGCTGGGATGACTTCGTATGTGTTTACGATAAGAATCAGGACTTCAAGCGCGCAATGAATGTTAGCCTTACCCCACACACCTTCATCGTTGATGGCAAGGGTAACATCGTTCACTCACACTCTGGCTACACTCCAGGTAGCGAGCAGGAGTTGTTCGAGAAGATTAAGTCACTCAAATAATTTCAGAAAAACAATGTCACAGGGAGTTACTTTTAGTAGCTCCTCTGTGCGCTAAATAACCTTTTGAAAGATGAAGAAATTTTTACTCTTTTTAGGTGTTGCATTCTGTGTAGCTTATTCAGCAAATGAGGCTTCAGCTCAGATCAAGCTCGGCGAGGGTCAGGTCTCTGTAGCGTTGGAGAGTAATAGCAGCTATTACGCAAAGGATAATGTACTTGAGAACCTCAGTAAAGATGGCACAGAGCCACTCTCTTCGCCACTAAAGCGCATTAGAGGCGACTTTGGTTCTAACAACTACTTGAAAGTTGATTATAATCTCAAGGGTCTATCAGCAGGTATTCAGGTTGACGCATTCCTTCCAGCCCTATACGGATATGATCTTTACGATTATATGTCAAAAGATAAGACGAATACAGCATATTTGAGCAAGTACATTCAGTATGAGGCTAATAATTGGGGTGTTCGTGCTGGTGACATCTACGATCAGTTTGGTAATGGTCTTGTCTTCCGCTCATACGAAGACCGTGCGTTGGCATTCAACAACTCACTCTTTGGTGCGCGTGCATACTACAACCTTAACAACCTTCTAAACATTAAGGTTTTGGCAGGTAAGCCTCGCCTCTATGATGTTTGCTCTGACAATTGGGTATACGGTGCTGATCTATCATTAGCAGTGTCTGATATGATTGGATGGAACAATGGTATACTTGCTATTGAGGGTAGCTATGTTGGCAGAACAAATCAAGAGCTTATCGCACAGAAGCTTGATGTAAAGGCTCTTAACATGGTTTCTGGTCGCGTAAACTTCGAGCTTTCAGGCTTTACACTTCGTGGTGAGTACGCTACAAAGCTTAACAACGACATCTTCAACAAGGATATCGAAGCCTCAAAGGGCAATGTAATATTCCTTGATATGGGATATAACTACAAGCGTTTCTCTGCATCTGCAAGCTTCCGTCGCATCGACAATATGCTAACTCTCATCGACAATGCTACACCAGGCAATGGTGGCGGTAATGTAATCAACTATATCCCATTGCTAACACGCCAGCATACCTATTCACTTGCAAACCTAAACCCATATCGCGGAGCAAGTGTAAATACTGGTGGCGAGATTGGTGGTCAGGTTGACGTTTACTACTCATTGCGCAACCCTAAGGCTCGTGGTAAGTATTGGAACTTCCACGCAAACTTCTCTACATTTAACACCATTGACCACAAAGGCCGAGGTGGAGTTGATATGGAGGGACGCAATGTTTGGAGAGATTTCAACTTTGATGTTGAGCGTCAGTGGTCTAAGAAGCTAAAGACTACCGTTCTATACTCATACCAGCGTTGGGATGAGGAGATAAATCACGGAGATTTAGCACATACACAGTATTGTACTTCACACATTTTTGTAGGTGATGTTACATACAAGTTTAATAAGAAGCACTCTGTTCGAGTTGAGGCACAGTATCTCGCATCTGATGACTACGAGGGTGATTGGATTGCTGGAACCATCGAGTACAACTTTGCACCTAAGTTCAGCTTCTATATTAGTGATATGTGGAACTGTGAACCTAGAACAACTAAGGCTGGTGAGTGGGGTGGCAACTATTTCTACAACCTCCAGAAGTTCAACCTTCTTACCGGAGAGTATCAGCAGGAGCATGCGCTTTTGCACTACTATCAGATTGGTGGCAGCTACACACACAATAGCCTTCGAGTACAGCTTTCGTACGGTCGTAACCGCGCAGGATTTGTATGCTCTGGTGGCGTATGTCGCTTCCAGCCAGCATTTACTGGTCTAAACCTTGCGGCAACAATATCATTCTAAATCGAAGTATAGAGTATGAAGATTTCAAAATACTTATCACTCATTTTTGCTGCTGCAACGCTATTTGTAGGTTGCGGTAACGAGGAGGGTGAGAATAATAACCAAACAGGTGGTGGTAAGAAGTCAGAGCCTGTGATTACTGCCGACAACCTATCTGTTGTTGTCAACACTCCTATTACATTCACCGTTACACTTGATGGTGTTGATGTAACTGCAGAGTCACAGATTGTAGTTGAGAGCCACGGCTTTATAAAGGTTGAGAATCCATACACTCCAACCGTTGATGGCAACTACAAATTTTATGCTGCTGTAGGCGAGAAGAAACTCTTGTCGAACACTATTCAGGTTGCTGTAACACCTATACCTCCAGCACTTCCAGAGGATAGCGATATTACAAACACCGTGTTTAACCACCGCATACTTCTTATTGACCATACAGGCGTAAAGTGTCAGTGGTGTCCAACAATGATGACGGCTCTCAAGGAGGTTGCTGAGGAGACAGAGAAAGACTACCACAGCAAATACTATGAGGCTATGTCACACACATACACTAGTAGCGACCCTGCAGGTTCAGATGCTGCATATACCGTATCAGGTTACTTTGGTGTTAGCACTTGGCCTACATTGACCTACAATTTTGTTCACGACATAACATCATCAGCAAATAGTGAGCATATCAAAGGTCAGATTGACGCTCTTTGGAAGGAGAGTGCCGACGCAAGTGTCGCGGCATCTGTAGCCTTTGCAGCAACATCTGTCGTTGTAACTGCCTCTGTTAAGGCTGCTGTAGAGAATGAGTATCGTATCAATGCTTGGCTATTGGAGGATAACATCTATGCAGAGCAGGCAGGCTCAGCTACAAATGTCGAGGATGACTGGATGGATATGCATCACAACGCTATCCGCCAGGTTGCAAGCGCAAATCCTATCTCTGGCTTCGACCTTGGCACTATCAAGGTAGGCGAGAGCGCATCTCAGGTAATGAAACTCGATATCGTCAAGGAGAAGTGGAACAGAGAGAATATGAAGGTTATGCTTATCGTAAGTGCCAAGGATAGCAGGGGTAGATTTGAGGTTGCAAATGTTGCAATTTGCCCATGTCCTGCAGGTGATAGCTTTGGCGTTGCCGAGAGCATAACATACAACTATAAGAGTAACGAAACAACTGAAGAGTAATAAATTACATAACAACTAATAATTTTAATCCTATGAAACTTACAAAATTCTTTGCGCTTCTTTGCGCAGTTTTGGGCTTCGTTGCTTGTGGTAACGACTCAGGCATTACTCCAGTGGGAGATATCACACTTCTTCCAAGTAAGACAGCTGTAGCTATTGGCGAGGTTGTGACATTTAAGGTTGCTGACGCTAACGGACAGGATGTTACATCAGTGGCAACTATCTATACTGACAGTTTTGTTGTAGTTGAGAAGGCACAGTTCAAGGCAGAGCAGAGTGGTACCTACTCTTTCTTTGCAACAGTTAACGACAAGACATCTCCATATGTAGATGTTAATGTTTTGGCAGAAATGCCAACAGTACCAGCAGATCCTGATGCGACAAACACAAAGTTCAACCACCGCGTTGTTCTTATCGACCACACAGGTATCAACTGTCCAGCATGTCCATATGCAATGGATCTACTTGCAGAGATTAATGCTCATGAGATTCTTGGCAAGCACGTAAACGAGGTAACTTGCCACGCCGGTGGTTATGCTCCTGCCGGTATAGACCCAGCATACTCGCCAGCTGCATCTAATTTGAATAAATTCCACACACAAAAGATTAGTGGCTATCCATGTGTCGTAGTAAACTTGTATGGTATAAATCTATGGGATAAAACTGTTACTGATATTGGTGAGGCAATTTATAGTGCTGTTAAGGTGGATGGTGCTGATGTAGGTATCTCAATGGCAGTAGACGGCGACAGTAACACTATCCTTTGCGCTGCTGAGATTAAGTCTGCAGTAACTAAGGAGTATAAGGTTAACGCATGGATGCTTGAGAGCAATATCAACGGTAAGGGTCAGGCTGGTGCAACAAAACCTGAGCACAGAATTTTCAACCATGCACTCCGCAACACATCAGAGAAGATCACAAACACAGATGTTCAGGGTCGTTCAATCGGTGTTCTTGAGGCTGGTCAGACATTCACATATGAGGGTACTATCCCTGTAAGCAAGGATTCTTGGAACTGGGAGAATATGGGTGTTCTTGTAATCGTTTCTGCTCAGGACGCTCAGGGCCGTTGGGAGATTGTTAACTCAGCATACTGTAAGGTTGGCGAGAATAAGCCATACGAGTACATTGTAGAGGAGTAATTAGCAATAATTCAACACAAACTAAATAAGGAGGGACAAAATGTTCCTCCTTATTTAGTTTATATCCCAAAAAAAAATGTAACTTTGTTCTGAAAACGAAACATTGCGACTATGAAGGTATATAAGTTCGGAGGTGCATCGGTTAAGGATGCTGCAGGAGTGAGAAATCTCCTCGATATAGTGAAGGATGAGCGCGACCTCTTTATCATCGTATCAGCTATGGGCAAGACAACAAATGCCCTTGAGGGTGTGTTTGAGGCAATGCAAAAGGGGGATCAGGTATTGGCAACAGAGCGCATAGATAACTGCTATGCGTATCACAGAGGCATCATTGATGACCTTATGGGTGCAGATATTACCATCAAACAGGTGAATATCCTCTTACAGCAGCTACGCAACACCGTGCGTAATACTCTCTACCGTGCATCTGATGCTGAGCTTTGGTACGATACGATTGTTGCATACGGCGAGCTGCTATCAACAACCATCATATCCAACTATCTCAATGGTCATGGTGTGGAGAACTGCTGGATTGATATGCGCCGCGCCTTCCTAACTGAGCAGCGTCACAAAGATGCAAATGTCAATCTCGAAGCTACCACAGTAAGGCTAAAGCGCGAGATGGCAGATAAGGGTGTTACGGTATTCGTAGGTCAGGGATTTATCGGTGGCGCACCAGATGGCACCACGACAACACTTGGTCGCGAGGGCTCGGACTACTCAGCAGCTATTGTCGCAAATATCCTCGATGCCGACTCTATGAGTGTTTGGAAGGATGTTGACGGCATACTTAACGCTGACCCCAAAATCTTCCCTGACGCTAAAAAGATTGAGCGTCTAAACTATATGGATACTATAGAGATGGCATATAGTGGTGCGCAGATTATCCACCCAAAGACCATAAAGCCTCTCCAGCAAAAGAACATTCCGCTATATGTGCGACCATTTGGGAATAAGTTGGCTAAAGGTTCTGTGATAACAGGCGATGTGGAGCGTGCCTACGAGCCTATAATGATACAAAAGAATAATCAGGTACTTCTAAACCTCCACTCGCGTGACCTATCGTTCGTATTGGAGGAGAAGTTTGCCAAGGTATTCACCACCCTTGACAATCACCGCATACGCACAAACCTTGTACACAACTCAGCCGTAAATCTATATATGGCTGTCGACAGCTCTTGGCATATTGACGATGCAATCTCGGAGCTTGCGGCAGAGGGCTTTGATGTGGAGAAGATTGAGGATGTTGAGATGGTAACAATACGCTACTACAACGAGGAGTTATACCACAAATACGCCTTCGACGAGCGCATAATAATCAAGCAGACAACACCTCACTCCCTACGATTTGTAAGGCGCAAATAGGTTTAAATAATACAATAATAGGGTGACTTTGAGGGTAACCATTATTTTATTTTAACTAATTGATAATCAGCGTTAGTTTTTACTAAAATCGCGAAATCTTACACAGAGGACTACATGGAGGTTGTTGTTAAGTCCATTTTCCGTCAAGTAAAATGTGTATAGCGGGTTTGAAAGTAAAGCACTGAAATCAAGCATCTTTCGAAGATGCGTTGTGAATAAACTAAGGTGGCGTATGAGAGAACTACACCGTTCACTACATACGCCACCGACTGATGTTAATATATCTTTATAAATTTATTTTAGTTGTTACTAGAAGTTATAACCATTAATAACTGAACTATAATCGCTCCAATTCAGTGCAGATTTGTATGCTTTTACTGACGCGGTTGGTACATAAATCCTTCGTATATAAGCATTATCATAAAATGCATTTTCTCCTATTGACGGCGGAGTTGTTCGCTTACAGTATACCTCTCGTAGCTTACCGCAACTATTGAATGCCATATCTCCAATCGTAGTAACACTATAGGGGATAGTTACACTTTCCAGCGAGTCGCAACCACAGAATGCCCTATCTCCAATCGTAGTAACGCCATCGGGAATAGTTATACTCGGCAGCGAGTAGCAATGTTCGAATGCATAACTTCCAATCGAAGTAACACTATCGGGGATAGTTACACTAGTCAGAGAGTCGCAATAATAGAATGCATAATCTCCAATCTCAGTAACGCTATCGGGAATTGTTACACTTGTCAGCGAGGTGTAACCAGAGAATGAATAACTTCCAATCTCAGTAACGCCATCGGGAATTACCAAATTAGTTACCGGTTTGCCGTTTAAGTACAGATCATAAGCATAGTAAAGTGGATTTGAGTAATAATTATCGAAACAAATTCTACACCACGCTGCAATATCGGAGATATATACTCTTACCAGCCAGCAACTATTGAATGCATCTTCTCCTATCGAAGTAACGCTATCGGGAATAGTTATACTTGTCAGCCTGCAATATTGGAATGTCTGATCTCTAATCGAAGTAACGCCATTAGGAATCGTAACACTTCCCAGCGAGGTGCAACCAAGGAATGCTTTTTCTCCAATCTCAGTAACGCTATCGGGAATAGTTATACTTGTTAGCGAGTCGCAATAATAGAATGCACTATCTCCAATCGTGGTAACGCCATCGGGAATAGTTATACTCGTCAGCGAGTCGCAATAATAGAATGCATAACTTCCAATCGAAGTAACACTATCGGGGATAGTTACACTAGTCAGCGAGTCGCAATAATAGAATGCATAATCTCCAATCTCAGTAACGCAGTCTGGGATTATTACACTTTCCAGCGAGGTGCAATTTTTGAATGTACCAGTTAAAGATGTTACACCCTCAGGAAGTGTTATGCTCCTAAGGTCTTCATTGTCGGCAAATGCATAATCAAAGTTATAATACTCCTGTTTCTCTAAAAATATAGTATTAGAGGAAACTCCTTTAATGATTAAGTTATTTAACTGATTAAAATCAATATATTTCCCACCACAGTCATAATGAACCTCAACTATTTCGTCCTTAGGTCCGATTGAAAATATTTTGTCTGCATATTTTGACCACTTTTCTTTGTAAAAAGATACACTTTGTTCATACACATAAATAGCTTCGATAGGAGCATTTTCAAATATATCTGAATCACCAGGAGGAATAATGCTATGTATATAAACATTTGTCAGCGATGTGCAATCATAGAATGCATAACTTCCAATCGAAGTAACACTATCGGGAATAGTTACACTTTCCAGCGAGGTGCAACCAAGGAATGCGACTCTTCCAATCTCAGTAACGCTGTCAGGCATAGTTACATTTGTCAGCGAAGTGCAATATTGGAATGCATAACTTCCAATCGAAGTAACACTATCGGGGATAGTTACACTAGTCAGCGAGGTGCAATATTGGAATGCATAATCTCCAATCTCAGTAACGCTATCGGGAATTGTTACACTTGTCAGCGAGGTGCAATTATTGAATGTGAACATTCCAATATAGGTAACGTCATCGGGAATAGCAATACTTTCCAGCGAGGTGCAACCAGAGAATGCACCATGTCCAATCGAAGTAACACTATCGGGAATAGTAATACTTGTCAGCGAAGTGCAATTATAGAAACACGATCCGCCAATTGAAGTAACGCTATTAGGAATAATAATACTTGTCAGCGAGGTGCAACCAGAGAATGCGTACATTTCAATAGAGGTAACGTCATCGGGAATAGTTACACTTGTCAGCGAGGGGCAATTTTGGAATGCACGCTCTCCAATCGAAGTAACGCTATTAGGAATAATAATACTTGTGATATTATCATACCCGTCAATAGTCGTTTCTTCGTCTGCTAAATAGACTATGCTATTGATGCTTGTGATAGGAGAATCAAAAGATATAACACCTATGTTTTCTTCTTTGTTGTAAGTATTCGACACAATATTTGCATCAAAAGCATCAGCAATAGGCTCAAAAATATTACCATCCTTTGTGGTATATATAAATACATTATCCTCTATCTTGCTCTTTACAACCGGAATATAATCTGATACAATAGCTGTGTTACCATCGGAGATTTGAACAGCGACCTGAATCTCCTCAGATGCGGTAGCTATCGGTGCAGGCAGTTTGGTGCCTGACAGTTGTAAAGTAATGATACCACTCAGAGCATCAGCCTCGACCAACTGCACAGGGAGGCTGACAAACTGCTCCTCGCCGATGCCCTGCCCGAGGGCCTTGGCACTGACAATATCTTTCCACACCTTCTCCAACTCCGTAACAGCATCTTTAGGCGACACCTCAAAACTCAAACGAGATGAGTAGAAATCCGAAGTACACACCATCTTCGCCTTGCCATCTGCGTACTTGTGTACATACGAGAGCGACTGTATGCGGGTAAGAAGTTTGGCAATATCCTCGCTATTTTTGTCTATCTGTGCCTCCAAAGCATCGAGCTTGTCATTGATAGCAGCGACCTGCTCATCAATACGCTTATTGACATCGTCCAACTTACTCTTCAGTTCGGCGGTTATAGTACCATTGTACTCCTCGATAGCGGTCTCAATAGCCGCCTGATACTCCTTTTCGAGCTCGGTAGCGGAGTTTGCTATCTGCGACTCTACTGCGTCAATCTCACCTTGCAGTGTCTGGTCGCCGGACCCAATGCTCTGTCGCAATGCTGCGAACTCAGCATCTGCCCTGGCGATAGAGTAGTAGCCCGACAACTCCTTGCCTACCCACGTTTGAAAAGAGGCTTGCAACGCGGAAATAGCATCGCTAATCTCCTTTGAGGTGGCATCATCACTTGAAGCGATACTCTGCTCCAACTTCGCAAGAGTGCTGACAGCAGCATTATACTGCTTCAGGGTATAGAACGTGGCTTCTGCCCAATCCTTAGCAGGATAGATGATATACTTCTCCAATTCAGCGATAAGTATCTCCAACTCCTGGATAGCCATCTTAAGTTTCTCGTCCTCAGTTGCCAACTGCTCATCCTTAGCTCGGAACGCCTCATCGGTCTGCTTGAGAAGTGTAATAGATTCATCAATAGCAGAAATCTGCTGCTCGATAGTCGGAATCTTCTGCTCCAACTTATCAATGCGGTTACCCAATTCCACAATATCATCCTCGTACTTACTTGTACAGGATACCGAGAGGGCTATGATTGATAATATTAAAAATATCTTTTTCATAATGTAACGTTTTTGGTTGAATGACTAAACCTTATAG
>JAEIGA010009252.1_pt1 | contig 14907 bp, 15 predicted proteins | sample 9270691 | NCBI WGS metagenome assembly JAEIGA01 (sample SAMN17057246, study PRJNA624740) | gut metagenome | biome: biome; isolation source: fecal sample | host: Bos grunniens | place: China: Xizang | collected 2019
CCGCCGCTTGCATTGGTTGTACCTCCTGCAGTTCCGGCATTTACGCTGCTTGGAACATCCACGCTAAAATCACCCTGATTGACTTCAAACTCGACATTGACCTTGGCCGTAACATCAAACGGGTTGGAGAAGTATTCGTCAAGGAAGTTTCCTGTTGTATTGTACAATTCTGATACGCCTGACTCCACTACTCCTGCGTTGTCTATTATCGACTGGTTTATCTCTTCCGGTACCTGAGCGCCCTTTTCATTGAGCTTTCCGACAAGTTCCGAAAGCTGTTCGTCATTTGCCACGGCTTCGCCAACGATTGACCAGAGATCTTCCTCTGTCCCCTCGCCAGCCATAACCTTCAGAGTCTTATATTCAAGCATACTCTGGATAAGTTCCTCTGGTATCTGCTTTCCGACATCACGGTAGCTCTGCATGAGCTGTTCTGTCTGTGCTGCATCAGGCTCCATCTCCTGAAGAAGACTCTTGACTGCAGCCTTATCTCCGGCACCAAGTACACCCTGTAGTTCATCTTCCATATCGTAATAAAGCTGATGAATGATCTGGCCCCATGGAATTTCCTGCCCCTGAAGAGCTGCTTCTACGTCGAACATATCACGCATCTTTTGCTGCGTATTTTCTCTGATCGTATCAAGCGTAGGTGATACTTCAGCGTCATAAGCTCCTGTTATGGCACTCATATCGAAGTTGAATAGGTTCAGAGTAGCCGTCTCATTGTTTGCAGCATTATTCTCATAAACTGCAGAAAGCGCATCGTCCCATTCCCTCTGTATCTGCTTCTTGCGTGCCCCACCAAATGCAGCATCGTACTGTGCCTGATAAGCCGCATTGATGTCAGCAACCGTCTGAGTGATAACTTCCTTGGAAGCCGTCGCATTCTCCTGGATTGCCGCTGCCGCCTCAGCACGGATATTTGAAAAGGCATCTGAAGACAGATCTGAAGCCTTGAAGTCTTCGCCTAGTATGTCAAGCTTAGCTCCGCTCTTATACTTCGTGATTTCCTCCTGAAGCTTCGCCATCTGTGCCTGGAGCTCCTGTATTTCCTTGACCTCGTCGATATCAAGGAGTCCGTCTGTAAATGCGTCATTCACAGTATCTCTGAGCTTATTTCCTATGCCTGCAAGCTCTGCCTGCTGATTGGAATAGAACGTATTAAGCACGCTGACTACATTGGTATCTTCCAGTTGATCCTCTGTGAAGGATGTTTTTACTGCCACATTGATAGCATACTGCTGCTGCGTAACATATCCCTGTACTTCTGATATGTACTGATCTATAGCAGTCTTGTATGATGCTTGGTCGTCCTCATCAAGCTTGATCCCAAGAGATACCTTAAAGTTAAGCTTGTCGATTGTCTCCTGCGCATTCTCGATCCCTGCAGTGTAGTTATCAAGTTTTTCAAGTTCACTAAACGCTTCCCTGATACCCTTGAAGTAATTTCCGCCGGCAAGTGCCTCTGCGGCCTCCTTAACGTCATTGATCCCCAGCTCAAGATTTCCAAAGTGTTCGTCAAGGCTCACAGCCTTGAGCCTTTCTTCTTCCACCTTTATAGCCGCCATCTCTCCAACCAATAGCCCAACCGCTGCTACTACGCCCATGATGACTCCGGTAACGGGGTTTAGCGAGCTAAAGAACGTCATGATAAAGCTCAGCCCGTCAACTGTAGTTTTTGCGATCTTGAATGCCGCAAATGCGGCTGCTATCCCGGATATAACGCCTACGATCTTGTCGCCATTCTTGATAACCAGTGAGCCGAAGCTCTTGCACTTATCGATCACTGCGCCCACGTTCGTCTCGAACACTCTCTTTACTGTCGGGAGCTTGCTGGTAACGTCCTTAATGAGTTTTCTGATAGCTCCGCTGTCTATAAGGTCATGCAGCACGTCCTTGACCTCTGAAAGAGCGTCAACGATATATGGCCGCATCTCATCATATGCCTGTATGCCAAGCTCCTGGAAGGCGTTCTTGACCAGAGCAGCCTGAGACTCAACAGTCTCATAGCGTTTCCTTGCTTCCTCTGACAGTGCGACATTCTCTCCCCAGGCCTCATTAGCCACCTGAAGAGCTTCTGTCATGACACCCTCAGATCCTGCAAGGGCGAGGATCATATTCGAAAGACGTATTTCCTTAAGTCCCATATCAGATAGTACGCCGATAGCCGACTTGCCATTTCTCTCCGTATCATTCAGCCCGCTGATGAATGCGTCAAGCGCGCCTACTGCGTTGGTCTTAAATGCGGTAGCAAACTCTTCAGTGCTCATGTTTGCAACTTTTGCGTAGTCCTCAAGCGATTCTGACCCATTCTCAACTGCAACCTGTATGGTCTTAATGAGCTTTGACATTGACGAGCCGCCGGCTTCTGCTCTGATGCCGACTGAACTCATTGCCGTTGACAGAGCCAGTATATCTGCTTCAGATAGCCCTGCTAGATGTCCTGCGGCTGCAAGTCTCATGGACATGTTGACAATGTCTTCCTCTGTCGTGGCAAACTTATTACCGAGATCTACTACCGTTGATCCGAGACGATCCCAGTTCGATACGCCATCTTTTCCGAAGTCATCCATGTTTACGATATTCGCAAACTTAGCCAGAGCCGTAGCGGCATCTTCTGCGCTCATATTGGTAGAAACGCCCAGGTTTATCATCGTCTCAGTGAAATCAAGCAGCGAGTCATTAGCGATGCCGAGCTGACCGGCTATCTCCATTACCCCTGCTATCTCTGATGCACTGGCTGGGATCTCGCGGGTCATTCCGATTATGCCCTCACGCAACTGCGCAAACTCTTCATCAGTGGCGTCAACCGTCTTTTTTACGCCTGCAAATGCCGACTCGAACTCGCTTCCAACCTGTATGGCTGCTGTTGTAGCCGCTCCTATTGCGGTGGCAGCTACTGTGGCTCCTGATATTATGAGATCAAATGCCGCCTTCCCTGCGCGTCCTATAGCGTCAAAACCCTTGTCCAGAGTACCGAGCTGGGAGTCTATTTCCTTTAAGCTCTTCTTGAGGCTGTTTGAGAGCGATTTCTCGACCTTACCGCCGATTTTTATGAGAAGCTTGTATTCTTTTCCGTTCATCGACAACCTCGTTCACCTCCTTTGCAAGTTCTAGTAATTCTAAAACAGACAGGGTCGATAAATACTCGATCCCTGTCTGCATTGCCATTGATAGATTTATTATGAGCTTTCGGAGCATCGGAACATCGGAAGGCTTTAGTCCGAGCCAAACAAAAAACCCATGACGCGGTTCTTTACTTTAATAGCCTCCTTAGGAGGGAGGTACAGGAAGAACTCTACAGGCTGCGCCGTTGCCTTAGCAGCAATATTTACTGCGTACTCGAGTGATACTTCCGGAAGAACATCTATACCGGTATGTCCCCTTGACATCTTCCTGTTTACATCGATCATGGATGCAGCATTGAGGCTCTCGAGCCCTGACAAGTCGATCTCCGTATAAGTGTTACCTTCAAACACATATGGCTTGCCAAACTTTATGAGGAGCGAGCTGTCCTCATCATCCATAACATCCGTACTGACTATCTCTGCCTTTACGGCTTCGCCATCCAATATAGCGTCGGTTGTCTGATCCTTTATTTTTTTATCTTCCATACAATTCTCCTTAGAAAAGTAATTACTTTCTTAGTCAAGTCCGGGCGGCAACCTTAAAGGGAACCACCCGGACCCGTACAACTTATTAACTGGGAGAGTTATTAAGTGTACTGCCTTATTGTTGCGAGCAAGTCTTTGTCATTGACGATGAATACGGAGTTGAGCTTGTCATACTCAAGCTTCTTTACTCCATCAACTTCGATGAGTACATAGAGTACTTCAAGTGTTACAGATGCATTCATCTGCTTGCCCTGCTCGAGGGTGCCCGGTGTGAAGCTCTTGAGACGGCCTTTCTCGACTACTCTCATCTGATTGTAGGCAAGGGCGCCGGTGCTCTTAACCGTGCTCTGGGATGCAGACCTGAATGTAAGGTCTACAGGCTCTGAAGGATTCATGAGATCAAAGATGTCGCTGTCCAGGATCCTGAAAGGCACGGTCTGTGCGATTGAGGAATAGAACCCGGGGATGGAAGCCTCATAGCTTCCAAGAACACCTGCTCCGGAGATCTCTTCAGTAATGGCGTCGAAGTTGGGAAGCTCGACGCTGCCGGTAACTCCTACAAGGACGTTGCCATTGTGATATGCGTTGAAGTTGTTAATGACTTCAGGTACATTCGCGATCGTGCTCATGCTATCAACCTCCTAACTCTGCTTCAATCATTGACGGATCAAACTCAAGGATATTCTGGATGTCCTCAGCAGGTGTATAAGGTGCGAGGTACTGTCTGAATACGATGTGTCCGTTTATGATGCTTTCTATAGGGTTGTCGCCAGCGTTGTACTCCATGCGGATGCCAGCGCACTTGCCCTGTGACTTGAGACTGTTTCCGCGAACATTCTCGGAGTCTACGATAGACTCGATGAGGCGGAAGTTTGTAGGATCGTCTACCTTCTCGAAGTAGGTCTTAATAAAGCTGTTGCCCCACCATGAGAAGAACCTGCGGCAGCAGATCCACCTGTCTTTAGGGTCTGTGTTGTCGGGATATGCTGCTGTGTTGTTGCCCCATGAACGGAAGCCGTTCTCGTTGATGGCGGTTACAACGCCAGCGCCGTTAAGCACATTGCCCTGAAGTTGATCGAGGACAACCTCTGTTCCGTCCGCAAGAACAGTCGCATCAATTGCGAGTGGCTTGTTTGAAGGTGAAAGGTTCGGAACATCGCCGTTGTTGTAGTCTGAAGTAAGAGCCATGGCAGCATAGATTGCTGAGTAATCCATGATCTTTTTATCGACCTTAACCTTAGGCCACAGGCAGATTGAATGCTTGCTTGTATAGCCTGCTGCGTTCTTGGCTGCCTCCACTGCTGTGTAAACCCTGGTTGTGGCAGAGTCAAGATCGAGCACGCATTCGCACTGGAACTTGCCGTTGATATTCTCGCACTTAGCCTGGAGCGCAGCGCCTACAGATGGAGTGCTTGAGAATCCAGGAGCAAGAAGAAGCCCGGGGGCCTTAGCAAACCTAGGCCATACCTCGCGCACCATCTCGATACCTGTTGATACTCCGGTGCTAGAGTTATAGGAACCGATGATGTCTGCTGCGGTAACTAATGACGGATCAAGCTTGTAGCCTGTAGGTGCGATAGTTTCAACTCCTGCCTTAAGGACTGTGTATACCGGGTAGCCGTTATCGTCAAAGGCTGCCGTGTAATCTGTGCCCTCTACCAGGGTAGTATTGTCGCCATCCTTAACGACGAGTGTTGAAAGGATAACTCCCTTAGCAGTGCCCTTTGCAACTCCGTCTGTTACTGCGAGCGCTGATGCCTCTGTGTATGCTGCCTTGTGAGTTGTCTGCTCAAGCACGTTGCAGAAGATCACGGGGCTGATAGCATACTTTCTGAAGAACGCATACATAGCTTCGCAGAGTGTGTAACTTTCCCAGTCATCTGAGTAGCCCAGAGCAGCCTGTGCGTCTGCAAAGGTCTCACAGAGAAAGAGTTTGTTGGTAGCACTTGCCGGATCGCTTGCAAGGTTGATGGGAGCGGTACCGAAAATTACAGGCACGCCTGCATCAGACACTGCAGGGATCGGAAGGCTTGTAGGATTTTCTTTAATCCTTATACCGTGTTCGTATGGCATACTTAATTCCTCCTTGTGAATTTACTTGTCACCTCTTTATTGATAACGTAAAGGGGGCTGTGCTTTTCTTTTACTTCTTTAAGTGCGCCGGGGATATCATCGATCTTTACAAAGAGCCTTGCCATGGCAGGGAAGGCGGCTATGCATTTGTCGATTGCAGGTGTGAAGACTCCGTCAGCATACACTGTCGAGTGTCTTACAACACCAATGATTGAATCTCCGACATACATAAGGTTTTCTTTTTTTGCTTCGGGCTCAGGAGCTTTGACTTCCTCTTTTACGGGCTCGGCCGCTATCGGAGCTTCTGCCTCGATAGCGGGTTCAGCCTTGGCCTCTTCAGCCTGAGCTTGGAGTATTTCCTTATCTTTCTTGCTCATGCAAATTCATTCTCCCTTCTTATGGATGGAATGTTGAAGTTCATATTGCAGGCACCGAAGAAATACGGCCAATAGTTATCCTCCTGGAGCGCCCAGTGGAACTGCCCTGCGTACATAAACTGGTTATTCAGCATAGGCTCTTTGTGGAACCTTATATAGATTTTCTGAATGATGTCCATAACATCCCGGAATCCTTGAGAATCATTGTCATCATCCCATATTGCAATAATAAAGATGACCTGTACCGTGTTGACTGCGTCGGCGCTGCCGTCATCGTCACCGCTCTTTAGGCGGACAATAACGTATGGCACCGGATCGAAGTCGTCTCCGGTTTCATTTATCGGAACATCCTGCGCGAAAACCCTGAGCGGCCTTCTCTTGACGTAATCACTTTCCTTGTCGTGTGGAGCAGCTTCTGTATCAGTGCCCTGTCCTGAAACTGTTCCATCCTCTGAATAATCATCAAGAGTTGTCACGTTTTCGGGATCGTGAGGTATCTTATACAGATATCCGTCAAAGATCTTATTTATTTCTTCCACCAGGGCGTCTATGAGCCCTATAGGAGTAAGCTGTGATGTCATTTAGTCTCTCCTATCCTAAAAACCTGTGTATCTGCTGTTCGATATTCTTAAGAAGCAATGCATGAACATCGCCCTCAAGGTCGTCTCTGTAGACAACCTCCTCGCCCTTGGATACCGCAGGCGAGTACAGGGTCTCTATGACTTCCTTGTTGGGGTTCGACTTGCTGACTGATCCGGGACGTCTTGACACGAATGCCTCATGCCCATTATGGAATCTCACCATAAAGCCCTTATATTTATCCCGTCCATGTGTGAATCTGGAAATACCTTTTAGCCTGCTCTTTCGAAGGACTTTGGCCTTCACCCACTTGGGAGCGCCTTTCCCTCCAGGGTAAACCGTCGTGTCGGACATCTTGTAGTCATGCATGTCAAGGACATTGCCCCTGGCTGTAATGACCGCCTCAAGATTTCCTACGGTAGCCTTTTTTGTTTTGTTTGCAGACTTATATCCCTTAAGGCCTTCCTTAAGCTTATAGCGCTTGTTTGCTCCATGCGTCATCTGCTTAGTGAGGTCTTTGGCTGCATTGTTTAATGCGGCCTTGAGGACTTTTTTCGACTGGTCTTTTAAGATACCAAAATCATGTTGTATCTTATCCAGTCCCTCCATCTGGACGTAGAACTCATGGATCATGTCTTATTAGCCTCCAGTGAAATCGAGTACACACCGTACTCATCTACCGCATCTGATATAGTATATGTCCTTCCATCCAGTATCAGCGTTCTGCCAACCGGTGGTAGCATCCCGAAATCAATTGCCCTTACATAAATAAGGAGCTCCTTCAGATACACACCGTCCGCGTACAGTGATCTCTTATACTGATATCTCTTCTCACGGTCGATCATTTCATTACTGTCAAACAGAACCGCCATGCGTTTATTATTCACGACATGGTAGTCTGCAAACTCATCCAGGTTTAGGAATATGTTTTGCGCATCGTTTTCAATCTGTTCCTTAAACGTCATGGGTATTATCCCTTCTTTTTAGACCTTGCGGCTGTCTTGGGGACCTTCCCGACAAGATCATCCTCCCCTTTTTCAGGGCCCTCGGCCTTGCCGAAAAGCCCTGGCTCAGCAGTGGCGGGTTTTGCCGTCACTGCCTTTTCGCTTGGTGGAAGGATGTAGGCTGCTGTTCCGGCTTCAAGCCAGAGCGCCGTCATCTCAGGGTCGTTTGTCGGAAGCTCCTCTCCAACCTGATACTGATGTGAGTGATACAGGATGGGATAAACCGCTGTAAGTTTACCGTCTTCCATACGCGCCTCCTTATCAGCCCAGGAGCTTTACAAGGATCTGCGTATCTGCTGCGGCTGCTGCCTTTGCAGCATAGCCGGCAGGAGTGTTGCTGGTAGAAACATCTGTGATGCCTGTTCCGTCGAAGTACACTGCATCACCCATTGCAATTGCAGATGTACCCGTCTTAGCAATGTCAAATACTCCTGTCATGTGGACTGATCCGGTCTCGCCGGGATTGATATCTGTTCCTGCTACGCCGATGCGGGTAGTAAGGTCGATAACAGTGTTGGCAGCGATCTTGGAAGCTGTTGCATTTGTGTAATCAAGGCTTTCGCCTCTCTGGTAATAAGCTGCTGTAGCCATCTAATTAACCTCCTTATATTTTTTACGAGCCTATCAGAGCGGATTGGCAACTGCGATGCCGGGATTCTTGATAGCGCCCCTGAAGTCCATAACTGAGATTCCCCAGTCAAGGTAGATGTCCCAGATAAAGCCGAGTGTTCCGGGAGCCTCCATCCTGCGGATGTTAGGGATCTCGTTTCCATTGAGGTAATCAACCTCGATGAAGTCTGTGTCGTCGGAATTGCCGAGCAAGAACCAAGGCATTACATTTCCGAAGCCGCCACAGAGAACATTGATTGTAGGATCCTCTATGATCTCAATGCTGTTAGCATATCTGAAGAGAGGGTTCACTGCCTGTGTGTTACCTGCGGTATTGATTGTAGGGCTGTTCATGACTGTGAAGATGTCAAATCCGAGTCCGGCAGGAACAACGAGCTTGGCAGGACGAACAATGATAGCCTCGCCGAACTGGTCAGTCTGTGACTGAAGGGCAAGGATCATGTTCTGCAGTGAAGCCTGTGTGATGCCTGTGCCTGTGGTAACCAGGTTTCCGTGTGATGCATGGAAAAGAGCTGTTCCATCGTAAACTGCAGGGTTGTTTACCAGAATCTGATAAACCTGCTTGTTGATGGTCTTTCTTGCGCTCTTAGCGTAGCGTGCAGGAAGCCCTGTGATGAGGTCGATATCATCATTGATGAATGCCTGTCTTGTGAGGGTGAACTGACGACCATAGGTCTTAAGCTTTCTCGTAGGAAGCTTCTCATCAGTTCTTGTATCATGTACAAGCTCGCCGCCCTCAGGCACTTCAAGGAACTCACCTGCAGGCCCAGCAAGGTAGTTGTTGTCAACTGTCTTGAAGTCCTTAAGTGTTCCCTTCTTGGTGATCTTGTCGAAGGTTACCGCTACGGTCTTGTGTCCTTCTACATATGCCTTATTGATGGCATTGTCGAGGATTGCAGGGAAGGCAGCAGTAGGTGAGAAGAACTGTCTTGCAGCCATCTGGTAGATCTCGTCATTGGACTTTCTGTTAAGCCCTGAGATACCCTCCTCATTCTGAATACACTCGATTGCAAGGTCTCTTAAGGACATCCCCATAAGCTCTCTTGCGCCCTCTGCAGGATGCTCGATCTCGATACCGGAACGAAGCACAAGTGCGTCACCGGCAGCAGCACGGAACTTGTCTGCCTCATCCTTGGTGACATCAGCGCGGCCTGCTGTCTGAAGAGGTGCATTCTCTCTGCACAGATCGTCGATGATAGCGCTCTTTACGCTCTCAACTGATCTTCCGCTTTCAATGTACTGGCCTGCATCAACGCCAAAGTGCTTGCAGATAGCTTCGATCTCACGGATACGTGTTCTCTCTGCTTTCCTCTCAGCCTCGCGAACTGCATTCATGTCGGGCTGGGGTTCTGCCTGTCTCTCTGCAGTATTTTCCTGAGGAGCTGATGCCTTTGCTTCGTTGATGGACTTTGTAAGTCCGTCAAACTCAGCCTGCTCCTGTGCAGTAAACTCCCTTCCCGCAGCTTTTACTGCATTAAGAAGTTCCTGCTGTCTCTGAATCATCTGTTCAAGAGTCATTTTGTTACCTCCTTTAAAAAGTTGATATTTATCTGGAGCTGCTTTTCGTTGTAGTAAAAGCTGCTTACTCCCTTATCCGGTTTTTCTTCCTGGCTCCTGCCAACTCCCACTGTAGGATCTGCAGGCACGCTTACTATGGATATCTCATAAGGTGTCCACCTGGTCGCTACACTGCAGGGTCCGGTAAACCTTCCATCTGACGATTTTTTGTTTGCGGCTACGTCCTCCCAGACATCTACCATGTAGCCAACGGATACGCCCTTAAGAGTGCCGCTCTGGACTTTCTTAAAGATGACCTCTGACTCTGCGTCATCGTCAAACTCGATCTCGGCTTCGCCACGGCTCTCTGATACCTGGACGGACAATACCTTGCCGATCACCTTATCCCTGTTGTGGTTATAGAGGACACACCCTATCTCAGACAGTCTCTGAAGATTTACTGCGCCCTCTGCATGGGACAGTATCTCAGTGCCCCACCATCTGTCGTAAGGCTCCTCTGATGAGAATGAAAGTCTAAACTTCCTCTCATTGCCCTCGCCTTCGACCGCCCTTATCTGGCAGTCTCTGAACGACCTTAGAAGGGAACCGTTTTTCTCATTCTCGACCCTCGTCATCATCTCCTGATCCGGGGTCGTTTCCCTGGTAGTTGTTTTCATTGCTGTTCTCCTTTTTCTCAAACAGTATCTGTTCCATATCAACGCCTTTTTCGCGTCCGTACTCTAAGACCTCTGCGATATCGTTGATCTGATCTCTCCAGTCCCTGCCGTTTTCTGCAGCAATCTGTTTGAATGTTTTCTGACCCGTCTGAAGAGCCGTCTTATTTGCGTTAGACTCTTTCTGAGGATCAATCCATGCCTTAGGCTCCTGAGTCCAGTCATGTGAGAGATAAGTTTCCTTGTTCTCCCAGAAGCCCTTTATATCAATAGCTCCACACAGCACAGCAGATATAACGAATGTCTCGTATATCTCGTCGAGGACTTCCAGGAGCAGCTCTTTCTCTTCCTCATAAGTGAGTCCATCCTCAATCATCCCCTGTCTGGCACTCGAGTATGTAGCCTCTGCCATATCGCGGGATGTCGCTTCATAGCTGAGCCCCTGACCTGCTCCTATCAGCCTCTGCTGCAGCTTCGTAAAGCTTGTAGCGTCCGCTCCCTGACCTGTAGGATTGACTACCTGTACCTCATCACCTACATTCAGTTCCTTTATCATGCCGGGTGAAAGAAGTTTCCCGTCATAGCTGACCCTCTGCTCAGACGCAGCGCTGCCGCCTCTGCCAAGCCCCTGTGTCGGGTACGTCTTTTTGATGAATATCGAAAGGCAAGCCTCAATGCGCTCCTTGACTGCTACCGCCATCATGAACTCGTTGGCGTCTCTGATACGAGGTATCGTGTGCGCCATGTCTGACATCTCACGAAGCTGTGAGGGGCGCTTCTTGGTGAAGTAGAAGATCACGTTCCTCGCATCCACGAACTCCGGCGGGCGGGTTCCGTAACCATTGATATCGTATTGCTTGATATAGTAGCCAACCGCTTTGTTATATGAGTTGTATTCGATACCGCCTACAACCTTGTTGGCCTGGTCCCTTGGCTGCATAACTGATGAATCAAGCTCATCAACCTCGACCATCTGAAGCTTGAAGGGTACTGTGCCGCCCTTGAGGTAGCGCTTAATGAAAAGAACACCGCCGTCTATCTTCTTCCTCTCAACGGCCATACGAATCATCTGATTAAGGCTCTGGGTCTCAGTGACATCGCAGTTCTGTTTCTTGCACCACTTCTTCCAGGCTCTCTCAATTTCCTTATTCAGTTCAGTGTCTTCGGTCTTTGCCTGAATGAAATAACCACCGCCTACGACGTTTCTCTTGAAGGCTCCGGCAACCGCATTCATGAAATCTGAGTTTCTTTCCAGATCTCTTGCCCTTGCTCTTACTTCATCCCTGCTATAGCGGTCCGTAAGCTCAGCCGACTGGTTTGTTGTTACCCTCCAGTTCTGGTTGGGCCTGTCGTAGCTTCCTGCGTCGTAATTCCTCAGAAAATCAAGCGCCTGTCTGTAAGACTCACGCTTATAAGCGGTCTCAGGCGAAAACCAACCGATGATATTATCAAGAAATCCCATAAAGCCTCCTGTCAGCGTCCATCAAATACAGCTACATAACAGTCATCAAGAAGGCCGCCCTGGTTTTCTGCTGCCACCTGTGCCTGAAGATCATTCTTTATCTTGTACAGTTCCTTAAGGTCCGCCCTGGTGAGCTGGCGGGACCCTATTTTGTAATGCTGTCCGCCTACTGCTATGGCGACTATCGCATTATCCACATGTTGTAATAGCTCCGCAGGGGCAAGTCCCTGAACGGAAAGATTCTCATTTGCCATATATTAAATTCCTCCTAAATCCAGTTCTCATGCGCCTGTATCCACTGTTCTTCCGATGAATGCTCTTCCTTGATATCCTGCCTGTCAGGTACTACCGCCTCCTCATTCTGAAGGTGAAGTGTTCTGACTCCGAGGATATCTGCGGCACACATAGCATAAACTTCAGTATCGAGAAAGTGGTTATCTGCGTGCGAAGTTTTCTGTTGCCACACCTGCTGCACGACTCCGTTCTTTTTGATGTTTACCTTATGCTCTGCGGTTACCTGCTTCGCATACTCCATATCGCAGCCGCTGTATACCATCCATGACCCGCGGCCGTTAGGCTTCCTCATCCTGCCGGCGATCATGTCCTTGTACTTGCCGGTGTCGATCATTACAAGTGTCATGCCATAGGCTCCGCTGCCTTCCTTGTTGATCTTGGAAAGCTTGTAGCTTGATAGCTGAGAGTGCGAAGCGCCCTTGCAGGGAAGCGCGTAGTCTGAATGCATGGAACAGAAATCGTAAACTGCATCTGTCTGGTCTCCGGAATCTACAAGGCACAACCTCACGATCAGCGGCTCTCCGTCCTCATTCGCATATTCAAGGTTCATGATGTTATCAACTTCCTCGAATGAAAGAGCCTGCCCGTGGGCAATATTCTGAGAAGTGAGGAAGTCTCCCCAGGCTCGTATCGTCCAGTAAACCGATGTCTCCTGAACGTCAACTCCCGCCGTGAGCATCTTGGCCCACTTGGGAACGATATACTGTTGTACTTCAGTCTGACGATCCATGACGAGATCTTCAGAGGTCTTAAGCTTCGTATCTTCCCACGGCTCAGCAAGCCATGAGTTTACGAAATTCTGAAAATCATTAGGATCATCTTTTGTCGTCAGGAACTCTTTTGCTATCTCCGCCCATCTTATAAAGGGTGAGTACAGCGTGTTCAGCCAGAAGGCAACCTTCCTGGCATACCTGGTATCATGCCGGACAATGCGCCACTCTCCTAGCTGCAGCATGACGTGCTTGTCATTATCTGATATAGCCTCGCCGCACTCCTGGCATATATATGTTGCAACCTCTGCTCTGTCCGCGTAACTCATACTCTCATCATCAGGAAACTTTATCTGCTTCCACTTGAACTCTATGTATGTGCCACAGTGAGGACATGGGCAGAAGTAATGCTTTTCAATATCAGCGCCCTCTTTTGCCTTCCAGATATGGCCTGTCTTTAAGGTAGGCGTAGATGTTATGTATATCTTCCTGTTGTGGAAGGTCTTGGTACGCTCTCTTGCAAGCTTCACGGGGTCTGCTTCCTTACCGCTTGCCATGGGATACTTGTCTACCTCGTCCATCATCAGATATTTGATGGGCTTACTTGCAAGGGATGAAGGAGAGTTGGCTCCTACAATGGATATGTACATACCATCAAACTGAAGCTCCATGAGCTGTGAGTTTGGATCGAATTTCTCATCTATCTCAGGAGTAGCTCGAAGCGCCGGGCGGAGCCTGTTCTCGACTGTCGATTTTCCAAGACCGTCAGTCGGATAAACTATCATCGTTGGGGATGGGTCCTGCATAACGATGTAACCTATCATGTTTTGCAATGCCTCTGTTCCACCTACCTGAGTAGGCTTGCAGAAGATAATTTCCTCGGTGCCGTAATTGTTGAACTCATCCATAATGCCGGCGAGATACGGAGTAACTGTATTGCTCCAACTGCCCGGCATCGCAGATGACTTGGCATCGAGGATACGGTAACGCTCAGCCCATTCAGAAACGGTTATCCTCTCGGGAGGACACAACATCTGAAGTGCTTCATACTGATAAGGCGTTACCTGTATGCTATTTTTTTGAGGCATCTTTCTTTGGCCGACCCATCCTTTTCGGCTTTGTTATATCAACTGGTTTTTTCGTAACCGTCGCCCTTGATACGAAGGTCTCAAGGAGCTTTTGTATTTCTTTCTGAAGATCGTTTTCTATTTCCCGCACCTCCACAGGGTCAACGTAGCCCGCGAGTCTGCCAGTCATCTTCTGAGGAATAGACAGTGCGAAGTTCTTGAAGACAATGAAGAAGCGGCTGTAATCTGCTTTAACTTCTTCAACAGAAATATAGTTTCCTGCGGCTATCTCTGTCCGGAGCTTATGAAGTTCTCCCTGGGATTCCTTTAAGGCAACCTCGGCGCGGAGCTTCTGCTCTTTGAGCTTGGTCTCTATCTCGACCTTCTCTCTTCCATTTGCTTTATCTGAAAGGTACTTCGTATACCTCTGAACAGTATCTATCAGGTCATACCTGACACAATTGCTTTTAACATGGATGTTTTCTATGACGCCATCCGCGCACAACTGTTCGATTCGTCTTCCGGTAAGACCGAACATCTGGCATATGGTATTCTTTGAGACGTATTCTTTTTTACTCTCTGAAATAATCTTCTCTATCTTCTCTGACATTCAGTGCTATTCCTGCAAACACAATGGAGCGCAGCTCCAGCGGCTACGCTCCATACATGGCAAACTTACTTTTTATGAAAGGTTGGTGATTGGGGTGATGGGATTTTACAGGGGGTTCTGTTACCCATCTGCTCTTCACGATACTATCATAACATATCGAAAAGTCCCATTGAGTCCCATCTTTTTGAGAGCCCCGAACCGCAGTCCCCAAGGGCGTTTGAGAGGTGTCTGAGGGGGTATGGCAGGGGTGTGGTCGTAGCGAATTTTGGCGAAAAATCGAACATATTTTGCCAAAATCATTGGACGATCGCCGACC
>JAEIGA010009253.1_pt1 | contig 14906 bp, 27 predicted proteins | sample 9270691 | NCBI WGS metagenome assembly JAEIGA01 (sample SAMN17057246, study PRJNA624740) | gut metagenome | biome: biome; isolation source: fecal sample | host: Bos grunniens | place: China: Xizang | collected 2019
CACTTTCCACGCTTCACAGGCTGTACGTCTGCAAGTGGAATTTCAAGGAGTCTATCGGTAATATAACCGCCAATATTTGCTTTTCTTAATGTTTCAAGTACATTTTGTAATTTAACATACTTATCCATTATTAACCTCCTTTTAAACTCCAAATACTTTAGAGTCTCCGTTTTTTATCATACTTTTATACTCACTTAAACGATCTTCACTTACAGCTATATATTTATACTGAACATTATGCATATTCATATTAGATATTAAATCTTTTGCGATTTGCTTTTCATATAACTTTATATTACCGTATGAGTCTTTTAAAATTTGCAATTTGCGTTTATCATATTTGTATCCATAACAATCCTTTTTAAGTATAAAATATCTAACATTACCGACTCCTTCAAAATTGATATAGAGTTTTCTAAGTTCAATTAGTGACTCTGTAAGTGCTAAACTATTATTTTTTTCATAATCTTCACATACATTTTTAATAACATTTCTGAAACTTTTAAGTTGTTTGAGATATTTGACAATTTTAGACAAATCTTCTGAAACTAAAATTTCAGTATTTTTGCTTTCAAATGCATACTCACAAATTTTTATTTCTTGTTCAAGCTCCATTTTTTCACCTCCGTGAAGCGTTAAAATACCTTTTTCTTCGTTTCGGCTCAATTCTAAATTTTATTCATTCAGTAACTTTTCGGCTTCGTCAGCGTATCGCCATTTATTACAAGCGTGATTCACCGTGGGACATTCTTCACAACACATTTCTTCATCTGAGCAAACATATGAAAGAATAAAAGTAATATCGTCAACCGCCAGTCTTAACAGCCTTTTGGCTTCTCTTAATTCATTCATTTGCTCATCATCTGTGGTATTATCAATGATATACTCTTGTAAATCAACAATTGTGTCACTTATTTCACAATAATAATCTGATTCTATATCATTTTTAGGCTTTGGCAAAAATTCAAATAGTTTATCTTTGTCAATCACTCTCATTTTTAGTCCTCCTTAAAGCTTTAAAATACCTTTTTCATTGCTTCGGATATTGTTTCTTTATCGTATCATCAAACGTCTTAATCATAGCTGATACCACGCTTTCTTCTTTAAAATAATCAGGACTTATCCCTAATTCTTCAAAAGAAAGTTGTGGTAATTCCTCTGTTTCAATCTTTATTGGTTTTGGCTTGTATTCCCGACCTGTTATTATGTCCTCTGATAATATAAAATCAGGGCAGTTATTAGCTCTTTTTATCTGTTCTTCGGACATATAGCGTTCTTTCGCAGAACAACAATATCCGTCACCTTCAAAGCAATGAACGCAATATCGGCAATACTGTTTCATTCGTTGTCACCGTCCATTCTTGCGCCGCAATGCGGACAGAACGGTGTTTCTTCAAATATGCCTGTACTGTTCCGCATAATCTTGCCGTGACATCTTTCGCAGTAAGTATCACATTTGCCTTGTCCCATTAATGGAGGACACCACTTGCTTTTTTTCACAGGCTGTACGTTTTCATTTTCAACTGGCTTCAATATTTCTTCACCCGATAGATATGGACAGTGCATTGCGTGTGATATACACCCACCTGCAAGTTCGTTATATTCCTCACACCTTCTACAAATATATTCCTCGATTGCTTCCTCTGCCAGTGACCGTCTTATATACTCAGCCATTTTCAGCCCTCCTGTTCATCGTCTATATCTTGACAGTGACCGCCGCAAATTTCAACGGTATCTAAACCGCATCTGCCGTCATCATAATGTTTGCAAAAATCATAGTCGCATATTACCTCTGTCATTTTTACACCTCCTAAAGCGAAGAAATCCAAATTTAGTTCTCCCCGACGTTTATATTGATAAGATCCTTAACCAGCTTTTCACATTCATCATGATACCGCCATTTCCATTTATCGCCATAACATCCAATGCACTCTTTTGTATAGTTTCCTTCGTAAATACAGCTTTGACATTTCTTGAAGCTTGATGATTCTTCAAGGACAAGCTTCATAATATCAAGTGCTCGATAAAGAGGTTCCTTAAACACCCAGCTTTCTTGCTGATAGTGTGCTATCTGCCTGCATTCGTCCCAGTGTTGGCTTTCAAGCTTCTTTATTTTCGCAGTATAAGAATCAAAGCAATATACTATATCATTTCCCAATTTATAAGCTCCTTATTAGTCCTTTTATCACATATTAGCACTATACGTGCTAAAGCGCTTTATAAAAAATAGCCTTTTTTAGGCTTAGCATGAGCGTGATATTGTTCACGCCCATGCCTATATAAATTATATCTGAATGTTTGCTGTTATGAGTCTCCACCCTCTTTGTATAGAGCGTTCTCTATGATCTCAATACTGAGTATATCCGTCTCAGGATTATTCTCATAAAAGTTCTTTATCATTTGCTGTAACAAAGCTGAAGCGTTTTTCTGAGGACTGCTGATATATTTGACCATTGTCGCAGTTTCACGAGTTACTGTCTCATAGTCAACGTAATTAATTTTAATCTTGAGATAATATATATCTATATCCAGCATAAAGCACCGCCTTAAATGTTATACAATCTCTTGATACTGCTTATTCTGCCAGTATCTTCCTTAATATAGTACTTTTTTGTTACGTCGGTACTTTCATGGCTTAGAAGTACGCTCACGTCCTCGAGAGCCATGCCAGCATTTTTCAATAGCGTAGCTCCAGAATGTCGGAAGTCATGAGGATGCAATGTTGGAACGCCTATCATATTACCTATCCGTTTGCACCAGCTGCATAGCGTTGATCTGCATATCGGCTTTTGCTTATTTCTGCCCGAAAAGAACACCCAGCCGTAATCGTTTTGATTTCTGCCTTCTCGCTGGAGCTTCAGCTGTACAAGAAGATATTTTACTTCATCTGAGAAAAAAAGGTCAACTATCTTGCCCTCCTTTTCACGGACTCCTTTTATAACTTTTCCGTCAAGGTCTATCTGATCCCACCTTATGCTTGCAATAGCTCCTACTCGTCCCATTGTTGACAGGGAGAGCATTGCATAAGTACGCAGCTGAAGATTATCCGCTGAGATAAGGCGCTCTCTCATAAGCGCGACCTGCTCCGGCGTTAAAAATGTCTGCATGATAATATGTACGCCGCGCTTTGGACGGTCAATAAATTCTGTTGGATTTTCTACTATAAGTTTTTTCTTACGCATGAACTTATAAAAAGCTCCAATACTCGACAGCCGTCTTCTTAGGCGTTCGCTATTATTGCCTTCACATTTGCAAAGGTACAAAAATTCGGTAATATCGTCGTCCGTAAGATTTCGGACAGATCTGTTTTCCTGATTATCCAAAACATAAATAAACCATCCTTTCAAATCAGTTTCATAGGCTGTTATCGTCGTGGGAGAGAGGTTCCTCATACTCATATCCACACGATACTTCCTCAGGATTTCCATTGTTTCAGGATTGACTTTTTGCAACTTATATTCATCGTATAAGTTGATTCTTTTGCTTATCATTTTCGTTCCTCTTTTCGGTATGTTTATATTTACACTAAATACTTAGGCGGCAGCTCGAAGTCGGTATTCTTCTTGCGCCATAAATGCAGGCAGTATTCATGTGTATTTACATATTCACTTTTTTTAGGATGGAATTGTGCAACAGTTTCATCTTCATTCCAAAACATATCTTTAACTTTGCACATTTCCTCCCATGTTGGCATTCTTTTGTTATAACTTACAGATACGTGCTCCCAGCCTTCGCCAAAACTCCATATAACGCACATCGGTTCCCTCTGCGCCGGAAAGAATAAGAAGCCGCATCCGCCATCATAGCCTGTCTCGTCTACTTTGAGCCGTTCTATCTTGCATATTTCTTCTTGAGTTTTCATTTTTACTCCTTAAAAAGTTTTTCCCAGTCTTTAAGCGGATCGTCTTCGTCCTCGTTCTTAGGATGAACGTCGAGGCCTGCTTCAAGTCTCATTTCTGCGATTTTGTGCTCTGCAATTCTGCCAGCCAGTGATAAGCCTATAAGAAAGCCTCCCAAAGCGCAAGCAGCACAAATTAAAACAATTTTCACTCAATATCACTTCCTATTATAATATCTCGTATGCTTTATCAAAGAATACACTTTTTAAATGCAGGTCGTGAGTTCTTGATAAGCTCGAAATTTGTTTAAGAATGAATCGCCAGTTTTTTCCGTCAGGAAAAGTATTAAATGTTGCTACCTGAAGTATGAATTCATGTTCTGTCTGATCTGCTACTCGGTACATCGTTACATTGAAGTACAAATAATACTTTTTCAGTTTTTATCACCATCCTTATTATCTTTTTTTGCTTTTTTGGAATTTATTATCATCTCAGTGACTCTTTTTCCACACCAGAAGCCGGCAAAGAAAATTATAATAGCGAACGCCCATATAGCAAGTACGATCATAAATACTTTCATTGCTTTCATCCTCCATATCATTTATATTTCATTTTTGCGCCGCATCTTTCACAATACAAATGTGAGCCCTCGATTATAAAATGATCCGAGCTTGAATAGCCGCAGTTGCTACAAGTAGCTGTAAAATAACATAAATAAGTATCATACTTATGATTCAGCCATTCGCCACTCTTTTCAGTTTTAAACTCTTTGAGTTCTTTAAGCCAGTAAGCGAGCTGTAAATATTCTGCCGCGCTGTCTTTGCATTCTTTTGAAGTTTCATATTCTGGTTTTTTCTGTTCATTTTTGGCCTGCTCCAAAGCTCTATTGATTGCTTGGTCAATTGTCATTTATAGTCGCCGCCGTTATCAGCATTAAAGAAATCAGGCTCGACGTATTCTTCCCCGATAGTATTAAAAGGCGGTTCTGGCTTCTTAATATCACCGTAAAGGTTTAGATACTGCTCTTCAAACAAGTCAAGCCAGCTTATAGAACTATAAAAATAGGATCTTATTGAGCGCAGCAAGCGATCTTGTTTTGCGAGTTTCTCATTCATATCTTTAACTAATTCACTAATTTCGGCTTCTTCGAGCCACTTTCCATTGATATTCACTATATATCCTCCGAATCTCTTAATTTCGTGTATTGTAAGTATATGGCAGTCCTTGCCTGTTATGGCTACTGATAAAGGACAGCTCAAACAATGGAGCTGTTGGCTGCATATAACCTCACGTTTTGTCATTTATGAATCCTTTTCCGACCGTATTTTTCAAAATATTCTCGGTCTTCCTTTTCACTTTTAAGCCACATATACGTTCCGTAAGATACTCCTTGCTCAATAGAAGCTTTTATATCTTTCCGAAGCTGTAAGCTCGCTCCCGGTATGTTGAACGGCTTTCGAGGCTTTTTCACTTGTTCAAATACTTCATAATCACTCATTATTGCTCTCCACTTCTATACAGGGATCTATTGCTTTGAGAGCATCTTTTCCGACATTAAGGATCTCGAGCGCTTTCTTCATGAATGTTATCCTGTCTGCCGGTTCAGAATTCTTCACAAATTCTACAAGTCCAGTGATCTCTTTGTAGCAGCTTGTGAGCATAGATTTGAAGTTGCTTTTATCTGAATTCTCGGCAGGCTTTTCAGCTGTTTTTTTCAGATCTGCGAGTTCTTTCTCCAGTCGTTCTTTCTCTGAGTTCATATATTTTAGCTCAGAACTTAATTTTTCTTCAAGTTCGCGGTATTTTTCTTTCGTTTCGCGCAAGTTTTTCTCTGATTGCTTAAGTTCTTTTTCAGTATCGTGAAGTTTCTTCTCTGATTTTTTGTCAGGGACTTCCTTGATTACTTCCTTAATGACTTCTTTAGTAGCAACTTCAACATCCTTCGGAGCGCTTTCAAGCTCTTCGACCTTTGCTTCAAGCTTATTATTCTCTTCCTGCAAGAATGAAAGCTGTTCTCCCTGCTGCTTATAGCTTGCAAGAAGTTCTTCAAGCTCTTTTGTTGTCATTTTGGCCACATCGGAGCTTTCCATAACTTCCTCACGGTCTTCAGGGTTCGCCGCTGCCAAAAGCGAAAGCTTTGTTATGCCGAGCTGAGCATTTGCGTGAACGAACTCCTCACCGAGCTTTTCAAACACTGATATATATTGATAGGTCTGACTGCGTTTCAGCTGGAACTCGCTCTCTGCATACTCTTCAAATTCTGAATATCCCAGTTCTGTATAAAGCTTATCTATCTTCATAGTGCGAAGATCCTTACCGATAGCACATACTGCATTCATAGCAGTTCTGCCGTTTGCTCTTATTCGCTCCGTTATCTGGACCGCTCTCTTTGCCGCAGGCAGCATATTCTCATTTTCTACTTCTTTTACAATGATCTCCATTTATTTCCTCCTTAAGCAGCAGTATTCACTTTTTGCTGCGCTCTTTTCTTCCTTTTGGCTTTTTCTTCTTTTTTACGTTTCTTTTTAATGTATTTCAGATATTCAGTATACCTCCGCTCGAATTCTTCAATAATCGCTGGTTTTTCATCAAAGCGATTATTCCTGTAGCCTCGGCATTGCTCTATCTGAAAAGAATTTGTGACTTCCATAGTATAATAAGGCGTGTTCGGATGGCTGATGGTTCTCAAGAACATAATTGTCAACTTACCGTTCGCGTGACGGTCTGCATATCCGCCAACACAATGATCGAGTTTCGCACCCTCGTCAGATATTTCCTTAGCAGAACGTGGAAGCCTTAAGATAAGGCCGAGCTCCATATCAAATACTTCAAGATCTCGCCGCTTCTCGTCTGTTTCATGCATAGTAGAATTAATAATCTTGTCTGCAATGGCCGCAAGTATGCCCGATGTCCTCTCATGAGCTGCGAATAGGTCCTTCGGCATCGTTATAGCTTTGGACGATAGATTATACTGTAGCTTCTGGCATTCATTCAGATAGTCGCGATAACATATCATAAAGAAGGCTGCGCCTTCTTTATTCATGTGCTTTAATGCATAGTCCATGATCTTCTTACGAGGCAGGCCTGTAAGCTTCTCGACTTCCTCAATATATCCAGTACTTCCCTTGAAATCACCAAAATACTTTAACCTCTCAGCGTCAGACTTGCCTTGAAAAAAATATTTTCGCCACTGGATATACTGAGTATAATGCAGGCCTCGGCTTTCCGTAAAGTATTCAAGCTCTGATTTACTGAGCCGAAGTACTTTCTTCATATCATTGCTTTTCCAGTTTAGACGCACGCCGAGCCTGTCCGCTACATAATCTACTGCAATTTCAGGGACTCCGCCGTGAAGGAAATATTCAAGCTGAGGATGTTCAGCATATCGGCATAGCCATGTTATATACATCCCCGGAAGCTGAATTTCGCCCTTAAAAAGATACCTCAGAAAGCTATGGCTGACACATTCATGATTTATAAGATCATAGTTGCTGTCTCGCCAGTAAAATCCTCGCGCAAAGTTCGGCTCAATGGCTCTTGTCTTCTTTGCTTCCCATTGTTTTTCTTGATTACGCCATAAATATTTGAATTGTACGGCTCGATTCGGACGAAGCTCGTACTGAGTGATAGTATACCAGCCGAGCTCAGGCTCCAGCTCGTCAGATATAAAGCGCTGGTATGCCTTGATGCAAGCTATACGCATCAAATCTCCGCCGCCTTCAAATACAGCAAAGTTCCTTGTGAAATAATAGTACTGCCGCCCTCTGTTCATTTGTCTGAACTGGACATCCGCTCCGCAGTTTACACACTTGCCGAATTCCTTATGAACATAGTGCTTCGGATTATTGATCCCGTCCTCATATCTGGTATGGCAAGCTGTACAGTAGCAGTCTGTAAGCTTGCGATTATGTTCTTCCGGAAGGAACTCGCCATAATATCCGAGCGCAGGTGCCTTATATCCACGCCGATAAAAGACAAAATGCGGCATATATGAATCTATTTCTTCGGTATATGCTGAGACGTTTACAAATGTATTATCCATGATGCGCCTCAGAAATCAAGAAGATCATCAAGAGATACACTCAGAACATCACTTTTCGCTTCTCGGTTTTCTGTCATGGTTATAGTCGGAGCTTCATTATTGCCGCTGAGATTGATTTTCATTATAAAGCTCACTGTTGCTGTTGAGAAGTAGAACTTTACAGCTTTGCCATATACTTCTATATCGGAAATACTCCTGCCGACTCCTTCAGCTACAAAGTCAAGACACTCTTGGAAGCTCTTCTCGCTCTGTACTATTGCCTGCTCGAACTCGGGCTCCTGATTGCAAAAGTCCATCAATGCAGATGCTACGTGTGGAGCTATCGCCTGTTGTACATTCCCTTTGATTTTCCCTAAGAAGTATTTTTGATACTCCTCTTTCGTCATTTTCATTATTATTCACATTCCTTTCAGTCCAGTCAACTGGACAAAGCCCGTTTTCATATGCTTCTTCGAGCATTTCAAGCTCGTGATGATAAATCACGAGCCTTGCTATCGCATATCCTTTTTCGTATGCTTCCCTTACACTGTCATAGCTCTTGGCTATACTGTCCCATACTCTTATTTTATAGTCAATATCCTGCCGAATAGCCTTATACTGCTTTACAATGCGAAGATGTTCAATTAAATACTCGCATGGCACGCCTATTATTCCAATAAATGCAACAACTATAAGCGCATACATGATTATTCGCATGGCATGACATCCTTTCCCGGGACTGTCACCTCCGAACGTCCGCAGATATCGACAAGAGTCGCAGATTCAATAACAGTGCCCTCTTTATCCTTAAGGAAGCTTATTCTACTTACTTTCTTATATACTGAGCCCTGATACTTTACAGGCTGCTCATGTATGAAGACTTCTCTCAGTTCCTTAGAGGTCATGCTGCCTCCTCACTGCTTCGACATATTCATCGAAGGCTTTTAATTCACTTTCTGTATTGTATAGTCGTGTACCGGTCCACCTGTTAAAGCCGTTTTTTTCAAGCTCATTCCTCAGATTGAGCTCGAACGGCCTTAAAGCCTTGATTGAGAATGTATTCCATGCTTCAATAGCGTTTCCGTATTCCGTTGTTATACCGTCCACGATAACTCTCCCGATCCCTTTTTCAGCGTCGCATTCAAATGCAACATCCTTTATCTTGTATCTTATCATAGTGCTTTCAACACATCCCTTGCTAATGCGAGAAGGCTGTCTCCAGTAACATACACTCTTTTTGTTGAACCGCTGCACCATTCAATGAGCACATATTCAAGGTCATATGGATGCCTGTCAACTATATGATATGTCGCCTCACAGATATCATCGTCTATTGCCTGAAGCAAAGGCAGGAGCTTCTCTTCTACAAATTCCTTTTTCATACTTCCACGCCCTCACTTTCAATAATTTCAGACAAATCCGAGAAAAAATACTCATATTTTCGTAAATATGCGTCAATTCCTTCTACTTCTGAGAGCAGAGCTCTTCTCTTTTCCTGAAGCTGATGTACTCTCTCTCCTATAGCGTCAAAGATATCATCGGCCTTAATAATATGAGTGTTTATTATAAAAGCATCATCTTCCGATAAGTCCTTAATGACTTTTGGACTTTCGCCAGCGGATAACAAGCTTTCAGCTTCTGGTATGTCCTGTACATCTGTTAGTATACCCCCTGCCTGCTCCGCTGGCGCTTCAACGGGTGGAATTGCCATATCGTCCCAGTCGGTATTATTATCCTCGGGCTGTTCTTCTTTTGGCTTATTTAAGTTCGCGCCGTTTAATATTCGCAAGTCAACGCCACGCTCTTTTAAAATGCCTCTTACAGCCTTCACTGGAACTGCATTGCATTCAGCTTCTATCGTGACCTGCTTCAGCTTATCCTTTGCCTGCATTATATTTCGGTATATTAATCCCTTCAAATCTTCTGATAGTTCCATTATTACACATCCTTATCCTAACATATCGTTTTTCTTCCCCGTTATTTCATCCCAATCAAATCCCTGTGATGTAACATGATAATAAAATCGTGTCAATGCTGCTTTAACTTTCTTCTCATATTGTTCCTGCTCTTCTGGAGAGCGTTTCGGAATATGTACAGTTACATGAGCCCGACTTGTTATATACTGGACTTTTCGCTCCTTTTCATTTTCAGAATCGCTAATTTTTGTAAATTCGTTAGCCATGCTATCACCTCATTAAAGGCTATGCACTTCGCCGCCGATATTTTCCTGTGGAGATACTCCAATCAATTCATCCGTTGTTAATCCAAAATAACGAGCAAACTTTACGGCATATGCGGAAGGTATTTTCCCCTTTGACCTCCACCCGTAGTAAGTCCTTCTTCCGATTCCGATATCCTTGCACACCGTTTCAAATGTTAGTCCTCTGCGTACTACTTCTGCTTTGATATTCATAAAAATAGCTTCCACAATACTCAATACCTCCTTTTTGTTATGCACTTACTGTGCTATGTTAATTATTATAGCTCAATATAGGGGTTTTGTCTATTCTTATTTTAACACAAAATTTAGGCTTTTTTTTTTTTTTTTTGTGGGTTTTCAACAAAAGATATAATTATTAAAAAACTCTTGACAAACACGCACACAGTGTGCTATAATGCAACTAAAGGAAGTGATATTATGGCAATTGATTGCAAAAAACTAAAAGAAAAGCGCACAGAAGCTAAGTTCACTCAGAAAGAAATGGCTCAAAAGCTTGGAATCGCTCAGCGTTCTTATGCTTCTTATGAACTCGGTGAAAGAGATATGGGTACCGATATGATTCTTAAAATATGCTCGGTATTGCATATATCTTCTGACGAGTTGCTCGGCATCTATTCTCAAGCTTCTTCATACGAAGAAATTAAAACAATCAGCGGTCTTATTCTATCAGTAATTCCTCTGTATAGCACAGCCGAACAATTATCTATGAATAAGGCAGAGGATCAATTCCCAGATCTATTTGAAACAAACAGAGAAGCGAGAGAAACAATTGCTATCAGAGTCTCAGGAGACTCAATGGCCCCTAAGATTGATGATAGAAATATTGTTACAGTTCATATGCAAAAGTCTTTCAGGAACGGTGATATCATTGCATTAACTATTGAAAACAAAAAGAATATCTATGTAAGAAGAGCTCGTCGTGATGGTTCAGATCTCATTCTTGAGCCCGGTAATTCTGAATATGAAACAATGAGATTTAATGAAGAACAAATTCATATCATCGGTGTTGTTAAGAAGATAATAAAATCAATTTGATTTTCAAAAAAGGGGGTTCATTTATGAAAAAAGTTATTTCTGTTTTATTATGCATGGTAATTCCTGTTTTTACCTATGGTTGCTCAGATGAAAATAATGAATTAAGTCCTGAAAATGATTTGGAAATTACTTCATATAATATTGATTATGATATTAAACCTCTTACTTATGATATTTATCCTATGGAACTTGATATGTCTATATCATTACCATATCAAAATCCTTCTTTCAATTTGAAAGTATCCCCATTATGGAAATCAATAGATAAATTTACATATGGAAAGGAAATCACCGAAGAAGGAATCTTTTTTATAATTGATTGCATATCTTCAAATGATTACTCGACGAACACTCAGTTTATTCACAAATATATAGAAAGCTCACCCGATTGGTATGTTTATGTAAATTCTAACGGAATAAGTTTTGCTACAGATACTGATATTAATGTAAATTATAATGAGAAAGGCTTTTCAATTTATAGGTTTTATAATAATGGTTCAATTAACACTATATATTTTGAAGCAAAAGACAAATATGGGGCATTTGTTTTAAGTCAAAATAGTATTGATAATATTTTAAATACAATCTCTTTAATTGAAGAAGATAGCGATTTTAATTCATAACATTAAAAAATCCTGCTCATATGTAGGATGATTAAAGGATGTGATATTATGGCAGATACTTATTTGATGTATTTAAGAAAGTCCAGAGCTGACGGGGAGCATGAAACTGTCGAAGAAGTTCTCGCTAAGCACTACAAGATGCTTCAAGAATATGCAAATGCTAAACTTGGACATCCAATTCCTGAGAAGTATATATATAGTGAAATAGTATCTGGTGAGACTATTCAAGATAGGCCAGAAGTCAAACGTCTTCTTGAAAGAATTCAAAATCGAGATATAAAAGGCGTTCTTGTTGTTGAGCCCCAGCGTCTAAGCCGTGGCGATTTATCTGATTGTGGTACAATTATTCGTGCTTTTAGGTACACTGAAACTATTATAGTCACACCGACTAAAACATTTGATTTGAACGATAAATTTGATCGTAAGTTCTTTGAAATGGAACTTATGAGAGGAAATGACTATCTTGAATATATTAAGGAAATACTAAATAGAGGAAAAATCGCCTCGGTTAAAGAAGGAAACTATCTATCTCCTACTCCACCATATGGATATGACAAAGCAAAAATAGATAAATGCTTCACCCTCGTACCAAACAATGAATCTTCAATTGTTAAGATGATATATGAACTCTACACAAAAGAAGGCTTCGGAGTAATGAAAATAGCTAATTATCTAAATGAATTGCACATCAAGCCCCGAAAAGCTAATTTATGGAACGCTCCAACAATAACAGCAATTTTAAAAAATCCTGTATATATAGGCAAAGTCAGATGGAATAACAGGCACAAAGTCAAAAAATACGAAAACGGAGAATTGATTTCATCTTTTAAAAGCTCGTCCGAAGAAGATATCATACTTGTAGATGGCAAGCATGAGCCTATTATCAGTGAAGATACATTTTTTTCATCTTTAGCTCGTTTTGGTAAAACGCCAAAGGTAAAAACATCTTCTCAGCTTAAAAATCCTCTTGCTGGTATAATCCGGTGCAAATGTGGCTCATGGATGAGGTATTACGTTAATCATCATGGGGAAGATAGAATATTTTGCACGCATCAAAAGTACTGTGGTAATCGTTCAGCATCATATAAAGCAGTTGAAAGTGAAGTCATTCAAACTCTAAAGGAAATCTTAGTAGATATCGAAGCCTTTATTGATGAAAGTTCTATGGCTCCAACGAACACATTCAAAACTGTAGTTTCAACTCTCGAAAAAGAACTTGAGGCATTAGAAGAAAGTCAAGAAAGGTTATACAGTTTTTTGGAATCTGGAACATATACAGAAGATGTTTTTAAGAAAAGAAATTCTGCACTTGCAAAACGTCGAGCAGAGCTCAAAGAAGCTATTGAAGCAGCTCAGCAGCAAGAGCAAAGCGATGTCGATTATAAACAGAGATATATAGCCTTGAAGGAAGCTATGAACGCTCTTGAAGACAAGTCTGTTAGCGTAGAAGAAAAAAACCGCTTATTAAAAGCGGTTATTAAATCTATTAAATATAGTCGCCCGGGTTTGATAAATGCAAAGAAATGTGAAACGGCTTTTTCCCTCGATATTACGTTGATTTAATTTTTTTGCATTTTATATACATCATCTATATACTGACAAGTAGATATATATATGATGTATACATTTTTTCAACATTCAATAATTCTGTATTATCTTACAGTATTTCAAAGTAAGTATTGTGCATAAAAGAAAAAGCTCCTCTAAGTCGAGGAGCTTTTTCACAGTAAAAAGGAGAACATAAATGAGTATGTTGTAAGATATCACAGTTTTTAACGCACGCTTACGCACGTTTTAACGCTCGCGTGTGTTAAGTTTCTTCCAGAAGTCCGCTGTACTGATGATCGTCTATGGTCACAGTCACCTTGACGGACTTCTTTTCTTTTTTCGAGCTGGAGCGATAGCCGTCGTCGTATACTCCGCTGAGCACATTCGGGATTCCTGAGATTGAGCACACGTCGAGGAAGGTACCGGGACTCATGCTCGTTCTGATGCAATAATGGCAATGGCTGCCTGTACTGTTGCCAGTGCTGCCTTCGATGCCGATAACGTCCGTGATCTTTACCTGTTGTCCGAGCTTGCACCTGATCTCAGACAAATGACCGTAATGATAGTATTTACCGCCAGCCAGAATAACAACGTACTGGCCAAAGCCCTGAGCGTGGTCGTTTTCATTTTCCCACCCTGCCTTTACGATTTTGCCGGTTGCTGTTGCGTGGATCTCCTTGCTGTCAATGCCGACCAGATCAAGGCCGTCATGAGCTGAGCCTTTGAAAGTCTGAGTGATTCTGAACTTTCCTTCATATGGACTATTCATTCTTATACCTCCCTCTGAATTTATGTGATACACAAGCCCTTGCAATTGTATCACCGAGTGCGCTGCTCATTCTCACTACGGACATCTCCGCAGATCTTCCCTCAGCCCGAAAGCTTGTCCGCGAGGTCTGGGCGTATTGGTTGCAATTAGTTGCAATAAGTTGCAATTGATAAACAAAAGAAATCTAAATTTCTTCGTTTCAGCTCCATGAGCCGTTCTCACGTTTCAGCGGTTCATGGCTGTGCCAACCGTGATATGTCAAGCTCATTTCGGACGGTTTAACAGTTGTGTCAACGTCAATTGTAGCTGTGCCGCCTGTTGTGGGAATTGTCGGAACTGTGACGCTCTCAGTTGCGGCTGTTGCAAGTACATAGTACACGGTGACTGGTGTTCCTGCGGCATACTGTGAAGCAAGCCATGTCTTGAAATCTGTTGCTGTTGGCGTTCCGCCCGAAATAACAGTATCATCTATCGAAATATATAATGCATTTTTAGCATTTGGGATAACTATTCGATTTAACTCAGTTGTATATGTTGCTTTATACTCTATATGGGTACACATACAAACTGTTGAGCCTTCTGTTAATGCGGTTGAAAATACTGTTCTGCCTGTATCACGTCCGAGTAATGACCAATCTTCATTACCTGTCAACACAAGCTTTTTGATATTGTAAGTTGTCGTTCCTGTGGAAACTAAACTATCAACCGTGTCGCCAATCTTCATCAACTGCTCTGTCAGATATACAGGTGTCAGTGCTGTCGAATTGGAAGAAATTGATATTTTATAGCCATAGGGTTCATAGGGTAATGCTGCTGAACCAACGTTAAGCATTGTATTAGAGTTTTCAGG
>JAEIGA010009254.1_pt1 | contig 14904 bp, 14 predicted proteins | sample 9270691 | NCBI WGS metagenome assembly JAEIGA01 (sample SAMN17057246, study PRJNA624740) | gut metagenome | biome: biome; isolation source: fecal sample | host: Bos grunniens | place: China: Xizang | collected 2019
AAAAATGGCGGTACTGTGTCCATATTCCTTGATAAATTGTACGACGGCACAAATATCGTGCTTCGTAATGTAAACAAAATGAGCTCCGTTAAGGGCGCGGATGTGACCGCATCCGACCTTGGAATTGTGCTTAAACCAACAGACACAAAAATAGTTGTGGAGCTTTAAATCATAAAATCAACGAAAAAAGCCTTCCTTGTATAATGGAAGGCTTTTTTATTATTTAATGTTAATCAATGGAAAACTCCATACACATAAAGGTAGTTTTTTCCTTGGTTACCGTAAGTATTCCGTCGGAAACTAAAGCAATATGGTCCTCGCCCTCGGGATCGGTGATTCGCATTTTACCGCTTAACGTGGCTGTAATAAAGGGAATATGGTCTGCTCTTATGGCAAAATCTCCCTCTGTACCGCGCAGGGCTATCTCAAGGACCTCGTTATCGTAAAGATTTCCGTCGGGGGTGGAAACTATAAGCTTATAGGTCTTCATTCCCTATCGCCCTTCGCCTTTTCCACAGCCTCGTCAATAGTGCCTACAAAGAGGAAGGCACTCTCAGGCAAGGAATCGTGCTTACCTTCAAGAATTTCCTTAAATCCGCGAATGGTTTCCTTAAGGGGAACGTAGGTACCGGGTATACCCGTAAACTTTTCCGACACGTCAAAGGGCTGAGAAAGGAATCTTTGTATCTTTCTCGCTCTTTGAACAAGGAGCTTATCCTCGTCAGAAAGCTCATCCATACCCATAATAGCGATAATGTCAAGAAGCTCCTTATAGCGCTGAAGCACCCTTTGTACCTCTCTTGCAACGGTGTAATGCTCCTTACCGAGAATACTCTCGTCAAGGATACGGCTCGTTGACTCAAGGGGGTCAACGGCGGGGTAAATACCCTGGGATGCAATATTTCTTGAAAGAACGGTGGTTGCATCAAGGTGGGCAAAGGTCGTTGCGGGGGCGGGGTCCGTAAGGTCGTCCGCAGGAACGTAAACCGCCTGTACGGAAGTAATAGAGCCGTTTTTGGTAGAGGTGATTCTCTCCTGCAGTGCGCCCATTTCCGTAGCGAGGGTAGGCTGATAACCAACGGCGGAGGGCATTCTGCCAAGAAGGGCAGAAACCTCTGAGCCTGCCTGTGTAAATCTGAATATGTTGTCTATGAAAAGAAGCACGTCCTGGTTTTCTTTGTCTCTGAAATACTCAGCCATTGTAAGTCCGGAAAGGGCAACTCTCATTCTCGCCCCGGGAGGCTCGTTCATCTGACCGTAAACCAGGGAGGTGTTGCTGAGTACCCCTGACTGCTTCATTTCGTTGTAAAGATCGTTTCCTTCTCTTGTACGCTCACCAACACCCGTAAATACGGAAAGACCGCCGTGCTCCTTGGCTATGTTGTTTATAAGCTCCATAATAAGCACCGTCTTACCAACTCCCGCACCGCCGAAAAGACCTATCTTACCGCCCTTGGAGTAGGGGCAGATAAGGTCGATTACCTTAATACCCGTTTCAAGTATCTCCGTAGAGGTAGAAAGCTCGTCAAAGTCGGGGGCGTGTCTGTGAATCGTCCATTTTTCCTCGGATTCTACCTGTGGTCCGTTGTCCACCGTATCACCGAGAACGTTAAATATTCTTCCGAGGGTTTCTCTGCCCACGGGAACGCTGATGGACGCGCCCGTATCGGTTACGGGTGTGCCGCGGCGGAGTCCGTCGGTTGAAGCCATCGCTATACATCTTACCACGTTGTCGCCTATATGCTGTGCAACCTCAACAGTAAGGGTCTTATCTCCCTTTTTAATTGTAAGGGCGTTGAATATAGCGGGAAGATTTCCGTTATCAAAGCGTACGTCAACTACAGGTCCCATTACCTGACTGACGTAGCCCTTTGTAAGATTTTTCATAAAAACTCCTTAATACAGTTTTTTGAATAGCTTTTGATATAAATAATTGGCATCTTTGAAGGGACGGAGCTTAATTTTCTCCTTCTCCGCTTCCTGCCACGATTTCTGTAATTTCCTGAGTAATGGTTCCCTGTCTTGCGCGATTGTATTTAAGCATAAGCTCGTCTATCATAGCCGTTGCGTTCTTTCCTGCGGAGTCCATTGCGCTTCTTCGCGCCACCACCTCACAGGCAAAGCTTTCCTTTACGCAGGCGTAAAGAAGTCCCGCAACGTAGAGAGGCACGCTTTTTTCGAGCATTGAAGCTTCATCAGGCTCAAATATAGCCACAGCCCCGCCCGTTTTTTGCTCCTCCTCCTTTTTCGTAAGGGGAAGTATCCATTTTATATCGGGCACCTGGCTTATCATAGACACGTATTTGGTATATACCACGCCTACTCTTGCACATTTGCCCTCTTTAAAATCGTTGCAAAGCTTTTTAGCCATAGAAATAGCGTCGGAGTGGGAAAAATGCTCCGAGGAGATTATTTCCGTCGAGAATCTTTCACACGCCTTTTTGCCAACGGGGGTAATTTCTATATTCTCCATCTCACGAAGAAAGCGGAAAATATTGGCATTATAGCCACCCGCAAGTCCGCGGTCTCCCGCGATTACCACAATTTCAGACACGCCCTCCCCCATTTTTAAATAGGGGCTTTTCTGACACTCCCTTGAGGAGGTAAGCACATCTACTATGGACGCAAGGCTGTTTGAATATTCTATGGCTCTTGCACGGACAAGCTGCGCCTTACGGATCTTGGACGATGCCACAAGGCCCATTGCCTTAGTCAGCTGAAGGGTGGAGCTTACGCTTTTTATACGGGTGCGCAGGCTTTTTATATCTGCTCCCATAATTACCTCATGATTTCGGAAAGAGCCTTTTTCATCTCCTCCACGTCTTCCTTTTCGTACTGACCGCCCTCAAGTCTTTCAAGAAGGGCTGTGTATTCGTGCTCTAACTTTTCGCAAATAAGCTTTTCGTATTCCTTTACGCGAGATACGGGAATCTTGTCGAAATATCCGTTTATTACCGCATAGACGATAACTACCTGAGAGCCTGCGCGAATGGGTGAGTTTCTGCCCTGCTTAAGTACCTCAACGATTCTTTCACCAAGGGCAAGTCTCTTTTTGGTATCCGCATCAAGGTCGGAGCCGAACTGAGCAAATGAACGAAGCTCTCTGTACTGTGAATAAAGGAGCTTAAGCTCACCCGATACCTTTTTCATTGCCTTTATCTGTGCTGAGCCACCTACACGGGATACGGAAATACCCGGGTTTATAGCGGGCATAATGCCTGCATTAAATAGCTCTGTCTCAAGGAATATCTGTCCGTCCGTAATTGAAATTACGTTTGTGGGGATATATGCGGAAACGTCACCCGCCTGAGTTTCAATAATTGGCAGGGCTGTAATTGAGCCTCCGCCGTACGCCTCATCCACACAAGCCGCCCTTTCAAGGAGTCTTGAATGGAGATAGAATACGTCACCGGGGTATGCTTCTCTGCCCGGAGGACGTCTTATAAGAAGGGACAATGCTCTGTAGGCTACTGCGTGCTTTGACAGATCGTCATAAATAATCAACACATCCTTGCCCTTTTCTCTGAAATACTCCGCCATTGCGCATCCCGAATAGGGCGCAAGATACTGAAGCGGCGCACTTTGAGAAGCGGATGCGGAGACGATTATGGTGTACTCCATAGCGCCCGCTCTTGTAAGCTCGTTTGCAAGCTGTACGACGGATGTATTTTTCTGTCCTATGGCAACGTAAATACAGATTACGTCCTTGCCCTTCTGGTTTATGATGGTATCCGTTGCAATTTCGGTCTTACCCGTCTGTCTGTCACCGATAATAAGCTCTCTCTGACCTCTGCCGATAGGGATCATACTGTCGATAGCAATAATACCCGTGTGAAGAGGCACGCTTACGCTTTTTCTTTCAATAATTCCGGGGGCTTCGGACTCAACGGGTCTTGTTTTGCGGCACCCTGTGTCGCCCTTTCCGTCTATGGGCATACCGAGAGCGTCAACTACTCTGCCGAGCATTCCCTCTCCTACAGGGACGGAAACGACACGTCCCGTTCTTTTTACCACCGTTCCCTCGTGAATTGAGCCGTTATCCGATAAAATAGCCACCGATACGGTTTCCGTTTCCAGATTCTGCGCCATACCGTAGCTTCCGTCCTCAAATTCAAGAAGCTCGCTTGCCATACATTCGGAAAGGCCGTATACCTTGGCAATACCGTCACCAACGAGAATAACCGTACCCGTTTCCTTCATTTCGATACGGGATCTGTAGTTTTTTATCTGTTCTTTAATTATGTTACTGATTTCTTCAGGTCTTGCCCTCACGCCTTCATCACTTCCTTTACATTACGTAATTTGGTCTTGAGGCTTCCGTCTATTACGGTGTCCTCCGTTTCGATAATAACACCGCCAAGGATGCTCTTATCCACCTTGCATATAAGCTCAACCATAACGCCGCGCTTCTTTTGAAGCATTATGCGTATTTTTTCCTTTTCGTCCTCGGTAAGCTCCACGGAGGAGGTAACACGGGCTACAAGGATCTTACATTTTTCATTATAGAGTCTTTCGTAATCATCCACGCAAAGCTTGATGTCGGTAATGCGTCCCTTTTCGCAAAGGAGCAATAAAAACGACATTACGTGCTCGCTTAAATGATCTGAAAATGCATTTTCCAATACCGAAAGCTTCTCTTCCTTTCTTACGTTAGGAGAGGAAAGGAGAAGCATATATTCAGGATCCTCTAAAATAAGGCTCTCTATCAATTTAAGCTCATCTAAATATTCCTTTTCCTTTTTTTCCTCACAGGCGAGGATGAAAAGCGCCTCTGAGTACTCCATAGCTACGTTATTCTGCATCACTCAGCTCTCCCATTTCGGATATAAAGGAATCTATAAGCTTTCTGTGGTCCTCCGTATTGATCTCTCTTTCTATCAGCTTTTCCGTAAGAGCCGAGGAAACGTCCACGATCTGCTCCTTGATCTCATACTCCGCCTTTTTCTTTTCAAGCTCTGCATTTGCTTTAGCCTGACGAATTATGATGCTTGCCTCGTTTTCCGCTTCTTTTACTATATTTTCTCTGCGGTTTTCCGCTTGAGCGGTAGCCTCCTTTAAAATATCGTCCGCCGTCTTGTGAGCCTCGCTTAATTTTTCATTAAGCTCCCTCTCCGACGCTTTTGCGTTGTTCAAGGCTGCCTCCGCCTCGGAATACTGGGTATCTATCTTCTCTTGTCTTGAGTCAAGAACCTTTTTAACGGGCTTAAAGAGGAATTTTTTAATGATAAGAAAGAGTAACAAAAGGTTTAAGAGGGAAACCACGATATGCCATATATTGACAGAGATGATCTCCAACGTTTGCATATTAAACCTCCGTATCAGCCAATGGTGCTCATAAGAATGTCTACGAGTCTGTTGGGCGCTACGAATATAAGAAGAATAGCAATTACGAGGGCGTAAAGACCCGTTGTTTCCGCAATGGCACATCCGATAAAGAGGGTAGGTGTAACCGCACCCTTTGCCTCGGGCTGACGTCCGATAGCCTCACACGCCTTTGCAACTGCGTTACCTTCACCGATACCGGGGCCTATACCTGCAATCATTGCCATACCTGCACCAAGAGCGCAGCAGCCTAAAATAATACCAATAGCAAGCTCTAACATTTTATTTTTCCTCCAAAATTTCTTTATTTTTATCTTTTTTTGATTTCTCTTCCATCTTGCCTTCCTTAGCCAGCTTTTTCTTCGCCCTTATCTTTTCATAAAGGTCTATATTAAAGGCTCCCGAAACGTAAAGCATAGTCAGCATAGCAAAGATATATGCCTGTAATATGCTACTGAATACGTCAAAATAAATGGAAAGCACCGCAGGTATACCAACCCGCAAAAAAGGAATGTTCGCAATAAAATCGGGCGCCCAGGAAAGCAGCATATGGGAAAGACCCTGAAGTGCGCTTGCCACCAGGACTCCGATTACCGTACCCGACATAATATTACCGTAATGACGGAGGGACATTGACACGGGGGTGGCAATTTCGCTTATTACGTTAAGTGGGGCAAGGAGTGGCGGATCTGCAAAGCTTTTTGCGTAGTTTATAGGTCCGCACTTGAATTTATAGTAGGTTATAAGGGCAAAAACCAGCAATGCCCATCCCGCAACGATATTAAGATCCGACGTTGGCGGGAACAGTCCAAACAGGGACATAAGGCTTGAAAATGCGGAAAGGGCAAGCATTGCGGCAATAAAGGGAGTAAATCCCATAAAGTAATCGCCCATATTTTCCTTTACCATTGCCTCCGCCTTTTCGACTATCATTTCTGCAATGTGCTGTCTTTTAAGCTCGGGCATTTCCTTAAGTCCGTGTGTCATATAAAGACACAGGAAGAATATTGACATGATAACTGCGACAGAGTTTACCTGCGCCTCCGTTATAGGAAAGTCCTGTAGTGGCATAGGTATCGTAAAATAAATAAGCGCACCCGTTATTGAAACGCCCTCTGACGGGGGTGCTGTCAGTATCTTCAATACAATTACCGCCGCTATGGGAAGTATCATACCCAAAATATAAAGTATATCCACCGCTACAAATCCGCGGCTTTTTTTACTCAATCTTATCCACCTCCCCGTTGTTACCTGCCTCGCTATTCTTATCCATACGCTTTACCATAAAGGAGCGGATAAGAAGTCCAAGCCTTGGGAAAAGTATGGGGATAAGGGTTGCGATAGTATTGAAGCAAGGGAGCAAAACTCCAAGCAGCGCCACGATAAAGAGGAAAAAAGTTCTTCCCGCTGTTGAAGCGCCCATAAACTTCTTTGCGTACTCCGCATCTCCCGAGGATACCGCCTTTACAATGGTAAGACCAAGGACGAAGAAGCTGATAATTCCTGCCACTCCGCTGAGCAAATTACCCAAAAGCACGGTATAATCCCATTTTCCGATAATTAAAAATACAGCCTGCATAAGAACGGAAAATATAAGCATCCAGGCGCCTATAAATTTCGTTTCCACTATGACTGTTTTGTCTATTTTTTTCAAAATATTACACCTCTTACACATATTTTTGCGCGGGCTATAAATTTATATTATATTATTTCCCCTCTCTTGTCAATAAATTAGATGTGAATTTTTTAAAAACAGGTAAATTTTTACTTTAAAGAGGCAAAAGCGGACATACAAAAATGTCTCACGGGGACATTTAAAAAGACACCTTTTTTGCAAAAGGTGTCTTTTTTGTTAGGTTTCGTATTTTCTTATCTCGCAGTTTTCCTGAGAAAAATTAAAATACTCTTCGTTTGTCATATCCTCAAAATAGGTTCTTATAACTCGGCAAACTCCGCCGTGGGTGACAAGAAGCACGTTTTTATCTCCGTACTTTTCCTTTATTTCTTCAAGAAGTCCATACGCCCTGAAGGCGACCTGAAACATTGACTCCCCACCGGGATATCTAACGGCAAACTGCCTTTTGTTATTAAGAAATCCCTCAGTTTTTCTGTGTACGCCCTCGTAAATTCCGTAATCCTGCTCCGTAAGGCGTGGATCGATAATGATGGGTGCATTGCACCTTGAGTTGATTATTTCCGCCGTATGTCTTGCCCTTTTTAAGGGGGAAACGAAGATAATATCTATTTTCTCATTTTCAAGCGCTTTTGCAGCCTCCTCCGCCTGGGAGATACCAAGGCTCGTAAGTTCCACGTCAGTAACTCCGCTTACCTTCCATTCCACGTTCCAGGTGGTTTCTCCGTGTCTTGTAACAAACAGCTTCATACTTGCCTCTTCTTATTACTTAAAGAAATAATTTATGGAGTTATTGTAGCAAACATCCTTGACCACCTGGGATACAACGTCCATATCGGAGGTCATTTCTCCATTTTCTATAAGTGTGCCCAGATACGTGCAAAGTATTCTTCTGAAATAGTGGTGTCTCGGATAAGAAAGTAGAGAACGGCTGTCGGTAAGCATACCAACGAAGGCGCCAAGATGTCCCGTTGCGGTAAGGTCCTCAAGATGTCTTTCCATACCTACCTTATTGTCAAGGAACCACCAAGCGGGTCCGTACTGTATTTTTCCCCTTGCCTCGTCGGACTGGAAGCAGCCCATAATTGTCATAATTTCTGCATTCATCTTGGGATTCAAGTTGAAGATAATAAGCTTAGGAAGCTTACCCTCGGAGTTAAGCTTATCCATAAGGCGAGAAAGCTTACCGATACTGTTGGTGTCGGAAATACTGTCAAAGCCTGTGTCAAGACCAAGCTTTTCAAGCATTACGGCGTTATTGTTTCTCATTGCGCCAATATGAAGCTCAGTTGCGATCTTATATTCTGCGTACATCTTCATAAGGAAGTAGGTAATATATCCCTTGAATACCTCGCTGTCCTTAACGGTGGGAGCTTCTCCTCCTATAACCTTTTTAAGAACTGCGTCAGCCTCTTCCTTTGTAGGCACGTCGTAAACCTGCTCAACGGCTATATCACTTGCTCTTGTACCAACCTTGATAAATTCCTTAAGTCTTATCTCGAGTGCGTTTTCAAGGTCGCAAATGGACTCTATCTTATGAGTAAGAGCCTCAAGCTTGCCAAGGAAGGTAAGGTAGCCCTTTGCCTCGATATTCATTATCTTATCGCCACGGAATGCGGGAATAACCTCGAACCTGTAGCCCTTTTTCTTTATTTCAACAAAGGTAGTAAGATCGTCAAACACCTCGTTAGTGGTGAAAACGTGGCTTACGTTGGAGCTTTCAATAAGGTACTGAGGAGTAATGTTATTTGCTCTGATGTAGGAATTACACTGATCCCAGATTGCTTCTGCATTCTTCTCGTTTATTTCAAGCTCACAGCCGAAATATTCCTTAAGCTCCACCTGTGACCAATGGTAAAGGGGGTTACCGAATGCGGTACCAAGAACTCTGCAATAGGTAAGGAACTTTTCCTTATTGGACTTGTTGCCCGTAATATATTCCTCGTTTACGCCATAATTACGCATAAGTCTCCACTTGTAGTGGTCTCCTGCAAGCCAGATCTCGAAAATATCGTTGAAGCACTTGTTTTCAAGGATCTGCTTCTCGGGTAAGTGACAGTGGTAGTCAAATATGGGCATATCCTTTGCATAGCTGTTGTAAAGAAGCTCTGCAGTTTTGTTTTTAAGTAAAAAATTATCCTTGATGTAGCTCATTTTATTCTCCTTAAAGGGTTACGCCATCCTTGAATATCGCTATCTCAGCGTAGCCGTTTTCTTCATTTTTCGTTTCCTTACCCGAGGCAATTTCGCACACGTAGTCGAGGAAACGGTCGGTTATTTTATCCATACTCTCTCCGTCGAGGATGGGAGAAGCATCAAAATCTATCCAGTTTTTCTTCTTTTCGCTAAGAGCGTGGTTGGTAGATACCTTAACTGTGGGCACGGGTGCGCCAAGAGGTGTGCCTCTGCCTGTGGTAAAGAGTATCATATGCGCTCCGCACGCCATAAGGTTAGTAACCGCCACAATATCGTTGCCCGGGCCGTTTAAGAGGGAAAGGCCGTTTTTTGAAAGGGTGTCACCGTAGTCAAGGACGTCAACAACGGGAGAAAGGCCGCCCTTTTGTACACATCCCAAGGATTTTTCCTCCAGGGTAGTGATTCCGCCAGCCTTATTTCCGGGAGAGGGATTTTCATAAATTACCTGATTATGTCTTGTAAAGTAGTCCTTGAAATCGTTAATAAGCTTAACGGTCTTGTCAAACACCCCACGGCTTACGCATCTTTCCATCAAAAGATGCTCCGCGCCAAACATTTCGGGCACCTCCGTAAGCACACAGCTGCCTCCAAAGGAAACGAGCCTGTCACAAAGACTGCCCACCAAGGGGTTTGCGGTGATACCGCTGTATCCGTCGCTTCCTCCGCATTTTAAGCCGAGACGTAGGCGGTTGATATTTATTTTTTCTCTCTTAAAGGTGTCGGCATAGGCCTTTAATTCCTCAATTATAGCCACTCCCTCGGCAATTTCGTCCTCTACGTCCTGGCAATTAAGGAATTTTACGCGCTTTTCGTCATACTCTCCAAGCACCTTTTTGATTTCACTGATATTACTGTTTTCACATCCAAGGCCAAGGACCAAAACTCCTGCGGCATTAGGATGCTTTATCATACCGCAAAGTATCTTTCTCGTTATATCCTGGTCATCCCCAAGCTGAGAGCAGCCGTAAGGATGGGGGAAGTATTTTGCCCCCGTCCTTTCAGAAAGAATTTTAGCTGTTTTATTGACACATCCTACGGTATTTACTATCCAGATCTCGTTTCTTATACCCACCTCTCCGTTTTCTCTTACGTATCCGTAAAAGAATTTGTCGGAGCCTGTGTGTTTAATTCCGTAATCCTTATATTCATAGGAGTATTCAAGATTGCCGCTTAAATTAGTTTTAAGATTGTGAGTATGTACGTGCTGACCAACCTCAATATCCGCCGTTGCGTGACCTATGGGAGAGCCGTATTTTATTACGTTTTCTCCCTTTTTAATAGGATACAACGCGTATTTATGGCCGTCGTCACGAACCTCTACGTTATCATTTACATGTATCCGCATATGATCCTACCTCATCTGCATAGCGAGAAAGGTCCTGTCCCCAAAGGGATGCGTCGGCAAGAATTTCCTTAACCGTACCCGTTTTCATCTTCTCCGTTACGTCTGCCGCATCGTCAGGAGTGCCAACTCTGTAAAAGTCAATAAGCTTGGCAAAGGAGAACATAAGAGTCTTTGGTGTTTTACCGTACTTTTCCTCGTACTGAAGAATGGAGGGAAGCACTCTTACCTTAAACTTACTTACAGAGTTCAAGGCTATGGACTGACATTTATGCTGAATATAGGGGTTTGCAAAGCGCACCATTACGGAGTCCGCATACTCAAGAGCCTCGTCCCTGTTCATATCAAGGGAGTCAACTATTTCCGCCTGACAATTCTTAAGATGGGCGGAAATCACCTCGTTTTTCAGACACTCCCCTACGGTTTCTACGCCTGAAAGCAATGCGTAGGGTATCATTGAGGTGTGAGAGCCGTTTAAGATGCGTACCTTTCTCGTGCGGTATCTTTCAAGTTCGTTTGTAAGAATTACGTTAAGTCCGCACTTATCAAAGGGGATCTCCTCAAAAAGCTTATCATAGCCGTCAATTACCCAAAGGTGGAAATACTCGGATGTGTTTACCATCTTGTCATCAAAGTCAAGCTCAAGCTTTTCCCCTCTCGGATAGCCTGTGTTGATACGGTCAACAAGGGTGTTTGTAAAGATGTTTTCATTTTCTATCCAGCTTACAAAGCCTTCTTCAAGATTCCAGAGCTCCGCGTACTGAAGAATACACTTTTTAAGCTGAGCGCCATTTTTATCAATAAGCTCGCAGGGGAGGAATACAAATCCTCCAAGTCCCAGCTCGTATCTCTTGTAAAGAAGCTGAGTAAGCTTACCGGGGAAGGAGCTTGCGGGACGGTCGGTCATCTTATCCTCGGAATTGAAGGCAATACCCGACTCCGTTGTGTTAGATACGATAAAACGGAAGTCCTTGTTTTCAGCAAGAGCCATATATTCGTCAAAATTATCATAAGGCTTTACGCATTTTTCGATAACGTCTATCTTTTTTACGTCCACTCCCTCACATCCTCTGCAAAGATGAGTGTAAACGCAATTCTGGGCGGTAAGAAGGTCGCAAAGTCCCTCTTTAATAGGCTGAACTACAGCTACGCCCCCGTCAAAATCCGTTTTTTCGTTAACTATCTGAAGCATCCAGTCCACAAATCCGCGAAGGAAACCGCCCTCACCGAACTGAATAACTCTTAAAGGTCTTTTGTTTGTCATTTTATTTTCCTTCTTTTGCGTATTTATGATACAATTCCTTAACCTTGAAGTAGGATGCCTTGGGATTTCTGTACTCATCAAGAATACCCTTATTATTGAAGTATCTTACTCTGTTAATGTCCATAGACGGTGACGTTCTTATGTTACAGAACTGCCAGATATAAGTTCCTCTCATATAATCTGTCTTATGGAAAAGCTCAAGGGTATATTCAAGAAGATCTCTCTGATATTCCTCGCTCCAGCGCACGTCGTCAAAGTGGGAGTGGAAGCCTGCCAAAGCAGCTGAGCCAAACTCACTCATAATAACGGGCTTATCTTCCCAACCCATTTCAGCTCTGCGGGCTCTAAGATCCTCAACCATCTTATCCCAGTCGGACATTTTACCCTGATATCCGTTGTATCTGTACCAGCCGTGGTAGATGTTTATACAGATAATATCGTCAAAGCACATATCGTTATCCTTCAATGGATGGCAGGATGCGTGGGTAATAAGGCGGTTGCCGCCGTTTTCTCTTAAATACTTGCTCCACTTTTCAGAGATAGGATGTGTCCACTCGGAATAAGTAGCAATCTCATTGTGCATACCCCAAAGAACGATACAGGGGTGGTTATAATACTGTTTAACCATTTCCATATGCATATTAGTACCACGGTCTATAACAACAGGATCGCGAAGAGCCCTTTCGCCAAAGCCAACACCCCACATAGGGATCTCACTCCAGAACATAATTCCGCGTTCGTCAAGCATATCAACGAAGATCTTCGCGTTGGGATAGTGAGAACCACGGATGGTGTTGCAGCCCATATCCTTAATAAGGTCTATATCCTTCTTCATAAGCTTGGGAGGGAATGCAAAGCCCCAGTCGGGATGCTCCTCGTGTCTGTTTACGCCAAGGAATTCAACTGCCTTGCCATTTAAAAGGATATCAAGATTCTTAACCTCTATTTTTCTGAAGCCTATTCTGTCAATGAGGTCATCTGTGTCGGTTTTTGCAGTTACTGTATAAAGATTAGGAGTATCAAGATCCCAAAGAGAAACGTCGTTGATAGTAACCTTTGGAGTTTCTACCATTCTTGTTTCATAACCGTCAAGAGTAATTTCACCGTTGTAAATAGATACATCACCTATTTCAACAGTCAAGGAAGAGCTTACAGCATTCTCGCAAGCGTTATAAAGCTCAAGCTTTGCGCTTACCGTAGCGTTCTTAAGGTCGTCGGAAAGCTCGTAAACGATATGATTTGTACGGATAGCAATTCCCTTTAATTCGTGAGCGGAAACGCTTCTTGCAATACCGCCGTAGTTAAACCAGTCCGTATATCTCTGAGGGAAGGATTGCTCATCAAATCTACTGTCAGCGCGGACAACAAGAGTATGCTCTCCTGCTGCAACCTTATTTACAACGAATTCAAACTCAGTAAACGCGCCGTAATGCTCACCAAGCTTAACGCCGTCAAGCCACACGGTTGCAAGTGTCATTACGCTTTCAAATTCGAGTAAAAGAGTGCCTCCCTCTGTGTCGAATTTTCTCATATACCAGCCACAGCCCTCGTAATTGAGAAGACGAAGCTCGTTATTCCAAACAGAGGGAACGATAACGGTCTCACCGTCAAATCCATTCTGCCAGCCCTCAGCCTCACCTACGTTATCGGGGTCAAGCTTAAAGCTCCAGGTGCCGTTTAAGTCTATCACGTTTCTTATCTTGTGTTCGTCAAACAATCTTTTCATTTTTTATTCTCCTTAAATATTGTTTTAAATATTTCTTTCCTTTATTTTACCATAGATACATTGTAGATTTCAATTATTATTTTAAATTAAGGAGTTTTTTTTGTTTTTACTTGACTTTTTTTAGAAAAAGACTTATACTTTTATCGTAAAATTATCTTTTTTGGAGGATATTATGAAGATAATCGATAAAAAAGCAGTTGACGTAAAGATTGCCTATATCGGCGGAGGCTCCCGTGGTTGGGCATGGGGACTTATGAGCGACCTTGCATCCGCAGATGACATGAGTGGATGCGTATATCTTTACGATATTGATAAGGATGCGGCTAAAGCAAACGAAATAATAGGCAACAAGTTCAACGATTGTGAGGGGGCAAAATCCAAGTGGAGCTACTACGCGGTGGAAACACCAAAGGAGGCTCTTACAGGCGCGGATTTTGTAGTTATATCCATACTCCCCGGCACTTTTGATGAAATGGAATCCGACGTACACACCCCCGAAAAGTACGGTATTTATCAGCCCGTTGGTGACACAACAGGCCCCGGTGGCATCGTACGCGCTATGAGAACTATTCCTATGTTCGAGGAAATAGGCAGATACATAAAGGAATTTTCTCCCAACGCGTGGGTAATAAATTATACAAACCCCATGACCCTTTGCGTAAAAACACTTTACAACGTGTTCCCCGAGATAAAGGCATTCGGTTGCTGTCACGAGGTATTCGGTACACAGGGACTTCTTGGCTACGTTATCGAGGAATATTTGGGCGAAACAGCCTCACGTGAAGAAATAAAGGTCAACCCTGTGTCTGTAAATCACTTTACCTGGCTTACCTCCGCTTCCTATCACGGAATAGATCTTTTTCCTTATTACAAGGAATTTTGTGAAAAATATTCCGACGGCTTACCCACAAAGGCTGACAACAACTGGATGAACAACCATTTTTCCAGCCAATTCAAGGTAAGAATCGATCTTTTCAGACGCTTCGGCTACATTGCGGCAGCAGGTGACCGTCACTTAGCAGAATTCTGCCCCGGCAAATGGTATCTTGAAAGCCCCGAAAGAGTACACGAAATGAAATTTGCATTGACTCCCGTAAGCTGGCGTAAACAGGACCTTGCAAACAGACTTGAAAGAAGCCGTAAGCTCCTTAGCGGTGAAGAGGAAGTAAAGATTTGGAAAACAGGAGAGGACGGTGTAAATCAGATGCGTGCTCTTCTCGGTCTTAAAGACCTTGTAACAAACGTAAATATCCCCAACAGAGGACAGATTCCCAATCTTCCCTTGGGCGCTATCGTTGAAACAAACGCTATTTTCCGTTCCGACGAGGTAACTCCCGTATTTGCAGGAAATATCCCCACAGAGATACATTCCTTGATCTCCCGTATCTGCGCAGAGCAGGAAGCAGTATTTGACGGAATTA
>JAEIGA010009255.1_pt1 | contig 14904 bp, 18 predicted proteins | sample 9270691 | NCBI WGS metagenome assembly JAEIGA01 (sample SAMN17057246, study PRJNA624740) | gut metagenome | biome: biome; isolation source: fecal sample | host: Bos grunniens | place: China: Xizang | collected 2019
CACAGTTTTGGTATCATAGTTGCAACACAGAATCTTTCTGCTCCGCATATACCTATCCATGTTAAAGCCGATTCTTATAATCTTGAGAATCTTTGCGTTCCTATCAACCGACAAGATGTTGAAGCAGTCCTGTGTAGGCGTATTTGTTATGTGACCACCCTCAATAGAACGCATTAACGTTCCTGATGTATCAATCAATAATTCAATCTGGTCTGTATGCCCTGTGATTGTGCCAAAGTGGTCGGCGTGTCTGTGTCCCATCAACCAACATACAAACTCTCCACCGTTACTGATGAATGTATCAACTGCGGTTGGCGGGTCTTCTGTCATGCGTTCGCCTGTTGAAGACGGAACAGAATCCACCAATGAATCAAATGTACATTCAATTGGAATTAACGGGGTTTTTGCGGGGTAATGACTACAAACAATAACCGCATAATCTGCTACCCTTGCCGCTTCAAGTGTTGCAACAAACCATGTGTTTTGCGTTTCATCCCAATGCAGAGTATCAAGAACAATCAGACGGAATTTCTGGGTTGTATAATCCTTGTAATAATAGCAATATCCATTAGTAGCCGCACCCGTCGGTTGTGTTACATTCCAATTATCAACACGGTTTGCGAATATCTTTGCGTATGATTGCAAAGATGTGGCATTATATCCCGTTTCTCCCTCAATCCACGCATCGTGGTTTCCTATAGTGTTCAAGAAAGATGCCGCATCAGGAACAGAATCAAACGGATTGTCATTCTCAATATAGAGTTGCACACTATCACCCGTGTGGATAACATCGTGAATGTATAGCTGATATTTTTTGTAAAAATCAGCAATACGCTGAAGATTGGAAGCATCTCCGTGAATATCGGAAAAATGCAAAAGCGTAAGCAGATTAGCTTTTTCTCTGATAAAGTATGTAGTTGTGTTTGTGTTAGTGTTGCTCTGAATTAACTGCTTTTCAAGTTCTTGCTTATTATCGGCAACAATGTTGGGCTTTATGGCATCTTCAATATTATCAATAATGATTGTATCGTTGGCATAGTATTCAACAGATACATCCCCATTATCTGCCCAGATATTGTTATTGCCGATTAGAGTTGTAAGAGGCTTGTTCAAAGAACCACTTGAAACAGTATAGGTTTCTATATTGGGTATTTCATAATTGGAATCTTCATTATCCAACCAGAACATTGGGCGAATCGTTACGTTATTATAGTTGAAATCTTTTTGTGTTCTTAGCCTGATTACAACTGTTGTGATTCCACCTTCTAAGTCAAGATATCTAATTGTATTTGATGGGTCATTATTCAGAATTGAAACGCTTTGCAATGTACTACCGTGATACCCAAAACATTGTATTCTTGCTGATGTATTGTCTGGGAATGACCCTGTTATTGGAGCAATACCGTATAATCTGCATTGCGGTAAATAATCAAAACTAATTTCGGCATTGTAGTTTCCCGTTGATGTTGCCGTGCCATTCATGTGTATAGTTCCATCGGCATCAACTGTAATAGTAACACCAGCATAAGTGCCGCTATTGAATTTACAAAGATTTTTTCCTGTTCTATATAGTTTCGTTGCAGAATTGCCAACGGTAATATTTTTGACGGGCATATCAGAACCATCGTCAAATGAAACTAATGCCCCAGAAACACTTCTATTAACAACAGCGTTCTGAGTGAAAGCTGTCTTTAATTCAGTTAGCTCTCCATTGATTACCTTGTTCTGGACCGGATTTGTAGAGCTGTCAGACATGGCAGAATCAACCACTATAGATGCTGCACTAGCGGCTGCTGCGGTAGCACTATCCGCCGCATCTGAAGCTGATCCGGCAGCGGCTGTCGCACTGTCAGCGGCATCTGAAGCTGAACCGGCAGCGGCTGTCGCACTGTCAGCGGCATCTGAAGCTGAACCGGCTGCGGCTGTAGCACTGTCAGAGGCATCTGAGGCTGATCCGGCAGCGGCTGTTGCACTGGCCTCTGCTGCATCGGCAGCGGCCTCAGCATCCGCTGTGGCTGTGGCTGCGGCTGCATCTGCGGCATCTTGTATCGCATCTGTGATGGTTGCTACTATGTTAGTTTCAGCGGCCTCTGCAGCGGTCTGAGCGGTCTGAGCTGCGGTAGCACTATTAGCGGCCTGAGTTTTGCTCAGATTGGCATCGGCAGCACTAGTGCTGGCAGAGCTGGCACTATTGCCGGCGGCCTCTGCGGCTGCAGTAGCAATCCCGGCCTGAGTCTGGGCTGTATTGGCATAGGATTGAGCTAGGGTAGCCTGTTGTGTAGCTACCGTCTCAGAGCTTGCGGCATTGGTAGCAGCGGTCTGAGCGGCTGTTTTTGAAGCTGCAGCGGCATCCCGGGCTGCATAGAGATCTGTCATAGCTGCCTCTACTCTGGCGATCTCTGCATCCAGAGCATGATCGATACCCTCCTCAGCGGTTGCCCACTGGGCCCGGAACGTTTCCCATTGGGAGAGGAACCAGTTAAGATTAAGCTGCTGGGTATCACCATAAGGGTAATTAAATGCCATAGGTTACACCTCCACTGTAATAAGCTCAGAGAGTTTAGTCTCTGTCCAGAGCTCCGCATTAAAATCACCGGGTACATAGATGGCCTCCGGATTGTAGTAGAGCTTGTGCTCGTATACTACCAGAGTTCCGGCCTCGTACTGGGCAGTTCTACTATACTGCGGAGCGATCATGTTTTCAATAGTGGATTGATACTCTCTCCACTCTTTCAGTAACCAATCAAGGTTGAGGGCCTGTGTGTTGCCGTATGGATATCTGAACATTTTGCACCTCCTCAGAATACCATGATGCAGAACCGCTCTTTAAAGGACCGAACGATATAATCAACAATATTGATTTTAGGATAGATGGAGAGCTCTTTTTCCATCATGTCAGCCGGAGTGCTCACACCTATATTACCGTGTATCCGGGAGGCCCGGTTCCGGTCCGTATTGGAGGCAAGCTGATCAGATTCATTGGAGCGGCCATCAGCTCTGCCGGATGCCGCAGTATTGTTGCTGGTTCCGGATTGCTCGGCCAGCTCGTTAGTATTAGCTCCGGCTACCTTGTTTGTTACGTTGTTCTGGTTCATATTGGTAGAGCTGGAGCTGCTGGATCCGGACCGGATGCGATGATCCTCTGTTTTCTCCAGCTCGATCTCGTTTTCAATCCGGTCATAGTTTTCGATGGGGTTGTACTCAAGTTGCGAGAGCCGGTACACCTTTTCCCATGTGGGCTTTTCTTTGATGGACCATACTCCAATGGCATCATACATGAAATCCCAATCCGGATACAGCACATTGAGCTCTGCACACTCCATGAGGATACAGTATTTTACCAGCGGTATATTCACACCGTCCGGCACCTCCATCAGATCAAAAAGCCTATCATCCCACTCGTAAAGGCCGGCCACTGAAAGAGCTGCCCTGTTGGGAGTATTCATCACTGGATAGCGGATCATTCTGTTTATACCTCCAATCTACCTTGATATCGAGGCCGTACATGGCCTGTACCTGTTTGAGCCCTGTCTGGATATGTTCCAGCCAGCCGGCAGCTATAATGGCCGTTTCTGCGTTGTTAGCGTTAACCTCGTCAGAGATCAGCCTCTCCCTTTTGTCCGTATTGGCATTAGGGATGCCTACCTTGCTATCAAACTCATCCTCTATTTTCTTTAGATCAGAGAGGAGATCAGATACCAGATAGGTCTGCCGGAGATTCTGCTGGAACAGGCCCCAGTTAGTGGTTCCATCATCATTGAACAGCGTTTTATCGATTACCACAGCCGGCTCACCTGTGTTGATGCGGTCCATCATCTGTTTGAAGCTCTCGGCCTGTGTTTGGTTCTTAGCTCCAAACACATAGGCTACCTTGCTGTTGATCAGGTTCACATCGATTGCCTGCATCGCCAGAGAGAGCTTTGCAGCATAGATAGCGATCAGATCAGTTACTCCGGCCCAATCAGGAGTGATGTGCAGAGCTGCACAATCCTCTCCAATCACAAGCTGCTTACCGGTAATCGTAGGCAGCAGCCGGTTAGCGATCACACAGTATCTCGGCTCGTAATTGATATCCATGCCTCCCGGAGTGGCCCAACAGGCGATTGTGCCATATTCCGCAGTAGGAATAACGGCAGCACACCCATTGCCAAACAAGGCCGCCTGCAGCATATCGAGGGACCAGTTATCCGGAAGCTCGAAAGTAAACACGTTAACCAGTTTCTGCCAGAGGTACCGGCAGTAAAAGGAAAAGGCTGCATTATTGCCCAGAGCTACTCCGGAGGGGGATACGGAAGATTTTATCATGTTTTCAATGGAAAAAGGGATCGGCATATTCATCGAAATCCACCTCCTGTTTTATTTTTATGCCTGTAGTAGATTACACCTTGTTTTCGTTTCTGGATCATGTGGAATACAGCGATCCATGCTGCGGTACCACCACCTCCCGGCGTAGGCCCCGGAGGAGATCCGGCATACTCATCATAAAGCCTCTGGCCCATGCCGGCTCTCTGGATCTCCACAGCCTCCGTCTGGACTTCCGGATTCTCAAACTGGTGCAGCACCACATCAGAGGCCTGCCTAACACTGGTAGCGTTGCGGAGCACGCTCATTACTCCGGCGTAATCGGTCTGCAGCTCCCAGAGGAGGAACCACACCTCAAATTGTACAGTACCGGCATTGCCATGCTGATATGTGTGCCAGTAATTCCAGTAGTTTTGCTTGCGTGGGGAATAGGTCCACTGAGCGAGGCCGTATCCTCCACCTCCGGGACCATGATAGACGAAATCACTCTCAGAGATCTGGCCGGCATTGAGCTGCTGCGTGTACTGGACCGATTGGGAGTAGCCGGAAGAAAAGTCACCCTGGACTCGTCCGGGGAATAGGTTTGATTCTGCGTTGAGGTTCCCCATGAGCCCGGCCACTCCGTACTCGTTGCCTATCTCGGCAAGCAGAGCATCCCATATAGGCTTTTCATATTCTGAATAGATCGCCATTATTCTCTAAAAAATCCTGTGGCCATGAATCGCTCGATATCGGCCTGTTCAGTGATCGTCATACCGCTTGAAAGAGCCAGCTTAGGATTATCACACTGGATAAATCCGGAGAGTGTGCTGAGCTGCACAGATTGACAGAGAGGCCTCCCAAAGAGTGTAGGAGCATCAGCCGCAGCGGAGTAAAAGTTACCCCACGCTGCAAGTGGCATCCGGGAATAGGTTGATATTGTACCCTGTGATCCAATCATCTCACAGGTGCTCTTCATGGATGCGGCATTAGAGGCAATCTTTGAGAGATCTCCCATTTGGATGGTATCCGCAGAGGCATCAATATCATTAACCATGTTCTGGAGATCCTCGCTGCCAAACAGTTTAGCGATCCCGCCCATGATCTTATTGGACAGGGTATTTGTGATCTTAGTGGATGCCTGTTCAAATCCTCCAAACTCATTAGCTGTCGCAATGGCAGCATTCGTGAGATACTGGGAGAGGTTCTGGAGCTCCGTATGGATCGCACCTACCGGCAGCGGTACACCGATCTGAGCCTCAAATACCCGGAGCGGAGATCTGGGGGTCCAATCCGCATAGGTAGTGCCGTTAAACTCAGTGCATACATTACAGATACCCTTGCCGGATCTGAGGTCCACAGAGTACAGTACATAGATAGTGCCTTTTCCTCCTACCTGTGTGCTGTCCAGCTCACACAGAGAGCAGAATGGATAGAATGACAAGTAGTACCGGCTAAAGGGCTCAAAATTCATGTAGGAGCCTCTGGAGGCCGCCTGCGGATGATCCGGGATCGTCAGCCCTACCAGATTAGTAAACTGGATATTGAGCACAGTATCAAAGCTGTAGGCCGTAGCTGAGAGGTTTATGGTATCATAGCCTACTGTCACACTGGTAACGGCAGAGGCAAAACCTCTGGAAACGAAATCGCCCACAACATACGGATACCACATAACGGATGTGACATACTGCATGGGATCGGTAATCGCTTTTTTTAATCCGTCTGCAAGATCTGTTCCTCCGTCTGCCCATTGAGTAGTTAGATTGAAGAGCTGCAGCATAAAGGAAATGAATACGAGCTGGCTCATTGCGTAGTAATTGACGGTTCCAAAGGTTCCACCCTTGGCCACTACTCCCACTACAAACACTCCAAAAGAATTGGAGGGAGGCTGGAATGGATTAGGTACCTGTGTACCGTATACGCCACTGTTGCTGGTCCGGTCCGGATTAACTGCTCTCACAGGATACTTGGTATCTTTGATTGTGCCGTTGTAGGAGGAGGCTGATCTGAGCACATATTGAGTGGAATTGCCTATTACCGTTTTATAGGATCCCAGCACATCCACATCCAGATACAGATCAAGCAGCCGGCCATTCATTACAGAATTAACCACAAAATAGTACCTGTTGAAATCCGGAATATACACATAGTTTGCAGTAGTGGCCAGCCCTACAATATTGGTAGGGGCCACAGAGAGCTCCAGCACCGGTTTAAGGATCGAGCATGGAGTCTTGAGTTTGCACTGTGTAGGAGTCTGGCCATCAGTGGACGGAGCTGCGGTTGAGTTGTAGCGTTTTAGGAAATTAAAAAGATAAACATCAATCATTATATCACCTCTATAACAAAGGGGATGAGGAGAAAGAACCAAAAAACTCCCCATCCCCAAAATAGGAGGATAACTAATTAATCGAGGCAGAGGACTATGCCTTTTTCCGTCATATCCTGTACAGCCATGCAACGAGCCTTGTAGAACTCGTTCCAGTAATCGCCGGCAGCATTGTACGGAGTCACGTTCACACGTTCATCCAGAAGAGCATAGCCGATGGCATCCACATCATGGATCACACCAATTACAGAGCTGCTGGTAACCGCAGCGGAGGCAGTGGTCACAGCACCGGAGCTGTCAGTGTATACCGGAGTGGTATTGATTCCCTGAGGAGTATCAATGCTCTGCCAGAAATCAATGGCCTCATAGGTAGGCAGATTCATCATATCCGCATTGTAGAGATTGCTCAGAACCATGCTGCGGATCTGCTCAAGGATCGGACGGTAAAGAGCTACTCGGCAGTTGGCCGGGTCCGTGTGCCTCAGCACATTGTACCCGGAAATGACGGTCTGGAACTTATCAGAGGAGGCTCTCATCAGGCCTACGAGGGTCCGGATCCGGCTGTACATCCAGCGGATAAAGGCCTCAAAGTTGCCGGCCTGCATCACTGTAGTAGCGGTCAGGCTCAGGCCTGTTGCGGTGTTGTACTCGGTCAGAAGATGGATCACTCGATCAGTGGAGCCCTCATCCAGAATAGATGCGATATAGTTGAGCTGCAGCAGCCGGGCCTTGGCCTCTTCAAATCTCTCCCTGTCGTTCCTACGCTCTGTGATCATCGCAGAATTGAAACGGACAAACTCCTCGGCACTGGAGAATGCAACATCAAACTGTCTCTCAAATATAGTGTAGTGCTGCTCATAAACAGCGGATCCATAGAAGTTGGTCTGGAGGGCTTTCTGCTTGTTGATCTTATACATATCAACGCTCTGGCCGGTTCCAAAGGGATCGGTCTGAGTGGCATCATAGGCTGCCGGATACTTAAAAGCCTCATCATCCATCATACCCATTGCTACCGGAGAAATTTTCCGGAGAGCATTGCCCCAGCGGTCCATCGGCATTGCCAGAGATGCCAGCGGCTGGGTATACGGACGAGCGGCAAAAACTGTTCTTTTCCATACCTGAGAGAGTGCATTGATCACCGGGTCCTTGCCGGTGAGCAGAGCGGTCTGAGCTACGGAGATAAAATCATCATTATTGTTGATATTGGCGAGAGATGCAGTACCGGTCTGCTGGCCTACCACAGCATTAAGCAGAGTGGCGGCCTGTTCAATAATCATAGTATTAGCCATGTTTCACCTATTCCTTTCATGTGTTACAGAACTTGGCCAGAATATCATCAGCCTGAGTCTGAATTGTTTCACTCGTCACCGTCACCGGCTGCGGAGTATTAATTTTGTTGTTGTGCTGCAGTGCTGCTGTCAGAGTCTTGATAGCCTCCAGCAGCTCAGTGTTGTCCTGTGCCGGCTGCGGAGTAGGATCCGGGATGGGTGGAGCCTGTTCCGGCTGCGGCTGCGGTTGCGGCATTGGGTCCTCGATCTGATCCTGAGCCTCCATAGCCTCTATATCAGCTTTGGAGTACCCGGCACCAATCAAAGCAATAACATCGGATAACTGCATGATAAATCCTCCTATTCAGTTAAAAGATAATTCCATGTTTGGGAATCGCATACGGTATCACCCTCCAGATGGTGATCTTTCCTAAAGGTCCTGAGAGCTGCAAGTGTTTGTGTTCCTAACACTCCGTCAATATCTATCCGGATGCCATGGAAACGTAGACAGGCCTGCAAGATGCCTACATATAATCCCACAGCACCGAACTCCAGAACCGGCAGAGAGATCCTCTCCGGATCGCTGGTTATCTCTCCATCAAATCTGAGCACATAATCTGGCTCTTTGTTGGTTACGGTCAGATTGGAGAGAGTGATCTGCCCATTGTAGTAGATCCCGGAGCATCCGTCCACTAAGCAGATATCACCATTCTGTAAAGTCATTTCTTCATATCTTCCTCCTCTTTCCCCGGATCAGGCAGATCCTCCGGAGGCCGCAGCTTTTCAAAGATAAAGCCCATATATTTTGCCAGCTCCGGGCTGATCTTTGAAATGTTTTCCAGTATCGAGCCGATCTCCATCACTACTATGTAGATAGTGATCGCCCCGGCCAGCGAAAAGGGGATCATAATATCCACCAGAGGGAGAGCTGAATCGCACATTACTCCAAACGCATAAGCTAAGATCTCTCCCAGCTTGTGGAATAGCCCCTGCCTCATGATCTTGCTTTCAAAATTCCTGTTAGCCAGAGCTTGGATCAGGCCGAACAGAATATCAAAAGCAATGAAGATGAGTACAATAAATCCGGATCTGAGCTCCGGCTGCTGCACTATCGTATCCATTATACCCATAGCACAGTGAGGTAGTACAGGCTGGCACTGTACGTCTGTGTGGTTCCGGAGGCAAAAGTCAGGGTATACTCATTGTTAGCAGAACTGTAGGCAATGTTCGTAACACCAGTTAGCTCTCCGGATTGCATCTTAGTACGCGAGATAACCAATACTGTCAAAAGTATCACCCCTTTAACTATAGTTTGATAAAAAGGAGGATTGTATTACGGAGTGGCATACCTCCATGCTCCCGGATTCCGTCCGGCTGCCTATGAGCAACAATCCTCTTTATTTAAGAATAATCTAACAAACCGCAGTTGTCAAGACCATCTTACAGTAGTAGTCCTGAAAGCTGATATTGCCCTTGAGCCATGCATCAAACACAAGTAGCTGCTCCTTTTTTAGCCTCTTCTGGGAAAAGGCCTCGTTTACATACTGCTTCTTGGGATGACCGGAGCAGTGCCTCGATATGTAATAATAGGGCCGGGCCTTGTGCCGGTAGATATAAACATCCTCATACTGTGCGATGATCCGGTATTCCTCTATAGGCTCCGGATGGACATACATATAGGTACTGGTATCAAAGTCATTATCAAGGGCCATCCTCCGGAAATCCTCAGAGGCCGCGGCTCTGTAGAGGGCTGTGTTTTTCTTGGCATCTGATATGGGGGAGTTTTTGAGCTTGATCAGAGCGATACCACGATCCTCCAGAAAAGATACTTCCTTGCCTTTTCTGGCCATGTTATCCACCTGTTCAGTGATCCCCAGTGAGACAAATATGGGAGACGATAACTTATTAGCATTAGTGAGAGAGATCATCTTGATAGGAGGCCGGCCCTTGAGCTCCCGGTTCCGGTTCAGAGTCTCATAGCAGTTGAGGAAGCTCTCTCCCTCAGCCTTGATCGCCCTGGCTCCCTTTTCCGGAATAAACTCATCATATACAATCATTGATACCTGTTCCCCGGAGAAGCCTCTTATTGAGCTGATGGTATTCAGAGCTCCAACATAGCCGATAGTCTCGCCCTCCGGGACCAGCACACCATTTTCTCCCAGCTTGGCATGATAGATGCCTTTTATATTCTTCACTCCTTTGATGCTGTCGAGAGTGATCTGAGGCAGCTCCGGATGATCGGCCAGCACCGGCTGAAACGGACTAAACTCAGGATTGCCTATCGTATCAGCCTCCTGTTGGATTCTCCGGAGATACATGAATTTTTGCTCCGGATGCTTCAGCAGATACTCGCATACTCCGTAGGTTTTGCCTGTTCCTCGGCCTCCCAGCACAAAGATAAAAGGGTATTTGAGATTGATGATCTTTTCTATATCCACATAACCAGACTTGAGATAAAAGGACATTTGGTCCACCTCCTGAGTAATAATAAGAAAAGCCCCGGTTGGTCAGGCCGGGGCTCCCTTGCGAGGAAAAGTAAAAGGGAGAGGGAGAAAGGATCAGCAATCGAGGGTAGCAGTATAAAACGTCCGGTTCTGCCGGGAGGTGTACTTATTGACATGGATGGAGATCTCATCATCGCCCATGATATCAATGATCTCATTGAAGCTGTCAATAAAGGGCTTGCTCTGGCCGCCGATGATCACATCATCAGAGAGGATACTGATCAGAGTGGAGGTTACCCCGGAGCTGCTGGTATCCTCATAGATCAGGTAGGCAGTTACCGGGTAGGATCGGTCCAGATCCTCATCGGTCATGTTCTTGAATGAGAGGCTCGTTCCCTTGGTCAGACGGTAGAGCATCTTCTTCTCATTCTCAAGGTTTTCAATGTTGGTTCTAATGATTTTCATGTGTTTATCCTCCTACATGAAATTGATTTATTCCTCCTGTGCGGAGGTGTATTCATTATACAAAACTCGTTCAATTCTGTCAAGATCTATCTTACTCATGTGCAAGATTCTCTTGTAGAGCTCAAGTGTACCCAGTGTGTACTCGCTGCTGCAGAGGTAGCAATTTGATATGATCCGTAACTTATGCCCATCGATGGTCAGCTCGTCCGGCTGTGGAAAATCGTTGTACTTTGCACACAAGCCTCCGGCATCCCGAAAAACAAAACCGTCCTTTAGCTCATCGATTCCTCCACGCTCGGCCAGCTCCCGGCCTCCCAGCTTTTTATCTACTCCGGCGATCGTCACAGTGAGCTTGCCATCGATCTCGTATGCATACTTCTTGGATCCAGCGGTCCGGAACTTATCCATCATGTGTTCCTCTTCATATACTCCCATGTAATGAGTCACACCTTTGCGATCCGTAGCGTAGGCCCCATTCCGGGTAGAGTCAGCGATCCGGAGCTGATTGTATGCGGTCCAATCTGCGGAGCCTATGTACTTAACGCTGTCAGTATCGCAATATACGAAATCTGAAAAGCCTGGTCCTAGGTTCCTCTGGTTCTTAGTAACCAGAGCGATTCCCTCATAGAGCCGCAGCCGGGCATAGGCTGTGGTATAGATGCCTATCTCACTCGTAGGGGATCCAGTATAACTCCTTGCACTTCTTGAAAAGCTCGTCCTGATCAGAGATGCTGTAATGGAAATCCCGGTCCTCCTTTAAATATTCAATCACCTCCTTTATTGGGCTCGTTGCGGTCATGCCGTACACTGAATTGAGCAGAGCTTTACTTTTCATATAGATCCGCTCATTGTACTCCGTCTCCTCCGGAGTGCTGCCTTGCAGCCCTTTTAGCTCCGTCTTATTTTTATAGAGCTGCGTGATATAATCCCGGAGGCACTCCGGCAGCATACCCTTGCTTGCCTTGAAATAGGTCAGGATCTCGATATCGTATTCATAGGTATTCTTGATAATCTGGTAGTCAATCTCTGTGATCACCGTTTCCAGTTTCCGGGCCGACAGGATCCGGCCATTCATAATTTCTGCATCCGGGCTCAGATTCCGGCTTTTATCCTTGGTCAGATACGGATCGCCCCAGTACTTATTCCGCAGCCGGACATTAGTTAATCTAACCTCCATGATGATCGCCCGGCCTCTCTGGATCAGCTTTTCAAGATACGGCACTGTGAGCTTTTTGGTACACTCCACAAACGGAGTAACCGGGTATAGACAGTTAACCATCACATCCGGATAAGAGCTGCTACGATCCCATGAGGAAACGTTAGTCAGAGTCTCATCAATATACCAGCGATTCGCACAGGTATCACCGCCCCGGAAACAGCGTTTCATGTAATCATAGAGCCGGGGAGAGGGGAAGTACTTACGAGCCCATGTGTAACCCAGATGATCCCGGAGCAGCTTTTTACAGTCTCTCCGCACAAAACCTGTGGAAGTCAGAGGCACAGTGATCAGATTGTCATGCTCCCAGATAAGCAAGGTCCGGACCGCTTCACAGAGGCCCAGAACATCATTTTGACAGTACCGGAGCTGTTCCACTGTGAGCTCACTCCATGGATAGAGAGGGATCCGGTAATCATAGTCCGTCAATTTCTGGTGCTTAACCTGATATCTCCGGGTGAAATCCTTTAAGCTCATGTTGGAGAGCTTGTAGCTGCATCTGAACTCGATCCGGTCATACATATCACAGCGGACTACTTTTCTCCGCTGCACAGCAAAAACCTCCTCCGGTTTAAAATCATAGATCCCCTTGAGATAACAAAACTCATAGCTGAGGTTATGCACATATACTACCAGATTGCAGCCCTCCGGGAGTGCTTTTATACACTTCCTCAGCAGATCATCAAACTCCTCCCAGCTCCGGCCAAAAACTGTTATCTCTTTTTCGATCTGAAACTGCCAGATGTACATAACGGCCTGTTCAACACTGTCTATATTAGTTGCCTCAATATCAAAAGCACAAACACAATCCAGCACATCAGGACGCTTGCCATATTTGGTTTTCTTACGAGTAAGAACAGGGAAAGTATGCAAAAGGCCGGCATCAAATTCAGGTTCAGAAATATAATTCTCCAGAGGCAAAGGTAAAAGAGGAGCCTGATCATACATAGCCACTCATCTCTAAAAACTGATTGAAGAGCCGGCTCAGAGTGGAATGATTGCTGCTTTTCGTATGCTCCCGGACATAATCAAAGCCCTCAACTATGATATCACTGTCGAGCAGCATCTTCTTGCCATCTGGAGTCTCTGTAGAATACTTCTCCACCATATACCCCATGAACTTACCGAACTGCAGCTCATTCTCTTTAGTAACAAAATCATAGCCCAGTTTCTGAAACGTTTCCACACGTTTTGAGGCCTCTTCCCTCATGCCGGTCAGAGATCCGGAGGAGGATTCTAAGAATTTACTGAGCTTGGAGTACTCAGAGGCCAGATCTGCCGGATTCTTACCGATCTCCTTTAGCGTAGGTATATTGAGCCCTCCGCTCAGATACCCGGCCTCCTGTGCTCTGTTCACTCTCTTTACTGCTGCATCTCTCAGCCGGCTGTAATCTTTGCGGAGCTGGCTGGCTCCGGTTTTACTGCTGGCTCTCTGGAGTAAACGCTGTTTGTTCGTCTGGGTAGGCAGCTTGGATGCCATCAGGATCACCTCCCTTGATTAATAAGTAGGTAGCGGTCACAGTGCTGCCCTTTTTGTGAGTGGCTATGATCCAGCCCCGGCCCCACTGGCCCATATACGGAACTATGACAAAAGTATCAGCCCGGAGATACCCGGTCCTCGTTGATACCTTGATACAAACCTCGTAGCCCCTCTGGACATAGAACCGGAACATATCCTCAAACACACCTTGGGCTCCACCGTTATCAGTATAATACACCCCACCCAGAGGATCTGCAAATACTGTTTTCTGTGTGAGACATTTATACCATGGCCTGTTCTTACTCATCTCGGTCCAGTTTTTATGCCCCTTGGGCTCTTGCTCATTCATCCACCAGCGGCTATTGTATTGCAAGATCTTCACCTCCCCAGAGCTGCAGCTTCACTTCTTCCTCATTCCGGCCAGCCTGATACAACATATCCAGAATAGTAGATAGATGCATCGAATAATACCAGATCCCGGATCCGTCTTTTGACTTGCATACATCCCAGTAGGTCAGATCCTTATGATTTGGGAACATACGCACCTCCATGCCATCTTTGCGGTTGATGGTCACCTTTTTGATAACGCTCATAGTTAACACCTCCTGAGATATTGTATCAAATGCCGGACCAGAACTCAAGAAACAATCTTACAAAATTTAGTAAGAAAATAGTTGCAATTTCTTATAAAGTATGGTAATATAATGGCACCGGGAAATCCGGACTACTTAAATAGGAGGATATCAAGATGATACTCAGAGATGTAATTAACCTGATGCCGGCAGACGAGGTAACCAATGTTAGCCTGTTCTATTTCAACCATGAGGGAGATATGTACTGCGAGGATCTGTATATCCGTTTTGAGCTCGATGAGGAGCCGCACAAAGAGGATGCAGAGTTTTCCCTCAGGCTGGCAGAGCATTTTGCAGATGATGAAGTGCTGGAGATCTCTAACCGGTTCCGGTCCGTAGCAATCACTGTGGATCGCAAGGTCAAACAGGAAACGGTCCGCAGATGGAAAACTCAGGCCGCAGATGCAGCCGGGCTGCCCCGGATCCTGAGAGACTGGGAGGATGAATAAATGAAACTGTATGAGCTGCTGAATATATTCCCTTTTGGAGAAGAGATCCAGATCATTCTCAGAGACAGAAACCATTATGCAATCAGAGAGAGCATGATCCGGAGGCCGCCATTCTTAGATGAAGAGGTCAAGATCCCGGAGGACATATTCCCCTATCTGGATTATCAAGTACTAGAATTTCATCCGGAGGGTAAGAAGATAGCAATTCAAATCGATATCTCCGCTAAATACCATAAGGAATATGAATATGCTACTTCTCTAACAGTATTATAAAACGCAACAATAGTTGATTGAGTGACAGTTACTCTTTGTGGGAAATTGTCACTCTTTTGTTACTTATTGA
>JAEIGA010009256.1_pt1 | contig 14904 bp, 14 predicted proteins | sample 9270691 | NCBI WGS metagenome assembly JAEIGA01 (sample SAMN17057246, study PRJNA624740) | gut metagenome | biome: biome; isolation source: fecal sample | host: Bos grunniens | place: China: Xizang | collected 2019
CGTTTCATCAAGAACTTCGCTAAGTTCACTGGTAACGACCTCGGTAAGTCTCTCGTAGCAGCTGGTCCAGCTCTCTAATCTGAATCTACGGATTACTTATAACTACCGTCCAGCTTCCGGTTTATCCTAAAGCTGGACGGTTTTCAATTATACTGACCATATAAACAATCGGATATGTCAAGAATGACAAGACTGACACTGATAATAGCTATTGGATTATCTGCAATCTGCCAATACATGATGGCAGAGGATTCGCAAAGCTATACCCCTAAGGAGAAACTCACCTTATGGTATACACAACCGGGAGACAGGACGCAATGGGACGAATATTCATTGCCTATCGGTAACGGTGAACTCGGCGCATCTATTTTCGGAGGAGTTGATACAGAAGAGATCATAATCAACAACAAGACTCTCTGGAGCGGTACAAGCAAAGACAACAACGGGTATGACGATTACGGACATTATGAGTGTTTCGCTTCTGTACAGATTGCAAATCTAAGTGATGTAACATATTGGGAAAGCTATAGAGACTACCATAGGGAGCTCGACCTTTCATGCGCAACAGCAAGGACTGTATACACATCTGCTGACGGCACGAGATTCAGCCGCGAATATATTGCTTCATATCCGGACAACATAATAGCTGTAAGATACCGTGCTGACAGACCTGGTGCTATTTCCATGAGGGTACAGATGGAGTCAAGAGTTGAAGGTGACAAAGGCAGGACAAGGTATGAAGAAGGCAAAGCCGTATTCTCAGGAAAGCTGGAGACTGTCAGCTACAACGCATGTGTAAAGGTCATCCCTACAGGTGGTAAACTCGACACATACAGCGACAGTATCGTCCTTACAGACGCAGATGAGTGTGTGATCATGATAGCAGCTGATACGGATTTTGACGCATACTCCTCTACATATACCTCTGGAACAGATAGGCTGGCAGCTACGGTATATGACAGGATTATTGCTGCAGAGGCTAAAGGATGGGAGAAGATTTACAAATCGCATGTAGATGATTATCAAAGCCTCTTCTGCAGAAGCAGTTTCGAACTCGAATCACGAAACACCATGCCTACGGACGAGCTTATTCGAAAATATGCATTCAGAAAGACAGGAACAGAGCCTGAGGCACTTATGCTTGAAGAACTCTATTTCGCATACGGAAGATATCTTGCCATCAGCTCAAGCAGAGGCGTAGACCTGCCAAGCAACCTCCAGGGAATCTGGAACGGAAGTCAGACTCCACCTTGGAACAGCGACATCCATTCCAACATCAATGTACAGATGAATTACTGGCCAGTCGAGAACACAAATCTGAGCGAACTGCATCTGCCATTCCTGAACTATATCATAAACATGTCAGACAGCGAAAGTTGGAAGAGATATGCAAATGAGTCAGGACAGGTAAGAGGATGGACCTGCTATACTGAAAACAACATTTTCGGAGGAGTCGGAGGTTTCATGCATCAATATGTAATTGCCAATGCATGGTACTGCACACATCTGTGGCAGCATTACAGATATACTCTTGACAAGGAATTCCTCAAGAAAGCATTCCCTGCGATGCTCAGCGCGACACAGTTCTGGCTTGACCGAATGATTGTAGATGAGACAGACGGAACTTATGTATGTCCTCAGGAATACTCTCCTGAGCATGGTCCTGTAGAAGATGGTATGCCACACGCGCAGCAGCTTGTATGGGAGCTCTTCGACAACACGCTCAAGGCAGTCGATATCCTTGGAATAAAGGCATGCGGAATTCAGCCACAGGAACTCAAGCAGATCCGTAAATGCTATGAAAAGATTGACCGTGGCCTTGCTGTCGAAGTTTATGACGGAGCATGGGGAGACGAGTTGAATGGAGTAAAGAAGGGAGACAAGATACTCCGCGAATGGAAATACAGCCCTTACACAGCAGGCGAGAACGGCCACAGGCACATATCACATGCAATGTGTCTGTATCCATTCAATCAGATAATGGACAATCCTGAGCTGTTTGAGGCAATGACCAACACATTGAAATTGCGCGGTGACGCATCTACAGGATGGTCAATGGGTTGGAAGATAAATCTTTGGGCACGAGCACTTGACGGAGACCATGCCCATGACATTCTTGAACTCGCATTGAGGCATCACGATGGAGACGGAGTCAACTATCATGGTGGCGGTGGAATCAACTTCAATCTCTACGACTCACATCCGCCTTTCCAGATTGACGGAAACTTCGGAGCCACAGCAGGTATCGCCGAAATGCTGGTTCAGAGCCACAACGGAGAAATCCATATTCTCCCGGCACTGCCTTCTGTATGGAATTCAGGTAAGGCTAAAGGATTCAAAGCGATAGGCGACTTCGAAGTAAGTATCGAATGGGAGGACATGAAGGCCTCGCATATCGAAATCGAGAACATTCAGGGACAGCCGTGCATCGTAAGATATCCTGGACTGGAGAATGCTGTCATCAAAGTGAACGGACGTACCGTAAAGACAAAGAAAACGGGAGCAGAGAGTCTCCGCATCCCGTCTAAGGCTGGTGATAAAATCACTATAGAGTTCTAATCGGCAGATTCCTTTTTCTGCTGTTCTTCGAGACGTTTGCGATAGGCGGCCATACGCTTCTGCCAGGCCGCCTGTTTCAAACGTTGTTCTTTTGCCTTGCGTTCCTGCAGGGCTTCCATCTTCTTTTCCAGATAATTATCTGCCATAGGAACTATTTATACAGGTCTTCTTCATAATCGAAAAGCCACTCGGCATCCTTAAGACAAGGATGACAGCGGTCCTTATCAGAAAGAAGGATATCTTCTGACGAAACCTTCCAATCAATACCGAGATCCGGATCATCCCATGCGATAGCACCTTCAAACTGAGGTGCATAGAAGTTGTCGCACTTATACTGGAACACGACCTCATCCGTAAGGACTACGAAACCATGGGCAAAACCTCTTGGGATAAAGAACTGGCGATGGTTCTCAGCAGACAACTCTACTGCGACATGCTGACCGAAAGTCGGAGATCCTCTTCTTACATCTACAGCAACATCAAGGACAGCACCTTTCACAACCCTTACAAGCTTGCTCTGAGCATGAGGCGGTTTCTGGAAATGCAATCCTCTCAGGACACCAAAAGAAGACTTTGATTCATTATCCTGTACAAATCTCACTTCTCTAACCTGAGCATCAAAATCTCTCTGTGAAAAAGACTCGAAAAAATAGCCTCTTGCATCATTGAAGACACGCGGCTCGATGATAACCACACCCGGTATGGCAGTCTGAATTACTTCCATCTTTATGAATATTTAATCTCGTTTGAATATATCTCTTGTATAAACCTTATCCTTGACGTCATCAAGGACAGAATCGTATCTGTTAGCGACTATGCAGTCTGATTCTCTCTTGAATCTTTCGATATCATTGACGACCTGGCTTCCATAGAAAGTCGTTCCATCTTCCAGCGAAGGCTCATATACTATTACTGTTGCTCCCTTTGCCTTGATTCTCTTCATCACTCCCTGGATTGAGCTCTGCCTGAAATTATCTGAATTCGCCTTCATGGTAAGTCTATAGACACCGATTACGCAATTCCTTTCCAGCGAAGCATCATATTCAGGTCCATCATAATATGAATAATACCCGGCAAGCTGCAGCACACGGTCAGCAATAAAGTCCTTACGTGTCCTGTTACTGTCAACGATAGCCTTGACAAGATTCTGGGGTACATGGTCATAATTGGCAAGAAGCTGCTTGGTATCCTTAGGCAGGCAATAGCCGCCATAGCCGAATGAAGGATTATTATAGTCCTTTCCGATACGCGGATCAAGACAAACTCCCTCAATTATCTTCTGCGTGTCCAGGCCCTTGATTTCAGCATAAGTATCAAGCTCATTGAAATATGAGACTCTGAGTGCCAGGTATGTATTGGCAAACAACTTTACAGCCTCCGCCTCTGTGGATCCCATCATAAGGACCTCCACATCCTGTTTTAGTGACGCACTCTTGAGCAGACCGGCAAAACGCTCAGCTGCTTCAGAAAGACGCGGATCTGACAAATCTGTTCCCACGATTATTCTTGACGGGTACAGGTTATCGTACAATGCCTTTGACTCTCTGAGGAACTCCGGACTGAACATGATTCTATCAGTGTCATACTTTTCCCTGACGGACATCGTGAATCCCACCGGAACAGTAGACTTAACAACCATGTAAGCCTCCGGATTGACCTCCTTGACTGTACGTATTACAGATTCTACTGCCGAAGTATCAAAGAAATTCCTTTTAGGGTCATAGTTAGTCGGAGCCGCAATTATCACAAATTCCGCATCTGAATACGCTTTCTCTGCATCCAGTGTAGCGGTCAGATCAAGATCTTTCTCCGCAAAATAACGCTCAATATACTCATCACGCAGAGGAGGCTCCCTACGGTTGATCATATCGACCTTCTGCGGGACGATATCTACGGCTGTGACGCTATGATTCTGCGAGAGGAGAGTAGCCAGCGAGAGTCCTACATATCCCGTTCCTGCAACAGCTATCTTCATCTGACTTATCGTTTATTATATGCCTCCAACGCCATCTCCAGTACGACCAGAGCACGCTGAAGGTCAGTTTTATTCAATACGTATGCGATACGGACCTCATCCCTACCCTTTCCTGGAGTCGAATAGAAGCCATTGGCCGGAGCCATCATGATTGTCTCATTCTCGTACTGGAAATCGCTGAGGCACCATGCGCAGAAATCTTCCGCATCATCCACCGGCAATCTGGCTACAGTATAGAATGCACCCATAGGAATCGGTGAATATACTCCAGGAATCCTGTTCAGACCGTCAACAAGACACTTTCTTCTCTCGACATATTCCTCATACATTTCAGCAGCATAGTCCTCTGTACCCTCAATCGACGCCTCTGCTACAATCTGACCAAGCAAAGGAGGACTCAGGCGGGCCTGACAAAGCTTCATTACCGCATCCTTGACCTGAGGATTCTTGGTAACAAGGGCACCGATTCTGATACCGCACTCAGAATAACGCTTTGACACAGAATCGATCAGCACGACATTCTGCTCGATGCCTTCAAGATGACATGCAGAGATGTATGGCGAACCGGTATAGATAAATTCTCGATAAACCTCATCCGAGAACAGATACAGGTCATGCTTCTTGACCATATCACGAATTCTGTTCATTTCCGCACGGGTATACAGATATCCGGTCGGATTATTAGGATTACAGATGAGAATGGCCTTTGTACGTGGAGTGATCAATGCCTCGAACTCCTCAACCGGAGGCAAAGCGAATCCGGTTTCGATTGTAGAGGTTACAGACTTGATTACCGCACCTGCAGATATTGCGAATGCCATATAGTTGGCATATGCAGGTTCCGGAATTATGATTTCATCACCAGGATTAAGGCAGGCAAGAAAAGCGAAGAGAACAGCCTCCGATCCACCGCTGGTAACAATAATTTCGTCTGGAGATAATGATATGTTGAACTTGCCGTAATATTTGGCAAGCTTCTCTCTAAGGCTCAGGAAACCCGGACTCGGGCTGTATTCAAGGACAGACCTGTCTACATTCTTCAAGGAATCCAATGCGACCTGCGGAGTAGGCAGATCCGGCTGTCCGATGTTAAGATGATATACTTTCACTCCCCTCGCCTGCGCTTCATTGGCAAGAGGAGTAAGCTTTCTAATTGGCGAAGAAGGCATCTCAAGCCCTCTGGCAGATATTTCAGGCATACTCCTTTACTTTATGAATATACAAATATAGCAAAAATCCACACAAAAGCGAAGGAGAAGGAGCAAACCGCATCAAAGGAAACGGCATCAGCCCATTATCTGAGCTGCATGATTCTTTGTATCAACCTTCTCGATGATCTTCTCCAGGACACCTTCCTCATTGAAGATGAAAGTCCTTCTGAGAGTTCCGACTGAAACCTTGCCACACATCTTCTTTTCTCCCCAAGCGCCGAAATCCTGAAGCATCTGTGTAGACGGATCTGACAGAAGCGTGAACGGAAGCTCATACTTATCAGCAAATTTCTTATGAGACGCCACACTGTCCTTGCTCACACCTACCACATTATACCCTTTGGCAGAGAGAGCCTCATAATTGTCTCTAAGATTACAAGCCTCTGCTGTACAGCCACTTGTATTATCCTTTGGATAAAAATATACGATTGTCTTCTTTCCTATGAATCCAGTGGAAGCCACCTTGTTGCCGTCCTGGTCCATCACCTCAAAATACGGCATCTTATCTCCTATATTCAACATACTTTTATTCGTTTTTATTTTTAATAATTCAAATTTAGAGATATAATTCGTAATAAGCAAACATTTTGCCTTAAATATGCTATTTTTGCAAAGAAAGACAGAAAAGACCTATGAGAGATACCCGCTCACTTGAAAGATACATATACGAAGAAATCATTCCCAAATATTCGGGATTTGACCCGGCACATCAGGAGGACCATGCGCTGACAGTAATCCGCCAGGCGGAAAAACTGATGAAAGGAAGAGACGCATGGCTTGCTCAAGAAGATTCAGCTGAAGAGATCTGGAAATCCCCGATAGACAGGGACATTCTTCTGACAGCTGCAGCATGCCACGACCTGGGACTGGCTAACGGAAGGGAAAGACACCATCTTGATTCGGGTATAATCATACGCAATGACAGCAGGCTCCGCGAATGGTTCGATGATAATGAAATAGAAACAATAGCAGAAGCGGCTGAAGACCATCGTGCATCAGGTAAATCTGCGCCTCGTTCCATATACGGTATGCTCGTAGCAGAGGCCGACAGGGTCATTGAAGCGGATACAATAATCCGACGCACAGTGCAGTTCGGCATGAAGAACTACCCGGAGCTCGATGAGAACGGCCATATTGCAAGAGCAATCGAACATCTGCACGAGAAATACGGAAGAAACGGCTATCTCAAACTATGGATTCCGTGGAGCGACAACGCCAGACAGCTTGACATGCTGAGAGACCTGATTGACGATAGTGAAGGTATCAGGAATGCAGTGATTGAAAGTTATAAAAACATGACAGAGAAATGAAGATGAAAGTATATTTTGCAGGCTCTATCAGAGGAGGACGAATAGACGCCGATCTATACAGAAGAATCATCAGCTACATACAGAAGACAGACATCGTGCTGACAGAACACATCGGCAATCCGGATCTGAACCTGAAGGAACAGGGAATGAGGGATTTCGAGATATACGACCAGGATACTGCATGGCTCAGGGAAAGTGATATCCTGATCGGAGAGTGCTCATGCCCGTCATTGGGAGTCGGCTACGAACTTGCATACGCAGAAAAGCTTGGCAAGCCATGTCATATATTCTATGACAGGACAAAGACAAATCTGTCTGCTATGCTGACCGGCAATCCATACTTCCACATTCATCCTTACGAGACGGAAGAGGAGATATACCATATCATAGACACACTGCTTCAGAAACAATAGCCGAGACCGATTAAAACTCCGAGGTCAATTTCAGGATTTCCTCGCCGTATTTTTCGTACTTCGCCTTACCGAATCCCTTGATTGCCAGAAGTTCTGACTTTGTCTTCGGTATCAGGGCAGCGATTTCCATCAATGTACTCTGATGCATGATGGTATATGCCGGCACGTTATCAGACTTGAATCTGGCACTACGCCACTCCTGAAGCCTTTCACGCAATTCCTCATTGACAACTCCAGGCTCCCCTTCTTCCCTGACAATCTTCTTAAGGTTACGGGCTGACTTTACATTGCGATCCTTGAGCATAGCCTCCGTCTTCACCCTGCCGTAGGCATCAGCACTGAACTGTCCCTTTCCGGCAAGCTCCATGGCGTTGCATTTTATATCCAGTTCTGCGAGGACTTCATCCATTGCCTCGCGGACCTTCTTTCGGATCTCCTTATTATCAATCTCAAGACCGCAGAAAGAAGAAACCAGACTACGGACTTCCTCGAAGACCGGAAGAAAATATCCCGACGCCTTGGACAATCTCTCGTTCAGGAATCCAGTATCCTGATGCGTAGATGACTCGATTCTCGAAAGCTGCACACGAAATGTGGTTGCGACACCTTTACAGTCATCGACTCTTGCAATCATCTCAAGTAGGCGTACATATTCCCCCGCATAGATTTCTTCCAGATTATCTCGCCACAACTTTCTGAGCCACAACAACTTCGCACACGTATCCTGAAAATCGAACAATTCACGAAGAAGGTTAAAATGATAGGCCTTTTCCTCATTGTCAAGCGCAGCAACGACTTCGCGTGCAGGAGGTATGGTCGAATTGAAGGCACTGACATGCATGTCCGAATAGACCGAAGACAACTGAATCGGGGTACTCAACGATATGCCGTCCAATGTCCGGCAACGCGACAAAGCCACATAGACCTGACCGAAAGCGAAAGCAGATCCGGCATCGATTATAACCTTATCGAATGTAAGACCCTGACTCTTATGAATGGTCACCGCCCATGCGATCCTCAACGGCAGCTGTCTGAACTTTCCTACAACCTCCGGCATGATTTCGCCCGATTCATCATTGAGCGAATACTGTATATTCTCCCATTCTGAAGGGGTGACTGTTATATATTCTCCGTTTTCATCCGAGACTACGACATACCCCGGAGCTATATCCTCTATCTTACCGATCTTTCCATTGTAATAACCGGCTTCAGAGTCATTGCGGATAAACATTATCTGCGCACCCTTCTTGAGAGTAAGCACAACATCTGCAGGATAGCTGTTTTCCGGGAACTCTCCTTCTATCTCCGCCTCGAAAAGCGACGGCTCATCAGGAAGAAGATCCAGTTTCCTCATATTTATCCCGTCGGCCTGCGCATTATGAGTCGTCAGACGTATGGTATCGTCATCATCATATGCTCCGACTCTGGAATTCAACGAATCCAGCAAAGCCTGCGACAGACGATTCTCCCTTATCGAATTGAGGATCTCAACGAATTCACGGTCCTTCTGGCGATGCACCTTCTGCAACTCAACCGTCACATAATCAAGTCTCTGCAAGGCCTTTGAATGGAAGAAATACGGGGAAGGATACACCTGGGACATATAGTAGCGTTCATCCTCCTTTACAACAGGAGAGAGCTGTTGCGCATCACCGATCATAAGAAGCTGAACGCCTCCGAAAGGTCTGTCATTGCGTCTGTACCTGCGAAGTGTCATATCGACGGCATCAAGCAGGTCTGCCCTGACCATAGAGATCTCATCGATTATCAGAAGATCAAGAGTACGGATTATCCTTACACGTTCCTTACGCAGGCTACGGTATCGCTCCGGCATCTGATACTCCGTCACAAGTTCCTTTACTTCAGGAAGATACGGGCATAACGGCAATTGAAAAAACGAATGAATGGTCGTTCCTCCCGCATTAATGGCAGCTACTCCGGTCGGAGCAAGAACGACATACCTCTTCCCTACTGTAGATGTGATATATTTAAGGAATGTGGTCTTACCTGTTCCTGCCTTTCCGGTAAGGAACACAGACTTTCCCGTCCCCTTCACATATCTCTCCGCCGTCTCAAAAATCACATCCTTCTCCATATCATAGTATTTTTACTTTCGTAAAGATACAACTAATTTCATATATTTGTAGTTTATCTGAGATGCGACAGGATAATCTCAGGAATAAAGTACTGAACAGACGACTAAAATCATAAACCATGCGTACAGCGATATATGGAGCAGGCTCCTTAGGAACCATCCTTGGAGCATTCATCAATAAGGCTGGAATGCCTATAGACCTTATCAACCGTAACAAGGCCCATGTCGAGGCACTGAACTCGAATGGTGCAAGAGTGACCGGTACGATGCAATTCAATCAGAAGGTAAACGCATATACCCCTGACATGATGTCCGGAGAATACGACATCATATTCCTGATGACCAAACAGCAGAACAACAAGGAAGTGGTAACGGCACTCAAAGAGTATCTTGCTCCTGACGGAGTGCTTGTAACTTTCCAGAATGGCCTTCCGGAGATGCAGATAGCAGATATCCTCGGAGAGGAAAGAGTTCTCGGATGTACAGTTGCGTGGGGTGCGACAATGCAATCTCCTGGTGTATGCGAACTTACCAGCGAGCCTGACGCCCTTTCATTCTCGTTGGGATCGATATCACAGAAGCGCAGCAGACATTTCGCAAAGGTAAAGGAAATGCTGGAGATGATGGGTACTGTAGAGGTTGAGGAAAACTTCATCGGTACACGTTGGAGCAAGCTGCTCATTAATGCGGCGTTTTCAGGCATGAGCGCTGTTCTCGGCTGTACATTCGGAGAGGCGGCAGGGCCGAAGGAATCCCGCCGTATCGTACAGGCTCTGATAAAGGAATGCATCGATGTATGTGCCACCGGAGGAATCAGAATCGAGCCTGTTCAGGGAAAGGACATCGTCAAACTACTTGACTATAAAGGCAGTCTGAAGAAAGCTATATCGTTCTTCATCATTCCAATCGCTATCCGCAAGCATGCGAAACTCAAGGCAAGTATGCTTCAGGACCTTGAAAAAGGCAAACTGACTGAGGTAGATGCGATCAACGGTTCCGTTTCTGAATACGGAAGGAAGGTCGGCTGCCCGACTCCAATGAACGACAAGGTCGTGGAAATCATTCACAAGATCGAGAAAGGCGAACTTAAGCCGGAAAAAGAAAATCTGAAGTTCTTCTAATGAAAAAATTACATATACTGTTTCTTTCTGCAGTCATTTCATTCTGCGCCATGTCCGAGGTCAAGGCTCAGAATCTGCAGGTCATGTATGACGTCGAACGCGCATGCGTGACATCTACTGTGGAAATGTTCCGTCCGGACTCATTCGGAAATACATTTTTCTTCGTAGACATGGATTGCAATCCCAAGATGACTGGAGCATATTGGGAGATAGCACGCGAGTTCTGCTTCTGGCAGGACACAAAGCTGTCATGGTTGAATGCCCATATAGAATATAACGGCGGACTAAACTCATCAATGCCATTCAACAACTGCTGGCTTGGCGGTGTGACATATTCCGGACATTCCGAGGATTTTACAAAGACATGGTCACTTTCTGCGTTATACAAGGCAATACCTGGCACAATCGGCCTTAACGGCAGCAAGCAGGTACATAACTTTCAGATCACCGGCGTATGGGGCATCGAATTTGCCAATGGCTGGTGCTCTTTCTTGGGATTCTTTGATATCTGGCGCGAAGCTCAACCTTGGTTAGGCACTCAGTACATATTCATGACTGAGCCTCAGTTCTGGATAAACCTCAACAAGATAAAAGGTTGGGAGAAAGTAAATCTCAGCGTCGGCGGTGAGGTCGAGATTTCCGCCAACTACATAGCCAAAGGTTTCCGTGCTCTCCCCGCCTTCGGAGCTAAATGGACATTCTGATTATAGAGGTTTCTGATTCAGGTATTACTTACTCCTGACTGTGATCCAATTGCCTCCGACCAGATTGTCATCGATCAGGACAGTTCTGGAACTGAGAAAGCCAACTTACCGGTGAGGGTAGGTTGGCTTTATCTGATGATTCTTATACTGGTGCTCTGGAGTTTACTTTAAATCCTGAACACATCGAACAGAATGTCCGAAAGCACGAGAACCAGATGATTGCTGAGTATAAGAATTTTCTGGCATAGAGATTCTCAAAGCAGTATAAGAATCCTCCGTAGAAGAAGACCAGTACTGACCCGTGCCTTGAGCATATTGAGCACCGTTATTACTAAAGTCTCTAGAGTATAATGCCATCAAAAAGATATTAGGAACGCTCTCAGAATAGGTCTTACTTCCGCTAAAATATATACCAGAGACCAAATCATTGACCGTTACCCATGAAGAACTCTTCTTTATCAAAGTTGCCTGTTCTGTTTTTGTTGGAACCCTCCAACCCGCCGGACATGGATCATATGACGTCTTCACCGGATCCTCCTCTGTTCCTGAGTTCCAAAGAGTGCCATCAGATTGTTTAAGCCAGTCATTTCCTCCGGTTGTAGTAATGAATTTATCTGCATTTGAGATACTTTGTCCATCTTCAAGAGACACTGTACCTTGAAGAGTAGACAAAACATAACTGTCATAATCACCTCCAAGACCCTGTCCATACTTCCTACCCCACTGGTATAGCTTTCCATAAGGGTAATCTGTCGCATGATAGCCACAGTTCACCGGTGCCCAAACGACACCATCAATGTTTACTCCCTGACCATGGTTTATTCCATACTCGTCAATGTATTCTGCTGGTGAAGTAACTACTCCCGCCTGCTGATTATCAAGAACTACATCATCCCACTCCCCGATAGTCACAGAAGATGAAATTGTTGCCAGATTTTTTCCTATTGTTAGTTTAAAGGTGTATGCTTTACCAGACTCTACTGTAACAGATGATGCAGTTTTAACATTAAGCGGAGCAGACGCACCATTTACATAGACCTGCATGATATCAGTATCTGCATTATATGCAGCAGGAGCGACAATAGCTACGAATGAAGTATTTGCCTGCGAAGTATATGTCTTTACCCATTTTGCTATATTATCTCCAGACAAAGTACCATTATAAGACATTACGCTGGAAAGAGAATTAAGTTCCAACGAGTTGACAATCTTCTCATTTGCAGCATATTCGTTACTCCAAGAGTTGATAACTACTGTAACCTTTGCAAGATTATGGTTAAAAGAGAGCTGAACATTGCCAGCTGCTTTTTTTGCAGATGCAGTTGCAGTCATCCAATCTGCCGCAGCTGTTCCCGCAGACTGATCAGAAGGAATTGAAAATGAAGCATATGCAGCCGTAGCCGGATACCATGCATTGAAGGTATTTGCAGCTTCTCCATCCCAATATAATTCATCAGTAGTGCTCCACTTGCCTGTACTTTCCGAATATGTATAAGTTGCAAGATTCTTACTCTCTCGATTAATGTTCTGCACTTTAATCGCATCACCATTTGAAAAGGCTGTACCATCATCTGTCACACGAGTAACAACGCATGGAGTTATATTAGCCGATATCTGTACCTGAGATTCAACAGTATCAAGTGTCATCTCCTTGTCACATGAACAAAGGAGCATTGCGAAAGTCGCTACTGCAAAATATTTGAAATATGTTGTCATAATTTGCCTCCTATTTTATTCTGTTACAAATGATTCATCCTCTGTATTTGTATCCCATCCGTTTGCAATAGAGGCATCTGTACCGCTGACTGAAGACCCAACTATAGTAACAGTCATGGTATAACGTTTTCCCCCTACGAATCCATTAGCATCCTTAGCGACTACGGGACAGGTGAAATCATATTCAACACCATCAATTGTCGCGTTAATGAGAAGCGTTGGATTTTCTGTTGGTTTGTATGGATAGAATATTGCTTCAACTGTGGATGCAGATGCATTTTTATACATTACTATATCTCCATATCCAAGGTTTGTTGAAACATAGTCCATTTCTGCATAGCTGTAACCTCCTGTTGTGCAGATATTCTGAAGAGTAATCGAATTAACGGCAACAGTGTTTTCATTGAACTCAGAAGCAAAGTTGTATGTCACATCCAATTTTGACAAAAGGTGCTGAAACTCGATATTAATATTAGTTCCGCTCACTGTAATGCATCCTTCAGTAGCAGAAGTTGCTCCCAACATATCACTTGCAGCGACATTTGCAGCATCATTCTGCTGGAGACTTACGCTCACCGCCATAACATTTTCCGGATCCACCGCTGTCAATCCGAAAGGAATTGTCATAGCCTTGACTGCAGGCGCGGTATTGTTGCCAGCCCATAAAAGTTCTGTTCCTGCAGGTGCGGAATAGGTATTGGTCCCTGCATCCTTCGTCATTTCAACTAAAGAATAGTTGTACTTTTCCTCAGCGCCTTGATTAACATCAACAACAAACTTCTCCGGCAGCAGGACACCGCTCTCATATCCGGCTTTTGTGTGTTGAGCTATGCTGGCTGTGACCGTAATAGTCTGCTCCGTTAATGCCGGAACAGTGTTATTGATGTCGTCACATGCTGACAACAGAAAAATTGCCAATGAGGCAAACAGAACTTTTCGATTTTTCATAAGCATCTGGTTAGCTTTAACATAAAACTTGTATTTGTATAATTTTTATTTCAGACACGCAATCTATCCCAACCCATTGATATACTTCAATTTAGGGAAAGGTCACCCCTCCTAACCGAGATTATCTGCCGGTAGAGATTCTTTTGGATAATCGGCAGATACTGGCACTGACGAAACTCAAAGTTAGATATTTTTTTTAGAATTTGCTTATTTCTCTCTGCAGTAACTCAAGAAACATGGCGCCATGCCCGCCGTCCATCTGAACATGATGAAACTGGAAGGAGATCGGGAGCGTGGTCTTGAGCCATCCCTTGCGGTATTTTCCCCACATTACCATAGGATTGCAGAACTTGTCTGTGTATTGGTTTACGATGCTATCAAGCTCCGTCTGTACCATTGCAGAGGTGCCCACTATCATGTAGTCCTCGAGAAATGAACTCTCACACTTTTCCATTACCTGCGTTGTAAGAGTATTGTATGCATCAACAAACTTTGCAATATCCTCGGTAAATGGGATGTCGCATGAGTTGATTCCACCCTTGCAATTGTTGACAATCACATTTACTGCAATGGCATCATACTGATATAATTTGTCCTGCTCAGAAAGAAGATAAAACTCCTTTACCTGAGTTGCCGCCTTTCCAATGCACCAGCAAAGGAGAGCATTGAATTTCACCCCCGATTTCCTGCTTGCCTTAAGCAGATTGCTCACATCAAAAGTCTTGGTAAGGGTAACCATTGGCATGGGAGACGTCATCCACATTTCAAATGCCTCTGCCCTGGCTGTGTCTTTAGGATTTACTTCTATTTTCATGCTGTAAAGTTAGACAAAAAAGAGATACCCCAAACGGA
>JAEIGA010009257.1_pt1 | contig 14903 bp, 9 predicted proteins | sample 9270691 | NCBI WGS metagenome assembly JAEIGA01 (sample SAMN17057246, study PRJNA624740) | gut metagenome | biome: biome; isolation source: fecal sample | host: Bos grunniens | place: China: Xizang | collected 2019
GAGCCCATAACCTTGATTCCGCCGATATACTTGTTACAAAGAAGAATATCGTCGTCTATAAGCCCCACGATGATTCTCGAATTCGCGCTCGCCGAGCGCACAAGGCCGCGGCGGAAAGCGCGATACCTCAAGCCCGCGCCGTACACCAAAATGCGCGAGACGTCCTTTCGACCTTTAAGACGTGAACAGTCAAGAGCGTAAAAGACATCTCTGAGAAGCGAGCGCAGCATCCTTACGCCGGCGAGAGCAAAAAACGACACCAACGCGTACGCTACGCTCATCGCCTTAAAAAACGGCATCTCTGCATCAAGCACATAATAAATGGCCGTCATGCCCGCGACGGATCCGATGATGGACGCCGTAAAAAGCCGCATATAATTCGATGCGACGGCCCGCGCCCACACGGTTTTATACCCGCGCATGACCACGACCGCGACAAAAACGGAAACGGCCGCTATCGGCAAAGCCGTTCTTAAAACGACAAGAGTAACATTGACGCGGAAAAGCCAGCAGCAGAGAAGAAAAGAAAACGTAAGCGCGATAACATCAAACGAGACGAGAAAGGCCGACGAAAGCCCCGCCAGGCGCCGGCGCACTATGGCTCTTTCATCGTGCGCCACGGAATTAAGAAGCCGCCCCGCATCATACAGTTCGATATTCGCAAAGTCACGCACGATAAGAATAGTCGCTATCGTAAAGGCCGCCAGCCACAGACCGCCCGAACGGGACTCAAGCGTCATTGCGGTAATCCCGACGAGAACTCCGGTCGCGGCTACGCCGTAAAGCACCCACGCCGCACGACGTTGGTTCATCCCGACCGAGCGCAGGATTCTGTGATGAAGATGATCGGAGTCGGCCGACATTATCCGGGAATTGAGATCTTTTCCCTGCTGACCCAAGAGCCGGCGCAACGAGCGTCGAAGAATCGCAAGGGCCGTATCGAAAATCGGAACGCCCATCGCAAGAAGCGGCACGCCCACCGAAACGAGAAACGAGTTGGGGGAGTGTGCGGTAAACGGCAGCGTCGCCACGATAAAGCCGATAAACATAGAACCGCTGTCGCCGAGAAACACGCTCGCGGGATTGTAATTGTAGCGCAGAAACCCGAGAAGCGCACCGACAAACGCGAAATAAAAAGGCGTAGACGAGGCCCTACCCACGAAAAAGAGCGAGCCTGCCATGCCAAGTGTCGCGATAAGCGCGATTCCCGAAGCAAGCCCATCAAGACCGTCGATCAGATTAAATGCGTTAACGGCTCCTACCACCCAAAGAACGGTCATGAGGCAGTCTACCCAAACAGGAATACTCGGCCATATATCGTTAAAGCCGAGGTTCGCCCACCACCACACGAGAAAAGCGATAATCAGTTGACCTAAGAGCTTGATGCCAGGCTTAAGAGAAAACTTGTCGTCAACGAACCCTATCACGGCCATCGCGACGGAAAGAATCGCCAGCCTAATGACGCTTACGTCGGAAAAGCCCGCAATCCACTGGCGACCCGTGACGGCTATGAAAATCGAATATGGTAGAAGAACACCTAACACGACCGCCAGGCCTCCGCCTCTTGGGATCGGGGTTTTGTTTATGCGCCTCGGATCTGGCTTATCGACCATTCCTAACCTGCGGACCAACTCGCGGACAACGGGAGTTAAGAAAAGCGTGAAAAGAAGCGAAGATGCAAACGCGCAAATATATGGAATAATATTTTTTATCATTTCAACTTCTCCGACAATTTTTCAAAAAATATTTTTCTGGCGCTAAAATTATCAGACGACGAATTGACCGTCACCATCACCCAGCGATCAATGCGGTTAAAAAGCGATCTGTCCAGAACATCCCTGAAAATGCGCCCAGTATGGGAAGGAGTGTAAAACCCCGCCTGATTGAAAAACGTGTACGCAAAGCCCTGATCGTCGGCTCCGTTGGCGTTTCTAAGAGTGATAAAGCGCCACCTGATGCCGTTTACTTCGACATTGCGCGGAGTGGCCATCAGAAAGCCCTGCCCTGAAAGGCAAAGTTCCGGTCTGTGGATCGAGCCCTTGCTTATGCCGCCTATGACCATAGTGACGAGATGCCAGGAGCCGTCGCTCTCTTGATAAATCCGCTTATCTATAATCGTATCTTCCGGTAGCCCCTTCACCTCCGCCTCGGCAGGGGGCAGTTTTCTGCAGTTGTACCCCTCAATATCGACAAGCCTGATTGAAGGCGCCTCCGTCAAAGTCGCTTTGGGCGTCGCGGCAAGAAACGCCATCGATACCGTGACCGCGAGCGTTACGCAGAGCGCAACGCCCAAATCCGCGTTCGTTATCGGCGCCTTATCCGTCCGGCGGGAGTCTTCGCGCGGGAGAGCCTTTTCTTTGGCGCGGCAGCGGCGCGAAACGACGCTTATCGCCTCACCGCACGCGACCATCAGCATGATGGCCACGAAGAAAATGACGAAGCCCGAGTAATCATGGTAAAAGCCTGTGGCAAATTCGCTTGAGGCGTACTTGCCGACGAGACATATCGTAAAAATGCGCATGACGTTGCCGGCTACGGCGATCGGCACAGAAAGAGCGGATAAGATGATTCTTCTCGGCCACGTGGGCTGCGTGAAATACGCATACGCCACGGTAAGCGCCATAAGCGCAAAGAGCGACCTCAGGCCGCTGCACGGCTCTGCTATGTCGATTGAGAATGAACCGTCAGAGGCCATAAGCATCGTTCCGCGTTTTATGATTTCAGCACCGAAACCTTGAAGCGCACCGTAAGCGACGGAAGTTGCGAAAAGCCTCAGATGAATTGTTATTATATCCAAGAAGGTGCTTAGCGGAAGACAGAAAAGAAGAAAGCCTGCCGGAAACAACATTTTCTTCGCCGTATTAAAACCGAAAAACGCCCAAGGCAGCGTGATAAAAAGCCCCACAACCGCCACTATCTCAAAGCGGATCTGAAGCCCCCGCACACCGAGAAAACCCATCGCAAGAAACGGCAGCGACGATAATGCGCCGGCAATGCTCGGTGATGAAAGCGATTTGACGATTTCATTGCGTTCACGCCATAAAACGTAAAGCGAAAACAACGGCACATACCAGGCATACGACATATCCTCTTTCGCATGGCTGAAGACATTGGGCGCATCGATAAGAAACAATCTGCTGAAGCCCCAGAAAAGCGAGGCTATCGTCACAAACGCAAAGCAGTAGACTGTTTTAACTCTGTTCATCACCAACCTCCTCACTCATGAACGGCGTTCGCCGAATCGCTTTTTAAATATCTGCGCGCAGAGTCCGTGGCATCATCCGCGGTTTCGGGCGTCGCCTCAACTCCGGCGAACTTGATCATATCGGCAGATTGCAGAAACTGACGAAGTTCATCTGAAGGTTTGGCCGCAGACAAAAATTCTTCAGTCGTCATGTGAGGCGCCTTAATGCCGTATTTTCTCTGGATGTACCGCCTTACGACCATGGTCAGCTCAACGTAAAAATCTTTATAGCGCCCACGCCCCGGCAAGCCTTTCTTCACGAGTCTGTCCAATTCAACCCAGGCTCTTTCAATCGGACTCATGCGATGCTCTTTAACGCGTCTTGAAATATACCGTATGAGATAAACGATAAGCGCCGCCGCTATCACCGCGCCCATAAGCGCCAACACCGCCCAGAGCGCAAGGCGCCAGCTCAATGGCGGAAGATCCTTCTTGGGTTCCACCTCCATGGAGCCTGTCACCGCTTCTCTTTCCGAAGGAGGCGTAAATCTGACCGGTCCTACTACGCAAGAACCAAACGCAAAAGGCTTTATTTTGTATTCTTTGGCGACTGGTTCCGGAACAAGCCGCCAGTTGACGACTTCTTTCTGCGAACCGTCATTCATAACTTCGGCGGGGCCAGCGAACTCTTCGGCCAGCTGAAAGCCCACGACGCGATCTCTCAGATCTACGCTCTGCGCCTTCGGCGCGCCCGGAAACGTTTTATAGATGACCTCAAGGAACACGCTTTTGGCCGGATCTATGACTTTCGTATCGGAATTGATCACGACGGAATGGGTAAGAGAGGCGCTTTCGCAGAGAACCGTCGCTAAAATCACCGCTAAAATCATGTTTCACCTCCCGGGGAGTCTTTTCACCGTGCCCGCTGGAAAAGCGGCAGCGCGATCTCCTGAAGCTCTTTATCTCTTCTAAGCTGCTGATAAAGACCGTTTCTGTCGATGCTGTAGCCTTGTATGAAGCTCTTCTGCGCCGCTTCACGCTTGCCTGCGCGATGCTGGAGTTTCGCAAGGTCCGCCCATGCGAAGGCATCTTGTGCCGGATTCATCTTCAAATAGCGCTGAAGCGTCACTTCAGCATCGGCATCATACCCGGCGCCTATGAATATTGAGGCGATAAGACGCAGCATCCTTAAGTCATCCACCTTGTCTACGACAACTCTGGCAAGCTGTGCCGCCTGATGCGTGCGGCCGACTTCGAAATATGCGCCGGCGAGCGCCATCGTCTCCTCTTTCGCGAGCGAGCCCATCGCCTTCTTCCGTTCAAGGCCGCTTATCCGTTCGGTAAGCTCCCGAATGCGGATTATATAAGCGCGCATATTCTCCGTGCGCCTGTTTCTCGGATCGATGGCATCGGTATAATCCATAAGATCCAACGCGACATTCCACTTGCTGAAAGCGAGCAAGCACTCCTGGGCATAACGGAAAGTCGCCTCGGGCGAGGCGGGATAGAGAATGCACGCCTCGCGGAAAGCCTGCGAACCTTCGCGGTAGCGGCCCTGCTTGATATAAAGCCCCGCTATCGCCGCACGCAATTTCGAGAAGCTCTTTTGTCCGGCGAAATCACGCCTGTACATGGGGTCGTCGAGCAATCTGCGCATGTACCAATCCCAGAAGTCGGCGTCCTTCTGAGCAGTCTTCTTGTCATAAGGGGTAACGTCACTGTTGATCTTCATGATAAGCCCGTGGGGAGAAAGGTATGGGTACATCCAAGGGATGACGTAGCTTTCTTCGACATAGAACGCATGGCGCTTCTTGTCGTGATCGTGCATCATCTTCGTGAGGATTCCGTTTATCTCCATTACGCCGAGAGCTCCCGTCACCTGAACGCGGCCGTTTTCGATTCTAAGATCTCCGTTGGCGGGTCTTATGCCGCGCTGGACCTCATCAACATAGATGTTAAACGCTTCCGCCGAATCTTCTTTGGATGGAATCCAAATCTCATCGCCGTAGAGATCTCTCTCGACGGACATGTACGTATCGTCCGCCAAAGCATTCTGCGTGATAAGGTAGACATCGGGTCTAAAATTGGCGGCATAAATCATGTATGTCGGCACAAAACGCCCCGGATCGGTTCCGCCGAAGAAAATCGCGCTCTTCTCCATCGGCGGCGGATAGGTGGGATCAGGCAACGGCTCTTCGTCGGCAACAATCTGCGCGTTGATCGCATTTGCGCCTTCAAGCTGATAGGCACCGAACTGCCAGCCGAAGGTGTGGCCATTCTGCTCCGAACCGCCCATTTCAAAAACGAGTTGGTCATTGGTGTAGTTCTGAACAATTGGAGTTACGCCAGAAACAAGAATCATCACCGCCGCCAATATGAGCGCAATGTTTTTCACTTTGACGAATTTAAGAATAAACGCCCCAACGAACACCAAACCGTAGCCGATCCACATCGCGATCATCGCGTGCGAAGAAATGAACTTAACCTTCTGAATGAAGCCGTCCTGCAAATCGCCTTTTACATTCGCCAACAAAATGAGCAAGAACGACATCATCAAAAAGCAGGCAAGCGCCGCAATCATCCATTGCCAAAACGTCTTGCGATGCGCCTTGGAGACGAGCCACCTGGCAGCAACAAACGGCACGGTCGCGAGCACTACTAAAATGTCGGTAAACTGCAACAACACATCGGAGAAATAGTGCGTCATTTGCTTGCCGGTAAACTTAAGGAAGTGCAGAACGCTGTCGAATGACTGAATACCAATAGCTTCGTACTGGCCGCGCATGATGGCGTGTTTAAAACCTTCCCACGTGCGCGGATACCCCCAGTTCATCGGCGGATTTCTCAAATCGGAAACGATGGGCATATAAGCGTAGAATGAAACGCCGAGTTGGGCGAAGAAGGCAGCTCCGGCCACGCTGCGGCCGTTGGGCAGAGCGACCCACGACATCGCTAGGAGTATGAAGTTCCATACGATGGGCCAAGCGAACCACCAGCTCTGAGGATGGGTAAGCCCGTTCATCGCGCCGCGCGTCAAAAGCAGAAAGACCGTTATCTGAAGACCGGCCGCCGGAACGGCTAAACAAAGACCCTTCTTCGTGAATGACGCAAGAACAAACAGCGCTGCAATCAGGAAGAAAAAGATGAAAGTCGATTTGCCCCAGGGATACTTATCCCCGACATACCCAAGGTCTCCGGCCTGAGGAGTCATGGCCGCGACAATGATCGCTATCACCGCAGCGCCAGCGGCCAACGAAATGAATTTCAGATTCTCGCCCAAATAAACCTTTTCGTCATCCGCGCCCATTGCGGCGGCAATGGAGAAGACGACAGAAAGAGCAAGTATCGCCGCAATGATAGCATAGCGCTGAGGCTCGATCAAGGGCGCCACATTCGCGCTTACCCCGACCCACTCGTGAGCGGTGGCGAATAGCGTTGCTGAAAGAAAGATTAATACCGCGCTTATGATACCGCCGAAAAGAACTATTCTGCGCGAGAGCTGATACTCGCCGCGGGAGCGCTTGAATGAGGCGACCATAACCGATATGACGAGCGCGGAAAGCGCGATGGCAATAAGAGTCGACGACGGACATGATGACGTTTTAAGAACGGGCAAATGCTTGTTGATCACATCGGCCTGCATATTCGCATCCGCGCGAAGCATACAGCCGATCTTGAGCACCTGATATGTAAGGCCAACAGGAATAAGATAAATGAACACATCGCGGAAGAGCCCCGCGTTCTTCATCGCGATAATGATCGCCAGCGGCACGACCGCGAACAGAAGAACCTGATAATTCGTAAGACCGAGCCCGAAGACAAACGCCGTCAGCCAGAGAATTTTATCCGAGGGTCCGCGCATCCAGCGGTAGGAGAGCAGAAACACCCACATCAGAAAGAAGGCGTTGAGCGAATAAACTTCGACGATCGTAGACTGCGACCATTCTACAGGAGAAAAGGCGAACGTAAGCGCGCCTCCGACGCCGCCGCCGAAGGAAATAAGCGAACTTGGCTTAAACCCGGCATCGTCAGCTTCAACGTCGACGAAATCACGCGCGCTTCTGCAGATGAGCATAGCGGTAAAGCCGGCGGCGAACGCGCCGAAAAACGCAGAGCAGAGACTGACCGACCACGCAGGCGTGGGATGGCCCATATACGTGACCCAGAAGAAAAGCTTGCAGAATATCCATGAACAGAGCGTCCAGAACGGATAGCCCGGAGGATGCGGCACTCCAAGATGCGCCGCCGCCGTAGCCAATTCGCCAGAATCCTCAAGGCCGACCGACGGGCCCAACGTGAAAAAATAAACAGCAAAGGTAACAAGGGTCGCCGTCCAGAACGCCGCCCAGTCCAATTTTGTAAAAAACTTATCTTTCATAGCTTTGTATTATACCATACTAAGGAGTTTTGAAGATGAAATAAACTGCCGCGAAAATACATCCGGCGGCGGCTGCATAATTCCATGAAACTGACTCTTTCATGACAAAAATCGAAAACGGCACGAAAGTGATAAGCGCGACAGCCTCTTGAATGATTTTGAGCTGTTCCAGCGACATTGTTTTCGCACCCAATCTGTTGGCAGGCACCATAAGGCAATACTCCCCAAGCGCAATCGCCCATGAGATTAAAATGACAAGATATACGGGAGCGGAAGATAGGCTCTTAAGGTGCCCATACCATGCGTAAAGCATGACAAGATTCTATAGCGTCAAAAGTCCTATTGTAACCCAGTTAATGTTCGCCATGAGCGCAATTTCCTTTCTATTGCCGTTCGCGCGAAAATGCCGCCGCGATTTCAAGGGCCTTCGCGATCGATTGATCCATGTCATAATATTTAAATTCGCCGAGGCGTCCGCCGACGGTAAGATTGGGATAATCCTTGAGACATTGCCGGTATTTTTCAAGCATGGCGGCGGACTCGGGAGAATTGACCGGGTAATACGGCTCGTCCCCGACCTTCCAGTCACACGGATATTCGCGCATGATCACAGTCTCAGATCTATCCATCACGTTTTTCTGCTCAGGATGGTAGTGTTTGAACTCATGGATGCGCGTCCACGGAACATCCGCTTCAGTATAATTGACGACGCTTGTGCCCTGATAATCTTTGACGGCAAGCTTTTCTGTCTCAAACCGCAAGGAGCGCCACTCAAGAGAGCCGAACTTATAGCCAAAAAGCCTATCGATGGGACCGCTGTAAAATACGTGTATGCCCTGACTCTTGGCTTCATCAAGATCTTCCACGGTAAATTCCCTGTCCGTCTCGATCTCAATGGCGCTGTGATCGAACATCCTGTCAAAAATAGAATTATACCCGTCGAGAGGAATCCCCTGATTTGTGTCGCTGAAATAATTTATATCGTAGTTGTCTCTGACCGGAACGCGCTTTATGATTGAAGGGTCAATATCTTCAGGCGCCTTGCCCCACTGCTTCGAAGTATAGCCTCTAAAAAACGCATCAAAAAGACGACTTGAATTTTTTTCGTCAGACATGAAATCTTTAACCTCGCCCGGCGTAAGCTCAAGAGAGAAGAACTTGTTTATCAGCGCAAGCCCGAGCGGCAGAAAATACATCTTGTCTTCATACCTAGCGAGCACCTTATGCTGATAACCGTTGAACTCCGTGAAGCGGCGGATGAAATCCCATACCTCTGGTATATGCGTATGGAAGATGTGGCTGCCGTACAGATGCACTTCAATGCCGCTGGACTCGTCGATCCCGGCTCTGACATTGCCGCCTACCGCGCCGCGTTTCTCGATGACTTTTACGGAGAAGCCCTTTTCCGCGAGGACTCTCGCGATTGTGGCGCCCCAAAGACCGGCGCCGGCCACGATCACACTCTTATTATTCTCCATTTCCCGCCAGCTCCTTATAAACGGATATCGATCTATCAAGCATCTTCTCAAAATCGAAGCGCTCGAGCGCGTCTTCGCGAAGGGAAGAAAATTTCATTTTTGAAACTTCCTCGATGGCCTGCGAAAAATCGTCTTCATACGGTTTTGAGCCGTCAGCCGCCACGAGCAGGCCGTCGATACCGCTGCGCACGACGTCGAGCGCCCCGCCGAAAGCCTTGGCGACGACGGGCTTTCCCATCGCGAGCGCCTCTGCCATCGAACGGCCGAACGCCTCCGGTTTTCTCACGTTGGAAGACACGACCACGTCGGCTATCGAAAGACACTCGGCAACCTTGCTTTGATTACCGGCAAAAACAACACGCTTTTCAACGCCGAGATTTCGGGCAAGCTCCCGAAGCGAACGCTCCACGTCCTGGCGCAGTTTTTCCGCTTCGCCCACAATAACGAGCTTAAAGCGATCGGGCAGTCTAGCGACGGCTCTTATGAGAATGTCATAACCCTTCAACTGCGTGATTCTGCCAAGCCCCATCACGACAAACGACCCGTCGACCGCCCATTCCCTGCGCTTTTCACGGATAAACTCATGATCGAGATTATCGATATCGAACTTGCGCTTTTCAATGGCTCTTGGAATAACCCTTATTTTCTCTTCTGAAAGGCCGTAATTGTCTTTGAGATAATCCGCGATATACCTTGAAGGCGTAACGACGATATTTCCGTATGTCATCACTTTTGAATACAGAGAAACGCTGTTGGCCCCATGCGCAAAAGAAATCCATTTAATATTCAATGAACGCCCTGCCCATATAAAAAGCCATGCCGGAACTCTTGAATGAACGCAAACGACATCAGGTTTTTCAGCCTTGAGAACCCGACGGAGTTTTCTGGCTCGTGAAAAGAACGTCAGCGGATTTTTTGACTTCACATCTACCGTTATGTGCGAAGAGCCGTCTTTGAGGATTTCGGCGACGAGCCTGCCGCCGTTTGATACGACGACATTACTCCAACCCGCGGCGACTATCGCCCGGTTCACTTCGACGACGCCGCGCTCAACACCGCCTTGCTCCATTGCCGGCACAAGCTGAAGTATCTTCACTTCGCCCCCCTTAAAAGTGGTTTGAGAAAACACTTTAACGTCTTGTCGGAAATCACAAAGACAGCATCTGACGCGCCGACAGTGGCGAACCTGCCCGATTTCGTTTTTTCGCCGATGAGAATATTGCGCCTGAAGGAATCTTCCCTTTCCTGATCTATCGCGACGGTGAGGAAAGGCTTTTCAAGACCGAACTTTTTCTGGTCGCTGGAAGAAATCTTAAGCGCGACGATACGCTCCGCCTTCAGGGGATCTACGGCCGACAGAAGATCTTTTATCGCGTCATCGTCCGCAGTCACACCTTCTCTGCTGCCTGCCGATTCAACATTCCAGACTCTTTTGACCCTATCGTACACGACCGCAGAGGTTGTCTGCGACGAAGAGTCGCTTACGACTATTCTTTTTACAAGAGCGGGATCGATGCGCAGAATCTCCTTCGATCTGAGAGAGGAGAAGCTGCGCCCCGCAAGGACGCGCTCGCTCTCGACAAAAACCGTGGGGTAATCCGCCGAAATGGAAACCTTAAGCCCGCTCTCTCTTTTGTCTGCCGACGAAAGGGAAAGAATTCTAAGAAGGATGTCGCTGACGACCTTAACATCGGCGGCCGCCGAAATCGGAGAATCAAGCCGCCAGCCCAAATCGCCCGTGCGCGCAAGGACGATATCGAGATCGCCCTCGGCGAGAGAAAACGACATCACAGAAGACGGCTCAACCGGGAAAAGACGCTGATCGACATAATATGAAATATCTCTCAAAGCGTCGTCTTTCAGGGAGGAACTGACAGTCACGACGGCCTTGCTCCCCTGGGCGAGAGCGTAAACGCGTTTTTCGTCGGCCATCTTGCCGAATGATATCTGACGATCGAGCCCGTCGAGGCACTTCATGGTTACGGTCACGGCGCTTTCAGGATCAAGCCCCCACGCCGCAAGCGACGACGTTGAAATATCTTGACTCTCGTTCGTCACGCCTATTGGCCATACAAAACTTTCGGCGAGCGCGCCTGTCAGCGACGAAAGAAAGCCTTCAACTCTAGAAGAGGCGGCCTGCGAGCCGGAAATACGCCAGGAGCCGTCGACGCGGGAGAACGACAAAATCGAGCCTGACGCTCTTTTTATGTCAAAGGCCCCGACGAAAGACTGGTCGATTCTAAAAAGAGACTTTCTTCTAAAATCAGCCGCTTTCAAATTGACCGCCGTCCAGATGTTCGTCGGCACGACAAAAACGGAATCGACACCTTCGATCGACGCGTAAACTCCGTTGGCATCAGGCGTTCTTGAACCGAAAAAGACGGCCTTCGAGCCAGATGACTTGACAGTCAAAAGAGGAGGCTCGAGATTGTAGTCGGCTCTTGAATGGCCGAGGCGCAAAAGTTCGCTGTCTGTAATCGAATGCTCAATAGGCGTTTGCGACAAGGCGTCCAACGCCTTTACGACGGCCTGCTCATCGGCGCTTGCGTAATAAGGCTCAACCATACGCCAGAGACCATCACTCTTCACAAGGCTTACTGTTCCGTCATGACTTGAAATCTTCAATGTATCAAACGCTTCCGCCGGATCAAGGAGCGTCTTTATCTCCGTTATTTTGACGCGCGACCCGCCGCAAAGCGACAGCACGGCATTTAATACGCCTAACGCCAGCGTCACGACAGAAAGAAGAATCAGCGTCTTCAGAGTATTCATGACCTGCATCTCCTGGAGAGCACATACAAAAGCATTAAACACAAGACGACCACCGGGGCGACGATCGCCGAACTGCGCACGAAGCGCCGTCTTGTCGAACGGCTGAAATCGACTCTGAGCGAGACGGACTCGTCCACCGCCGACGTCGTCGTGTCAGCGCCTGAAAGGTAAGCGACGCAATTGAGGAAGAAACCCCTGTTCGCGCTCGAGCGCGCTTTAAGCTGACCGTTGACGACGAAACTCGAATCTCCCACTGCTATTATTCTGGTAGGCCTTATGGCGATATCGTCACCAGCTCCCGTGCCACGCTCCACCGCAGCGACCACCGTTTTGCCGCCGGCCGAAGCCACGGACGAAAATCTTATACCGTCAACACCCGCCTTCACGTCGAGCGCCGCCGACGGAACAAAGGATTCCGGCCGCTCAAGGATAATGCGAGAGCCGATGAACGGTTCTGATACGGGGTGGTTTGAAAAATCACCAACTATCACATCCGTGCCAGAAAGAGTATTAACGCCCGAGAGCGACGCGGTTACTGTGCGCATTCCCCACTGCGGCAGCATCGTGATGACGCCGCCTTCTTCGGCAGAATGCAGAAGAACGAGCAATCTCCCTCCGTCACGAAGGAAGGCGTCCATTCTACCGAGCTCCGTTCTGGAAAAATCATCCTTAGCTCCAGCGACCACGATAAGGGCGCAATCTTTCGGAACATCCGTGCGGGTAAGATCAATCTCCGCATTGCGATACCCTTCACGCGCAAGATCGCGCGCTATATCACTGAGGCCGAACTTGCCGTAATCGGCAATCGACAGCTCCCCGTGACCGACACTCCAGTAGACGTTATGTCTCTGCGGACGCCTGGTGACGCGCAGAATCGCAATAGCGCAGGAATGCTCGCCGAAAGTGTCGTCGAGAGGAACCGCGACAGAACGCTGCGCTCTTCTGAAAACGACGCTTCCTTCTTTAACGCCGTCTCTCACGAGACGCGCCGAAGGACCGATGTCCCAGGAAGGGTCAACAAATTTTATATCGAGCTGAGCGCCGCCGATGAAATCGGACTCACGTTTTATCGATCTCAAAAGGCGTCCCGTCTGACGGAATCGGGCGTCTGAGCGAGAAAGAAAACATGTAACCGAAACATCGCCGGAAGATTCAGAAAGTATCTTGCGCGTGCGCTCGTCAAAATTGCCGCGCTGGACAAAACCGGAAATCTCGAATGAAGCGTCAAGCCTCAAAGCCGTCACACAAGCGAGCGCAGAGGCGACTACGGCCAGGATCATGATGAGCGAGGCCCTAAAATTGGCTTTAAACGCCCCTCGACCCTTAAGCCGGTTTGTAGAAATGAAAACCGCCGATACGAAAAGAGCAGCCACGGCGGAAAAAAGACACATAAAAATGTGGCCTGTCGAAAACGAGCCGCATGAGAAATCAACAACAGCTGCGTCAAGCGGCATCTCGCCGAACGACATGCGCCCTTTGGAAGATATCATGGCAAGTATTGCCCATAGGCCCCGCGGCAAGGCTACGGTAAAGGCAAGGGCGGTAGAAACGGCGGCGGCCGCGTGTCTAAAAAACGAACTCGCCGCGACAGACGCTGCGGACCATACCGCCGCCTGCATCGCAAGAACAAATAGCGCCGGAACGAAAGACATCAGTGAAACGCCTTTTAGCACCGAAGGAATATAGAGGTGGCTAAGGCCAAGTGAGATCAAAAGAAAGAGGAGACACGACGATATAACCGTAAACCACACCGCAAGAAACTTTCCGACCGTGAAGTCCCATTCGTCTACGGCAATAGTCAGCATCGAATCGATCCGCCCGGTGCGTCTTTCTTCGCTCCAGACATCCATCGCAAGAAAGGCCGCAAGAGCTGGAAGATACGGAGCTACGGATACGGCCCAGACGGCGCAGAGGGGAAGCCTTGCGCCTTCCGAGTTTTCAAGGGCAAGCGCAAACTGAACAGCGCAGGCCGAGAGAAACGCGGCAACGGCAAGAGCGCTTGAGCCGCGATTTAAAATCGCGCCAATAGTGCGGCGCATGGTAACGAAAATGGGGTTCACAGGCGAGCCTCCTTTTCAAGAAGAGCTTGCGTAACCTCCGATACCGCCGAAGAGCGGTCTTCTTCTCTGACTACGACCTCTTTTTCGATGACACCATCTTTTAAAACGATAAAACGTTTCGCCCAACGGGAAAAATCGGCGATCTCATGACCTGTGACGACCACTGAAGAAAAAGCGGCGGCGCTCTTTATGATATCTCCAAGGCCCGATCGCATAGAACAATCAAGGCCATTCAGAAAATCGTCCAAAAGCAATACTCTGGGGCGTAAAAGAAGCGCGTCGGCAAAGGCAACTCTTTTCTGCCAGCCGAGAGATAACGCGCCTATACGGTTTTTGGCATATTCCTCAAGGCCGCACAACGCCATAGCCTCGCTCACCCTGCGCCGTATGCGCTTAGCCGGCTCGCCCTTTATCGCGGCGCGATAAGACAGGTATTTTTTAACCGACATATCATTATAAAGCGCGATCTTTTCAGGCAAATACCCTAAATTCTTTCGATAGCGCATCGGAAATTCATCTATGTTTGAGCCGTCAAACTCAACCGAACCTTTATCCGGAACCGCGAGAGAGGCCATAATCTTAAGAAGTGTCGTCTTGCCGGCGCCATTTGCGCCGACTATGCAGACAGCCCCGCCGTTTTCAACTGAAAACGACACATCCCGCAAAACTGTTTTTTTGCGGTATGAAAAGGCTAAATTTTTCACTTCAATCATAGATTGAGGATATTATACCATATTATCCCTGTTATCTCAGGAAAATTCTGGTGGGCGATTCGGGATTCGAACCCAAGACCCCTTCCGTGTGAAGGAAGTGCTCTAACCAACTGAGCTAATCGCCCTCAAAAAGAAAGTGATGTGTATTGTACCATATCAGCGCGAGCGCCGCAAGTACGCCTATTCCTTTTCGGGTAAGCGGTTAGTTATCTGAGCAACTGCTGTAGAGTATTGTCGGGCGAGAAAGATGATAGCATTATCAAAACCGAGTCCTATTTTGATTAAGTGACTTGTCAAAATGCGGCGGATGTCGCGGCA
>JAEIGA010009258.1_pt1 | contig 14900 bp, 15 predicted proteins | sample 9270691 | NCBI WGS metagenome assembly JAEIGA01 (sample SAMN17057246, study PRJNA624740) | gut metagenome | biome: biome; isolation source: fecal sample | host: Bos grunniens | place: China: Xizang | collected 2019
CTTATGCATTTACTTCAATTCCTGCAACGCGAATATTCACGTCAGCAACTTTCAGTCCTGTCATGTTTTCAACTGCAACCTTTACCTTTTCCTGAACCTTTTCAGAAACGGTCTTGATATTGAATCCATATTTCAAATTAAGTGCTGCATCAATTGTAACAACATCTTCTAACACGTCAACCTTTACACCTTTTGACAATGTCTTGATACCAATCTTACTGATTAATTCTCTTGTTGCATTGCCGGCTAAAGAAGCAACACCTTCTACTTCCATCGCAGCCAATCCTGTAATCACGGCAATTACTTCGTCCGCAATAATAATCTCTCCGCGATTATTCTCTAATTGTATTTTATAATCATTACTTACTTCTTTTCCCATAACTTAAAACCTCCTAGTTTGGTTTACTACTTCTCTTATTATAGCAAATTTACAACTGTTTGCAAATAGAAACTTTCACTAGTTTAAGAACGGCCAAATTCGGATAAAATTAATCCTTCGTTTCTCTCCAAAGTCATTCGTACACTCCAGCTGTTAACAAACAACAAGAGTGGTCTGTCCTTTAAGTCTTTAATCTTCTTCATGTCAGAAGTTCCGACTAATTTATCCAGATTAATATCTTCGTTTTCAATCCAGCGAATATGTTCATATGGAAGTGGTTCCAATTTGATATCCACGTTGTATTCGTTTTCCAGACGATATTTTAACACATCAAACTGAAGCACCCCGACAACGCCTACAATGATTTCTTCCATTCCGGTATTGTACTCTTGGAAAATCTGAATCGCACCTTCCTGTGCAATCTGATTGATTCCCTTAATAAACTGTTTACGCTTCATGGTATCCATTTGTCGCACTCTGGCAAAATGCTCCGGTGCAAAGGTTGGAATCCCTTCATATGCAAACTTATTCGGCGAAGTGGTTAAGGTATCACCAATGGAAAAGATACCCGGGTCAAAGATACCGATGACGTCTCCTGCGTAGGCTTTTTCTATCATCTTTCTTTCACTTGCCATCATCTGCTGTGGCTGAGAAAGTCTTACCTTTTTCCCACCTTGAATATGGAACACATCCATACCGGCCTCGAATTCTCCGGAACAAATTCTCATAAATGCGATTCGGTCACGGTGCGCCTTGTTCATGTTTGCCTGAATCTTGAATACAAATGCTGAGAAGTCCTTCTCTTCCATCGGGTCGATGCTTCCTTGGTCTGACTTTCTCGGTAGCGGTGAAGATGTCATATTTAAGAAATGCTGTAAAAATGTCTCTACACCGAAGTTTGTGAGGGCGGAACCGAAAAATACCGGTGACAACTCTCCCTTACTTACCAAATCCAAATCAAACTCTGCACTTGCACCATCTAACAATTCAATCTCTTCTAAAAGCTGCTCTTTTTGCGCTTCACTAATTAATGTATCCACATCCGGATGATCTAATGCAATCTTTCTTACTTCTCCCATCTTTGTACCCTTTTGAGTATCTGAGAAAAGCTCGATTTCCTGATGTTCACGGTCAAAAACACCTCGGAATTCTTTCCCACAGCCAATTGGCCAGTTGATTGGACATGTCGCAATTCCTAATTCCTTTTCAATATCATCTAATAATTCAAATGTATCACGGGCTTCACGGTCCATTTTATTAATAAATGTAAAAATCGGAATGTGACGCATCACACATACTTTGAACAATTTTCTCGTCTGGGCTTCCACACCTTTCGAAGCATCGATAACCATTACCGCCGAATCTGCTGCCATAAGCGTTCGGTATGTATCCTCCGAGAAGTCCTGATGTCCAGGTGTGTCCAAAATGTTGATACAATAACCGTCATAATTAAATTGAAGAACGGAAGATGTAACAGAAATACCTCTTTCTTTTTCAATCTCCATCCAGTCAGAAACTGCATGCTTTGCAGTGGCTTTTCCCTTTACAGAACCTGCCTGATTAATGGCTCCTCCATAAAGCAGGAACTTTTCTGTCAATGTAGTTTTACCTGCATCGGGATGGGATATAATCGCAAATGTTCTTCTTTTCTTTATTTCATTTGTAATTTGTGACATATATAGTTAACTCCTATTTTTTATCATCCTTATTGCGCGCCTGCAATCCTGCCGGTGGCATATCATTTAGACGCAACCCTGTTTGATAGTGTACCACAATTTCCTATTTTTGCATAGAAGAAATTACAACATTTTCCGGCTTGATTCCTGTCTTTCTTGTTACAATATCCTCTATTTGCGCACGCTTTGCATCTGATAATTCTGTGGCATTTACTACAACATCTGCACCACCATCAGTCAGGGTTACTACAACCTCAGAAAAGCCTTTTGAAAGCAGCATTGTCTCTACTGCAGCTTCCAATTCTGCTATCTCTGTCAATTCAATCATCTTTGCAACCGCTTCTTCTTTTTGCTTCTCACTTAGGTTCGCATTATTTATTATACCCAAAAGTGTCTCTTTATTCTCTGCTCTCACTTGTTCTCTTACAACTTTTGCTTCTGCAACAATGTTGTTTCCATTGGTCAGTACAGCCGCGCCCGGTGTATCATCAATATCTTCATCCAAAGACTCAATTTCCGCTGTTTCTCCCAGACTGATATCTAAAAGTTCCTGCTCCGCCAGTTCATTATCTGCCTCTTTCGAATCATCTCCAAAAAATCTGCCGGAGTAATTCAGATACCCAGCCACCGCAATCATCACAGCTAATGCTGTAATCATAATCTGATTTTTCTTAAATATTTTTTTCACACTATCTCCTCCCAAAGAATCTATTTACTATCTATCACCTTAATTTTATGCGAGTCCACGTCAAATAATGCTCGAACCACCTCGGTTATCTTTTGAACAGTCACTCCTTGTTCTCCGCCCTCTGCAACAACCACGACCCCCTCGACTTGATTATCTTGCTTGTATGTAATCATTGCATGTACTTCTCCAATTCCTTGCATCTGGCTGAGTATATTTTCTAATCTCTGTTCCGTCTCCGATGTGCTCCACTCTTTTGAATCAACAACGCCTTTTTCTTCTGTTTCCGACTTTGTAGGAATCGCAATCACCACCAGCAAAATTCCTACCAACAATAAAATCAGCCATTGATTTTTCTTATTCCCCAATAATTTGTTCCATATGTTTTGTGGCATTTTCGATTTCCTCTAACTCCTTCTGATATTCTGCAACCTGAAACTCACTCATTCCAAATATCTTTAGAATCGGTCCTGTCAGCATAAGAATCAAAATCATTCCCGCAAAAAAACGGATGTATTTCTTATAGCTTTCTCCTGCCACCATCTGCATGGCAGCAACAACAATCACCATATAAAATGCAATATTTTCCATCCATTCATAAATATAATCCAGCATATTAACCTCCTGTTGTTGTCGCAACCACAGCAATGGTGAGCAGAAACAAAACGCCCGTTGTAAATACAATTTTCAGCAAAATTTTACTGCCATCCGCCACACTGCTGACACAATTGACCATCCGCTTATCAGACACAGGCTGAATCAGTGCCGCTATCAGCTGATACATAAGGGATGTGATTGCTATCTGGATAATTGGAACCAGACACATGACAAGGCAGATAATCATGCCCGCCACGCCGATTCCATTTTTAATCAGAACTGCGGTGCCAAGCACTACCTCTGCCGCGCCACCAATGGCATCACCCACAATTGGGATGGCTTCTCCTCCTTTTAACACAAGACTTCGTTTCACGGAATCAATTGCCGGCGTCAGTAAACCTTGAATCACGTTTAGGCCGATGATTCCTGCAGATAAGGTTTTTAGTGACCAGGAAATGATGGTCTCCATTAATTCTGCAAACTTGGATAACTGTATCTCTGGTGAAAATTCATCTAAAATTCGGATTACCATATAAATCTGTGTCATAGGAATCAAGAAATTCCGTATTAATAATTCAATCAGGAAAATAAGCAACAGCACTAACTGATAAAAGGTCACCGAAGTCGCGCTTCCTGTAGCAATCGCAACTGCCATGAAATAAAGCGGGCCAAGCAGCTTCATAAACTCCATAATCCGGTCTACATTTGCAGTTGCCGCTTCTATCAGTATGCGAAAATTATTCAGGCAGATGGTAATAAGAAGCATGTACAACATGGAAAAACTAATTTCTGCAACCTGTGTGCTCTTAAAAACTCCCGAAAAGTTTGCAAATATGGCGGCAATAATGACCAACAATAATATATGTATGATTCCTGTTTTACTGCTATCAATTTCATATCTTAACTGGTCATTAATTAAATTTTTAATTAAGTCAAATGAGAAATCCAACTCTCCTGAAATAAGTCCTACAATGGTATCCTTGAAGTTCAGCTTTTCCTCTGGGAAAATTTCCTCCAGCATTTTATCTATTTCCGTAAAATCGTATCTACTGCTCAATTCCTCTTCCACATCTGTCGCCTTTACATCTGCTGCTTCTACGTTTGCTGCCTTTACCTGCATCGGGAAAAATAAGCACATTACAATAATCAACATTTTCACTATCTTCATCCCAGAAACTCCTGTATGGTTCGGAGTAATGCAAGCAGAATCGGAAGACTCAGCACTAATATGGTCAGTTTCCCAAACATTTCAATCTGGGTTGCAATAGAACTGTACCCTGCATCCTTACAAAGTCCGGCGGAAAATTCTGCTAAATAGGTGATTCCAAGCATCTTAATCAATGTCAGAATATAGGAGTTTTGTATCTGAACAAAATTTCCGATTTCACGCAGGGTTGTCACCAATTGTTCCAGATGGTCTGTCATACCAACAAAGATAATCAAGGTAATCACGATACACAGATAGACGGCGACCTCTGACTTCTCCTGCTTTAACTGCACTGCAAATATAATACCAATGATACCGAGTAATCCAACTTGAATCATGCTCATAGAACTACCCTCTAAAATTCAAACAAGACTTGTATTTGTTCAAACAAATCTATGATGTAAGGCAGAATCCAGAACAGGACCAAAAGGAGCCCTGCAAAGCTTGTAAGAAAGGCCTGCTCCTCCCTGCCACTATGCTTTAATACCTGACTTAATATAGACACTAATATTCCTACTGCAGCAATTTTAAAAATCAGACTGACACCCATGTTTTCCTCCTATTTACAGCAACAAAATCACAAGAAAAATTCCTCCCATAATTCCCAGACTTTGGCATAATTTTCGCTTTGTTCGGTAGCTTTCCCTCGTATTTTTAATTCCGTATTCCATCTGCTCTATAAATAAATCCAGACTCTCTATGTACTCTAGGTTTTTCCCAATGTTCTTCAGTTCCTTTAACTCGTCCTCTTTGAGTCTACTGCCCTTTAGGTTATCTTCTATGGAGCTACACCACATGTCCCAGAACATACCGGAGCGCTTCTCTTTTAATCTGTTGCATAAATCCAGCAGCCATGTTTGAAAGGGCTCCCTCGTCTTTTGACCGATTTTTTCAAACACTTCTGCAAAGGGTGCTCTTGTATATTGGAGTTCGCTCTTTAGTAAGTAAAAAATCTTTTTCAGTTCTTCCAGTTCATTTAGATGAGCTTGCATCTCACTGCTTTTTGAGAATCCAAGGCCGGTGCATGACGCCAGGATAAATATGCTTCCAATCAGTTTCATCATATCTTATGTTCCTTAATTTTATCCTGATACAACAGTTCCCCATACATATCGTAGATTCCTGCAATTTCACCAACATGAGTTTCGTTTTGAAGCACCACGTATCTTTCAAAACATCGTTCATTTACAAGCTGCTCGAATAGTGGTTTCCTTTGAATCTCCTCCAATGTCTCTCCATGCACAGTGGCAATCATCTTGCACCCACAATGCATGGCGTATTTAATTGCCTGTACATCCTCAGGTGCTCCAATTTCATCCACAGCAATAACCTGCGGGGACATGGAGCGAACCAACATCAGCATCCCGTCCGCTTTTGGGCAACCATCCAGCACATCTGTCCGCATTCCCATTTGATTCTGTGGGATTCCCCGATAACAGCCGGCAAGTTCTGAACGCTCATCCACCACTCCAACCGTACATCCCTTCACCCATTTATTACCATCTGAGATTTGCCTTATCAAATCGCGTAACAGCGTTGTCTTCCCACATCTCGGTGGCGAGATAATCAACGTGTGATACATTTGTTTGTTATGTGTTATGTATGGAAAAAGTTTGTCCGCACAATTTAAAATCTCATGGGATATTCGTACATTCAGTGATGAAACCTGCTTGAGATTCTTTATCTTCTTATCTTCTATAATGACCTGTCCTGCCATTCCAATTCGATGTCCGCCCTCTATCGTGATAAACCCCTGCCGCAATTCATTTTCATACGCATATAGAGAGTAATTGCTGACATAATCTAGGGTTTCCCGTATGATTCTCTCTGTCCCATTCATCGGCAGAATCTGTTCCTTATTTTTGTAAAATAAGATAATTGGATACCCTGCTCGCAAACGAATTTCCTGCAAATGTTCAAAGTCTATATTTTCCCTGTCAATTACATGTTTCACTTCACTCGGAAGTATATTCATAATCTGCTTGTACTTCATGTCCTTCACCTCTTTAGACAATATATGTACAAGTTGTGGAAATATGCAAAAGAGACGTAGCAAAATTTGCTACGCCTCGTAAGATATTCAATATTATTTTTTTACTTCCTTTGCTTTCAATCTTGCATTTTCTTCAAGCAATCTTGCAATTTCTGCTTCCGCTTCATCTGCACGACTCTCTGCTTCATCTGCTCTTTTTCTTTCACGTTCTGTCTGTATTCGTTGTTTCTCTATACCTCTTTGTTCACCACGTTCCAAGCCCAATGTCATATACTTCTCAATCAAACCTTCTCCCAAATTACACATACTTCCTACGCCTCCTTCTATTACTTCTGTCATTATCATACCATGGTTTTCAGACAATTCTCGTTTTTTCGTTTCCGCATCTATCTCTTCTGATAGCAGTACAGTCAACATATCAATCAACTTATTCTTCTTATCTCGGTTATCTTTTCCGGATAATCGAATAATAATAACTGATAAAAAATCGCATAATTCCTCGTCTTCAAACTCACCATATACTTCTTCCTGTTTCATCGAACATTTTGTTATGGTATTCGCATCTTTTTCGGGTGCATTCATACAAATCCAGATTGAATACACTTTCTTCATGTCATCATAATTATCTGTCGTGAATTCTTTGTCGAGTTGTTCAGATATCATTCGCGAACAATAAAACACACCTCGCGCTCCAAAATGATACCCAACATAATATTCTCTTTGCAGTTCAATGTTAATAATAATCTTAACACTTTCCTTTTCTCTGGTCATTACATAAAAATAAATATCGTATGTAACCTTCCCTTCACCTGGTATCGCACTCTCCGTGTTCATCCCATGAATGGATCCCGGTGCTTTTCTTTTATACTGCTTACCTGGATACATTTCTTTGGTCGCTATCTCTGGCTCTTTCTCAATACCGGCAATGATTTCATCAATGGTGTAATCTTTAAATTCGTTAATTGTGCCTTTCACGATACGTGCCAGTACTTGTTTGTCAGCGACCAACTTCTTTGCGGCTTCGTCATATTTTGCCGCATACTCTGTCCCTTCTATACTATGGGACAAATGTGTCATTTCTGTCATAGATAACCTCCTTTGTTAAATTGTGCAGGAGGTTCCACAATTCATTCTCTAAAACCTCTCTGCTTTGTTAATTGGAATCTAAAGCATTGAGATTTCTTTGAATTGAAACATAGATTTTCAGAAACGGATAATCCGTATTGAACTCAGAAATATTAATGCTTTTAAACATTATAGCATAGTCATTTAAAGAATGCTATCTTTTTTCAAAAAAATAAAAGCCCTGCAATACAGGACTTTCTTTGAACATTTTCTTTCAGTAAAGATTACCTATTCAAGTTGTGGTAAATGTACAACCCTTATAGAGCTAACAAAACACAGCCTCTTGAAACAATGTTTTGTATCATCACTCAGATAACACACTTGTTGTTATCTATACTATTATACTACTCTTTTCTACTAAATATGTCAATGGATTTTATTTCCGATAAGAAATAGAAACTATATACTGAAAGGTAATTTGAAATATCCCAAATTGCTTCTTTAAAATATCATATATTATCTTTCTTGTCCATTACTGTTTCAACAAAAAAGGGAGATATTCATCTCCCTGTTTTTATTATTTAAAATATTCCACACCAGATTCGAATATCTTCAAATCTTGTTCTCCGTAAATGTTGATTGCTACTGAATCACCACGACGTTCTGAGTGAGCCATCTTACCAAGTACACGTCCGTCTGGACTTGTGATACCTTCGATTGCTCTAAAGGAACCGTTTGGATTCCATTCTTCATCCATTGTGATAACTCCATCAAGATTACAGTATTGTGTTGCAACTTGTCCGTTTGCAAATAATTCATCTAACACTGCTTCCGGTGCTACGAAACGTCCTTCACCATGTGAAGCCGGGTTCGTGTACACTCCGCCAAGCTCTGCACCTTGTAACCATGGCGATTTGTTTGTTACAACCTTTGTGTAAACCATCTTTGAAATGTGACGGCCGATTGTGTTGTAAGTAAGTGTTGGAGAACCTGCTGTCTGTCCGCAGATTTTTCCGTATGGAACCAAGCCAAGTTTAATAAGTGCTTGGAAACCGTTACAGATACCAAGTGCAAGACCGTCGCGTTCGTTCAATAATTTTTCAACCGCTTCTTTAATCTTTGCATTCTGGAATGCAGTTGCAAAGAATTTCGCAGAACCATCCGGTTCATCACCTGCACTGAATCCACCTGGGAACATGATAATCTGTGCTTCGTTAATTGCTTTTTCAAATTCTGCAACTGATTCACGAATATCATCTGCTGAAAGGTTCTTGAACACTTTCGTAATTACATTTGCTCCAGCACGTTCAAATGCCTTGCGGCTGTCGTATTCACAGTTAGTTCCTGGGAATACAGGAATGAATACGGTTGGTTTTGCAATTTTATTCTTACATACATAGATGCTGTCTGCGTTGTATAATTTTTCTTCTACCGGTGTTGGTGCATCTACACCTGCTACAGATGCGAATACTTTTTCCAAAGGTGCTTTCCATGTTTCTACTGCATCTGCCAATGAAATTGTCATATCACCATAAGTAATTGCTGCATCAGCTGTTACTTCACCGATTACTTTGTACTCGATTGTAAGTGCATCCACTTTATCTGCTGGAACTTCAGCAATGATATCACCAAATCCAGGTGCAAATAAATCGCTCTTATCTACACAGCTACAAATCTTTACACCCATTCCATTACCGAAGGCCATCTTACTTACTGCTGCTGCAATACCGTGTCTGTCTAAGGTGTAAGCAGATACGATATTTCCGTTTTGAATGTCATCACGGAATTTTCCGTATGCATCCATTACCTGTGCATATACCGGTAAATCGTAGCTATCTTTTTCAATCTTCATCCACACTAACTTATTGCCTGCAGCTTTAAGTTCTGGTGTAATGATATCTTTTTGAACAGCAACATCTACTGCAAATGATACCAATGTAGGTGGTACGTCGATATCTTGGAAAGTACCTGACATACTGTCTTTACCACCGATTGAAGGAAGACCAAGTCCTAATTGCACATCATATGCACCAAGAAGTGCTGCAAATGGTTGACTCCATCTTGATGGATCTTCTGTCATACGTCTGAAGTATTCTTGGAATGTCAGACGAATCTTGCTGTAATCACCACCGTTTGCAACGATTTTTGCAACGGATTCTAACACTGCATAAACAGCACCGTGATATGGGCTCCAGCTTGACAAATATGGGTCATATCCGTAGCTCATCATGGTTACAGTATCGCATTTACCTGTAAGTACAGGAAGTTTTGCAACCATAGCCTGTGTTTCTGTCATCTGGTATTTTCCACCATGTGGCATGAATACAGAGCCAGCACCGATAGAGCCGTCAAACATTTCCACAAGACCTTTTTGTGAACAAACATTTAAGTCAGAAAGTGTTTCAAGCCATTTTGCTTTTACGTCTGCTACTTCTTCTTTTACTAAAATGCTGTCTTCTTTATTCGGGATATCCACAGCAACTGCTGTTTCCTGATGCGCACCGTTAGTATCAAGGAATGCACGTGAAATATTTACGATTTCTTTACCTCTCCATGATAATACCAATCTTGGTTCCTCTGTAACAACAGCAACTTCAACTGCTTCTAAGTTTTCTTCTTTTGCGTAACCCATAAATTCTGCTACGTCTTTCGGGTCAATTACAACAGCCATACGCTCTTGTGATTCAGAAATAGCAATTTCTGTTCCGTCAAGACCTGCATATTTCTTAGGTACTTTATCTAAGTTGATTTGAAGTCCGTCAGCTAATTCACCGATAGCAACGGATACACCGCCTGCACCGAAGTCATTACATTTCTTAATTAACTTACTAACTTCTTCTCTTCTAAACAAACGTTGAATCTTACGTTCTGTAGGTGGGTTACCCTTCTGAACCTCTGCACCACAAGTTTCGATAGATTCCTCTGTATGAACCTTTGAAGAACCTGTAGCACCGCCACAGCCGTCACGTCCGGTACGTCCACCTAATAAAATGATGATATCGCCCGGATCAGAAGTTTCACGGATAACTGCTCTTCTTGGAGCTGCACCTAATACTGCACCGATTTCCATACGTTTTGCAACATAGTTTGGATGGTAAATTTCTTTAACTGCACCAGTTGCAAGACCGATTTGGTTACCATATGAGCTATAGCCGTGAGCTGCTTCGCGAACTAATTTCTTCTGTGGAAGTTTACCTTTTAAGGTATCCTTTACAGATACGGTTGGGTCAGCCGCACCGGTTACACGCATTGCCTGATATACATAAGTACGTCCTGACAGTGGGTCACGGATACATCCGCCAAGACAGGTGGCTGCTCCACCAAATGGTTCAATTTCTGTTGGATGGTTGTGAGTTTCGTTCTTGAAGTTTACAAGCCATTCTTCTTCTACACCATCAACAACAACAGGAACTACAATACTACAAGCATTGATTTCATCTGATTTTTCCTGGTCTTCTAATTTACCTTCTAATTTGAGTCTTCTCATAGCCATCAAAGCAAGGTCCATGAGACACACGAACTTATCTTCTCTGCCTTTAAAAATCTCACTGTGGTCATTTAAATATCTCTTATATGCATTTACGATTGGCTCTTTGTAATCACCTTCGCCAAATGTAACATCTGTAAGCTCTGTTGCAAATGTAGTATGACGGCAGTGGTCTGACCAATAGGTATCAAGCACACGGATTTCTGTCATAGAAGGATCTCTGTTTTCTTCGTTCTTGAAGTAATTCTGAATATGCAAGAAATCCTTGAATGTCATAGCCATTCCAAGTGTACCGTATAATTCTTTTAATGCTGCTTCATCCATATCCTTGAAGCCATCAAAGATTTTCACATCCTCTGGTTCATCGAATACTGTAATTAATGTTTCCGGCTTTTCCATCCCTGTCTCTCTGGAATCTACCGGGTTGATGCAGTGAGCCTTAACAGCCTCAAATTCTTCATCTGTAATATTTCCTTCAATTACATAGGTTGTAGCAGATTTGATAACAGGAAGTTCATCCTCTTTAATGAACTGCACACACTGAACTGCAGAGTCTGCTCTCTGGTCAAACTGTCCTGGCAAATATTCCACAGAAAAGATTCTGCTTCCGTCTTTTACGTCAAAAGACTCTTTATATAATGTATCTACTGGTGGTTCTGAAAAGATTCCATTACATGCTGTTTCAAATGTTGCGTCTGTGATGTTTTCCACATCATAACGAATAAGAACACGAACATTTTCTACGTTCTTAATTCCTAAATAGCTTTTCATTTCGCTCTTCAATGCTTTCGCCTGAACAGCATATTCCGGTTTCTTTTCCACATAAACGCGTCTTACACTACTCATAGTACCCTCCAATTACGATTATCATTTTTGTATTTTATACAATCATACCACATTTTTCTTCATTAGTACAATTAATATAACTAAATAGATTTATTAGTTTTTCTTATGTTTGTTCGTTTTAAAATAACAACACTTATAACTAAAACCATTACCATTAGGATTAGAAAGATAAATCCGATTCGTTTCACCATATCTAAAAAGAATCCTTCCGGCAACATGCGTATTAACAAATCTGTATCTGGGTCTAACAACCACAAATCATTTGTAAAAAATATCTCATGAAAAATCATGAAATACCTATGAAAGTCCGTCATAAAGAGTACGCCGGCTACCAAAGTAACCCCGATGAAACTCCCTATGGTTATAAGAAATGATTTTGGCAGCAATCGTTTCCAGTCTGCTTTTGTTCTGATAAGGAGAACTATAGCAAGTGCTAGAACGAGTATTGCAGCTCTTCTAATCCACAAACCACCAGCAAACAGATTTTTTACATCTACCATATGCGCCTTTTCTCTGTCATTAAAAAATTCCCGTTCTTCTCCATCTACTTTTGTGTCAACCACCAAATCTGCCCTATTTCCACGCAAATACGACATCATCTCTTTTGTAACCCGCATGGCATCTGACATTTCCATCTCCAAATCATCAAGCACGTTGTACTTGGCATAGGTTTTTTCATACCAGCCGAAATTACTGTATGCACCAATTTCAAAGCTGGAAATTAGTAAAATGATAAGCATCGCTATGCCGGCAAGCGCGCTTAGAAGCCTTTGTAAACCTTTCATATTTCATCACTTCCTCTTGTTTTCTTTTATTTTTTACCTTATAATAAAATCATATTTTATAAGGAGGCCTTATAACATGGATATTAATTATGAATTATATAAAGTTTTTTATTATGTTGCTACTACTTTAAGTTTTTCCGAAGCCTCGAAGCAATTGTTTATTTCCCAATCTGCTGTCAGTCAGGCAATTAAAACATTAGAGAAGAAATTAGAGCAGACCTTGTTTATCAGAAGCACCAAGCGGGTGCAGCTTACCCCTGAAGGGGAAATCCTTCTGAGACATATCGAGCCTGCTATTAACTTAATCCAACGCGGAGAAACACAGCTAGTGGATTCGGCTTCAACGGGCGGTCAAATCCGTATTGGTGCCAGTGATACTATCTGCCGCTACTTTCTTGTTCCGTACTTAGAACGTTTCCACAAAGAGTTTCCTAATACACATATCAAAGTAACCAATGAAACATCTATGAAATGTGTGGAACTATTAGAGTCTGGCCAAGTAGATTGCATTGTAATCAATTATCCGAATTCTCATTTGGGAAATCTGTATGCTATGAAAAAAATTGCTGCCTTCAAAGATGTTTTCGTTGCAAATGATACCTTTCGTGAATTAAAGGATAAAAAGGTTACGTTTCACGACCTGCTAAACTATCCGATTCTTATGTTGGAAAAACAAACAACCACCAGTGAGTTTTTGCATAATTTATTCCAACAACACCAATTAGATTTGGTTCCGGAGGTGGAGCTTACCAGTAATGATTTGCTTCTGGACTTGGCAAAAATCGGGTTGGGAATCGCATTTGTTCCGGATTATTGCCTTCCTAAGGTTTCTGAAGATTTATTCCTTGTTGAAACTGCAGAGGAACTGCCTTCCCGTGAGCTTGCAATTGTATATAACAACCGAATTCCTGTCACAAAATCAACCCTGGAATTTCTGAAATATTTTGAATAGAACAAAGAAAATCCGTTACACTAAATCTTTAGTATAACGGATTTTTTCATATAGCAAACTAATTATTTCTGTGCTAAATAAGCATTTCTTCCATCTTCGTAAAGGTTATTTCCTTCGCTGTCAATAATAACAACTAATGGCATATCCTCTACATATAATTTACGAAGCGCTTCTGCTCCCAAATCTTCATAAGCAATGAGTTCTGCACTCTTGATACATTTTGCAAGAAGTGCACCTGCTCCTCCGATTGCTCCAAAGTATACGCCTGAGTATTTCTTCATAGCGTCTACTACTTCCGGAAGACGTGCTCCCTTACCAATCATACCTCTTGCTCCAACGCTCATCATGGTTGGTGCATATGCATCCATACGACCACTTGTTGTTGGGCCTGCTGAACCGATTACTTTTCCTGGTTTTGCAGGTGTTGGTCCTACATAGTAGATGGTTGCATCTTGTGGGTCAAATGGAAGTTCTTCCCCTCTTGCAAGTGCTTCACACATACGTTTGTGACCAGCGTCACGAGATGTGTAGATAGTTCCTGTTACTAATACAGAATCTCCTGCTTTCAATGTTTTTGCTAATTCTTCTGTCAATGGTAATGTAATGCGTCTTTCCATACTAAATTACCTCCGATTTATGACGAGTTACGTGGCAGTTAATGTTAACTGCACATGGCATACCTGCAATGTGAGTTGGAAGTGTTTCAATGTTAAGACCAATTGCTGTTGTCTTTCCACCAAAACCTTGTGGTCCAATACCTAACTCGTTAATCTTTTCAAGCATTTCTTTTTCCAAATCAGCGTAGAATGGATCTGGATTTTCAGAATCTACTGGTCTCATAAGCGCTTTCTTTGCAAGTAAAGCTGCTTTATCAAATGTTCCACCAATACCTACACCAACAACCATAGGTGGGCATGGGTTTGGTCCAGCTGTTTCTACTGCTTCAATGATGAAATCTTTGATACCTTGAAGTCCAGCAGATGGCTTGAACATACGAATTTGGCTCATATTCTCGCTACCGAAACCTTTTGGTCCTACAGTAACTTTGATTTCTTCGCCTGGTACGATTTCTGTGTAAAGCATTGCTGGTGTGTTGTCACCTGTGTTTCCACGACGTACTGGATCTCCAACTACTGATTTACGAAGGTATCCGTTTGTGTAACCACGTCTTACACCCTCATCTACTGCTTCTGCAAGATTTCCACCTACAAGGTGTACATCCTGACCA
>JAEIGA010009259.1_pt1 | contig 14900 bp, 10 predicted proteins | sample 9270691 | NCBI WGS metagenome assembly JAEIGA01 (sample SAMN17057246, study PRJNA624740) | gut metagenome | biome: biome; isolation source: fecal sample | host: Bos grunniens | place: China: Xizang | collected 2019
CAAGGCGCCGTAACCGCCCATGGACAATCCGGCAGCGAAGCAGTTTTCCCGCTCCAGCGAGACCGGGAACATTTCAGAAACCACCTGCGGCAGCTCTTCGGAAATAAAACTCCAGTAGGGAAATCCGTTGGCGGCATCTGTGTAGAAACTTCTGCCTCCGTCCGGCATGATCACCGCGACATTGTATTGGGCAGCGTAACGCTCGATCGAACTGTAACGGCTCCATGCGCTGCAATCATCGGACAATCCGTGCAGCAAAAAAACCGTCGGATATTTCCGTTGGGACATTTTGCCGAAAGGAAGCGACGGATCATAATTGTGCTGCGGGATGATAGCACACAAATCCACCGCTTTACCCAGTAAAGATGATTTAAAGGCACACTTTATGAACGCCATAGAATTATCCCTTTCAAGTTGTTTCTGCTTCTGTCAGGTTAATTTAATCTTTTGGAGGGCGGTTGTCAACTGAAATATTGGAAATTTTTTCAAAAATGGTGGTGATTGACAATAAAACGTGCTATATTATCTGTTGATACAATTATTTCAGCTATATTCGGGAGGAGTTATGGGCGAAATCAACGATAAAAGCAGATTTGACAAACTTACGCTGTTGAGCGATTCCGAGCGGCGGTATCCGAAAAATCCGGGTGAAGCCAAATTGGAATGTTTTGAAAACCTTTATGCAGACCGGGATTATGTGATCGAATTCGATTGCCCGGAATACACTTCGCTCTGCCCGGTGACCAGTCAGCCGGACTACGGTCATCTCACCGTCCGCTATGTGCCGGACAAACTCTGTATTGAGAGCAAATCGCTCAAACTTTATTTGTACAGTTTCCGCAACGCCAATATTTTCCACGAAGAGGCGGTCAACTCTCTGCTGGATGCGATCGTGCGCACCTGTTCGCCGCGCCGCGCCGAAGTCATCGGCCGCTTCCGTCCCCGCGGCGGTATTGCGATCAATGTAAAAGCCACTTACGGAGGAGATGTCGATGAGTTTTGATTTTATTGAAAATGGTTCTCCGACCACACCGCAGGGATTTCTGGCAACTGGAGTTACCGCCGGATTCAAACGGAGCGGTGCGCCGGACTTTGCCATGGTTTTGAGTGAAACTGCGGCGGAATTTGCCGGAGTTTTCACCAGCTGCACCTTTGCGGCGGCACCGGTCCGCCTCTGTCAGAAACTGGTTCAGGAAAGCGATTCCCTGCGAGCCGTGATCATCAACAGCGGCAACGCCAATGCCTGCACCGGAGATCAGGGCATGGCTTCTGCGGTCAAAAGTTGTGAAATCGCCGCCGGAGCCCTCGGAATTCCGGTCGAAACGGTAGCAGTTGCCTCCACCGGCAGAATCGGCGTCCAGATGGATATGAGTTTGATCGAAAAAGGCGTGGCGCTGGCAGTTCCCGCGCTCTCAGCCGACGGCGGAAATCTCGCCGCTGAAGCGATCATGACCACCGACACCGTCCCCAAAGCGGCGGCAGTTGAAGTCAAAGTCAACGGCAAAAGTTTCCGTATCGGAGCCATGGTCAAAGGCGCCGGAATGATCGATCCCCATCTGACCACTCCGCACGCCACGATGATCTGCGTCATCACCACCGATGCTGCCATTCCCAAAGTTCAATTGCAGAAAATTCTGGCGGTCAGCGCCGATAATTCATTCAACCGCATCACCGTTGACGGCGATATGAGTACCAACGACACGGTGCTGATCCTCGCCAATGGTCTTTCCAAAGTCGAGATCCTCCCGGGAAGTGCCGAAGAGACCGCTTTTGCTGAAGCATTGCAGGCGCTGACCCAGAACCTCGCCAGACGCATGGTCCTCGACGGCGAAGGTGCCACCAAATTCGTCGAAGTCAAAGTGGTCAACGCCCGCTCCACGGAAGATGCCAGAAAGGCCGCCGAAGCGGTCGGCAATTCGCTGTTGTGCAAGACCGCCTGGTTCGGCAATGATCCCAACTGGGGACGGGTGGTTGCCGCCCTCGGATACTCCGGAGCCAAGTTCGATGCCGCCAAATGCGACATCTATTTCGGCGAAGTTCCGGTCGTCAAAGATGGCGGAGATGCCGGAACCCCGGAAGAAGATCTGCTGGCAACGGTCAAAGAACGGGAGTTCACCATCACCTGTGACTTCAAGGACGGCGATGCCGAATATTGGGTCTGGGCGAGCGATCTATCCTACGAATATGTGAAAATCAACGCTGATTATCACACTTGATCGTCCTTCCTCCACGATATGATATTTGAATGGTTTTAACAATCAATTTTTGCAGGAAATAGAATTATGAAAAAATCTGATGTCAAAATGCTGGTCATCACCGGATTCGGTCTGAATTGCGAAAAGGAAACTGCCGCCGCCGGTAAACTCGCCGGTGCCACCCCCGAACTGGTTCACCTCAACGATCTGCTCGCCGGTAAGCACAAACTCGAAGAGTACCACTTCCTCGCCTTTATCGGTGGATTTTCTTTCGGCGACCACCTCGGTTCCGGAACCGTTTTCGCCAACCGGGTCAAATTCAATCTGCGCGATCAGCTGCAGAAATTTGTCGATGACGGCAAACTGGTCATTGGTATCTGCAACGGTTTCCAGACCCTGACCCGTCTGGGTATGGTTCCGGCTCTCAACGGCGACTACTTCACCCAGACCTCGGCGCTGGCTCACAACGATTCCGGTGTCTTCCGTGATGACTGGTGCCGCCTCAAAGCCAACCCGAATTCACCTTGCGTTTTCACCAAAGGCATCGACATGGTGCGTCTGCCGCTGCGTCACGGCGAAGGTAAATTCGTCGCTGATGCCGCCACCCTCGCCGAAATCGAAAGCCGCAATCTGGTCGCCGTCCGCTATGCCAATGCCGATGGTTCCAATGCCACCGAATTCCCCGCCAACCCCAACGGTTCGCTGAATTCGATCGCCGGTATCTGCGACCCCACCGGCCGTGTCTTCGGTCTGATGCCCCACCCGGAAGCCTTTTTGTCCCCCTTCAACGCTCCGGACTGGACCGCCCGCAAAGCCTGCGGCGAAACTCTCCCTGCCGAAGGTGACGGCGTGGTATTCTTCCGCAATGCGGTCGATTACATCGCTTCTGAATTTTAATTCCCGGGAAAGCTCTTGAACTGACGTGAGTTTTTACCTGTACCCCGGAAACCGACTGGAAACTCTTGCCGGAATCTACTGCCGCCGGATCCATTGTGATCCCGGCAGTGATCCGATGGAGCAGGAGACCGTAGTAGTCCAAACACAGGGTATGGCAGCATATTTGCGTCAGTTTATCGCTCACCGCTGCGGCGTTGCCGCCAACATGGCGATGCCGTTCCCGGATGGTTTTATCAGCCGGGTGCTGAAAGCAAATGTTCCGGAGTTTGAAAATGCTTCGGAACATTTTTCCCAGGAACCCCTGGCCTGGGAGATATTTTCCATATTTCAAAGAAATCCGGAAGAGTTCCCCGAACTTGCCGGATATTTACAGCAAAACGGCGGCGACCTTCACATCTGGCAGCTTGCCCGCACTACCGCCGCCCTCTTTGACCGTTATCAGATCTATCGCTATACCGATGAATATTTTCCTTTGACCGGCGACCAATGGCAGACCCGGTTGTGGAAAAAATTGCTGCATTCATTCGGCAAAAGCAAAATGCGCTGTTATCGCGATCTTTTGCAGCAGCAAACACCCATTGCCGGACTGCCCCGACGCATGACTGTATTTGGAGTGGGCTCGCTTCCGCCGCTTTATCTGGATATATTTTTCAAGATAGCAAGCCAGATCGATCTGCACTTTTTCTACCTGACTCCCTGCCGGGATTTCTGGGAAGAACTCTATTCGGTGCGGGAACAGCGCTGGCTCGATCCTGCGGGTGTATTGCCGGAGGTCGGAAATCCTCTGCTTGCCTCATGGGGCGAATCCGGTCGGGAACTCTTTACCAACCTGCTCCGCCATCAGGACACGACTCCCTACGTCTCGACCGACGATCTGCTCTTTGACGATTATCTTGCTCCGGATGATTCCGGAAGCGTGCTGGCACATATCCAGCAGGACATATTCACCATGCAGGATGCCCGTAAAAACGGCAGGGAACTGACTCCGGACGATTCGCTGGCGATATTCAACTGTCACTCCCCCCGGCGGGAAGTTGAAGTATTGCACGACAAACTGGCGAAGTTGATCAATTCGGGGGAAATCGAACCCCGGGATGTTATCGTCATGGCGCCGGATATAAACAGTTATCTGCCTTATATCAAAACGGTTTTCGGTCAGGGGCCGCTGCATGCATGTTATACCGTTTCCGACCGTAATCTTCACGGCGGCAGCGGTATCGGAGATATTTTCTGCGAATTGCTGAAACTTCCCGACAGCCGGATGGATACCGATTCTGTGATGTCGGTCTTGAGCCATCAGGCGGTTTTCACAGCATTCGGCATCAAGGTGGATGAACTTGAAATCATCAACCGCTATCTGGAAGAGTCCGGTATCCGCTGGGGATTGGATGCCGAAGACCACCGGAAATTTTGCGGCATCGCCTTTGAAGAGTATTCATGGTACAACGGGATCGACCGGATATTTGAAAACTTTGCCATGGACAACGATGATCTGGAAAAAATCCCCGGTACTCCGCCCTCACCCAGCGAAGGAGAATTGGAACTTTTCGGTAAATTCAACCGCTTCATCCGGTCGCTGGTGAAGTTGAGAAACGAAGTTTCCATCAAACGGGATCTGCGCCAATGGATGGAATATTTTCAGCAGGTACTGGAGATATTTTTCAAGGATCACGACACGGACAGCGCCGATGAGATAGCCGCGCTCCGCCGTTTTTTCACCGAGAAATGGCTGATTGGCAGAGACGTGAAAAATATCGGGAAATTTTCGCTTGAAGTGGCACAGGATATCGTCGGAACGTTTCTCAATTCGGTGCAGGCCAGATTCAGTTTCCTCCGGGGCAAAATCACCTTTTGCTCCCTGACGCCTCTGCGCAGTATTCCGGCGAAAGTGATTGCAATACTCGGAATGGATGACGGAGCATTCCCCCGGCGGGATGTGGAGTTGAGCTTTGACCTGATGTCGCCCGGACTGCTGCCGGGTGACCGTTCCGGAGCCAAAGAAGACCGCTATCTCTTTCTGGAAGCGCTGATGTCGGCGCGACGCAGTTTCTGGTGTTTTTACAATGGTCGTTCCCGGCGCAACGGCAAAATATTGATGCCGTCAACGGTGCTGGGTGAATTGATGGACTATCTGAAACAAAGCTGTAATATAGGGGAAATCCCCCACTATCTGCAGGGTTTCGATCCCCGTTACTTTATCCAAGGCTCACCGATCGAAGCGGTTTCACAGGCAAATTTCCGCACCGCCAAACTGCTTGCCGCCTCCCGTAAGCGGGAAAGTGCCGGACGGATACCGTCGGCGCCGTTGGTGCCCAGCATCCCGGAAACCGGATTTCAACTTGAAGAATTCATCAAATGGGCAAAGCATCCGTTGAGTTACATTTTTACCCATTGTCTGGATTGCCAATTCAAAACGCCCGACGCCGCCCGTACCCGGGAGAGTATCACCTCTGTCAGCGGCTTGCAGCGTTACATCGTTGACCGGACACTCAATGAATTTGAAAAACTCAAGATAAATGAATCTGACGGATTCAACATTTTGCGCCGCTGCAATATCCTGCCACCCGGTGAAGCAGGAATCCGGACTTTTACCGCGGAACTGGACAAGATCAGAAAAATTCCTGCGGCATGGCGCCATGATTTTTACAATCAAAAGGCGGTCGTCGCAACTTTTCCGCTCCACGTCCCGCTCTTTGGCGAAGAGCGCATGGTGAGCGGCATTTTAAAGTGTTCCGATGCGATGGATGAGCAGAAAATAATGGTCTGCTCCTCCCTGAAACACGCCAATTATGTGGATGCGCTCATGCGTCACCATGCCTTGTGCATGATCTCCGATGCTCCGGAAGTCCGGACGTCGCTCTACACTTTTGACAATTACAAATGGCATTTGACCCAATGGCGCAACGGTGGAAAAAATGAATATTCCGCCATCTTCTGGCAGCGTTTTATTGCGGCATGGGAGAGGGGATTCCGGCAATTTCCGGCATTGTTCCCGGTGACCTTGTTTGATATGCAGAAAAGTCACCGTAATTCGCCAGAGGAGAGCCGGAATGCCCGATTCGACGAAGAGTTCCAATCGGACAGTATCATCTCCCGCTGTTTCACCTCCGATGCGCTCAAAAATGAAGAGATCACCGCGGAACTGGAAGAATTTCTCGATCTGTTTTATCAGTGTAAATTCACCGGAGGTGCAGAATGAATCCAAGTAAAGTCCTTGATTCGCTGACGGTGCCGTTGAGCGGCATCAATCTGGTCGAAGCCGCCGCCGGTACCGGAAAAACTTACAATATCCAAAATCTGGTCGCCCGGTTGATTCTGGAGAACGCATTGAAAATCGACGAGATCGTCGTGCTGAGTTTCACCAAAGAAGCCGCCTCTGAACTTGGCACACGTATCCGCAAAATTCTGGATGACATCCTCGCTTTACTGGAAGGTATCCAGATTTCCAAACCGGGACAGGCGCAGGCTGTTCTCAAGCATGACCGGGAGATAAATCCGGATACTCCGGATTCGCAACGGATCCGGATCATCCGCAATGCTCTGCGCGACTTCGATCTTGCCAACATATCCACCATCAACGGTTTCTGTCAGAAACTGCAGACCCGGTTCGCTTTTGAAAGCAACCTCACCTTTGATTCCCGATTGGAAACCGCTCCGCAGGGGATGGTCGTCGAACTGCTCGAAGACTGGATGCGGAACAAATTTTACGGCCACAGCATCGAAAGCGAACTGATCGCCGCCATGGTATCGCAGCAAAATATCGCCGAAATGAAACGCCATGTACTCGATTTCAATCTTACCATACCGGAATATCCCAAGATCGATCTGGTCGGCGAACTGGAGAGGCTGATAAAGCTTTACGAAGCTTCAGATGATATGGCGGCTCTGGACGAATCGATGTTTACCCAGCGGAGCAAATTCGTCAATTTCCATGGCAAATTTGAAAACGCCATAAAACAGCAGGACTATGTGACGATGTTGGAGCTGGCAGGATTTTTCACTCCGGATCTGCTGGTATCAAGTGCGTTGAAAGCGAGCAAAGACAAAGTTCAGCAGCTGGTTTCAAATTCGCTGTTTTTCCAACATTGCCAACGTATAGGTGAACTCAGGGAGATCGCTGCCGCCGCATTCAAAGCCGATGCCATAAATTATGCCAGAAGTCGCTTCGCAGAGCTGGAACGGCAGGGAAATTTCATGACCTTTTCCGATCAGATAAGAGTGGTCGACGAAGCATTGCAGAAATCCACCGAACTAAAAGCCAAACTTCAGGAAAAATTCAAAGCAGGCATCATCGATGAATTTCAGGATACCGATGCCATGCAGTACCGGATTTTCAAAACCATGTTTGACCGGCCGGAGTGCTGTGTCTTTCTGGTTGGAGACCCCCGGCAGGCGATCTACCGTTTCCGGGGCGGCGACATCAACGCCTATCTGCGGGCAAAACAGGAGATCGCCGATACTGGAAACATCTACCATCTGGACATCAACCGCCGTTCCAGCGTGAATATGGTCGCCGCGGTGAACAACATCTTCGCCAACCGCTATAAGCCTTTTGGAGATATCGACATCGACTTTCCGGAACTGGCGGCGCGTCCGGCAGACGAGGCTCCGGAACTGCTCTGCGATGGGCAAAGTGCCCCGCATGCCATGATCCGGCATAGTTCGTCCCTGGGAAATAATACTTTCCTGCTCCTGGCCTGCGCCCAGCGTATCGGTAAATTGATTTCGCCCGGATGTCTGGAAACATTCCCGAACAAGTCGCCTATTCGCCCCGGAGATATTGCGGTGCTGCTGCGAAGCAATGACGAATGTATGCAAATGCAATCGTTTCTGGAGTTTTACAACATCCCGGCAGTATGCCTTAAAAATGGCAATGTTTACAGCGACATCGAAGCCTATGCACTCTATCAGGTAATGCTCGCAGCGCTCAATCCGGGCGATCACCGCAAAGTCAGTACGGCATTGGCTTCACTGCTCTGCAATATACCTCTGGCGGAACTTGATACCTCGGTCACAGCCAACGAATCAAAGTTTGCCGGCTATCTGGAGAAATTCCACAAGATGAACCAGCTGTGGTATCAACAGGGCTTTGCGATGATGTTCGAATATTTTCTCAACTCTTTCAGCGTCCGGGAAAATCTTGCCGCCCGTCCCGACGGCGAACGTCGTTTGACCAACTTGTACCAATTGGGCGAACTTCTCAATGCCAAAGCCGAATCCCAGCGGATGCCCCCGTTGGTCATCACCGAAAAATTCGGCGACCTGATCGCCTTGAGCGAAGACCCGCTCTCGCAAAATGAAGAACACGAAGAGTTGATGTCCAGTGGAGATTCCGCCGTGCGGCTGATGACCATCCATGCCTCCAAAGGACTGCAATTTCCCGTTGTCATGCTCCCCGGTCTCCAGCGTTTGAGCAACAAAGCCGGCAAATTGGACGGCGTCTTTTACAACGGAAATTCCCGGGAGTTGAACCTCGACGGAAATCCGGATCATCAGAAGATCGAAGCCCTGGAGATCCAGGAGGAAAAACTCCGCCTGATCTATGTCGCACTCACCCGGGCGGAGTACCGGTGTGAAATTTTTGAATCCTCGAAACTTCCGGATTCCGCTTGGAGCGACCTGATCCGTCCGGTCGTGGATAAGATCTGTTCCCGGCCGCTGGAATTCAGTCTGGAGTACAACTGCGTACCGGGGACAGAGCTGAAACTGGTGGATTCGATCCCGGAAATACCGGATATCTATCCGCAATGGCAGTTGACCAGCTACTCGTCATTGACCAAAAATGTCTCCGGTACAAATTCAACATCGAACGACAATTCTCCGCTCGACCACGATGAAGATTCCGGCAGTCACGTTGAAGATCCCAATGCGGACAAAGACAAGACAAACACTTTTTCGCCCTTCACACTCCCGGGAGGAGCCGGATTCGGCAACACCTTGCACGAAATGTTTGAACGGATCGATTTTGCCGGAGACAAAAGCATCTTTGAGCGTGCGGCGGTCACATTGTTGAAGCGTTCCGGAAATCAGGAACTCTGCAAACAAGCGGGGTACGCTGAAGCGGTCGGCAATTGGCTGTACGGCATATTCCATGCACCGCTGACCGATTTTGACGGCGAAAAATTCACCCTGGCAGAGATCCCGGAATCCGACCGTTTGACTGAGATGGAATTTTACTGTTCCATGCAGGGATTTGATCCGAAAGATTTGAAATCTCAACTCAGGGAGTATATCCAAAGCGAATTCGGCACGGTCGATTGGCAGGATGATTGGGAAAATTATTTTGACGGCGGCATTCTCAACGGTTTCATCGACCTGATCTTCCGCCGCAACGGCAGATATTACATCGTCGACTGGAAAAGCAATTCGCTCAAGGGCAAAGTGGAAAACTTCCTGCCGGAAAAATTGCCCGATGCCATGATCCACTCTTTTTACTTTTTGCAATACATGTTTTATCTGGTCGCACTGGTCCGCCATCTCCGCCACTTCAACAATGGAGTTTTCGGCGAAAGAGAGTACGACAATATGGTGGGCAATGTCTACTATCTCTTTCTGCGCGGCATAAGCCCCGGCCACGAACAACGCGGGGTATTTCAGGCGCGCCCCTCGTGGCAGATCATTCAGAAACTGGAGGAGCTGGTATGTGTCAAAATGAGCTGAACCCGGAAATATTGAAGCTGGACTTTGTTGACTTCGACCGTGAATTCGGCGATTTCCTGCTCCGTTTCACCCGGAAAGATCTGCCGGACGTGGCAGTTGCCGGGATGTTGACCGCTTACGAATTGCGTTCCGGAAATCCCCAATTGGATTTGACCGGATATGCCGGTAAGACGATTGCAATTGATGATGAAAAGAAGATCACTCTGCCGGATGTTGCCGCATGGAAAGAGACGCTGCTCCAAAGTCAGACGGCGGCATTGCCGGAAAGCGATTTGCGCACGCCGCTGCTCTTTACCGGAGAAACGACCCTGATGCTCCGCCGTTACGCCGGATATGCCGCGAATGTCCGGCAGAAACTTTTCGCCTTGCGCCGTTATGATCATGATCTGCAAATGCCGGATGTTGCCGGCAGCGATTTGGATTTTCTCCAGAATCTTGCCGTTTTTGCCGGAGTCAACTCCCGTTTACTGATACTTTCCGGCGGCCCGGGAACCGGCAAAACCACCGTTTGCGGTCACATCATCCGCAATCGTCTGGCGCAAAATCCTGATATGAAAATATTGTTCGCCGCCCCCACCGGCAAAGCCCAGCAGAATCTCGCCGGACAGATCCGTGCTGCCGGAAGCAATCTGCCGGAATCCTCTTTGCTCCGTCAGGCGATCGAACAGGTAAAGGGCGCCACCTTGCACAGTTTTGTGCTGAATTCGCAATGGCGCACCGAGCTGGAATGTTGTGATCTGCTGATCATCGATGAATGTTCCATGATCTCGCTGGAAATGTTCTCAAAACTGCTGAATATTCTGCCGCCGTCAACCTCGCTTATCCTTGCCGGTGACCGCCGCCAGTTGACCGCCATTGAAAGCGGCAGCGTGTTTTCGGATCTCTGCAGCTTCGGCAAAGTGAATCAACTGCCGGAATTCGCGGCGGACTTTTTCCGGAGCAACTGCGATATCGCCGTGGAATTTTCCGGGGCGGAGGATGATTTTTCCGGACACATCGTTGAATTGCAGCGAAACTTCCGTTCAGCGGAAGCTCCTTCGATCTGCCGCATCGCCGCCATGCTCCGGGAAAACAGTTTGCCCGATGAAACATTGAGTGCCATGATCACTGCCACGCAGGAGGAGGATTTCCGCTTCCGCACCATTGCCAAAACTGAACTTGATTCTGCGCTCCGGAAACGGTGTGCGGATTTGAAAAATTTACCGGCACTGTGCCGTTCCAAAGATCCCGCCCAATTCGTGCAGGCATTGAAAATCGTCGAAAGCAGTAAACTTATCTGCACCGTCAACCAAGGTGAACGCGGTACCGGAGAAATCAATAACTGGATGCTCAAGGAGTTGAACATCCTCCCCCAACGCAACGGCGAATGGCTCCCCGGCACCGTATTGCTGGTGACCGCCAATGACAAACACTCCGGCTTGCGCAACGGTGATATCGGGATCGTGACGTTGGAACAGATCTCTCCGGAATTGCCGGCGCGTCGCGGTGTCCGCTTTGTCAGCTGCCCGGAGAAATGTTTTACCCTTTCAGAGGTGCCAACCCATGAGTGCGGCTTTGCGATTTCAGTCCACCGGGCGCAGGGTTCGGGTTACGCCAAGGTCACATTTCTGCTTCCGGGATATGAGTCAAAGGTGTTGTGCCGGGAACTGCTCTACACCGGGATCACCCGGGCGGCAGGCTCCATCGAACTCTGGGGAACTCCTGAAGAAGTACTCTTTGCATTGACAAACAGCAAGGAACGTTCATCAAATTTATTCAAACTCACTTGACAAATCATTTTCCGGTGCTATATTATAATTCATGCGTATGTTGAAGTATGTCAAATTTAAAAATATGAGGTGAAAAAATGTCGCAGCATCCGAGTCTCCGCGTTGGTGGCAAGATCCGCAAAATCCGTAACGTCATGAAACGTTATGAACGTTTGAATGTTCTCCGTGCCGAGGGCCGTATCCCCGAAGATAAAGTTCTGGGTCTGCCCAAAACCAAGCCGGTCGAAGTCTGATGACTTCTCAGGTTTGAGAGAAATAACGGGACGATTTTTTAATCGTTCCGTTTTTTTTTAGCAACGACAGGGATCCAGCGATGAGTTCTGTGTTCAAAAAATTATGCCGCATTGCCGGAGAAACGGCAGTCAAATACCGCCTGATTGATGACGGCGACCGGATCCTGGTCGGCGTTTCCGGCGGCAAAGACAGTCTGGTGCTGATGCATATTCTGGAACATCTCCGCTCAGTGGCTCCGGTGGATTTCGATTTTGAAGCGGTCACCTTTGATCCCGGTTTCCCGGAATTTGCCGCAGATAAAACTGCCGACTACTGCAAAGAACACAACTGGAAACACCACATCATCCCGCTGGATGTCGCGTCCGTCATCGCCGAAAAATCCTTTGAACGTTCCCCCTGCGTCCTCTGTTCCCGGTTGCGCCGCGGCAAATTGTACGGCGCTGCCAAAGAATTCAAATGCAACAAACTTGCCCTCGGCCAGCATCTGGATGATATTGTTTCCAGTTTGCTGATAAGTCTCTGCCGGGGTCAGGGAGTGACCACAATGGCACCCCGGGTGATCCCGGACAATCCGGAATATCCGATCGTCATCCGGCCGCTGGCTCTGCTCCCGGAATCTCTGATCGTGGAATACGCCGCCACGCTTCAACTGCCTCAAGCCGGAATCTGCCGCTACAAGGAGCAATTGGAATCCGGTGACCGGGTGTATTTCAAAAATCTCATCACATCTTTGAGCGAACACATCCCGGATCTGCGGAGCAACATCGCCCATTCGCTGACTAATGTCGAACTTGACCACCTTCTGATCCTGCCGGAAAGCCGAAAAGATGTTGACGCAAAGTAAAAAATTCATTTTACCGGGGTTGATATTTTTCTGCCGGCTGCTTTTTGCCGTAGAGTTACAGATCATCGCCACTTGCGACATTCATGGCAAAATGCGGGAATTTTCCCGTCTGGCGCCGGTGATCGGCAATTATCCATCGGCGGTAAAAATCGATCTCGGCGATCTGTTTCACGGCGATCCGCTCAACGATCTGCTCCATGGTTCTGCCATGATCGAAGCATTGAATATCGCAAATTACGATATTTTCATCCCCGGTAATCACGAATTTGAACTTTCCCCCGGGCAATTGGGCGAAACATTGAAACACTTCAAAGGGCAGATCGCCGGTCAATTCCGCCTGCCCGGAATAAAAAATGTCAACTGGGTGCTGATCCAAAGAAATGGATTTTCCTGTGCGATCATCGGCATGACCGACAACAATCTCTTCCGCAACCGGAGATTTTATCCGGCGATGGAGATCGTTGACGAAATCGTCGCGCTGGATCAGGCCCTCGCCGAAATACGCAAAATCAAGGTCGATGCGGTCGTACTCGCCCGACACGCCGGGAATTATTTCAGCGGTATCCCGAGCGGCAAGGTGTTGTACCGCCGTCCGGAAATCGATCTGATGATCTGCGGACACACCCATCAGGAGATCGCCGGTTTACGCCGGGGACGCACCATGATCGTCCAGCCCGGAGCCTTTGCCGCTTCGGCAATATTGGTCACCTTGCGTAAAGCTGCCAAAAATAAACTTCACATCCGGAGCAAACTTCTCCGTCCGCAAAAGGAACCTGACCGGCAAATCAGTTCGCTTTATTTCCGGGAATCCCGCCGACTTTCACCGCAATTGTCCGCAGTTGCGCTCCCGGCAGGAGAACGTTCAGCGTCAGCGGACAAAATACTTGAGGAGATGAAACGGATCTCTCAGGCGGATGCCGGGATCATCGAATTACCGGAACTTCCGGCAAAAGCGATCTCTATGCGGGAATTTCTCCGCCGCTTCCCCTACCGCAACTATTTGGCGGTAATTGAAGTCACTCAGGATGAATACCGTGAACTCCGGAAAGAACCCAAAAACTCTTTCCGCCGCCGTTATTCCACGAACGCTCCGGCAGACAAAGAACGTTTCACCGTGGTGTTGAACACCTTTATTTTATCCCGCAGCAAAGTTCTGCCCCGGGAACGGCAATTCAGGATCCTGCCGGCGATCGAACGCGAACTGATTTTAAAAGGAGCCCAACTATGAGCAAGCGTTACATCCTTTCTGATGTCTACGGGATGTGCGGCGGTGTCTTTGCCGCATTGAAAATTTTGCAGGATATGATCGACCGGCACCCGGGAGAAGCAGTATTCGTCCTTCACGAACTGGTACACAATCACACCGTCACCGGAAATTTTGAAAAAATGGGCGTGCATTTTGTCGATTCCATCGGGGAGATCCCTCCGGGCGCTCCGGTGGTCATCGGCGCTCACGGCACAGCTCCGGCAATGGAACGCTCCATCCGGGAAATTGCCGGAGAGGTCGCCGACGCCACCTGTCCATTGGTCAAAAAACTGCAATCGTGTGCCAAAAATCTTGATCAGAGCGATCAGCTCGTTTTATTCGGTAAAAAAGGCCATGCCGAAGTAACTGCGGTGCTGGGCAATTCCGGCGCCGGACAAAATTTCACCATCTCCTCTCCGGAGGATATCGATGCTCTCCCGGAGTTGGATGCGCCGTTTTTCATCTCCCAGACCACGGTCGATTTCACCCGGAGCTGCGAAGTTGAAAGCCGTCTGCGTGAACGCTTCCCCGCCTTGCGCTGCAATCCCGGAGTTTGCGATGCTTCCCGGAAACGCCAGGAGGCGGTGATCAAACTGGCTTCGCTCTGTCCGGTGGTCATCGTCGCCGGTTCGGAACACAGTTCCAACGCCAAGCGTCTGCAGGAGATCGCCGAGGCCCACGGCGCCCGGGCCTATCTGGTCGAAAATGCGGAAAATATCCCGGAAACACTCCTGCAGGAGTCAACTTTGATCGGCATCACCGCCGGAGCCAGCACTCCGGAAGATATTGTGGAAAAAATCATCGCCAAATTACAGCAGGCGGGATTTTCATCTTGACAAAGAGAATCTGCGGGTATATATTTTTTCATTGACATTCGATACAGGTGTTTCAGATAAATGAGTTTTACCAAGATCAATACGGCAGATTTTTTCCCAAGAGAGTTTGCCTTTGCTGCCAAAACTCCGGTACTGATTACCGGAGGTGCCGGTTTTATCGGCTCGGCATTGGTGGAAACGCTCCTCGCCCACGGGTGCAAAGTCCGTTGTTTCGACAAC